>Ga0316577_10000456_pt1 | contig 16075 bp, 11 predicted proteins | sample S5NA_FD_203073 | JGI IMG/M metagenome (GOLD analysis project Ga0316577, IMG submission 203073) | Rhizosphere microbial communities from salt marsh grasses in Alabama, United States - S5-7_050615r2r1 | ecosystem: Host-associated > Plants > Roots > Rhizosphere | place: USA: Alabama | collected... | reverse complement strand
AACGCATGCTGGATTTCTACCGCCCTTCGAGGGGCGGCGCGGAACCCACCGACATCAACAGCATCCTGGAGAACGTGCTGACCCTGGCGCAAAAGCGGCTAGAGCACGGCAACGTGCGCGTGAACACTCACCTGGCCCCAAAGTTACCCCCTGTACCGATGGTGGCCGACCAGATAACCCAGGTGTTTCTGAACGTCATCATCAACGCCATCGAAGCGATGCCCTCGGGCGGCGATCTGGATCTGGAGACGGCACTTTCAAAGGACGGCGAGTGGGCGCTGGTGCGCTTTCACGACACAGGCGCGGGTATGTCGGCGGAGGAAATCGCCAATCTTTTTGAGCCTTTCTATACGACCAAGACTGATGGCACCGGGCTGGGATTGGCCATCAGCTATGGGATTATCGAGCGGCACGGTGGTACGATCAATGTTTCGAGCCAACCAGGGCAGGGAACGACCTTTGTCGTGAAATTGCCGATGCGTCAGGGAGGGGCAGCGTAGCGTAACGCGGGCGATTCTTTACGCTCACCTCAAGGAAAGGATGGAGATATGACAAAGCAAGAACAAGCGGCGCGCATTATGGTGGTGGATGACGAGGCTACAGCCCGCGTCTCCCTGGCGGAGATCCTGCGGCTGGAAGGCTACCAGGTCGATACGGCAGCTAGCGGCGAGGAGGCCCTGAGCCTGCTAAAGAAGAATGGTCCCGTCGATCTGATGGTGCTCGACATCAAGATGCCGGGGATGAGCGGGCTCGGCGTAACCGAAAAAGTGCAGGAAAAATACCCCAGCGTCGTCATCATCCTGCTGACCGCCTTTGGCAAGCTGGAGACGGCGATCGAGGCCATTCGAAAGGGCGCAAGCGATTACTTGCTCAAACCCTCCTCCGTCCCAGAAATCCTGGAAAGTGTACGCAGAGGACTGTCAAAGCACCAGCAGGCACAGAAGCGCCAACATTTGGTCAGTCAATTGCAACAGACACTCTCCGAGTTGGCCACGGTTGAAGGTGCAGAAATGATTGAAGAGGCGGCAGCGCCACAGCCCAGCCGCTTTGTCCAAATCCGCGATGTCGTGATGGACAGGCAAAAACACATCGTCACGCTGCAGGGAAAGCTGCTGGATCTGACGCCGACCGAGTTCAAGATCCTAACCTGCCTGATCGAAACCCCCGATCGCGTCTGGAGCCCACAGGAACTGGTGCGACAGGCCCAGGGATACGAGACCGACGCCTGGGGTGCGCGCGCCATCATCCGGGTGCACATTCGCCGCCTGCGCAAAAAGATGGAGATCGATCCCTCTAACCCAAAGTATATCCTCAATATGAGGGGCGTTGGGTATATGTTTGCCAGCGGCGGATCTAGCAACAAAGGCTGATCTCTCACTTGCCTCGACGCCTCCTCTGTGCGCTTCGGGCGCCTGTCTATAACGTTAACCAAACCGTAACCCCTTCGCAACCTGCATACACGGCCAGGTGTGGTATGCTGTTAGCGCTTGTTACCAAAATGCTTGAGCTGTGTGGGGCGGGCGATCTGGCGTCAGTGCAAATCTGGATCGTTAGGCACGGCGAGACGGCGGAGGGGTTGCCCCATGATGATGGCTTCTCTAGACAAAGTCAAAACGTGCGTCGACTGGAACGCGACCGACCAGGCACAGATTTCCGACTTACAACGCTGGCTGAATTCTGATCTCCAAAAAGTGACCGAGTTTGTCGGCAGATACCTGGTGCAGTTCAAGGATGCACAGCCGCTGCTGACCAATACGCGCTTTGTCGAGCGCTTGCACGGCGTGCTTCACAAGTGGTTGACAGGGCCACTCTCGGGGACGTTCGACGAAGCATATGCCCAGGCGCGACGGGCACTCGTGAACGAGTTGGTAGAAGTCGGGCTAACGTTCGAGGACATCATTCTCATGAAGGCTCTGGCACGGAGGCAATTGCTGGAATTGGCTCAAGTGCATTTGAACGGGAATCCCAAGGAACTTGCAACGACGATGGGTGCTTTGGATAAAGCCATGTGCCTCGATATGGCGTTAATTCACAGCGGGTACACCCAGGTTCGCGACGCCGAGATCGAACGCTCGATGCTGGATCGGTTCTTGGCGATCACAGGGTTCAGCCGCACGCTTTACGAGAACTTGGCCGAGGCGCGGGAATGGAGCGATGCCCTGCGGCAAGGAGTCTCTTGAGCCGATCGACGCGTTAGGCATTTCTAGGGCCGGGCTTGAACAGCCCGGCCTTTTTGCTGCCGGGCGCCAAAGCAGATCACTGGAAGAACAGGCGTTGGATGGCAAAGACCATGATATCCGCGAGCGGCTCGCTGCTGTTGACCGCGACGACGAACGCAGTCACTGCCAACAAGACCCACAACGCCGGTAGATAAAAGACCAAACGGATTGCTGTTCCTAAGCGACGCATCTTGCACCTCCTCCACTCTGCCTAAAATGCTTCTTGTTTCTAACTGTTACATGCACTCCTCGGCGATTTTGTTCATTCGTAGCATAGCACAGATGCGTCGAGATTCTATCGTGTTGGAGTGGAGGTTTTGCGAAGATCGTGTGGAAATCGAATCTTTGATCAGGACAGCTCATTCCAAACCGTAGCAGACACCATCCAGAAAACTCACTGTCGACCACCTTCCAGTCGCCAGATTGTATCTCTGAATCCATCCATAGGTCAAAACAGGCACAGTCAACAAGGTAGTATCTCCACATTCCTCTAGTTCGAACCGAGGCAGGTTAAATTCCCTTGCAGCAAATCTGCTATATCTGTCGTAAATTGCAAAGCCTGTTGGGAAGGGAATCTCGGACAAGTAGTCGGGAACAAGGGCCACAACAGTTTTGGGATAGTCCCCGTGATCTTGTTTATAGGCCTCCAGTGAATCCACGATGGTATTGCCTATCCCTCGGTGCAATTCATCGTACTTTTGTGTAATGCTGAATGCTCTGAGTAAAGGGCAGAGTGCTAGAACCAGGATGAGAAGGGCGCCAGCCCAGTATTCCACGAATACTCTGAGCGGTGCTTCTATTTTTCTGGATAGTATGATAAAGACGCCCCCTCCAATGGAGAACACTATCACAGATATAAAAACCACGGGGGGGATCAGCAGAGATAGTATAGAACCTGGACCAAACCCTCCAAAAGAAGTGACCACAATCAGTTCTGGGCCGATTATGCACCAGGCTACCATAACAACTAAAGAGCCAATGAGCCATCGGATCTGGCGTCGCCATATGGATATGATGAGAATGAGGGGTAGTAAAAACGTGAACGCTAGAAAGGCAAATGACATTACGTAGGCGAGTTTTGCCATTGTTCTCTCCTACTCGACTCGTGAGCACACTCTACCGTATGGGTGCTGATGCAGATGTTGCAACAAGGATCAATATTTCAGAGGCTCAGGACAATGCTGATATCCCCGCCAGCCACCGGTCCGATCAATGCCATGATGACGATCACGGCGACGGCGATGAGGGTCAGTGCCAGGAGAAAGATCATTTTCCTGGTCAGCCGGCGAGGTTTTGTATCGCTATCGTCTGACCTATGCATATTTGTGGGCTGGTTATCTATCTCTACCATCGCCACATTTTAGCATACGCATGTGGAGATTTCGTCACACCCGTGCGGAGTTTGTGTGGAGGTGAAAAACCGGGTTTCCGGGGCCTTATAAACGCTCGATATCGAGCACCAGCACCACCCGGCCAGCGCCGGTCACGATGGCGCCGAGGAGATAAGGGCGCCGCGCGCGGCGCGGAAGAGGCTTGATCACCGCCGTCTCACGGCCCGTCACGCCGTCGACCAGCAACCCCAACAGCCCGTCGGAGCGATGGCACAGGAGCAGCGTGTAGTCGGCAGAAAGACCAACGCCGGGCACGTGGAGCCGCTGCCACAGGTCAAGCGTCGGCAGATCGGCGATCTCGCCGGCTGATCGGACGCCGTCTACGACAGTCTCTGGGATGGCATAGGTTTCCTCCCCCACCCTCACCAGCACGACATCCTCCAGCGCCATCATCGCCGGGAGCCGCATACGGACGGTGGTGGAATGGCCCGGCAGAGAATCGATCTCCAGCCGCCCACGTAGGGATTCCACGCCCTGGCGCACAGCATTCAGCCCGATCCCGCGACCAGCGACCCGGTCGACGCCGTCGCGCGTGGAAAAGCCAGGACGGGCCAGAAACGCCCACAGGTCGGCGTCCGCCATCGTCGCCGCCTCTTCCGCCGAGCAAAACCCCATCGCAGCCGCCCGGGCGGCCACCCGCTGCCGCTCCAAACCACGTCCGTCGTCGGTCACCTCGATCACCACACCATCACCTGCCTGATGTGCGGCAAGACGGATCGTGCCTGTGGCCGGTTTACCCGCCGTCTCCCGCTCCTCCGGCAGCTCGATGCCGTGAGCGAGCGAGTTGCGCAGGAGGTGTACCACCAGCTCGCGTACCGGATCAAGAGCCGAGCGGTCGATCTCTGTCCCAGTCCCTTCGATCACCAGCACGGCCTGACGCCCTGTGTCTTCGGCCAGATCGCGCACCAGCCGCTCAAAACCCTCAAAGGCCCGCCCCACGGGGAGCAGGCGGGTTTCTAGCACGGTGTTGTGGAGTTCGTGCAGCAGGCGACGCTGGCGGGCCAGGTGGCGCTCCAGCATCTCTCGCGGGGATTGCGCCAGCTCGCTGTGGGCTACCCGCAGCTCCTCGACGAGCTCCAGCAGGCTATCCAGGTGGTGTACGGAAGCAGCGATCTGCGATGGCTGAAGCCCGCCCCTTTCTAAGGAAAGGGTTGGGAAAAGAGCCGGCTCCGTCCTGCCAGGAATTGCACCGGGGGACTTTAGCGCTTCGATAGCGGGAATCGGTGGCCCGCTTTGGCTCACCGACTCGGCGACCAGGGCGACCATCGCGCTCAACACGTCCAGACCGCGCAGCAGAAGCGCTGGCGAGGGCGGGGAGGATTCGTCTGCCAGCGCATCCTCCAGCGCGTGGGCGGTCGCCACTAGCGTCTCTAGCCCAACCAATCCGGCGTTGCCCTTGAGAGTGTGGAGCGCGCGTCGCACTTCGTCCAGCGCCGCCCGGTCGGCTGGATCGCACTCCAGGGCCAACAGGCCATCGCTCAATGCCACCAGCCTACCGTGGGCGTCCTGCACGAACGTGACGCGGCGGCGCGCCAGACGATCGCTTCCATCACTCATCCAGCATCTGCTCCAGGTTCAACGGCTGCGCGGTGGACTCGGCGAGGTGCAGCACCTCGTCCACCGCCAGCGCGATCAGCTCTTCCCCCACCTCGGTCACCAACAGGGTGCAGCGCTCGACGGGCGGATCGCTACAGTCCAGCCGCTCCCCCAGCGCGATCACGGGCAGCACCTTGGCCCGCCAGGCAACCAGGCCGCACACCAGAGGAGGTGGATCGGGCAAGCGTGTCACTGGCCTGGGGGCAAGGATATGGTGCACCGAGGAAGCAGGTAATGCCCACTCGGTCGACCCGAGACGGAAAACGACAACTTCGTCCATAGTCGTGATGCGTGAAGCGCAATGTGTAACTACTCGGGTTCTAGACCTCGCTAGTCATCCTGAGCTTGTCGAAGGATGACGGCTTGGCAAGGTCCGCACCCTTCGACGGGGCCCCTCGACAGGCTCGGGGGGCACCTCAGGGTGCTTCAAAGCTTGCTGTTTTGACATATTACGCTCTCTGCGTGATGAAACGCGCCGCCAAATCCTCCAACTGGCCCGCCATTCCCGCCAACCCCTGTGCGGCGGTGGCGAGCTCGGCGATGGCGTCCACCTGCTCGGCGACGGCGGTCGAGACCTGCTCGGCGATGTGAGCGTGAGAGTTGCTAACCGATGAGGCCTGGTCGACGATGGCGGCCAGGCGAGCGGTATCCTGCTCCTGCCGGCGCGCCGCTTCGACGGTCTGACCGGCAAAGTCGGCGGTCTGGGCCACCGCTCCCTGCACGTCGGCCACTGCCTGGCCCACGCTCTCCATCTCTGCCTGCGCCCGCACACTGAATCGAGCCACCTCGCCGGCAGAGCGGGCCGAGCGCTCGGCCAGGGCGCGCATCTCGTCGGCCACCGCCGCAAAGCCCCGTCCGGCCTCTCCTGCCCGGCGGGCCTCGATGGCCGCGTTGAGGGAGAGCATGTGGGTCTCTTGGGCGAACTGCTCGATGACGGCGGTGATGGATTGGATCTCCTCCGCCTCCTCGTCGAGCACGGCCACAGTGCGAGCCGTGCCTTCCAGCCTGGTCTGCGCCTCTCGCGCCGCCTGGCCTGCCTCACCCGCCTGCTGCGCGCTCTGCCTGAGCGCGGCGGCGAGGCCCGAGGCGACCTGCGATGCGGCGTGCATCTGCTCGCGCTGTGCCTCTGCTCCCTGGGCGATCTCTTCCATCTGCGCCAGCGTCCCCCGCGCCAGCCCGCTCAGGTTAGTAGCCGAGGTAGAGAGACGGTCGGCGGAACCGATCAGCGTCCCCGAGGTCTCGCGCATGCGCTCGATGGCCTGGGCCAGACTGGCGGCCATCTGGCGGAAGGAGGCGGCCAGCGCCCCAATTTCGTCAGAGGTGGGCATCTCAGGCACCACAGTCAGATCGCCGCTCCCAAGCCGCCGGGCAGCTTCGGTGAGGCGCTCCAGGGGCGCAGTGATGTAGCGTCGCCCCAGCGCGAGCCCTGTCACCGCGCCAAGGAATATCAACACCCCCCCCGAGACCGCCACGATCCTGTAACCACTTTCAAAAAAGACGCGATAATAATCCCAGTCTGCTTGGACGCGATCTCTCGTACGCTCATATACCATCAGGTTAGACTCTAGGAGGTCACCAAGCGCCGTATCGATCGCATCCTCATGGGTCTGCGGATCGTCTGTCTCGCCCGAATAGTAGAGCATGCCGTCCAAAAGCGCCAAGTAAACCTCGTACTGGGCAGAAAAGGCATTCTGTTCGGATTCTTCCACCAGGTCGAGGAGGTCTCCATAATCCTTCTCCGCTCGTTCGCGGGCTTTTACTGCCTGTGTCCGGTACACCGGATCACCGCTGGCCGAGTACCTGCCTGCAGCCCACCGCGCCTCTAACAGGTTGGATTCAAAGCGCTCTGCAACCAACAGCTTGTTCAGGCCTTCGACGATGTCCCCGAAACTGAAATAGAGCTGTCTGGCATACAGGGTCAGGCTCAACAACAATAACAACCCTGTGAGCACTACCATGATCGAAAAGCCCAGCGTCAGTGGCGTGACGACACTGCTTTTGCGCATATCACTTACTCCTCCCGATGAATCATCCGGCGAACCGGTAGCCCACCCCTCGCACGGTGAGGATCAGTTCTTCGTCTGGATAACACGCGTGCAGCTTGCGCCGCAGGTGCTGGACGTGCGTATCGACCACGCGGGCGTTACCGTACCAATCGTAGCCCCATACCTTGTTGAGCAGCGTCTCCCGGTCGAGCGTCTGGCCGGGGTTGGCGATCAGCAGGTGCAGCAGGTCGAACTCGGTGGGGGTCAGGTCGAGCAGTGTGCCCGCGCACTGGGCCTGGTGGCGGGACAAGTCAAGTTCGATCGGCCCGGCATGCAGCATATCCGTCGGCGCCGCAGCGCGGGCGACCCGTCGCAGCAGCGCGCGCACGCGCGCCAAGAGCTCTCGCTCGCCAAAGGGCTTGGCCAAATAGTCGTCGGCGCCCAACTCCAGCCCCACCACCTTGTCCGCCTCCTCCGCCCGCGCCGTCAGCATCAGAACCGGCAAATGTGCAGCCTTGGGATCAGCGCGCAGCCGGCGGCAGACTTCGTAGCCATCGACGCCGGGCATCATCACGTCCAGAACCACCAGATCGGGCATCTCCCGCTCCAGCGCCGCGGGCACGCCGGCGCCGTCCTCGACCCACACCACCCTGTAGCCAAAAGGCTCCAACGCGTCCCGCACCGCCTCAGCGACGACGGGGCTATCGTCCACCAGCAGGATGTGTTTTCCACTCGAATCGCTCATCTCGCTCCCTCCTTCTACGGAACGACGAAATCCGGCCCCTCCATCTCCGCGATGCACGCGCTATCCGGCTCGGCGGTCGGGTCATCGAGGAACGCCAAGAGGATGCGCTGCGCGCAGTTCCCCGCCCCGCCAGCGCTGGGGGCGTGTCCCTCGCCGGGGAACTCGAAATAGTAACCGGCGCTCAGGGTCTCGGCGACCCGCCGGCCAAACAGCGGCGGCGTGGTCGAATCGTACTCGCCAGCCAGGACCAGGGTCGGAATGTCGCTGGTCAAAGGCTCGCCATCGCGTGGATCGAACGGTGCAGCGCCCCACATCTGGCATATCTCGATCACATCCTCACCGCTGAGGGAAAACAAACCCAGGGCCTCAGTCAAATGAAAGTCGGCGATCAGGTCATCGAGTGCGTCCGGTGTGGTGGCGAAAGCGTGATCGTGGCACTCTACCGAGATCATCATGCCGAGGCTGAGACTCTCGTACATCAAAAGCGGGGCGGCCATCCCGTAGACAACGGGCTCATAGTTGCCATCGCGAGCCTGATAGATCGCCTGGGGGATGAGGGGGATGGCGTAGGACGAACTCATGGCCCACACGGCCGCGGAGGAGAAGCGTGCGCCGTTCACCTCGATGGCGTAGGATCGTCCGGTGCGTGGATCAGGTATTTCCACGACGACCGGCTCGGCATCCAACTGCTCGACCAAGTCGTAGAACACCGCCTCCAGATCGGGATAGGCCGTGCTGCACGCCGGGTCGGCGGCGCAGCCGTCGAACAGCACCTGCAAAGAATCCTCGCTCGATATGTCTTGATACAGGCTGACGTCGATGGGCACCACCGAGTCCAGCACGGCGCTGCGCACGATCTCGGGATAGTCGCGCATCACCGCCTGCGCCAGCCGCGTGCCGTAAGAGATGCCATAGAGGTTTACAGGGAACAACCCCGAAGGCTGTTCCCCGTAGCCCAGCACGGCGGCGATGTCCTTGACGTCGGCGGCACTGTCGGCGCTGGTGTAGGCGGCCAGGTTCACCCCCTCGATCACCAGCCGGTCGCGGCACATCATCAGCGCGTTGGTATAGCGCTCCATCATCCCTTCCGGCGGAAAACCCCTTCCTACATCCTGCATGAATAGGAGCTTTAACTCGAAGCAATCGAGCTCCGGCTCCGAGCGTCCCGTCCCACGCTGGTCGAAAAAGATAAAGTCACGCTCCGCCAACACAGGCTTGACCAGGAGGCCGTAGAAACCGGCGCTCCAGCTAAGCGAATCCATGCCGGGGCCGCCCTGCAGGTAGATGACCGGATCGGGGGCAGGGTTATCGCTAAAGCTGCGGTAGACGGCCACAGCCAGGCGAACCGTATCGGTGGGATCGTCGCTGCGGTCCTCCGGCACGATGACATAGCCGCAATCGACCGTCGCGCCCGCGGGTACGTTGAAGGGGCAGACAGCGGGCTCAAAGACGGGCGTGTAGGCCACCTCCGTCGGGATCGGCGTGGGCGTGGATGTCGGTTTTGGCGTTTTTGTAGGAGCGGGAGTCTCCGTCGGCGGGATCGGCGTGTCGGTGGCGATGAGCGTGCGGATGCCGGCGCAACTGAGTGTGGTTAGCGAAAGCGCCGCCGCGAGAGCGATATGTAAGAGTTGTCTTCTTTTCATAGTGCCTTCCATCCTCGATTATATCCCAACGCCAGGGCTTGCACAAACGGGTGTGCTTCTGTCTTGAGACGAGAATACAGCCGATTGCCCAAATCGCTGTTTCCGCCGCCAGGTCGTCTATTTGGCACGCCAGAAGTACACCCCCTCTTACGCAAATCCAATGCAACGCTAGTGTATCTCTAACGCAGACGCGGTACAATCGTGCTAAGTGATCCGTGATTCGTGATGCGTCAAGCGCTTTTACGCACCACGAATCACGCGTCACGCTACGCGAGATACGAGGGAGTAAAAGTCATGGATATGAACAAGTTTACACAAAAAGCACAAGAAGCCATCGTCGGCGCGCAGTCGCTGGCGAAGGAGCACAGCCACGGACAGATCGAGCCTGAGCATCTGCTGCTGGCCCTGCTGCACCAAGCAGATGGCATCGTGCCGCAGATCGTACAAAAGCTGGAAGCTGATCCGGCAGAGATGGCGCTAGCGCTGAAGCGTGCGCTGGACGAAAAGCCCAAGGTCTACGGCGCGACGACCCAGGTGGGGCTTTCGCGCGACCTGGACCGCGCCATCGACGATGCGGAAAAGATCGCCAAGCGCATGCGCGACGATTACATCAGCACCGAGCACTTGCTGCTGGCGCTGACCGGCGCGCACGGCGGCGAGGCGGCGCGCTTTATGGCGGCCCACGGCATCACCGAGGATGCAGTGCTGCGGGCGCTGACCGCGGTGCGCGGCAGCCAGCGCGTCACCAGCCAGAACCCGGAGGCCACCTTTCAAGCGCTGGAGAAATACGGGCGCGATCTAACGCAGCTCGCACGCGATGGCAAACTCGATCCCGTCATCGGGCGCGATGACGAAATCCGGCGCGTGATGCGCATTCTCAGCCGTCGGACGAAGAACAACCCCGTCCTGGTGGGCGATGCGGGCGTGGGCAAGACGGCCATCGCCGAAGGGCTTGCGCAGCGCATCGTGCGCGGCGACGTGCCCGAAGGGCTAAAGAACCGGCGTATCGTGGCGCTGGATATGGGCGCGCTGATCGCCGGGGCCAAGTTCCGCGGCGAGTTCGAGGAACGACTCAAGGCAGTGCTCAAGGAGGTGACCGACGCGGCAGGCGAGGTGATCCTCTTCATCGACGAACTACACACCGTCGTGGGTGCGGGCGCGGCCGAAGGGGCGATGGACGCCTCCAACATGCTCAAGCCCATGCTGGCCCGCGGAGAGCTGCACGCCATCGGCGCGACGACGCTGGACGAGTACCGCAAGTACATCGAGAAGGACGCCGCGCTGGAACGGCGCTTCCAGCCGGTGTATGTCGATCAACCATCGGTGGAGGAGACGATCAGCATCCTGCGCGGGCTCAAGGAGCGGTACGAGGTGCACCACGGCGTGCGCATCCAGGATAGCGCCGTCATCGCCGCGGCCACGCTCAGCGATCGCTACATCGCCGACCGGCACCTGCCCGATAAGGCCATCGATTTGATCGACGAAGCCGCCTCGCGGCTGCGTATGGAGATCGACTCCAAGCCGGCCGAGCTGGACGAGGTCGACCGGCGTGTGATGCAGCTTGAGATCGAGCGCGAGGCGCTGAAGAAGGAAAAGGACAAGGCCAGCAAGGAGCGGTTGAAGAAACTGGAAAAGGAACTGGCCGATCTTCAAGAAAGCAGCGGTGCGCTGCGCTCCCGCTGGGAGCAGGAAAAGGCAGCCATCCAGGCCATCCGCGATACGAAGGAACAGACGGAGCAGGTACATCACCTCATCGAGGAGGCGCAGCGGGCGCAGGATTACGCCAGGGCGTCGGAGCTGCAATACGGTAGGCTAGTCGAGCTGGAGAATCAGTTGCAGGAACAGGAAGAGCGGCTGCGCCAGCTTCAGGGCGAGCGGCCCCTGCTCAAGGAGGAGGTCGGCTCCGAGGACATCGCCGAGGTGGTGGCCGAGTGGACGGGCATCCCCATCTCCAAACTGCTCGAAGGCGAGATGGAAAAGCTGCTGCGCATGGAGGACGCCCTGCACCAGCGCGTTGTGGGGCAGGACGAGGCAGTGAGTGCCGTCTCTAACGCCGTGCGCCGCGCCCGCGCTGGCCTGCAGGACCCCAACCGGCCCATCGGCACGTTCATCTTCCTAGGGCCGACGGGCGTGGGCAAGACGGAGCTGGCGCGCGCGCTGGCCGAGTTCCTGTTCGATACCGAAGAGGCCATGGTGCGCATCGATATGAGCGAGTATCAGGAGCGGCACACCGTCTCGCGCCTCATCGGCGCGCCGCCGGGCTACGTGGGCTACGACGAAGGCGGCCAACTGACCGAGGCAGTGCGGCGGCGCCCCTACAGCGTGGTGCTGTTCGACGAGATCGAAAAGGCACACACGGAAGTATTCAACGCGCTGTTGCAGCTTCTGGACGAAGGGCGGCTGACCGACGGTCACGGCCGCACGGTCGATTTCACCAACACCATCGTCATCATGACCTCTAACACCGGCAGCCGCTGGATCAAGGAGCTGGGCGTGGAGGCCGCCCGCGATAAGGTGCTGGAGGAGCTGGATCACACCTTCCGCCCCGAGTTCCTGAACCGCGTCGACGAGATCATCCTCTTCCGCAACCTAACGCAGGACGACCTGGTGCACATCGTCGATATCCAGATGCGCCATCTGCGCGAGCTGTTGGAGGAACGCCACATCGAGCTAGAGTTTGTCAACGGCACGCGCCAGCACTTGGCCGAGGAGGGGTACGACCCGGTCTATGGCGCGCGGCCGCTCAAGCGCGTGATCCAGCGCGAGGTGCAGGACCCGCTGGCGTTGGCGCTGCTGCGCGGCGAGTTCGGCGAGGGTGACACGGTGCAGGTAGACGTGTGCGATGAAAAGGTCGTGTTTGAAAAGGCATGACAAGCGGCGTATCTGCAGTAGTGGAGTGAACTGGCTCCAAAACTGACTACACCCGACAAGAGGTGCCCGGCATATTCACCGGGCACCTCTTGCACCACTGAGGAAAGGTAAGGGGCTTTTCCTACGGACTGGCATTGCGCATGGCTAGCGGCACATAGACCTCGAGCCATCCCGTAGTCATCACCCCCACCTCACAGGCGTGTTCGGTACCTAGGGTTTTGTCTGTGATCACCACCCTGTTGACAGTCGGGGTGTCGGGACCTGCGCCGGCCGTCACCGTGACCTGGAAGCGCACTGTAACCGTGCTGTGCGGATCAACATCCCCCGTCCAGGTGACAACGCCATCTGCATAGCCACAGGAACCGGCACTGCAGGTGAGCGACCCGGGTACAAAGTCCAGCCCTGACGGCAGCACATCCCGCATCTCGCCTGTCGTAGCCACCACACCGTCGTTGGAGATGGTGATGGTGTAGGTGACCACGCCGCCTAGCGCCACCTCGCCTGGGTCAACCTGTACGTGAGAGGAACTCAAATCAGAAGAGCGAGCCTGGAAACCGGCCGCCAGGTCATTCAGGTGCCCAAGTCCATCGTCCAGCTGGGCAGTGTTGGTCACCACCGTGTGATCGGGCAGGGGTGTGGTCAAGGTAGCGGCGAAGGTGAGCGTGACCACCTCGCCGGGCGCGATGTCGCCGGTCCAGGTGACAGCGCCCGAGTCGTAGCCGCAGGAACCATCACTGCAGTCCACTGACCCCGGCACGTAGGTCATGCTGGAGGGAAGCGGGTCGTTCAGGGATGCGGTGGCGGTCAGGAAGCCGGTGTTCTCCAAGCGAAAGCCATAGGTTACCACCTCCCCCACCACCGCCTCGGTCTTGTCGACATGCTTCCAAGACGCGCTCAGGTCGGCAGAACGGGCCATGAAACCAGCCGCCAGATCGTAGACGTTATCGTAACCGTCGCTCAAGTAGGCAGTGTTGGTCACCACCGTGTGATCGGGCAGGGGTGTGGTCAAGGTAGCGGCGAAGGTGAGCGTGACCACCTCACCGGGCGCGATGTCGCCGGTCCAGGTGACAGCGCCCGAGTCGTAGTCGCAAGAACCATCACTGCAGTCCACTGACCCCGGCACGTAGGTTGTGCTGGAGGGAAGCGGGTCATTCAGGGATGCGGTGGCGGTCGAGACACCGGTGTTCTCCAGGTGGAGGTCGTAGAATACCGTCTCGCCCGGCACCGCCTGGGTCTTGTCGGCATGCTTCCACGACCCGCTCAAGTCCACCGGGTTGACCAAAACCTCGGCGCTACACGGCACGGTGTCGTAGGCGTTGGATACCGTAGCGGTGTTGGTGATCCACTCGCCGTGACCAACCGCAGGCGAGACCACAGCTCGGAAGCGCACCGGCACCATGCTATGTGGAGCGACCGTGCCCATCCAGGTGACCACGCCAGAGGCATAGCTACAGGAACCGCTGCCGCAAACCAGCGAGTTCGTCTCATAGATCAGTTCCGATGGCAGCTCGTCCCGTACCTCGGCCGTCGTAGGCCCGTCGCCGGAGTTATAGACGTAGATGGTGTAGGTGGCAGTTTCGCCGGGATCCAGTACGGACGGCGTGACCCTCTTGAAGGAACGAGTCAGGTCAGGTGCAGAAGTCACAAAGACATCCTGCAAATCGTAGATATTCCCAAAACCGTCGTCCAGGTGGGCGGTATTGGTCACCGGCGTCCTGCTGGGCAGGGTCGCGGTCAGGGTTGCGGCAAAGGTGAGTGTGACCGTGCCACCGGGCGCGATGTCGCCGGTCCAGGAGACGGCGCCCGAGGTGTACTCGCAGGAACCGCTACTGCAATCCACCGACCCTGGCACATAGGTCATACCGGAAGGAACAGGGTCGATGAGCGTAGCACCGTCGGCAGTTTGGGAGCCGTCGTTCCACAGGAGAAAGTCGTAGGTTACCATCTCACCCACCGCGACCAGATCCTTGTCAGCTCGCTTCCACGACCTTCCCAGATCCACAGCATTGATCAGCGTACCGGCACTGCGCACCACCGCGTTGTAAGAGCCCGTGATAGTAACCGTGTTGGTGATCCAAGTGTTGACCGGCAACGACGCAGCGGTGGTGACGGAAAAAGTGATCTCGGTGCTGGCGGCAGCGATCGAGCCACCAGGAGGCAAGAAGAGAACAGCCAGATCGTCGTGGAGCGAGTCCGGCGTGTCGCAGACGTAGCTCTTGCCTACGGTACCCGTGTCATTCTCGATCCCTGTAGTCGAGCTGGATCCTTCGAGAGAACCGGCATCCAGAATCTGGACCTGGATGGCTCCCGTGTCGTAAAGGATGGCCTCGAAGGTTCCGGCGACACTGCCGTCCGAGTAAAGGTGATAGCTGTCGTACTGTACCACCAGGCAGGCGCCGCTTCCGACAGGGCAGGAAGAGAACGTCTGATAATAGACCTTGTCTCCGGTAATGCCAGGGTTCAAATCATCCCACATCAGGGCGATGATGTTGTTAGGAGGAATGGGATTAGGCAAGCAGTGGTTGGTGTAGTATGCCGAGCCAGTCCCGAAAGAGAGATAGCCATGGCTGGAGATGTAAAACTGCGTGTAACTATCGCCATAGAAGTCAAAGGGGAAACCGATGTCAAGAGGGCCAGCGTAACGATCGAGACTCAACGAGATAGGCTCGCCCGTCATGCGGACGTCCACCCAGTCAAAATCAACGTCCGGCACGGCCCCATTGCCATCCGAGTCGCCCCATTCGTAGCTATCACTGGTATTCACATAGGCACCGACAGGAGGAAGCGTCCCGGTCCAGACGATGGCATCCTCCGCCGAGTCATAATGGGCAGTGCCCAGGTCATATGACAGGCTGCCGGGCACGTATGTAGCGTTTGCCGGGATCGGATCATGCAGACTGAAGACGTCGCCGATGTTCGACGCGTTCTCGACGTGTATCGTATAAGTCAGCACGTCGCCTGCGCTTGCCAGGCTCTTGTCCACCTCTTTGACGCTGGCAGAGGGGTCGGGGAACGACAGCCTGCTCGTCGCAATCCGGACAAAGACCAACCCGTCGCCACTGTCGAAAGTGACAGAGTTGGTAATGATGTCGCCGGTTACCCAATGATCGGGCGCGACGTCTATGCCAAAAGTGAATGTCATCGGGGCGACATTGGCAGGAACAGCCCCACTCCACTCGACCTGGTCGCTGGTGCTGTTGTAGGTGGCCCCAATGGGGTTAAATCCAAAGCCCGCAAAGGTTGTTCCCACCGGGATGGGGTCAGTCAAGCTAGCGCTGGCCAGATAGACGGCGTCGGAGCGGATCTCGATGGTGTATGTGATACGGCCACCGGGCTGCACGGTATCCTGCTGGGCGGACTTGTCAGAGAGGCAAAAGGCGTTGCCCAATTGCAGGGACTCGTTGGCATCGCTCAGAGCGTTTCCCGAGCCGCCGACGGCAAAGAGCTTGCCAGCAGCATAGGCCGAGGCAGTCCCTGCCCGGTTATCGTTTTTCAGCGAGGAAACAAACATCCAGGTATCCGTGGTCGGGTCGTAACGCTCGACGCTGTCCAGGCCGGTCCAGCCCGAGCCGCCCCCCGAGACGTACAGATAACCATCGGGGGCCGCTGCCACGCCGGGGGATTA
>Ga0316577_10000455_pt1 | contig 16077 bp, 10 predicted proteins | sample S5NA_FD_203073 | JGI IMG/M metagenome (GOLD analysis project Ga0316577, IMG submission 203073) | Rhizosphere microbial communities from salt marsh grasses in Alabama, United States - S5-7_050615r2r1 | ecosystem: Host-associated > Plants > Roots > Rhizosphere | place: USA: Alabama | collected... | reverse complement strand
TGTCGCTGTTGTTTTCTATCCCGATTAGTGTTTGGCAGCGTTTGGCCGTCCGGGCCTGCGTGCTAGAAAAGCTGGGCGTGCGTGCAAGCATCGCCCGTGCCTGGGGTATGCTGCGCGAGAACTTGGGCTGGCTGGCTTTGGTGTGGTTGATCCTCTTACTCATTAGCGCCGGAGTGGTCATTGTGGTCGGCTTGCCCTTGGTTGTGGTGTGGTGGCTTCTTTTCTCTACTGCCTGGCTGGCGATGTTTTTCTCCCCGCTCTTTTCCGTCGCGCTGGTATTGCTCCTCGGGCTGGCGGCTTGGTTGGTGGCATCGGCCATTGGCGGCGTGTTGGAGACCTTCTCCTCTGCAGCCTGGACGTTGGCCTACCGCGAGCTGACCGGGATGGGGCGAACGGGAGAAGAGGTGGCATTGAGCTTGTGATCTGGTTTTGTGTGGCGCAGGGCTGAAGAGGTAATCGATGTGTAGGCGTGCGTGATGTGAAACAGGTGGGCAGGAGGACTCTTATGAACGCATCTGAACGTCTCGAAGAATACGTTTCACAGCTTCGCGTCCGCAGAAAATGGGCCTTGAGGTACACGATCATGCTTGGCGTGATTCTCGTCTTGTCTGTCGCGGTTTCGCTCGGCATGGCGTGGGCGTTCGGGTATGGCCAGGCGTCGCCCCTGTTCACTCTTTACGTCTCCATGCTCGTCATGGGCCCCCTTTTTGGCTTGGTGATCCAGGCGACCGAATACCGCAGGCTGAACGAGACGATGGACCTGGTCGAAGTGCTGCGGCTGGCGATGCGCGGAGGCTTGCCGGATTTGTGATCTGGCGAAATCGGCGCCCACCCGTTTTTGCGCAAGCGCGAGGATGGCGGTATAATTTGCTGGGTGGACGAACCGTTGGCTTGATCGTTGGAGATACTTATGGCTCAAGATCCGGAGGAGACGCCAGAATCAGAAGAGGAGACCTCAGAAGGGGAAACCTCGAAAGAGCGGCCTGGCAAAAAGTCTTTTTGGAAGACGATACCGGGCATTCTGTCCGGTGTTGCCGCGGTCATCACGGCGATAGGCGGCCTGCTCACCATCCTGATCACTAATGGCATCCTAGGGACGGCGGCCACGCCCACACCGACGATAGCCGCGGCACCAAGCGTGGTAGCCACCACGCCCGAGAACGGCGCAACCGATGTCGATCCGGCGCTTGCCGAGATCGTGGTCGTGTTCGACCAGCCGATGAAACAGGACAGTTGGTCGTTTGTCGTCGCGGGCTCGGGTGAGACGCCAGAGCTGGCAGGCGACCCTTACTTTAGGGACGAACAGACGTGCGTTTTGCCCGTTCGATTGGAACCCGGGAAAACGTACAGCATCGGATTCAACGATGCTGAAAACAGGAACTTTGTCGCGGAATCCGCTATTGCGGCCGAACCGTACGTTTTGACCTTTTCGACTTTGCCATAGAGATGAACGTGTCTGGCTCCGTCAATTTTCAGGCCGATCCCGTTGTTGGCGCATTGCGCGTCGCCGGTGGCGCGCGCAGGGATGCTGCCCCCTGTGCTATGATGGTAGCCCCGCCGCCTCGGGCGGCGCGCGGGCGAGAGGGGGAGCGGCTCTTTATACTGCTCGACCTGACCGGGCCGGTGACGCCGCATCTTTATCGAGAGATGCGCGAGGTGGTGATACAGGAGTATTGGTTCACCAGCGGCAGCGTCACAGCGGCGCTGCGTCAGGCTGTTGCCGCTGCCAATCGCCACCTGTTCCAGTTCAACCTGTCCGTCACTTCCTCCAATCGGTGCTACGGCGGCCTCGTCCTCGCTGTGTTGCACGGCGAGGACATCTTTATCATCCATGCCGGACCAGGCAGGACTTGTGTCCTTCGCAGAAACCAGTTCGAGTGCTTCCCGCGCGGCGAGGAGTTGCCGCACTTGGGAATGGGGGTGGTGGCCGACGTGCGTCTCTACCATACATTCGCTGCCGTCGGCGACACCTTGTTGCTGGTCTCGTCCTCCCTGGCGCGAGCCGCAGGCGAGGCTGGCCTGGCCCGCGTGCTGCCCCGCTCCGACGTGGGCGAGGTGCTGGCGGGATTGGAGCAGGTCGGCGCAGGCGTCGACTCTATCGCGCTGGTGGCGCGTCTTGTTTTGCCGGCAGCGGTCCCCCGGGTCGTAGCGCCTCCGCGGGCGGCAGTGGCCCCATCACAGCCGGTCGTGCCTCCGCTGCAGCCGGAGGCGTCGACGGCTCAAGAGACATCCTGGCGCTCCATCAGCGCTCGGGTGACGGAGGGTTTGCAGCGCGCGCGTTCCCAGACACCGCGCCCGGCGGAACCGCTCGATCTGCCACCTATGCCCAGGCCGGAACCCACCGTGCTGCCAGAACCGGCGCGCAAGCCTGGCCCTGCGTTGGGTGAGCGCGTGTGGAAAGAGGTGCAAGTTGTAGGGCGCGGATTTGGCGAGCGTGTGAAAGATGGCGCGCGCACCGTGGGGCACGGCATCGTCGCCGCTGGTGCAGCAGTGGCTGATGGCGCCAGGGCTTTGTTCCGCCGTATGCTCCCCGGCGCCGAGCGAGGAGCCCATCGCCAGGAGCGTCAGCCTCGTCCGGTTCCCAAGGAAAATCGCGTCGTGATGATGGCCATCGCCGTGGGCATCCCGGTTCTTATGGCCATCTTTGTGGGGTTGGTCTGGTTTACTTCTGGCAAACAGGCACAGTTCGAAAGCCTGATCGCTCTTGCAAAAGAGGAAAAGCAGCGGGCGCAGGCAGCGAGTGTCGTTTCGGAGACACGCAAGCATTGGGAGATGGCGTTCGAATACGCCGGGAAAGCTGCCGAGTTGCAGCCTGGAAACCCGGCGGTCGCCGAGCTGCAGGAGAAGGCTTTGTGGGCCATCGATGAACTTGACGGCATCGTCCGCTTGACGTTTGTAGGGATGGGGAGCCTTGGGGAGGGCAGCGTGCCGCGCCAACTGGTCGTCCACGGACAGACGGTTTTTGTCCTAGATCCGGCGGCAGGGTGGGTGGCTCAAGTGGACTTTAATTTGACCGCGGACGGTATCATCGTCCCAGAGATGCCGTCCACCTTTGTCGGGACAGACTCGGAGGTCGATGGCGGTACGGTGGGCAGCCTGGTGGATTTCGTGTGGGTTGAGCCGGGAAGCGGACGCATGGCGGGCGGACTCGTCATTCTAGATGAGGATGGGGGGATAGTGGGCTACGATCCGGCTTGGGGCAGCGAGGCGGGGGAGCCTCACCTGACGCGCTCCCTGCTGGGCAGGCCGCCGAGGGTGCCCCGGGCCATCGATTCCTTCGAAGGTCGTCTTTATGTCCTCGATCCCTCTGAGGAGCAGATCTGGCGCTACGATCCACAAGGCGATCTGTATCCTGACCTTCCTAGCCCGTATTTTGTCGTTTCCCCGGCCAGGTCGCTGGGGGATGCGATAGATATGGCGATTGACGCCAACGTCTACGTCTTGCACGCCGACGGGACAATCACCAAGTACTTTGGCGGTGAGCTTCAGGAGTTTGATACGGGCGGGGTGCCTGAAGGCTTCAACCAGCCGATTGCCTTGGCGGTTGACCCGGATGGCGATAGCGGCCGGGTATACGTGGCCGATGCGGGCGGCAAGCGCGTGGTCGTGTTAGAGCCCGATGGCGCTTTTTGCGCCCAGTTCCGTGCCGATGAGGCTTTCGACGCCCTGGAGGCACTGGCTGTGGACGAGGCGGCTGGGCGGTTTTACGCGTTCAGCGGCGGACGGCTCTACGTGGCCCCGCTACCCCGATTGCCATAATCGTGTTATAATCTCCCCGCTTGGAAAGATCTTCTGATTGATGGGCGGCTTCGGTTTGAACCCGTTTATGGGACTGTGCAAGGTGTTCCTAGCCTGCGCGCGCGTCCAAGCTTCTCCGAAGATTGGCCCCTTCAAGTGACCTCAATTGTCTAGTTCGTTTGGAGGATAATTGTGCGACGCAGTTCAAGGCATATAAGTCGGCGGCCGAGCAGTGGAGCCCAGAGACTTTTCACAGTGTTCCTGGTTCTGCTTTTTCTGGTGATCGCCGTTGTGGCAGGATTGCTTGTTCGTGACGAGGTGCGGCGATCCGTCGCTGCCTCAGAGATATGGCCCGACCTCGTCACCAGGCCTGACGAGACCAAGCAGGTGGTTTACGAGGAGGGAAAGCCCCTGCCGCGCTGGAAGGGCACAGATCGGCTGAATATTTTGGTGATGGGCATCGACCAGCGCGAGCACGAGGAGGGCCCTTGGCGCACCGACACGATGTTGGTGCTGACGATCGACCCGGTCACGCTGAGCGCAGGCGTGCTCTCTATCCCTCGTGATCTGTGGGTGCCGATCGCCGACTATGGCGAGCAGGCGCGCATCAACCAGGCGCACTTCCTGGGCGAGGTCTATGATTATCCCGGCGGTGGCCCCGCCCTAGCGGCCAAGACCGTGCAGTACAATCTGGGCATCCACATTCACCATTATGCCCGCGTCAACTTTACCGCCTTTGAGCAGGTCATAGACCTCATGGGGGGGATCGAGATTTGCGTGGACGAAGAGATCAACGATCCCACCTATCCTGACGAGGGGTATGGCTACGATCCGCTCCACATCGACGCCGGGTGTCAGACGTTTGATGGCAAAATGGCGCTCAAGTATGCCCGCACCCGCCATTCCGGTGGCGGCGACTTTGACCGCGCCAGACGCCAGCAAGATGTCCTCCGGGCGGTGTTTGAAAAGGTCACGCAGCCTGACGAGTTGCCAAGATTGGCAGCGCAATCTCCCGAGCTGTGGGAGACGCTCCAGGGCGCGGTGGTGACCGACCTGCAACTGGACGAGATCGTTGCTCTGGCGAACTTGGCGAGCGAGGTGGACCCCAATGCCATTCGCTTTGGCGTGATCGACGAGAACTATACATCGTTCTGGACCACGCCGGATGGGCAAGAGGTGCTGGTGCCGCAGCGGGACCGCATCCGTGAGTTGCGGGATCGCATTTTTACCAGCGAGCCTCCTCCTGTGGCGGATGAAGAGGATCCTCTGGCACGCTTGAGAGATGAGGCGGCCACCATTCAGGTGCTGAATGGGACGACGGCGCCGGGCCTTGCCAAGAGCACGCAGTTGTACCTGGTTGAGCAGGGTCTGACGGTGGGGGACGAGGATATCGGCAATGCCGACCATACCAGCTACACGTATTCAAAAGTCGTCGTCCACACGGGCAAGACCTATACGGCCGAGTATCTAGCCGACCTGCTGCAGTTGCCGGAAACGGCCGTGGTGCATGAGCCCAATCCCGGCGCTGCCTATGACATCACCATCATCCTGGGGAGCGATTACACACTGCCGGCATCAGCTGAGTAGCGGGTAAGCTACCCTTATGGCCATCTATCTGGACGTCTCTGCTGCCGTTCATCGTCGTGCCGGACTGGGACGGTATGCTGAGAGCCTCGTGCGCGCTCTGGTTGACTCCAGCCCTGATCGAGCCGACCTTCGTCGGTACGCCTTATTCTACAACCAGGAGCGGGGGATAGAGCCTCTAGCAGGATTGGAGCACTTGCCTACCCGAACCGTCGCCCTGGGCTACAAGCCCTGGCGCATGCTGGTCTGGTTGGGGCAATTGGCCCGCGTTGGTTTCGATCCCCTTCTTTCAGATGCCGAGCTCTTTCACGCTACCGAGCATCTTCTTTTGCCACTGCGGTCGATTCCTACTGTCCTCACCGTTCACGACCTCATCTTTCGTCACCTGCCGGAACATCACAAGCCTCTTAATCGCTGGTATCTGAACCTGGCGCTGCCCCTTTACTGCCGCCGGGCTGATCATATCATCACGGTTTCCGAGCACAGCAAGCGCGATTTGGTCTCGGCCTATGGGGTCGCCGAGGAAAAGGTCACGGTTGTCTACGAGGCCGCCGACCCCCGGTTTCGCCCGCAGCCAACGCAGGCGGTTGTGAGTGCTCGCGCCCGCTACGGCCTGCCGGAGCGCTACGTGCTCTTTGTCGGCACTATCGAGCCGCGCAAGAATTTGTCTCGCTTGCTGGCGGCATTTGAGGCGGTTTGCGCCGATGGACTGACCGATGGGTTGGTCATCGTGGGCAAGCGAGGCTGGCTCTATGGTGATTTCTTTGCCCGCTTGGAAGAGTCACCAGTGAGGGATGCGGTCATCCTCCCCGGCTACGTCCCCGATGAGGATCTGCCGGCCATTTGCACGGGTGCGCAGGCATCGATCCTTCCCAGTGTTTACGAGGGCTTTGGCCTGCCGGTGCTGGAGGCGATGGCCTGCGGGACGCCGGTCGCAGCTTCCAATGCGTCCTGCATCCCCGAGATCGGCGGAGAGGCGGCGTTATACTTTGATCCTCTGGATCTAGGAGCGATGGTGGGGGCTATGCGCCGTCTTTTGCGCGACGCCGGCTTGCAGGGCGAGATGCGGGCGCGCGGGCTGGCCCAATCGGCGCAGTTTTCTTGGGAACGGGCTGCGGCCGAGACGCAAGCCGTGTATGAGGCGGTGTTGGCGAGTCAATAGTGTACGTTTGTTGCATTTTCGGACGCAGTCCGAAAATGCCTGTAGATTCGAGCTCCGCTCGAATCTACCTTGACTTTTGCTCTGCCTGGGGTAAGATATGCCGCGAGTTCGAGAATGCGGCCGGCGCTGGCTGCGGAATCCAAAAGTGATGGTATGAAGATCTTGATTACCGGCGGGGCCGGGTTTATAGGTTCCAATCTGGCGGATGTATTGATGGGACAGGGCCACGAGGTCACCGTCATCGACAACCTGTCTGTGGGCAGAGCCAGCAATATCGAGCACCACCTGTCGAGCGACCGCTTCCATTTTGTCAACGACTCGATTCTCAACGTGACCGCGCTGGAGCGCCTCGTCCGCCACGCCGATCTGATCTATCACCTGGCGGCCGTGGTCGGGCCGAAATACGTGGTCGAGGACCCGCTGGGTACTATCATCACCAACGTGCGCGGCGCGGAGAATGTGTTGGAGTTGGCCTTCAAGTACTGGGTGCGCTGCGTCGTCGCCTCCAGCTCCGAAGTCTATGGCAAGTCCACAGCGGTTCCTCTGAGTGAGGATGACGACCGGCTGCTCGGTTCCACCACGGTGAATCGTTGGTCGTATTCCGACGCGAAGGCGATCGACGAGTATTTTGCTTTTGCCTACGCCAAGAAAGGGCTGCCCGTTTCGGCCGTGCGTTACTTCAATGCCTATGGCCCTAGGCTCGATCCCAGGGGATACGGCAGCGTCATCGCCAGGTTCATCTCCCAGGCGCTGCAGGGTGAGCCGATGACGATCTATGATGACGGCGCGCAGACGCGCTGCTTCACCTACGTGACTGACACGATTGAGGGCACTATAAAGGCTGCTACCGTTCGAGAGGCCGTTGGGCAGGTTTTCAACATAGGGTCCAACCGGGAGACCAGCGTCAACGAGCTGGCGCAGTTGATCCGCCGGCTGACCGGTTCGACGTCCGAGATCGTGCACGTGCCCTACGAGGCCGCGTACGGCCCGGCCTTTGAGGAGACCCGCCGCCGCGTGCCGGACGTGAACCGGGCGCGGGAGGTCCTGGGGTTTGAGCCTGCTACGTCCCTCGAGGACGGGCTCCAGCGCACGCTGGACTGGTTCCAAGGGACGGCGGTTGTTGAGTAGGTTCTGCAGTTGCGATTCTTCTTGAGAGGTTTGTGATGAATTCGACCAAGCTTAGTGCATTTTGCGACAAGGTCATGGAACTCGGCTGGCTTCTGGCAGTGATCGTGACGCCGCTCTTTTTCAACGTGAACTCGAGCAACGTCTTTGAACGGGATAAGTGGACCCTTCTACGGACAATTGCTCTGATTATGGTCGCTTTTTGGCTGGTGCGGTTGGTGGAGGAGTGGATCAGCAACGGGAAGCCTGACCTGCGTATCACCTGGCGGACGCCTCTGGTGCTTCCCATTCTTCTCATGATACTGTCTTATGTGATCAGCACTATCTTTTCCGTCACCCCCTATATCAGTATCTTTGGTGGCTATCAGCGGCTGCGGGGCGTCTTTTCCGCCTTGTCTTGCATTGTCATCTGCTTGATCGTCCTGGATCGACTGCAGACTCGGGAGCAGGCTGAGCGCTTCATCACGGTCATGATCCTCAACAGCCTGCCCATCGCCCTATATGGCTTTATCCAACACGCCGGGCTGGACCCCCTGCCCTGGGGCGGGGATGTGACCCGGCGTATCGCCTCCAGCATGGGCAATGCGATCTTTGTCGCGGCCTACATGATCCTGGCTGCAATTCCCACGCTGGCTCGCGTGGTGGAGGCCTTTCAGGCCATCTTGACCGACGAGGAAACCGGCGCGGCAGACGTGCTGCGCGCCGCTGCCTACATCTTTTTGCTCCTGGTTCAGATAATCTCGATATTCTACAGCCAAAGCCGTGGCCCTCTGCTGGGCCTCGTGGCCGGAGTTGGCGTGTGGGCTCTTTTAGGGTTGCTGGCCCTCCAGCGTGCTGCCCAGCGAGAGCAGCCCTTTCAATCCTACGATCTTGGGTCCGACCTGGGGAGGGGATTGCTGTTTGGTCTCGCCAGTTTGGCTGCGGCGGGCGTCGGCGGTGCGATCTTTTACTTTGTCGGATTAGGGATAGATGCTCTGTGGGCCGGTCAACTGCCTGAAGCGCCTCTGTGGGCTGGCGTCATCGGGGCTGGATTGGCGTTTCTCTTCTTGTGGGGGGCGTTCATCATCAACCGGCGAGGCTGGCGTTGGCTGTGGGTTGGCGCGCTCTTTATCTCTATCCTGTTCGCCGTCTTTTTCATGCTGATTAACCTGGTCGATCCAATTCACGAGTGGAGCAGGCAGTTGCCTTTTCTGGGTCGGCTGGATGATGTGCTGTATGGGTCGGGTGGTACGACCGGCAAGGTGCGCGCCTACATCTGGGAGGGGGCGCTCGAAATGATTCTCCCGCATGACCCCATCGAGTTCCCGCCAACGGCGGAGAATCCCGAGTGGCGCCCTGACGCCTTCAACTTCCTGCGTCCGATCGTGGGCTACGGCCCCGAATCGATGTACGTGGCCTATAACCGCTTCTACCCGCCGGAGTTGGGTCACGTTGAATCCCGCACGGCTACCCCGGATCGCTCCCACAACGAGACGCTGGACACGCTGGTCATCACCGGCCTGCTGGGCCTTGCGGCTTATTTATGGACGTTTGGCGGCATCTTTTATTATGGGCTGCGCTGGCTGGGATTCCTGCCCAAAGACTGGCGGCGTATTCTTTTCTTCGTCCTGCTGGTTGGCGGGGCCGTGGGTGCCGTCGTCCTCTCCGGAATTCTTTTGGGATTTCACTTCTTTGGCCTGGCCATCCCGGTGGGTATGGTGGGCGGGCTTTTCCTCTACCTCATCGTGTATGGCTTTTCCCTATACTGGGAGCCCCAGGCGGTCCCCGAACCCCATTCTCACTTTGGACTGCTGACCGGCATCCTGGCGGCCGTGGTGGCTTATTTCATCGAGGTGAACTTTGGTATCGCCATCGCTTCCACGCGCACCATTCTCTGGACGCTTACCGGGATGCTCGTGGTGATCGGCATGGGCCAGATACACGATCGCATTATAGAGTCGCAGGAGCGAAAGGTAGAAGTCAAGCAGGCCGGGAGCAGGCGCAGGAAGCGTAGAAAGCGCCGCCAGGTCGTAACGCGGTCATCTCCGGACTGGATGGGTTCTATACTGGCGTTGGGCGTCGTGGGTGGCTTTATCCTGGGCACGCTGGCCTTTGATTTTATAAGCACTAATCCGGAGGGATTGCCCAATGCCTGGAAGATCGTCTGGCGTGCTCTGACTATCCGGCCTTTTCACGGTCAGGCTTTTTCTCCTGGCGTGTTGATCATCTTTGTCTTTACCTGGTTGATGAGCGCGGTCGTCTTTGTGGCCCAGATGTCCAAGCAGGGTGCGTTCCGCAAGCGGGAGCGGGACTGGGCGCGGGCGGCGGGTGTGTATCTTTCTGTCTCGCTGGTGGTGGGAATGGGTTTTGCGCTGGTGATGGCCAGCCGTCATGTCTCCTTGGGCATATTTCTAGGTCAACTGCAGCAAAGGGCTCAGGATCAAACGCAGCCTTTGAGCAATGAAGAGTACCTGGCCGCAGTGGTGTTCTATGCCGACATGATCTCGAATCATATGACTACTTATTACGTCTTTATCGTCTTTGCCTTGGTTGCCGGTGCAGGGGCGCTTTACCATGGAATGCGTCAGCAGATACAGGTCGCCGTTCAGCGCTGGGGTGTGGTCGCGCTTGTCGTGTCGGTGCTGGTGGTTGGTTTCGGTTCCGTTATGGCCAACTTGCGTCCTATCCAGGCCGATATGGTCTACAAGTCGGCTTTGTCCTACGAAAAAGAGAGCCCGCCAATGGCCATAGAGCTTTTCAAGCATGCCATCGAGCTGGCTCCGAACGAGGATTTTTACGATTTCGAGATCGGGCGGGTATATCTCTTGAACGCGGGGTCCAGCCCGGGGAATGCGGAAGAGGCGATAAAGGCGTTCGTCAAGGCGCAGAGCATTGCCCCGCTCAATACCGATCATGTGAAGGGTCTGGCCAAGTCTTATCAGGTGTGGGCCAAGATCGCCGCGGCTTCCGGCGATACTGCAAGGTATCAGGAACGGCTTCAGCGCGCGGATGAGTATTACGAAATCGCCACCTCGCTCAGCCCCCACAACGCGTTTTTGCAGAATGAGAGGGTCAAGTTCTATTTAGACGAAGGTAACTTTGCGCGTGCCGAGGAAGCGATAGCCGTTTCGCTAGAGATCGACTCTGAGTACTATGATACCTGGATGTTGTTAGGTGACCTCCATCGCGCACAGGAGGACTGGGCCGATGCTGCCCAGGTTTACGAGCGTGCATTGGAGGTCGATCCGCGCCATGCGGATGTCTGGAGTCTCCTGGGTGGAATTTATATCGAGAAGCTGAATCGCCCTGCCGATGCCGCTAGGGCTTTTGTGGGCCTAGGTGATATGTATGCCGACCAGGGCTCGCTTCCTGAGGCTATCCAGGCGTACAACCAGGCGCTGAGCCTCGACTCCGACTTGAACGATGATTGGGAATTTCATCGTAGGCTGGCCAATGCTTACGATCGGATGGGGCAGAGCGACCTGGCGATTTCCCACGCCCGGGAGGCACTGAGGCTAGCGCCGGATGAGGAACAGGCCGGCTTGCAGACGTGGTTGGCCGAGTTGCAAGCGCCGGGGGGAGTGCTCCCGTGACCGTCTACCTGCTCGTGTTTGGCGGCGCGTTGGTGCTGGCGATTGCTGCTACGCCGGCCGCGCGTTGGCTGGCGCCACGGGCGGGCTTTATCGATCATCCAGAAGAGCGCCGCATTCACAAGCGCCCTGTCCCGCGCCTGGGCGGGGTGGCTATCTATTTGGCCGTCATTGCCGCCGCTTTGGTTTTGGGCGAGCAGTTCAACTTTGGCGAATTTGGCATCATTCTCGTTGGCGCGACCGGTATGTCTTTTATGGGCTTGATCGATGATCGGTGGGGCTTGCGCCCGACGGTCAAGTTCGTGGGGCAAATACTGGCTGGGTTGTTGCTTTGGTTTGGCGGTATACGCGTCGGCACATTCCACCAGCCCGTTTTCGATTTAGGGGTGACGGTGCTGTGGGTTGTTTACATCACCAATGCCATCAACTTTCTCGATAACATGGACGGGCTTTCGAGTGGGATCTCTGCCATTGCCGCCGCTTTTTTTGCGTTGATGTGCGCTTTCAGTCGCCAGTATCTGGTCGGCGCGCTCTCCGTCGCCGTGCTGGCGGCCTGCCTGGGGTTCTTGTTCTACAACCTCAACCCGGCCAACATCTTTATGGGGGATTCAGGCGCGCTCTTTCTTGGGTATATCCTGGCAGCCATTGGTATCAAGATCAAGTTTCCGGATAACGTTACCTTTGTTACCTGGATGGTGCCGGTGCTGGTGATGGGATTGCCCATCTTTGACACGGTGCTGGTCGTCATCTCCCGCCTGCGGCGACGGCTGAATCCAGCTACTACGCCGGGTAAAGATCACACGTCGCATCGCTTGGTGGGGGCAGGGATGACGCAACGTGAGGCCGTGTTGACGCTCTACGTCGTCTCCTTCGTCTTGGGCCTGCTGGCTATTTTCGTCACCCAGGCGTCGGTGGCGGAGGGCTACATCGCTGGTGGCCTCGTCGTCCTGGCCGGGGCCTATGGCCTGTGGCGGCTGGAGCGTCCCCCTTTCTGGCCCAACCCCCTGGTAAACTGACTGATCGAGGAGTTCCATGCCCACACTCAAAGACAAGATTGCAGATCGTTCTGCCCACGTTGCCGTCATCGGCCTGGGCTATGTCGGCCTTCCTCTGGCGACTGCGTTCGCCAAGGCCGGCTTCCGTACGCTTGGCGTCGATGTCAATCAAGATAAGATAGATAGTATCAACGCCGGGCGCAGCTACATCCCCGATATCCCCGACGACGACTTGGTGCCTCACATTCAGTCTGGACGGCTCACGGCCACCTCCGACTATGACGCATTAAGCGAGGCCGATGCCGCGTTCATCTGCGTTCCCACGCCCTATGACGCCCAACGTGCTCCCGACCTCTCTTACATCCAGGCCGCTAGTGAGTCGATCCGGCCACGATTGAGAGCCGGTCAACTGGTGGTGTTGCAGAGCACGACCTACCCGGGTACAACGGAGGAGATCGTCCAACCGATCCTGGAGGAGAGCGGGCTCAAGGCCGGCGTGGATTTCCACCTGGCGTTCTCGCCGGAGCGTATCGACCCCGGTAACAAGCAGTGGTCGGCCTACAACACGCCCAAGGTCGTGGGCGGACTCACGCCAGAATGCACCCAGGTGGCCGCCGATCTCTTGCGCCAGATGGGAGCTTCGGTGCATCCGGTCTCTTCTACCCGCGCCGCCGAGCTGACCAAGCTGCTGGAGAACACCTTCCGTGCCGTCAACATCGCCCTGGTCAACGAGCTGGCACTGCTGGCAGAGCGCATGGACATCGATTTCTGGGAGGTGGTCGATGCGGCCAAGACCAAGCCTTTTGGATTTATGGCTTTTAGGCCCGGCCCGGGAGTGGGGGGGCACTGCATCCCCATCGATCCCTACTATCTCAGTTGGAAAGCGCGCGAGTACGATTACTACGCCGAGTTCATCGAGCTGGCCGGGGAGGTTAACCAAGCGATGACCTACCACGTCGTGGAGTTGGCGAGCCGCGGGCTTTCCCGGCAGGGTAAACCCCTGAGCGGCGCGCGCGTGCTGGTGTTGGGCGTGGCTTTCAAGCACGATATCGATGACGCCCGGAACTCGCCCGCTGAGAGGATCATCGAGTTGCTATTGAGCGGCGGCGCTCAAGTGACCTATCACGACCCCTACATCCCGAGCTTTCGGGTGGGGGGTAATGTCTTTCACCGCGAACTGGTGACCTTGGAGTCGGTGGCGCTGACGGAGGACGCACTCACCACTGCCGATTGCGTCATTATCGTTACCGATCATCTCAGCGTGGATTATGAGCTTGTGGTTAGGTATGCCAGGTTGGTCGTGGATACGCGCAATACCACCGCCAGCGTATCAGGCTACGAGGAAAAGATCGTGCGCTTAGGCGCGCCGCTCTCCCGCTAAGATGTCAGAAGAGCCTTTGCCCCACGACGGCCATGAAGAGGCCGCGCTTGATGTCCCACCGCCGCCACCCACCCGGCGGCTGAGGGTCGTCCAGGTTTTGACGGTCGTCGTTGTAATTATCGCCCTCGGCTCAGCCGTCTACTTCCGCGACCGGATTCAGGATTTGAAGCATTACGGCTACGCCGCCGTCTTTTTGGTCAGTCTGATCAGCAATGCGACGGTGATTCTGCCTGTGCCGGGGCTGGCCGTCAATTCGGTGTTGGGAGGGGTGTTCAATCCGTGGATCGTGGGTCTGGTTGGCGGAGCGGGGCAGGCCTTGGGCGAGCTGACCGGCTACATGGCCGGCTACAGCGGCCAGACCTGGGTGGACGAAAACCCCACTTACGATCGCTTGGCAAAGTGGATGCAGCGGCGTGGGTTGTTGACGGTCGCGGTGTTGGCCGCGATACCGAATCCCGCTTTTGACCTGGCCGGCATCGCTGCCGGAGCGCTGCGCCTGCCGATGTGGAAGTTCCTGGTGGGGTGTGCCATCGGCGGAATCATCAAGAACACCGTCTTTGCCCTGGCCGGTTCCTATGGGCTTGGGGTGCTGTCCAACCTGTTTGGTGGTTGACGGGCGTATTTCAGTTCTGGGGCAATCGGGCCGCTGCATTTGAGTTTATCCCAGCATCGTTGCTCTCGCTCGAAAAAACATTGAAATACGCCCGTGGGAAAGCGGTAGGCTTTGGACAAAAAGTTGCAGCTTGTCCCGAAAGTGGAATACACCCGTGGTTGACGGTGGTCTGAGCGCGTGGTATAATGACAATCGCTGGCTTTGCCAGCGATTGCGCACCAAGTTGAATAGGTAAAGACGACGATCAGGAGGAGTAGGCGGTATCGGTCCTGGCGAATCGCGACCAGCTTTACCTGGTTTAGCGAGAAGAGAAGGGGGTCACCGGCTGCAAGCCCCCGCAGCGCCCGCCGCCGAACGTCGCCTGGGAGTTGAGAGACTGAACCGGCATCCGCCGGCAAAGCCCCTTCGGGTTCGCCCGTTATAGCGAGCGCCTTTGTTAGAAGGCGACCAGAGTGCGGGCGGCACCTACGGTGCCGCATCCGAATCAAGGTGGTACCGCGGAAGTTTGCCCCTTTCGTCCTTGGACGAGAGGGGCTTTTTCTATCACAAACGGGAGGTGATAGACTGATGTGTGGGGTTAGCAAAACGCTATAAACCGAACGAGGTGGAGCCACGGCTCCAGGCAGGCTGGCAGGAAGCGGGTGTCTACCATTTTGACCTGCAGGGGGAGGCGCCGGTCTATTCCATCGATACGCCCCCGCCGACCGTCTCGGGCCATCTCCACCTGGGGCACGTTTACTCTTACAGCCACGCCGACTTTATGGCGCGCTTCTGGCGCATGAACGGCTACAACGTCTTTTACCCGATGGGGTACGACGACAACGGCCTGCCCACCGAGCGGTTGGTGGAGCGGCGTTTGGGTATCCGGGCGACCGAGGTAGGGCGCGAGGCATTTATCGAAAAGTGCCTCCAGGTGAGTGAGGAGGAGGAACAGGCCTACGAGGCGCTGTGGCAGCGGCTGGGGCTCTCCATCGACTGGCGCTACACCTACCGCACCATCGACGGCCTCTCGCGGCGCACGTGCCAGCTTTCCTTCATCGATCTTTACAAAAAGGGATTCGTCTATCACAAAGAAGCGCCCTCCATCTGGTGCCCCGAATGCGGCACGGCCATTGCCCAGGCCGAGCTGGCCGATCTGGAGCGGGAGAGTGTGTTCTACACGTTGGCCTTTCGACTGGAGGACGGCGAGACGCTGCAGATCGCCACCACCCGGCCAGAGCTTTTGCCTGCGTGCGTGGCCGTGTTCGTCCATCCGGATGACGCGCGTTTCGAGGCGCTGGTGGGCCAGCGGGCGACCGTGCCCCTCTTTGGCCAGCAGGTGAAGGTGTTAGCCGACCCCGGCGCCGACCCTGAGAAGGGCACCGGCGTGGTGATGTGCTGCACCTTTGGCGATACCGCCGACGTCGAATGGTGGCACACGCACGAACTGCCCCTGAGGGTCATCATCGGGCGGGATGGCCGGCTGACCGAGGGCGCGGGCCGCTTTGCCGGGCTGACCGCGGCCGAGGCGCGGCGACAGATCGTCCAGACGCTGGAGGACAGCGGCCTCGTCCTCGACCGCCAACCCATCGCCCAGTCGGTGCGCGTTCACGAGCGGTGCGATACGCCGGTCGAGTACATCGTGACCAAGCAGTGGTTCATCCGCCTGCTGGATGCCAGGGACGAATTTCTCGAGGCGGGAGAAAAGATCGTGTGGCACCCGGCGCACATGCAGGCGCGCTACCGCGCCTGGGTGGAGAACCTGCACTGGGACTGGTGCATCTCGCGCCAGCGTTACTTTGGCGTGCCGTTTCCCGTGTGGACTTGCGACGGCTGCGGCGAGGTGGTGCTGGCCGACGAGGCGCAGTTGCCGGTCGATCCGTTGGAGCAGCAGCCGGCGCGTCCCTGCGCCTGCGGCTCCGCGTCTTTCA
>Ga0316577_10000454_pt1 | contig 16081 bp, 5 predicted proteins | sample S5NA_FD_203073 | JGI IMG/M metagenome (GOLD analysis project Ga0316577, IMG submission 203073) | Rhizosphere microbial communities from salt marsh grasses in Alabama, United States - S5-7_050615r2r1 | ecosystem: Host-associated > Plants > Roots > Rhizosphere | place: USA: Alabama | collected... | reverse complement strand
CCGCCACCCTCGCCTCCGCCGCCTGGACCATTACCCGGAAAGACTCGGTGTCGGGGTGGAAGGCACTGGCACGCTCCCCCACGCGAACGATCCGGACGCTGTCGATGACATCGTCCCGGACGATGCTAAAGACCACGTCCATCCCCTCCACCACGTTTCCGAACACGATGTAGTCTCCGTCCAGATACGAACGGTCCCCCAACGTGATGCACCACTGGGCGGCGTTGGTGTTGGGTCCCCCGTTTGCGAAGTTCAGCGCGCCGGCGTGGTCGTGGCTCAGAGAGGCGTGCATCTCGTTGGGGAAGACGTACCCGGGCCCATTGGCCCGATCCGACGACGGTATCCCCATCTGGATGACGTGCCCCGCCTCCACTCTGTGGATGACGGTCCCGTCATAGAAGGGCCGCCCGGGGTCAAAGGCCGCATTTTCGATGGTCCCTTCCGCGAGACCGACGAAGTTGGCCACCGCCAGGGGAGTGAGGTCGGGCTCCAACCGGGCCAGCACGGGTCCTCTGGTGGTGTAGATCCGGGCGTAGAGGCCGTCCGGCAGGTGGTCCGCGGCGCACCCGTAGAAGCCCAGAGGGAGCAGGGCTCCCAGGGCGAGACCCACGGCGAACCTGGATCTGGACACACTGCTCATGCGAGTCTCCCGGGCAAATGCCCCCAAATGGCCGTCAATCAGCTTCGGTCACCCTATGCCTCCAGGGGAGGGCAGGGATCAACCCGTCGGATGGAGAACCACCTCCGTCGTCCCCTGACCCAGGGGCACCACGTACGCCCCCCGTTCCATGTCCAGGTTCTCGACGGGAGCAAACGCGTCCCCTTCCGTGACCCTCCCGGGCTCCTGGATGCGGAGGAGACCCACGGGGGTATGGGCGTCGGCGGGGTCGAGCCTTACTCGCACCTCTCCTTCCCTGATCTCCACGCTCTCGAACCTGCCCGCGTCCAGCGTGAGCCAGAGACCCAGAGGGGCGAGGTAGACCCGGGAGCGCCCTGAATCCAGGGGCCGAATCCCTATCACGTCATTCTCCGCGGACAGGTTCCCGCCGAAGGCCAGCCACCCGAACTCGGGGTGCCGGGCGACATACGTGCCGGTGTTGATGGCGTGTGCGAGGAAGCCGGGCCCGTAATCCCCGGTGATACCGTCGATTCGGAGGGTGGACGGGTAGGCGTGGAACGCGGCCGGAGGGAAGCCATCCTCCGTGATGTTGGCGACGGCGCCCATGACCCCGCCGTACCCGACGCGAAGGAGGTAGAGGTCATCCGGATGATCCCGGTACTCGGAGAGAACGGGGATGGCATTGAGGCCCGAGCCGTAGTGGTGAAGCTGGCGTTCGATCCGTCTGAGCTTCCCGGCGTACTGGAAGTCCCAATAACGCCTGGCGCTCCCGTTGTATCCCCAGTGCGGGACCGTGGGCATATACCCCAGGATGGCGTTCAGGGTGACCAGAGCCTTGTCGTTGAAGCCGAAGTACCGGCTCCATCCATAGACCTCCTCCTGTCCGGTGGAGTCCCATGGCATCTCGCTCCCGAAGGGATACCCCAGAGAACGCCAGACCTCCGCCCGGGCCCGCATGGTGGTCTCCAGGGCCGCGGCCTGCTCCATCCATCCCTCCCGCTGGAGGTCCTTCAGGATCATGAGGAAAACGGTCCCCCCCATCTGACCGAACTGGGCATACTGGGGGGCGAGACGAACCATGGCCTCCCCCGTCTGGTAGGCCCGTTCCAGGTACCACTCCCAGCCGTGATTCGTCACGAGACCGCGGTGGTTCCGGGCCAGCCGATAGAGGACCCAGTGCAGGGCAGCCACATGGGGATAGTTGTAGGAGCGACCTACCGACATGGCCTCCTCTATGTCCCAGCTCGACCATCCTCCATAACGGATGTCCTCGCTGTACGTCCCCTCCGGCATGGACTCCGGTTCGTAGTAGAACATGCTCTTCCGGACCCCGTACATCCGGTCACCTTCCGAGTACTGAAGCCCGCCCCAGACAACGCCGTCCACGAACCGCTGCATCTTTTCCAGCTCCGCCGGGTCGGGCTCTACGAGCTGCTTCATGATGGCGGCGAGCCAGGCACCCCCGCCGCCCTCATCTCCCAGGCCGGCAATCCAGGCCCGGTTGTCTTCCGTCACCTGACGCTTTTCCTCGTAGTCGTACGTGATCACCGACGGGCTACGGCCGAAGGGGTCGTCGGGTCGTTCGAACCACGCCTGTGTGGTGAGGAAGCGGCCCATGTCCGAGACCACTTCAGTCTCCGGTTTGATCACCTTGTAGTGGATGGCCTGCCGGGTTCCGTCGGAGTACGTGACCGACAGGCGGGCTCTCCCCAGGTGGCTGCCCTTGACATCATACGCCTGCCATCCGCCGGGGGTGGTCTCGGCGGGGGTCACGGTGAGGGCGTCCTCCGGGTCAACGGACACGGCCCGGACCTCTGCCGACGCCTTCAGGAAGAGGCGGGCCTCCAGGTCGGTGGGGAGGACGTATCCCGGAATTCCCACAGCCACGGGGCGCTTGTTCTCCAGAAGGGTGGGCTCGATGTTTCGCGGGTCGTCCGCCACCAGGAAGACGACGCCGTAGGAGCGGGTCTCCCCCGGCGCCAGGGTGGCCGAAGTGGGCGGATTCCAGGGCTCGGCGCCGCTCCACTCCTCGTCCGCAAGGGCCAGGCTGTGAACCTCCCACTCGTAGAACCCCTCGAAGGTGGTTCCTCGCCGGGTCGGATCGTCCAGGAGAGGGTTGTACGCCTCGAAGGGGGTACGGTCCAGGGGGACCACCACCAGCGTGGGGCCCAGCCCCGTAAGGCGCGTCACCTGGAGGTATCCGGCGTCCTGCCCGATGTACGGATCGTGGAAGGAGGACACGGCGTGGGCCTCCTCCAGGGACCGGCCCTGAAGGATGTTGTTGAAGATCATGGGGATCCCCAGACCGCCGATCTCGACGGGGCTCTCGCTCCTGTTCTCCAGCTCGAATCGGAGCGCCAGCTCTCCGCCCGCGACTTCCCAGTACCGCCGCACTCCCAGGGGGAGGTCGGCTGGGAAGGTGGCGGCGAGGTCTGCGGCGGCCATGGTCGTGCCGGAGGCGGGAAGGGGGTCCACCGGCTTCCGGGCGGCAGCGGTGGAATACGTCTTCCAGCCGTTCACCCCCTCCACCCTCAGGCGAAGGGTGACATCGCCCAGGTGGTAGAAGCCGTCTCGATTCCGTCGTTCAATCCAGTCTGCGGGTGTGAAGTCGAATCCATCCGCGCCCTTCGGCTTCAGGCCGGCCACGGTCTGGGATGCGTTGACCAGGCTCAGCTCGAAGGCAGGCGTGTCGAAGGTGGAGATGCCCTGCTCCAGGCCCAGGGTCGGGATGGTGTCGGCGTTTCCCGGAGGCCGGCGGCGGGGTGGCTCCTGCCCGGAGGCCGGGACCGAAAGGAGGAGGGCGAAGAAGAACAGGAAGATACCGAGACGGGAGACATGCCCGGACCGGTCTGCTCTTCTCGCTGGGTTGGTGTCGCCATGACTCAAGATCATCCGTCCGTCTCCGTTCTGGTCCGGCCCACGAGCGTGAGCCCCAAGTGCGGTGTGTCCCGCCGGGGAATCCGAAGGGCCCGGGTCCCACCCGGTACCCGAAGGCCCGAATCCGGGTTACCTCGTCTCATCGCCCTGTAACGTCGAGAGGTACCACCCGAACCGTAGTCGGTCCTGCCAGCTGCCGTGCCTCCTCCCCCACCCTGGCTACCAGCGTGACCTGGTAGGTTCCGGGTTGCACCAGGGGGCCTGTTCGCCGCCCCCGCCTTTGATCCCCCTCCGGGGCCTCGGCCTGGGGGGGCTGACTCCTGAGGTTCCAGACGCCTCTATGGATCCCGGGAGCGTTGGGAACCGGGACCTCGGCCAGGAGGGTGTCCTCTCCGTCCCGGACTACAAGCGTAAGCGCGGTGTCGGCGCCCGCTACCGGCTCTCTCAGATAGTAGGAGACGATGGCGCCAAAGGGCGGATCCTCGGCGGCGTACTCCCCGGAGCTGGCTTCGTAGAAGCTGAGCTGGTTGTAGACGTAGGCTGGCCTCACGTCGAACAGCGCGGCGTCCTGAGCCAGGAGATCGGGGGTGACAGACCGAAGGGAGGTGTAGTCGTCCAGGACCCACCACCCTCGTCCGAAGCTGGCCACCACCAGGTCACCCATTCCCTCGTGGATCTCGATGTCCCGGAAGGGAATGGTCGGAGTGTTCCCAGTGAGCTCGATCCAGCTTCCCCCGCTCTGGTAGGAGAAGAAGAGGGCGAACTCCGTCCCGAGGAAGAGAAGGTCCTCGTTCTCCGGGTCTTCCACCAGGTCCCACACCACGTGCCGTGCCGGGAGGTCGCCCGCGATGGACGTCCAGCTCCGGCCCCGATCGTCGCTCCTAAGGACGTAGGGGGTGAAGTCCCCCCGCTTCCAGTTGTTGAAGGTGGCGTATACCCGGTCCGGGTCGTGGCGGGAGGCCAGGACACACGACACGTAGGCCAGGGTCGGGATCCCGGGGAAGCCGTCCATCTTCCGCCATGTGGCTCCCCCGTCTTCCGTCACGTGAAGGAGGCCGTCGTCGCTCCCCACGTACATGAGATCTTCGTCGAGGCGGGACTCGCTGAACGCCACGCCGATCCCGTACTCGTTGGTGAAGACATTCTTCCAGACGGCGTTGTCCGGCCACACCCGACCCATGACCTCCAGCGTGTCACGATCGATTTGACGGCTGATGTTGGGGCTGATGAAGGTCCAGTCGTCCCCCCGGTTGTCGCTGCGGGCCAGCCGGCTTCCCAGGGCGTAGACCCGGTTCCGGTCGAAATGGCTGACGGAGAAGGGGACGTCCCAATGCCAATAGACCGTGTCCCCGGCCTCGTCGACCTGCGGGGGCGCGATGCTCGTGGATTCTCCCGTCTCCAGGTTCACCCTGGAGATCCGGGCCCCCTGGGACATCCCGTAGACGATGGAGGGGTCCATCGGGTCCACCCGGGCCTGGAAGCCGTCCCCACCCAGGACCTGCATCCAGTCGGAGTTCCGGACCCCCACGGCGTTCACGGTGCCCATGGGCCCTCCCGGTGTACCGTTGTCCTGTGTGCCTCCAAACAGCGAATAGAAGGGCACCTCGGTGGAGATTCCCACCCGGTACGGCTGGGCCACGGGAAGGTTCGCGAAGTGCCTCCAGGTCTGGCCGGCATCGAAGCTCTCGTACAGGCCTCCGTCGTTGCCCAACATCATGTATTCGGGATCCACCGGGTCGAAGATCACCTCGTGATGGTCTACGTGGACGCCCTGGAGGCGGAAGGGTTCCCAGGTGACCCCGTTGTCGGTGGTACAGTAGAGGTTGGTATCCACGGCACACACCCTCCCCGGGCGGTGGGGATCGGCGAAGAGCTCACCGTAGTACTGGGGGTCGTTGGGGTGGTAGTCGTTGACCTTGGTCCAGCTCTCCCCGTAGTCGTCGGAGCGGAAGATGCCGCTCAGATCATCCTGGGAGGCCACGGTGGCGTAGACCACACCGGGATAGTGGGGGGAGACCTCCAGGGCGATGCGGCCGATGTCCGCCTGTGGAAGGCCCTGGGCCACTTCCCTCCAGGTGGCGCCGGCGTCGGTGGACTTGTAGATGGTCCCCTCGGGGCCTCCGGCGATGAGGATACCCACGTGCCGTCGCCGCTGGTAGGAGGAAGCGTAGATGATGTCAGGGTCCTGGGGATCGAACACGATGTCGGCGATACCGGTGTTCTCCGACACGTACAGGATCCGCTCCCAGCTCTCTCCGCCGTCGCTGGTCTTGTACAAGCCCCGGTCCCCGCCCGACGCCCACAGGGGGCCCTGGGCCGCGGCATAGACCACGTCGGAGTCCCGGGGGTCCACCAGGATGTCACCGATGTGCTCCGAGCGCTCCAACCCCATACGCCGGAACGTCGCTCCACCGTCCACACTCTTGTAGATCCCGTCCCCGTACCCGGCGGATCGCTGCGAGGCGTTCTCGCCGGTACCCACCCAGACCACGTTGGGCTGAAGGGAGTCCACGGTGACGGCGCCGATGGAATAGGAGCCGTAATCGTCGAAGATGGGCTCCCAGGAGATCCCTCGGTTCGTGGTCTTGAACACGTTCCCGGACGAGACCCCGACATACCATGTGTTCCGGTTGCTCGGGTCGATGGCCACGTCACTGATTCGACCGGATACGATGGCACCCCCCAGGTTCCGGAAAGCCAGGCCCTCGAAGGTCGCCGAGGTGGGTTGGGGGACCTGAGCCGCCGCGGATGCCGTGAGGAGGGAGAGGCCGAGGATGAGGGCCGTGGCGTTTCTCATGATTTCGTTTCTCCGGACTGAGGGTACCCGCCGCACCAAGACACAAGACCACCCGGGGGTCCGGAAGCCGAATCGGCATCCCGAACCGCTCCACGGCCTCCTCCAGTCCCCCCAGGGAGAGTCTCGGGGGGGAAGTTGCCCGGCTAGGCCTGCAGATCCGCCTCGGCCCGCCGGGCGGCGTCCACGATGGCGGCCCGCTGGCCATCCGTTAGCACTCCGCCGGCTTCCCATTCCCGGGCGGTCTCCTCCACCACTGCCATGAAATGCCCGTGGTCCTGGAAGGGGGCCTGATCCCACACCGTGTCCAGGAAGCTCAGTCCATGGGTCCCGACAAGGTTCGGAACACCCGCTTCCACAGATCCGAAGACCACCGAAGGCTCCCGTCTCCGCACATAGAGGTGATAAGGTGCGGTGGGGGGGCTGCGACGTCCCCGGCCCGGGAAGGGAGAATCGGGATCCTGCTCAGGCGGCTCCCACCCAGGGGGCACGGGATCGGAGACATAGAAGGGAGCCAGGGTGAGGTTCCCGGTGGTGAAGTGCAGGGGCCGGTCCGTGGGGCTCATGGCGGGGGCCAGGTCCCCGTCCAGCTTCAGGTGGCGATAGAAACCCACATCCATGAGACCTGACTCCAGGTCCTCTCCAACGGGCTCCCCCTGGGCGGCCAGGAGCGTCGGGCCGTAGTAGATGGACTGGACGGTGGGGTCATCGATGGTCCGCTCCGCCCGAAAGCTGAAAGGCATGGAGATCTCGATGGTGTCACCAGAGCGCCAACGCCGGCTCAGAGTGAGGTAGCTTCCCGGAACCGCAGCGACGGCTTGTGGCTCTCCGTTGACGCTCACGGAGTATCCCTTCCGGACCCACTCCGGCACCCGGAGCTTGATGTCCAGGGGGCCGTCGCCCTCCACCGTCAGGGTGCTCGCACCTTCCTCCGGGTATCGAGTGACCTGGGTGATCCTGAAGCCCTTCTCCGACCAGTCCAGGGTGGAGGCGATGTAGAGGTTGACGTAGAGGGCCGTGTCGTCCACGGAACGGAAGTAGATGGAATCCTGGTACTTGGTGTGATTCTCCATGCCGGTACCGCCGCAACAGGTTCCCACGTTCCCGTAGCTCCGGCGCTGCCCGGGTTGAACCGGCACGAAGTAGGTGACCTCGGGGCTGTCCACGCTGTCGGAGTCTCGCCGGGAGGCCACGATCTGGTTGAAGAGACCCCGCTCGTAATAATTCATGTACTTCGGGTCGGACTCGTGGAAGAAGAGGTTCCTGCTCAGCTTCAGCATGTTGTACAGGGGGCAGGTCTCCGCATGGTTCCGGTCCTGGAAAAGGGATCCGGCGATGACGTCCCGCTCACGGAGCATCTCGCCGACCCCCATGCCCCCGTGGCTGTAGGTCCTGTGGGGGACGATCATGTCCCAGAAGTTCCTGGCGGCGGTGAGAAAGTCCTCCTCGTGACCTTGCTCGTATGTCCGGAGATAGCCGGTGAATTGAGGGATGTGCTGGTTCGCGTGGCGGCCGTCCAACACGTCTTCGTTGGCCACCGTGGGAGCGTACACATTGGTGTTCACGAACCGCTTGGCGGCCTCCACGTACTCCTCTTTGTCAGGGCGAAGAGCGTGCAGGTACGCCAGGCTCTCGTTCACGCCTCCGTATTCGCCGGCGATGTAGATGTTCCACATCAGGTCCAGCTGCTCCTGCCGGAGGGGCGCCAAACGGCTGTACACCCAGTCGCCGATCCCCGTCAGGATCTCCAGTGCCTGCTCGTTACCGGTGTGGACGTGCGCGTCGATGAGCCCCGCCATGATCTTGTGGAGCGTGTAGTAGGGAGCCCAGATCCCCTGGGCCCCGCCGTAGGTGGCGAACTCTTCGAGGCGGATGAACTGGGTTTCCGGGTAGGCCGAGATGAAGCCCGGGTGGCGACGGCCGTCGGTGGGCGCCATGACGGTGGCGTCCCGGTTGTTTCCTGAAGAGTCCACGGCCGTTGGACCGTCGGCTTCGTCGAATCGGTACCAGACCACGTCCCCACCCCCCGCCTCCCCATCGGGGGAGTCCAGCAAGGACCGGATCTCCTGGGGGCCCAGGGCTCGGCTGTAGATCTGGAATTCGTCCAGCTCGGCGTTCAGATAGGAGACGTTCCGCTGGGGGAACACGTGCCGACCCAGCCAGTTCTCGACGGTGGCTCCCAGCTCCGCCGGTGCCACGGTCATGTTCTCGTTCGCGGCTGCTGCGACACCGTTGATGTAGAGGGTACCGACGTTCCCGGAACGAGTGACTGCGATATGGGTCCACTCGCCGACAGGAAGGGGTTCGACACCGTCAAGGGTCTGCTCCCCGTCCTGCCCCGAGGTCGTGATGGCGAACCTGGGGACGGGGCTCTCGTTTGAGGCCCTCACCGTGAGGTACATGTGGGCAAGGGGGGGCTCGGCATACTCCGGGTTCGGGTCCCCGAAGGCGAAGACTGCGGACCGGTTCGTGATGCTGAGGGGATCTCCCCGACGGTCCGAGAGAGCCTCGGGATCGTAGAGGGCGGGCTGGACCCAGACCGCGATCGTGAAGTCCTGGAGCCCCTCCACGATCCCTTCCGGGAGTCGGACGTGCTCGGCCAGGCCGATGGGAGACCCGGAGAGCCGAAGGGCGCTCCCGTGGCGTCCGGCCACCCTCGGGGTCGGGAGCCTGGCCGCAGCAGCCAGGGCTTGCTGGCATTCCGCCAGACCCTGGACCATATAGTCCAGCTTCTGTCTATAGACCTCGTCTCCGCTTCCTGCGTAGGCCTGGGCCAGCATGCTCATGAAATGGCCGGCGTAGTGGCCCCGGAGGTATCCCGTGGCGTTTTCCCAGCTTCCCACCGGCTCGGCACCCTTGGTGTCGAGCCCCGCATTCGCCCGGAAGATGCTCAGAAGGCGATCCGGCCCGGCGTAGATATCCGTATCGCTTCCATAGTTTCGGGCATAGTTCAGCATCCGGTCCCGCTTCTGCTGGAAGAGGCCCTCCCCGAGGGACACCTGCGTGAGGCGGAAGGGGCGCACCGACCATCCGGCCTCGGCGGCCACCATGGCCTCTCCCAACGCTCCCTCCCGCGGCACGCACCCGAGGTAAGGAAGAATCGTGGCTCCAGCGGTCACGGCGCCGGTGGTCTTGAGAAAGGTTCGGCGATCCAGGGAGCCTGGCTCCATCGATGGTGGGGTCACGAGTCCGCCTCCTGCGTGTCCTGGGAATGGACCGGAGCCACGTCTCTCCGGATGAAATGTGACATGTTAGCTTCCCCCCGACCCCTGTCAACCACGGAACCGGTGGATCGGGTTGAAGGCTCACCGGGGCTCAGGATGCCACTGTCATTCCAGCTCCAGGACCACCAACGATTTCGGGGGGATGAGAACGGTCAGGAGCCCGTTCTCCAGGGTAAAGCCCGTGAATTCGGCGGGCTCCACGGCTCTCGGGTCCTCGAAGGTGTTGTGGGCATTCATGGCGTCGGCCGTCAGAATGCGCCCGCTCCCTCGGGAGATGGCTGTGCCTACCACCGTAGTGGCGAGGGTTCGGGGTGCGTTGGGATCCAGGTTCGCCAGGGTGAGGTGGATTCTCCCTCCAGCGTCCCGAGATGCCGAGGCGCTTAGGGCCGGGATGCTGTCCTCACCAAGGGTGTAGCTTCCAGCATCCAGATCGGTGGGGAGGAGGAGGGCGTCGTGGTGGACGGTGTAGAGCTCGAAGACGTGGTAGGTGGGGGTCAGGATCATCTCCTGGCCCCGGGTCAGGACCATGGCCTGGAGCACGTTCACCGTTTGAGCGATGTTGGCGCCCCGAACCCTCCGAGCGTGGTTGTTGAAGAGGTTCAGGTTCCACGCGGCCACCATGGCGTCCCGGAGGGTGTTCTGCTGGTAGAGGAACCCCGGATTGGTTCCCTCCTCCACCTGGTGCCAGGTGCCCCACTCCCCGACGATGAGCGCCACGCGCCCCCTGGGGTCATACCGGTCCATGATGGCGGAATGCCCGTCGATGAACTCCTCCATTTGCATGGTGTTGTTCATCATCTCGAACCACTCCGCCTCCCCGAAATCGGTGGCGTGCCCCCACCTGCCCCAGTCCCCGGTGATGGTGTAGTAGTGGAGATCCAGCCCGTCGATGTTCCTTCCAGCCTCTCTCATGACCACTTCGGTCCAGTTGTAGTCCCCTGAGTTCGGGCCCGTGGCGACTCGGAAGGGTCGGACCTCGCCGTAGGCCCTCAGGAAGGTCTGGAAGCGCTTGTAGACGTCGGCGTAGTACTCCGGGGTCATGGTCCCCCCACAGCCCCAGCTCTCGTTTCCCACGCCCCACATGGAGACGTTCCACGGCTCATCCCTGCCGTTCTCCTGCCGCAGGTCGGCCATTGGGCTCCCCCCCGGGTGGTTCACGTACTCCCACCATTCACTCATCTCCTGCACCGTTCCGCTCCCCACGTTGCCCACGATGAAGGGCTCCGTTCCCAGGCGGTTCACCAGCTCCAGGTATTCGTGCGTCCCGAAGCTGTTGTCCTCGGTGACCCCGCCCCACATGGTGTTGACCATGGTCGGCCGCTGGTCCCGAGCTCCGATCCCGTCCTTCCAGTGGTAATAGTCCGCGAAGCACCCGCCCGGCCATCGGAGGTTGGGGACCTGGATCCTTTTCAGCGCGTCTATGACGTCCTCACGCAGGTGCCACTCTCCCGTGTTGGCCTTCGTCCAGAAGCCGTCGTAGATATCCCTGCCCAGGTGCTCAGCGAAGTGCCCGTAGATGTGCCGGCTGATGGTGTCGGTGGCCTGGTCGGCATGAATGACCAGCCGCAGGGTCTGGGACGGGACCTCCTGGCCGGGCGCCCTGGAGGCAGTGACAAGAACGGACATCCACAGGATCGCTAGGATTCTACCGGACATTTACGGGCCTCCGGCTCGGTGGAATGGGGCAGGGGAGGAGGCCCCCAGGAGGGACCGCCGACCCTGGACTGTCGGTACGGGTGTGGTGGCTCAACGGTCTAACGGAACCCGCTCTCGTCGGCGCTCACATAGTCGCTCCACGCCGGGGGCTCCACCCCCAGCAGGTGCCGCACGAAGAAATCCCTCCGCTTCCTCTCCCCGAACTGGCCACCCGAGGTATGGTCCGCCCCCGGCACCAGGAGGAAGTCGAAGTCCTTGTCCGCCTTGATGAGGGCGTCGATCACCTGGTACGTGGAGGAGGGATCCACGTTCGTATCCAGCTCGCCCACGATGAGAAACAGCTTTCCCTCCAGCCGGTAGGCGTTGTCCACGTTGGAGGAGGCGGAGTACTGGGGCCCGATGGGCCATCCCATCCACGCCTCGTTCCACCAGATCTTGTCCATGCGGTTGTCGTGACACCCCGCAGCCGACACCGCCACGTCGTAGAACTCCGGGTGGAAGAGGAGGGCACCCAGGGAGTTCTGACCCCCGGCGGAGGTGCCGTAGATCCCGACCCGGCTCGTGTCATACCAGTCATACTCCCGGCCCACGGCCTGGTGCCAGAGGATCCGGTCCGGAAAGCCCGCGTCCCCGATGTTCTGCCAGGCCACGTCGTGGAAAGCCCTGGACCGGTTGTTGGTGCCCATACCGTCCATCTGAACCACGATGAATCCGAGCTCCGCCAGAGCCTGTCGGCTGATCTGGGTGCTGAAGGTCTTGGGGGTGAAGGATCCGTGAGGCCCGGCGTAGATGCTCTCGATGACGGGGTACTTCCTGCCGGGGTCGAAGTTGGTGGGCCGTATGATGATGCCCCAGATGTCGGTGACCCCGTCCCGTCCCTTGGCGACGAAGACCTCGGGGTAGCTCCATCCAGTGGCCAGGAGGGCCGACGCGTCGCCCCGTTCCAGCTCCATGATCAGAGACTGATCGGCGGTCCGCCTGAGCTCGGCGATGGACGGCAGGTCCACCCGGGACCACTGGTCCACGTAGAACTCCCGGCCCGGAGAGAAGGTCACGGTGTGGTTCCCGTTTGCGCGGGTGTAGGTCACCAGACCGGTTCCATCGAAGTTGATGCGGTAGTAGTGGATGAAATAGGGATCCTGGTCGGAGTTCATTCCGCTGGCACGGAACCAGATCTGTCGGGCTTCCACGTCGACACTGTCCACGCCCCGAACCACCCATTCGCCCCGGGTGATCTGGTTCTTCACCCGACCCGTGGCGCCGTCGTAGAGGTAGAGGTGGTTCCACCCATCCCGCTCCGACATCCAGATAATCTCCTTGCCGTCATCGATGTCCTCCCGGAAGACCTTGTTGGAATAGTCCACGAAGGTTTCCGCCTCTTCAGAGATGACGGCCCGGGTGTCCCCAGTCTCGGCGTCCACCTCGATCACCCGGTAGACCTGGTGCCCACGCTGGTTGTACTCGAACACCAGATGTCGGCTGTCCTCCCGCCACTGGAGATCAGAGGCGTCGGAAAGGGTGTAGGCGTTGGGGAAGAGCTCGTCGTCCACGATGATCTGACGCCCCGACTCCACGTCGAACACGACGGGAATCTCCTTGTCCAGCACGTCCCCGGGTTTCGCGTAGAGCAGGGTGGAGTGTTTGGGTTGGACCTGGTCGTCGGGTGAGGACTCCACCAGGTGCACCTCCCGGGCGTATCCCGGCACCACCCGGAAAACGGCGATCTTCTTCGAGTCGGGGGACCAGACCAGGGATCGGTCGGTGTAGGGGTTCCCCTCGGAGCCCTCGAAGCTGAGCATGGTGTATTCCTCGGAACCCACCTTCCTTACGGCCACGTTGTAGTTCTGAATGGCAGCCTCCATTGTGCTGTCCGGAGAGGGGATGGGGTCCGTGCTCAGGTTCCGCCAGAGCTGGCCCGGCCCGGCGGCCCAGGACACCCCGCTGGGGCCGACCCCTCCACCCCTTCCGCCTCTCTCCGGAGGTGCCGCGCCCTGACTGGTGCACTGGTAGTCGTCCAGGGAGCAGCGCCAGGTGGAATCCGAAGCCGTGAACTCGATGGCGTCATCTCCCTCCGTGAACTCGAACCGGGAGAACGGGAGACGCACTGCGGTGACCGTGTCCTCGGCGAAGGCCGGAATCGCGGCAAGGGAGGAGGCCAGCCGCTGGTGATCAAAGGCAGGGCCCTTGGCCTGCGTCGCCGCGTCCACCAGCACGAAGCTATTCCCGCCCTCCACGGATTTCCGATACCAGAAACGGTTGGACTCGCCGACCCAGGTGGGTCGTTCCACCACGTCGACAACCAGGCCCTGGAGTCGTTGGCCGATGCTGTCCGCCCGGAGGTAGTCGGCAAGGGTCCCCTGGGCGGTCGCCGGCTCTGGTATGCCGGAAAGGAGGACGGTGATGGCGCCGAGAAGGAAGGGGAGAATTCGTGGGCGTGGCATGGCTCCGACTCCTTGGCTGGCTGCGCGGGACCGGTCCGGCCGGAGGGGTCCGGGGATTCCGAACCGGGGTCGGGGGTAGGATGCCGTTCCAATGGCATTTTGGCCAGGGAACCCGGGGGGCAGGCCCCGGGGGGGCCTGATTACCACCAGGTGTACGGCGGATCCTCGTTCGGGTCTTCGAAGAACCCCGGAGGCATCTCCAGGTCGTCGAGGGAGTACGCGATCTCGTCACCGGCCTCGTTCAGACCCAGGGTGATTCCACTGTTCCAGTCCGGTGGGTCGACACCCAGGAGGGATTTCACGAAGAAATCGGCCCTTTTCCGGTTCCCGTTCAGCCCCAGCGCCCCATGGCCACCGTTGGGGACCACAAGGAGCTCGAATGACTTCCCGGCGCGAATCAGGGCATCAACCACCTGCATGGTGGAGGAGGGGTCCACGTTGGTGTCCATCTCACCCACCGCCAGGAAGAGCTTTCCTTTGAGGAGATGGGCGTTCACCACGTTGGAGGACGCCTCGTAGTGAGGGCCCAGGGGCCAGCCCATCCACTGCTCGTTCCACCAGATCTTGTCCATCCGGTTGTCGTGGCAGCCGGAGCTGGCGAAGGCCGCGTCGTAGAAATCCCCATGGAAGAGGACCCCACCCATGGCGTTCTGTCCCCCGGCGGAACCCCCGTAGAGACCCACCCGGGAGATGTCGTACCAGGCGTACTTCTCCGCCGCCGCCCGGTGCCAGAGGATGCGGTCCGGGAAGCCGGCGTCCCCCAGGTCCTTCCAGGCCACGTCGTGAAAGGCCTTGGAGCGGTTGTTGGTCCCCATACCGTCGATCTGCACCAGGATGAACCCCAGCTCCGCCATGGAGAGGAAGCTCTGACCCCCACCCCAGGTCTTGGGAACGAAGGAGCCCTGCGGTCCCGCATAGATGCTCTCCACCACAGGGTACTTCCTGGTTGGGTCGAAGGTCAGGGGGCGGACGATGATGCCCCAGATGTCCGTTTCCCCGTCCCGGCTCTTCGAAACGAAGACCTCGGGAGGCGTCCAGCCCGCGGCCACCATGGCGGACATGTCCCCCCGTTCCAGCTCGGTGATCAGCGCCCCGTCACTTCCCCGGTGCAGCTCCATCACCGGGGGTAGATCCACCCGGGAGTAGGTATCCACGTAGTACTGCCGGTCCGGAGACCATGAGATGGCGTGGGTGCCGTTCGCCCGGGTGTAGGTCACGAGCCCCGTTCCGTCGAAGTTGATCCGATAGAAATGGACGAAGTAGGGGTCCTGGTCCGGGTTCATCCCCAGGGCCTGGAAGTAGATCTGGCGGTTCTCCACGTCCACGCTATCGATGGCGCTCACCGTCCAGTCGCCCTTTGTCACCTGGTTCTTCACCTGTCCCGTGGCACCGTCGTACAGATAGATGTGGGCCCAGTTGTCCCGCTGGGACATCCAGAGGATCTCCCGCCCGTCGTCAATGTCGAACCGCCAGTTGTGACCCGTATCCGTCAGATTGGCGGTGGCGTTCCGGTATGCGAAGAAGGTGGTCGGCTCCTCGCTGATGATGGTCCGCACGGTGCCGGTGCTTCCGTCCACCTCCAGCACCCGGTAGACCTGATGTCCCCGCTGGTTGTACTCGAAGGTGTAGGCGTGGCTGTCCTCCCTCCAGACCGGCCTGGAGATCTGGTACGGATTGGGGAAGAGGGACGTGTCAATGAGGATCTGTTCTCCGGTTTCCACGTCGAACAGAACCGGCTGGTTGAAGTCCAGGAGATCGCCCGGTTTGGCATAGGCCCTGGTCTCGGCCAGGGGCTGGAGCTGATCGGCGGGTGAAGACCGGACATAGGTGACGATCCTCTCATACCCCGGCTTCCGTCGATACGCCACCAGCCTCCTGGAGTCGGGAGACCACTGGATGGACCGGAGTTGGTATGCGTCCCCCTCGGAACCGTCATAGCTCAACAGGGTGTAGTCCGGTTCCTGGGAAGCGCCGGGCGCCGATCCGCCCCCACCGAATCCGAAGGGAGTCCGGGGCGGGCCGCCGGGGCGATAGGGTCGGATCGCCACGTTATGGTTCTGGATGAAGGCCTCCTTCGTGCTGTCCGGCGACACGATGGCGGTGACGGTGTCTCCGCCTCCCCCGAACCCCCCGCCGAATCCCGCAAAGCGCCCTCGGCGCCCGAAGCCACCCCGGGCCTCCCCGATGCGAGCGCAGGCATACTCGGTAAGGGAACACCGCCAGCGGGAGCCCTCGGCGTCGGCCTCGATGGATCCCAGGTCATCGGTGAGCTCGAAGGTGGAGAAGGGGAGGGTGATGGCCGTGTACACCTCCCCGGTGGCCGAGGAGAGGGCCGCCGCCATCAGGGCGTGGTCGAAGGCTGGCTCCCTCTGCTGGGTCGCCGCGTCCACGACCATGAACTGGTTTCCGCCGGTCACGGAGACCCTGTACCAGAAGCGGTTGGAATCCCCCATCCAAGTAGGGGCCTCAG
>Ga0316577_10000453_pt1 | contig 16094 bp, 14 predicted proteins | sample S5NA_FD_203073 | JGI IMG/M metagenome (GOLD analysis project Ga0316577, IMG submission 203073) | Rhizosphere microbial communities from salt marsh grasses in Alabama, United States - S5-7_050615r2r1 | ecosystem: Host-associated > Plants > Roots > Rhizosphere | place: USA: Alabama | collected... | reverse complement strand
TTTTTTTGTGGGGGGGGGGTGGGGGCGCCCCCCCCCCCCCAACCCCCCATCCTCCCAACTCGTTTGAAACACGCCCAAATGATAAAACCCTGCGATAGCCGTGGGGAACGTTGACTTCCGCCCGGATTGGGTTATACTGGGCGTGCGATGCCGGGTGTACCACGGTTAGGAGAAAATGTATGGCGCATCAGTTGGAAATAGAGTTCAGGGTGTACTACATCCCTGCAGAGGGTTCTCAGAGGGAGTGTATCGCCACTCGCAGTGTGCCTCACGCCCTGCAAGTTTGGAACGAGAGCGTGGATGCCTATTCGCGCAGCCTGGAGCTGGTCATCAGCGGCGACTGGCTGATGAAGTTGCTGGCGGAGGATGGCAAGGCGTCCATCGGGGACCCTGACGAACTCAACCGTGCTGCGGTGATCGACCTTTGTCTCAAGGCGCTTGCTACAGATGATGAGCAGCAGAAGGAAGAGTGTTTGAAGCAGGTCTTGAAGACACTGGGCCACACAGGTGGACCTGAAAGCGAGTGAGCAAAATAGGGTCGTGGAGATAGCGATACGAGACCCGCCGCGCTCTAGAGCGCGGCGGTTTTGTTTTTCTGAGTGGCGGATAGCTTACCGGTACACGTACCAATCGGCGATGGCATAGCCCCACAACAGGGTGATGAGACCCCCGGCGACGAGGAATGGCCCGTAGGGTATATAATCACGCAGGCTGCGCAGACGGGTGACGAGCAAGAGTCCACTGATGACTGCCCCGATGATGATGGTCAACATCATCGCCTCGATGACCAGCGGAAAACCCGTGGTGAGCCCTACGAAGAGCGCCAGCTTGACGTCGCCCGCGCCCAGCGCGCCGCTGCCAAAGATGGTGTTTCCCACGATCCCAACGATGAAAAAGAACACGAAGGCGATCCCTCCCCCGGCGAGTGCGCTCCACCACGTCATCTCCGGCGTGATGAAACCGGCGGCAAAGGCAAAGAGGATTGCTGGATACATCACCACGTTGAGGATCAGCCGTCGCTCGAAATCGGTGACGAGGACGATGGCATAGACGGTGATGTAGACGAGATAGAGGGGCAGTTTGATGTCGGCGCCGAGCGACGCCCAGAGGTAAGCGTAGGCCACGGCCATGCCGATCTCGACCAGGGGATAGCGCAGCCGGATCGGAGCGCCGCAGTAAGGACACTTGGCGCGCCCGATCACGTAAGATGGAAGCGAAACCCATTGCCACCAGGGACGGTCACTACCGCAGTAGGGACAGTGAGGACGGGTCACCCTGCGCCGCGTTGGGAGGTCCGTCCCCAGCCGGTTGACCAGAGCGCCGACGAAAAGCCCGAGGAGTGCGAAAAGGGAAACCATTGAAAGGCATTATAGAATAACAAATAACAAATGACAAATGGAACCAGCCATCTTCCCGAAAGCTGAAAGCGGATCTCCAAAATGCGCAATTGGCTGTCCGTTCAGGCTCCTAGGAGCGCGGCTTTGGCGTAGCTTTCGGGAAGATAGTCCCGGTTATTTGGCCGAGGCTGTGGCCGGTTTTGGCAGGATCAAGTCTTGGACGACGTCGTTGATCTTGTCTGGGAGAGGCAGTAGAACTTGAGCCCCGGCAGGGGTAGTCCAGGGTACCGTGCAGCTCTCGTCTATCGAGCCCGACGCAATCTGATCGGTGGGGACGTGGCTGGCGGCGACGGCTAGATCTACTATCTCTGATAGTGTCAGGTCGGCCTCAAAAGCGCCCTGCAGGCTGGCCCAGAGTTGGGGCGATTGTGCGATGAGGCTTGGCAGCAGGTCGAGGTTCAAAACCCGATCTCGCACGGCCATCACAACCTGGCGCTGGCGCGCGGTGCGGCCAAAGTCGCCGCCGCTGGTGGCGCGGGTGCGGGCGTATTTGAGTGCCGTGGCTCCGTCCAGATGATGGTTGCCCGCTGGCAGGTAAAAGGGATCGTAGCCGATGCCGCTGTCTGGGTAGGTCGGATCGTAGATATCATAGGGTACCTCTACGTCTATGCCGCCGATGGCGTCGATGACGGTGACAAAGACCTGAAAGTCGATCAGAACAGCGTGATCGACCGGGATGCCGAGGGTGGCAGAGACGGTCTGGCGGGCCAGGGTCAGGCCGCCTGTGCCATCTCTCTCGCCGTAGGAGTAGGCTGTGTTGATACGGCTCTGTCCGTGACCGGGAATATCGACGTACAGGTCGCGAGGGATGGAGAGCATCGCCGCGCGCTGAGTCTCGGGGTCGAGGTAGAAGAGGATCAATGTGTCTGTGTTGTTGGTGCCGCTATCGGCGGCGCGCCGATCGATGCCCAGGAGAAGCACAGTGGTCGGCTTGGACGCCGGGGACGAGCCGGGCAGCGGCGCGGGCGGCTGATGGACGACGGGTGTCACGGGGGCATAGTAGACTGTGGGGGTTGGGCGGGGCGGGGGTTCTACGGCAGGGCAACAGGCCGCCAGCACGGTCGTCAAACCAACTATCAAGAGTGTCACGAGTATTCCTCTGCGTGTCATTAGTCCTTCTCCTCTAATAAACTCAAAATCAGATTTTCGATCTCCCGCGGCTGGGGCAGCGAGACGCGCTCCCCTGTCGAAGTGACGTGCTCGACGGTGCAGCACGCGCCCAGATCGGCGGTGGCGATGTCTTGGGTGGAGATGGCCGATGCTGGGAGCGCCAGGTCGATCGTCCCGCGTAGGGAGAGATCGGTCTCCAGGCCCTCGGCGACGGCGGTCCACAGATCGGGGGACTGGGCGATGAGGTCGGGCAGCAGATCGAGCCGTAGCACCCGCTCCTGGGCGGCCAGGATGAGCTGCCGCTGGCGGAAAGTGCGGTCAAAGCCTGGGGCCGGGACGACGCGGGTGCGGGCGTAGCGCAGGGCGAGCGCGCCGTCAAAGTGTTGCTGGCCTGCGGGGATAGACAGTGGGTCATAGCCGCCGTGTCCATCTGGAAAGCTGGGATCGTCGATGGCGTGTGGAACGTCCACGTCCACGCCGCCGATGGTGTCTACCAGCGCGACAAAGCTTTCAAAGCGTACCAGGGCGGCGTGCTGTACGGGAATGGACAGCGTGGCCGAGATCGTCTGGCGGGCCAGTGTTAGCCCATCGGTGGTTTCGTCCCTCTCGCCGATGCTGTAGATGCTGCCCGCACGGGCTTGCCCGTGACCGGGCACCTCCACGTACAGGTCGCGGGGGATGGAGAGCAAGAAGGCTTGCTTGGCTTCGGCGTCCAGGTACAGCAGCATCAGCATGTCGACCTCGTTGGACGAAGAGCTCTCGCCGTCGATGCCGAGGATCAAGAGGGCGGTCGGCGTTTTCGGACCGCCAGGGTGACCGGGCAGCGGTCCGGGGGGGGCGGATGGGGCGGCGGGGTGTGCAACCTGCGCTGTCGGTGTGGCTTCGCCGGAGTCGCGGCCGGTGATGGCCAGGGTGTGTGCCAGGCCGGCGAGGCCGGCGATGAGGCCTCCGATGAGGAGGGCCAGGGAGACCAGCGTCGCCGCGCGGCGCAGGGACAGGGGGAACGGTATTATGGTCGGGCGACGGGTGTTCCGGCGCTGGCTGATTTTTTGCCATGAGCGCTTTGGGGCCAGTGGGACTTGATCTCCCACTGCGGCCAGCGTCGCGGTCAGATCCTGGGCGGTCGCAGCCAGCTTCTCGATGCGTGCCTGGCAGGCGTCACAGGTTTTCAAGTGACCCTCGACCTGTTCCTTGCCGCCGGGCGAGAGGTCGTTTTCTAGGTAGGACAGCAGGTGGCGATCGTCTGGGTGTCTCATCTTGGATGTCTCATCTTGGATGCCCCATCTTGGATGCCTCATCTTGGATGCCTCATCCTGGATGCCTCATCCTGGATGCCTCATCCTGGATGCCTCATCCTGGATGCCTCATCCTGGATGCCTCATCCTGGATGCCTCATCCTGTGCCCTCCGGACGATACCCCAGGGTGGTTTCTGCCTCGCTTCCCAGAAGGCGCGTCAATGTTTGGTGGCCGTAGGCGACACGCGACTTGGCCGTGCTGATCGTGCAGCCTAGTGCCTGGGCCATCTCGGGATACGAAAGCCCGCCAAAGTAGCGCAGGATCAGCGCCTGGCGCGATTTGCGTGGCACCTGGTTTAGGGCTTTCCACACTGTCTGTTGCATACCCGCTAGCTCGATCATAGCTTCTGGCCGGTGTTCGTCGGTTTCATCCTCAGGTTCGCGGTCGCTCTCCAGCCACTCCTGTAGCGAGAGCCACTTGAGCCGTCGCCGCCGCTGTAGATCGCGGCAGCGGCTGGTGACGATGACCTTGAGCCAGGTGGCGAAGGAGGCCCGTTCAGGATCGTACCGTGCCAGGTTCTTGAAGGCGTAGATGAAAGCCTCCTGTGTTGCATCTTCGGCGTCTTGTAGGTTCTGTAAAAGCATATAAGCCAACCGGAGCACGGCTGGATAATGGTCATCGTGTAGTTGCCGGGCGGCGGGTTCGTCGCCCGCCAGCGCGCGCTCGATTAAGTCTTGGGTCATAGGATCAGCCAGTTCGCGGAAGTTGCGGTGTCAACCGCGTGCTGGCTATATAACCATCTTTGTCAAAGCTGTCAAGTCGTGTTGCTTCGATGCAACCACCATTACCTGTACGCAGAAATGGGTGGAAAGGTCTGGTTTTTGTCTAGCCACCTGACAGCTTGGAAATGGAGCGGTACTTTTGGCTGTAGTGAGCACCCTGAGGTGCCCCCCGAGCGCGGACCGAAGGTCCGTCATCGAGGGGCATCGTCGAAGGGTGCTTGCGAGGCTCCTTCGACAGGCTCAGGATGCCTCGCTCGCTTGTTGTGCAAAAGTGTCAGGTAGCCAGGTTTTTGTTAGCGGGTTGTGACGGCGATGACGGAGGGGACTGCTGCGCGGGAATCGATGCCTACGGGGTTCTCGTCTGACTGGAGCCACAGCCCGGTGGAGGGACCTCCATCCAGGTTGAGCGCCACGTCGATCTCCAGATCGGACGCGGCGAGAAAGGAAGCCATCTCGTGGAGGCTGAGTTGGCCGCGGGGGGCGGCGATGAAGAGAATGCGCCCGGTCAAATCCTGAGCAACGATGGTGCGACGGGCCGAGTTGCCGTCGTCGGCGTCGGCGGGAAAGCCCATCACGCCGCCCGGCTTGACCAACACCGGGAACGACATCACCCCTTGGTCCAGGGGCTCGGTAGGATCGTAAGGACGGTCGTGGAGCCAGCGCACGCTCACCTGCTCGTCGGCGGTGACGGCAAAGAGGCCTGCAAAGTCGCCATAGACCGCGCCCCACGTTTGCCCGTCGCTGATGAGCAGGCCGGTGGTCTCGTACTCTGGTGTGAAGTATCCACCGTTGACGACCAGCAATGCATCGAGTTGCTCGGCCCAGGTTCTTACCTTCAAGGGCTGGATGGGGTTGTAGTGGACGCGGAAGCGCACAGCGGAGGGATCGAGCCGCACGATGGCCAAGTACTCGCCTTCTGCGTCAGGTGGGGCTGTGTCGGTCTCTACGAGCACCCGGCGCAGTTCGACGCCCGGTTGCAGTGGCAGCCAGCCGGTATCGGGTGATTCGGGTGTGATTGTGGGCCAGCGGACGGGGGAAGGCAGCGGGATCGGCGTCGGGGTGGGAATCGGCGTGGGGGTAGCCGGTGGTGAAAGGAAAGTACAGCCTGACACCAGAAGCAGGGTCAGGAAGAGTAGGTAGGTTGGTAAATTGGTAGGCTGATGCATAATGAATCGGTGCGCTGGTAGACGGGTAGTTGGTAAACCGGTAAACTGATCAACAGTACGACAGTCTACCAACTACCAATCTACCAACTACCTGTCTTCTTTTGAGCGTTGACCTGTCATCTTTGCAGAGACGACCAGTTTACCGACCTGCCGGGTTCCGCTTAGGCTGCGACGTCCTCTTCAGCGATGCGTTGTGCGCATCCTGCCAGTTCGTTGAGCCGTTGAGTCTCCACAGAGTCGCCACGGGCGCGCTCCATGTTCTCCGCCGCCTGCGTATACAGCCACGCCGCGTTCTCCCACTCGTGGATGAACTCGGCGATGCGGGCTGCTTCCTCGTATGCGATGGCCGCCAACTCCCACTTGCCTTCCTCGATGTACTGCTTTGCCGCTCTCTCCAAGGTGGCTGGGCGCTGCTTGGGCAGCCGGCGCTCCGGCTCTTCCAAAACAAGCTCGATCGTCGGCAGCAGCAGGTCGTGCCAGTTCGACTTGGGCAGGTATTCGTAAAAGTCCAACTGGGCGGCGCGCGCTTCGCTCTCCAGTGAGGCGTAGCCGGTAAAGATGATGATGCGCAGGCCGGGCTGCAACTGGCGCAGCATCGCGGCCACCTGGAATCCGTCCATCTCGGGCATCTTCATATCCAGCAGGCCGATGTCGAAGGGGGTCTCGCGCCCTTTTTCGATTGCCTCACGTGCGCTGCTGGCCGTCACGACTCGGTAGTCCGCTTGTCTCAAGTAATCTTCCAGACTTTCGAGCACGAGCAGATCGTCGTCCACTATCAGTATTGTTGCTGACATTAACTTGACCTCCTAAAGAATCTGTACTTGCTATGTTCCAGAGTTGGCATTTTCTGGTCCAATGGGCAGGTGAACGCTGACCGTCGTCCCTTGCCCCACGGTGCTGTTCATTTCGACGCGCCCGCCGTGATTTTCGGCGTTCCTGCGGGCGACGTAAAGTCCCAGGCCGCTTCCCTTGTGGCCGCTTTTCCAATCTGAAAATCCAATGCGAAAGATCTTGTCATACGCCTCCTTAGGGATGCCGACGCCAGTGTCCTCGACGTCTACGGCGACCCACCCATCGCCTTCCCTCCGCGTGCGTAGCGTAAGCGTACCGCCATCGGGCATCGCCTGTCCTGCGTTGCTCAAAAGATTGTGGAAAATCCGCTCCAACTGAGCACGGCTGCCCGCTACCGGCGGGATATTTTCGTCCCATTCTTTTACGACCGTCACGTTGGGATGACCAAAGTTGAATTCCTGCACCAGGCGCTCCAACATATATTGCAGGTTCAGGGGCTCCCAGCGCCAGACCTCACTGCTATCGAGGGCTACGGCCACCTGGCCCAGATCGTCGGCTAGGCGCTTGATGCGGCCCAGGATTTGCTCGATGACCTCGATGGAGCGCTCGCCTTCAGCATTGTCCGCCACGAGCTTGCTCAGCGCCTGTACCCGTTGCGTGAGTACAAAGTAGGTGGTGCCGCCGATATCGTGGCCCACCTCGCGAGCCAGCAGGCGCAGTTCTTCCTCGATCTGCTGGCTGCGGTGGCGTAGCCCCTGCCACTCGAAACCTCGCTCGATGCGCATGATCCATTGCTCGAGTGGTTCCGACTTGTTGACAAAGTCCTTCGCTCCCCCGCGCATGGAGGCGACGACGTTCTCGTACACGCCGTAGGCGCTGAGCATGATCACGTAGGTTTGGTCTAGCAGATGCTTCTCGCGCATCGCGCGTAACACGTCCATCCCGTCCATCCCCGGCATGTTGATGTCGAGCAGCATAACATCCCGAGGGGCCTGCATCAGCTTGGCGAGGGCTTCTTCCCCGCCCTCCGCGGCTTCTGCTGCCCAACCGCGCGTTGTAGGGGTCGGGCTGTTCAGGAATGCCACCACTTCCTCTCGAAAGAAGGGTTCGTCATCTACTACCAGGATCGTTTTATGTTCCTTGGGCATTTTGGTCTTTCTCTTTTACCGGTATTTCGAGGACAAAGTACAGATCACCGTTGCGATCCTGCCAGGTGAGATTGCCGTCGTAGCGGGTCTCCACAGTCTCTTGGGCCAGCGCCCACTCGAAGCGGATGGGAGATAGTTCTTCGGGCGTGTTGGCCGTCGGTTCCAGGACGGATATGATGGTCTCTCTCAACGGCGGCTTGGGCGCGTGTATCTTTGTGTGTACGCTTTGGCCGTCGGCGGAGAGTGACGTGCTGACCTCGATCAGCCCGCCAGGCTTCTCAAAAGCCTCAATGGCCAGGCGAAGCATGGTCGCCACGACACCGAACGTTTCGTTGGGCTCGATGGATACCAGCGGCAGGCCTTCGGCGTAGGTCGTGTGTACCTCCACGCTGCGCCATTGACGCTCCGCGACCAGCCAGATGAGGACGCCGCGCACCACATCGTTCCAGTCAGAGGCCGTGCGGACAAAGCCGATGCGCTGTGAGAACGTGAGCAGGTTGAAAAGCTTGTCACTGACCAGGTTCAGGCTTCCTTCGATCTTGTCCAGGCGCTCGATGGCGTCTTCGTGTGGAGGAGGGGGCTCGGCCCGATTCCGAAGGGCGGCGCGCAGGTTGGCCGTCGCCAGGCGGGCTGCGGCCAGCGGATTTGCCGTCTCGTGGAGGATGCGTTGCGCCAGGGTGCCCAGAGAGGCGACCTGCTGCATGCGCATCGCGGTAATCCCCACGTCGTTCAAGGTCTCGAGGTAGCGCGCGCCCTCTAGCACGCCGCCGATGGCGGTTGAGAGCAGGCGCAGGTAGTCCTCGTCGGCGTCGGTGAACCAGTCGCGGTGGCCGGGTGAGCTGGGGATTTTGTTGATCAGCTCGAGGGTGCCCAGGATTTCTTCGCCCAACTGGAGAGGGACGCTCACGAAGGAGCGGTACAGGCCCGAGGGGAGGTGTGGGGCAACTTGCGCGACGTAGGGGTCACGCCAGCCCCCCAGCGCGGCAGGCTCGCGTATCTGGATCGCCTCTCCGTCCTCGATGACGTGGCCCGTCAATCCCTCTCCTGCTGTGTAAACCAATTTGCCATTCAGCTCTTTTGGTAGACCACTGGCGGCTCGCAATGCCACACGGTGGATGTCTTCGTCGGTGCGCAGATAGAGCAGGCACGCTTCGGTGCGAAAACCCTTTCTGACTCGGTCGGCCACGGCTTGCAGCATTTCGTCGATGGAGCGTCGCGGATCAAGCTCGCTGCTGATATCAAGCAATAGCTCAAAGTAGCGCGCGCGACGTTTCTCCCGCTCGTAGCGCTGCGAGTTCTCGATGGCGATGCTCACCAGGGCGGCGACCTGTTTCAGCAGGGCTTCGGCGTTCGCCTCAAAGCACTCTTGCCCGGATACCCGCAGCACGCCGAGCACAGTCTCTCCATCTCGGGAGAGGATCGGCACGCCCAGATAGGCCTTGTCCGGCTCTGGGCTGATCTCGGTGTATTTCTTGCTCCAGATCAGGTCCTTGGCAATGCGGCGCAGGGCCTTGTAGTCCTGGACGTTGGCGATGCACAGCGGGCGGCCGTGCTTGGCGATCCAGCCGGTCAATCCTTCTCCCGGCTCGTACTCGATTCGCTCGTCCGGTAACCCCGTGCTTTCTTGGAGGCCTGTGGTGCCGCGCAGGACGTAGCGGCCGGTGATGCTGTCGCGCAGAAAGATGGACGAGCCGTCGGCGCCGAGCCGGTCACGGGCATAACCCACGACCAGGCTTACCAGCCGATCGCGGTTTAGCTCACCATATATGTCGAGTAATTTTTGATCAAAGTCTGCAGCCTGTTTCATACCGATTCCTAGTACGCCCTTTCATAGGCGATGGCGACAGCAGCATTTTATGCCGGGAGCCGGAATTGTCAAATCAGGTGGCGCTGTAGCGTGCGCCGGCGTGCGTTTATTTGATTTTCTGTCTCAATCGGTTATACTTTGGCAACCGATGACAGAAATGACGCTCACGGTTGCTTTGGCCCAAATGGACGCCAAGATTGGCCTGGAGGAGGTCAATCTGGCCCAGGCGCGGGCGCTCGCTGCCCAGGCCCGAGAAGCTGGTGCCGATCTGCTCCTGCTGCCCGAGTTGTGGCTTCACGGTTACGACCTCGAGCAGGCGGGGCAATGGGCTGCGTCGCTGGGGGAGGGCGGCTTTGCAAAGATGGCCGCACTGGCCCACGAGTTCGGCCTGTACCTGGCGGGGACGCTCCTGGAGCGACACGAGGGAGGCATTTCGAACACTGCTGCCCTCTATGCACCCGATGGTGCGTTGGTGGGGTTCTATCGCAAGGTGCATCTTTTTCGCCCGATGCAGGAGCATCGCTACCTCGTCCCTGGCGACCGTGCTGTGCTCTTTCCCACACCTTGGGGGCCGGTGGGCATCCCCATCTGCTACGATCTGCGCTTCCCGGAGCTTTTACGCGCGATGGCACTGGCAGGGGCGGTGCTGTTCTTGGTACCTGCCCAGTGGCCGTCAGTGCGTCTGGAGGCGTGGCTCACCCTGGCGCGCGCTCGTGCCATCGAGAACGAGCTTTTCGTCGCTGCCTGCAACCGGGTAGGGGTGGAGGGAGGCGCTGTTTTTCCCGGTCGCTCATGTATCGTCGATCCCTTGGGACGTGTGCTGGCCGAGGGGGATGACGGGGAGCAGTTACTGGTCGCAGAAATCGATCTGCGTCAGGTACAAGCAGCACGGCGACACATCCCGGTCTATGACGACCGCCGCCCTGAGGCGTATCATACCACAGCGGCGTGAGATATTTTGACTCTTTACAAAGTCGCGCTATACTAGGTTGGGTAGTATCTTCTCAATAAGTGGGGGAAGATGGGGGGAGGGCCGCGAAGCCGCCCCCACACCCCCGCCCCCGGATTATTGAGATGATAGGTTGGGTAGAATATAGCGATGAAAGTTGCACGGAGCGTGATATGAAGTGGAAAATCGTCATACATGAGGAAGACAAGTACATCGAAGTCACTACAAGTGGCATTGCAGATGGAGATGGCTCGCTGAATATGGCCAAGGCCATATCGCAGACAATGCGAGCCCATCGAATTAACAAGGCCTTGATTGATCATCGCTATGTTGATGGTGTCGCTGGTAGTACCATGGATGTCTATCATCGACCGAAAGTCTTCCGGCTCATCGGGGCAATCTTGAGGATCAAGATTGCGGAAATCATCAAGCCGGAACATGAGGAGCACTTTAAATTCTTTGAAAGGGTGTGTCTCAATCAGGGATATCACCTCGCTGTATTTCAAGACAAAGACGAAGCATTAGCCTGGCTACTTGCCTAGGAATGACTCGGCTGGCTTTGTCGTCGCGAATTTCTTAGGCAGGTAACTGCCCGGAAGCCCCGGCGCTTCGCCGGGGAGCTTCACGGAGCGTGTGCTATGGAGACTCTAGAGCTTTCGTTGATAGACTTTAACTCGGAATCTCTGACGTCACTGCTAGAGCGTTCTGAGTTGAACTGTCATATGCAGGGCATGACATGGGAGGATGCATGGGGCAAGCTGGCTAGAATCGCTCTCTACCGGTCGGGCCCCGATGTGTCGGAGGTGGGTACGACGTGGCTGGACGCCCTGGTGAGCGCAGGTGCCGTGCGGCCTTTCACTGCCCATGAGATCGAGCTCTTGGGAGGGGCCGATGCTTTCCTCCCTGCTCTCTGGCAGGTCGTCTCTCCACCCCCCTGGCAGAGGCAGGTGTGGGCGATCCCCTGGCGGGCCGATACCCGCGTTATTTTTTATTGGCGCGATATGCTGGAGCAAGCCGGTATCGATGAAGAGGGGGCTTTCCAGACGATCGAGCAGGTGGAGGAGACGATGCGATGCCTGCAGGCCAGCGGAATCCCGACCCCTTGGGGGATCTGGGGGCTGGAACAGTTTATGGGGTTGCAGAATGCCGCCAGTTGGATTTGGGTAAGAGGGGGCGATTTCGTCAGTGCCGATGGGCACCAGGTGCTGTTGGATCGACCAGAAACGTGTGAAGGCTTGCAGGCCTACTTGAGGCTTTCCCGATATATGCCCCCTGAAGCGAAGCGGCTAGAGGGCCTCGATGCTTTTGGTCTGTTCGTCAGGCGGCAGGTGGCCGTCGTGATGGGGGCATCAGGCTGGTTGCCGGGATTCTACGAGCAAAGCACAAACTCGGATGTCATGGCTCACCTGGGCGTAGCAAAGCCACCGGGCCCGGCTTTTGTGGGCGGCGGCGCCCTCGTCGTCTGGCAGCACGCCCGCCACGTGAGCCATGCTATGGACCTGCTACGCTTCCTGGTAGATAGGCCAGTGCAGGTCGATTGCTTTCTGGGACAGGGTGCTTTGCCCGTTCGCATGGATGTGCTTTCTGAACCGGCGTTTACGACCGATTCCCATCGCCGCATCCTGATTGAGACGTTGAAAAGCGGTCGTACTTTACCGGTGATCCCAAACTGGGTAGAGGTCGAGGAAAAGCTCAGCAATGCCTTGATGTGGCTCTGGGACGAGTTGATCAAGGATCCTGATCAGGATTTGGAGGGCCTCGTCGTACCATACCTGGAGGCTACGGCGAGGCGCTTGGCAGTCACGTTGGGGACCAGGAGGTAAGACCGCGTTCAAAAACAAGTTCGTACTTTGTAGGCGAAATCACCCTGGACAACGGAAGAAAACACCCAAGTTGTTTTTGAACGCTTACCAAGCGCTCATCTGTTGGACAGTGGTTAACTGTCACTTATAGGTTTGCAATTGCTTGGACGTGATATCAGTGCATAACGGGGAGTATTTGGATGGATAAGCTTTACCTTTCCTGCATAGGTTTGGCTGAATCACAGAGCTTGCGCAATGCTTTGGACCAGCTCGACTTCCCTTACGAGATATACAAAATGGTGTGGGATGACGCTTGGGAAGAATTGGCCAAGATAGGGCTATATAGATCTGGCCCTGACGTATCGCAGGTGGGCACCACCTGGCTCGAAGGGCTGGTGACATCCGGTTCTGTGCGCCCATTTACCGATGAGGAAGTCGATTCGATGGGGGGAGCATCAGCCTTTTTCCCTGCTATGTGGCAGACCGCACTTGTACCCTGGGGACAGAGCAAAAGGGTGTGGGCTATGCCCTGGTTGGTGGATACGCGCGTCGTCTTCTACTGGCGTGACATTTTGGAGGAAGCCGGCATTGATGAGACGACGGCATTTGGGACACTCCCTCAGGTAGAAGAGACGATGGCCCGTTTGCGGGATAGTGGCGTCGAGGTTCCTTGGGGTATCTGGGCCCTTGGAGGCGGAATAGCCCTGCAAAATGCAGCCAGCTGGGTGTGGAGTTATGGCGGTGACTTTTTGGACGCAGACGGAAAGCAACTGCTTTTTGATCGTCCCGAGGCGATCAAAGGATTCACCGACCACCTCAGGCTTTGTCGCTATATGCCTCCTAATATCAAATCCATAGATGCAGTGGCTATCGATGCCCGTGGGTTGTTTGCCCAGCGTCGGGTTGCTGTGATGATGGGGCTTTCTGGATGGCTGCATTATTTCCTTGAGCAGGGAGGGATGCCCGATGTGATAAACCGCTTGGGAGTAGCTGCTCCCCCAGAACCAGCCTTTGTAGGCGGCTCTAGCCTCATTATCTGGCAGCATGCCCATCAAGCGCAGATGGCTGTGGCGGCGGTCCGGGCTTTGAATAGCAAGCACGTGGTTCAGGCTCTGTCACGGGATATCTTGGGGTTTTTCCCAGCCCGTCTAGATGTGTGGGCAGAGCCTCCTTATGCTAATGACCCACATTACGAAGCAGTGGCACAGGCGATAAAGGCCGGGCGCACGTTTCCAGTGGTGCCCAAGTGGGGAATGTTTGAGAACAAGCTGAATCAAATGATCGTCCAGTTGTGGGATACTGCGCTGGCTGATCCTGGTCAGAACTTGGCCGATCTCGTTGGTGCGTATGTTTCATCTCTCGCGCGGCGGTTGGCTATTTCTTTAGGCATCTCGAGATAGCTCTGTCATGAATGATGAGGCAATTCTCCACATCGCTATCGCCGTTGCCCACGAGGCCGGTGCTATCGTGCGCCAGGCCTTTCCACAGACCGCGCTCACGCAGGTCGATCTCAAGGGCGCGGTCAATCCCGTCACCGAGACCGATAAGGCCGCCGAGGCGCTCATCATCGAGCGCTTGCGCGAGGCTTTTCCCGACCATCGCATTTTAGCCGAAGAGACCCACGGGGATGACTGGCGCGCGTGGGACGTGCCCGGGCCGCCCATGTGGCTGATCGATCCGCTGGACGGCACGGTCAACTTTGCCCATGGCTTTCCCTTTGTCGGCGTGTCGCTGGCTCTGCTGGCGGAGGCTAAGCCCGCCGTCGGCGTGGTCTACGACCCGCTGCGGGACGAGACCTTTGCCGCCAGCGCTGGCGGCGGAACGACGCGCAACGGACGGCGGGTCCGCGTTTCCCCGGTCGGGCGGCTGGCGGATGCCTTCCTGGCGACCGGCTTTGCCTATGATCGCCGCACCGCTGTCGATAACAACACCCAAAGGCTGGATCATTTTTTGCGACGCAGCCAGGGCGTGCGCCGGGCCGGGTCCGCGGCGGTAGATTTATCTTACGTCGCCTGCGGGCGGCTGGATGGCTTTTGGGAGAAAGGACTGCATCCGTGGGACGTGGCGGCTGCGACTCTGATCGTACAGGAGGCTGGCGGGCAGGTGACCGATTTTGATGGTGGCCCCAACTATCTCTCCGGTGAATTCTTCCTCGCTTCAAACGGGCTGATCCACGACGAGATGCTGCGCGTCATCAGGGAGGGGGCTTTGGCTCCACTACCTGATGTGCTGCAGTAGTAGTCTTTGCAACAAAGGGGCTTTGGATGACGCGCGTCATCAAGGAGGGGGCTTTTGCCCCACTACCTGATGTGCTGCAGTAGTAGTCTTTGCAACAAAGGGGCTTTGGATGCTGCGCGTCATCAGGGAGGGGGCTTTTGCCCCACTACCTGATGTGCCGCAATAATAGTCTTTGCTACAGAGGGCCTTTGGATGGCGCGCGTGATTCGGGAGGGCGCGAACGCGCCGCATCCAGATTTGTGAGATGTAAGTTTGACATTGTGGTACGTAAAACGTAAAGCGTGAAACGTAAGGTTAGGTTTTACAAATTACCCTTCACGCCATCAGGTTTTGATATCAACAAGGAGTATGAGTAATGACACGCGAAAAAGTAACCATCGACGGCAACACCGGCGTGGCGACCGTGGCCCACGCGCTCAACGAGGTGATTGCCATCTATCCGATCACCCCATCTTCTTCGATGGGGGAGTTGGCCGATGCGCTTTCGGCCAAGGGGGAGACCAACCTGTGGGGCACGGTGCCCAGCGTGACCGAGATGCAGTCGGAGGCGGGGGCATCGGGCGCGGTGCACGGCGCGCTGGCCACCGGGGCGCTGACGACGACGTTTACTGCATCCCAAGGGCTGCTTTTGATGATCCCCAACATGTTCAAGATCGCCGGCGAGCTGTTGCCCGCTGTCTTTCACGTCTCGGCGCGGTCGGTGGCCAGCCAGGCGCTCTCTATCTTTGGCGATCACTCCGACGTGATGGCCGTGCGCGGCACGGGATTTGGCCTGCTGGCCTCCAATAGCGTTCAGGAAGCGATGGACGGCGCGCTGATCGCCACCGCGGCCGCGCTGGAGGCGCGCGTGCCTTTCATTCACTTCTTCGATGGCTTTCGCACCTCCAGCGAGGTGCAGAAGGTAGAGATGCTGACCAAGGACGACATGCGCGCCATCATCGACGATGCGCATGTCTTTGCCCACCGCGCGCGCGGGATGAGCCCCGATAACCCCGTCCTGCGCGGCACGTCGCAGAATCCCGACGTCTTTTTCGCCGCCCGCGAGACGGTGAACCCCTACTACAATGCCGCGCCCGAGATCGTGCAAAAGACGATGGACAAGTTTGCCCAGGTTGTGGGCCGGCAGTATCACCTGTTCGATTACGTCGGTGCGCCCGACGCCGAGCGGGTGGTGGTGATGATGGGTTCCGGCGCCGAGGCGATGCAGGAGACGGTCGAGTATTTGATAGGCCAGGGGGAAAAGGTCGGCCTGGTCAAGGTGCGCCTTTTCCGTCCGTGGTCGACGCCTCACTTTGTCCAGGCGCTGCCGGAGACGGTCAAGGCCATCGCTGTGCTCGACCGCACCAAGGAACCGGGCTCGCAGGGCGAGCCCCTCTACCTTGACGTGCGCAACGCTGTGGGCGAGGCCATGGGCGACGGGCAGATCGAGCTGGAGGGTTATCCGACCATCGTGGGCGGGCGGTACGGCCTGGGCTCGAACGAGTTCAACGCCGGGATGTGCAAGGCGGTGCTGGACAACCTCAAATCCGAAAAACCTAAGAACCACTTTACCGTGGGCATCCACGACGACGTGACGGGCACCAGTCTGGCCTGGAACGACGCTTTCTCCGCCGAGCCGGCGGGCGTGCACCGGGCCATGTTCTGGGGCCTGGGCTCCGATGGCACG
>Ga0316577_10000452_pt1 | contig 16096 bp, 13 predicted proteins | sample S5NA_FD_203073 | JGI IMG/M metagenome (GOLD analysis project Ga0316577, IMG submission 203073) | Rhizosphere microbial communities from salt marsh grasses in Alabama, United States - S5-7_050615r2r1 | ecosystem: Host-associated > Plants > Roots > Rhizosphere | place: USA: Alabama | collected... | reverse complement strand
GCAACGCGGAAGGTCAAAGAGCTCCTGGACAGTGATGCCTCGGTCGAAGAGGACTACAAGAACCTGTTGAGAACACTGACCTCTTAGCTGTGGATAAGCTGTTCACAGCCTGGCGCTGAAAAGTCATCCACCGCTTGCTCACAGGTTGATCAGGCTTGTCGACACACGGGGAAGGACACGTAGGTTGCTGTCTTAAAAGAGTTTTTCTGACTTCTCCCTTGTTCCACAGCCCTTACTACCATCATTATTCAGATTCAAAGAGTAGTTTTGGAGAGAAGCATGGAGATCCGCCTTAACCGGGAGCAGCTCCTGCCGGTCGTCACCCGGGTGGTCGGGGTGGTGGAGCGACGCCAGACCCTCCCCATCCTGGGTAACCTGCTACTACAAACGAACAATCAGGGACTTCGGATGGTCAGCACCGATCTGGAGGTAGAGGTGCGCGGAGAGAGTCCGGCAGAGGTGACTGATCCGGGGGAGGTCACCGTTCCAGCGCGTAAGTTCCTAGACATTGTTCGAAACCTTCCGGAGGCCTCTTCGCTCAACGTCAAGGTGTCCGGGGAACGGTGCGTGATCTCCTCCGGGCGGGGCCGCTATGTCCTTGGGACGCTTCCGGCCAGCGATTTTCCCGTGATGCAGTCGGAAGTCGGCACGGATTTGATCGAGGTGGAGGAAGGGAGGTTTCGGCGTTTGCTGGAGAAGACCTGGTTCGCGATGGCGCAACAGGATGTTCGGTATTACTTGAACGGGCTCCTTCTGGAGTTCATCCCGGGTGGCATTCGGGCAGTGGCGACGGACGGCCATCGACTTGCGCGGTACGACCTTAGCAGCGATCTAGAAGTCGAAGGGGAAGGACGTTCGATTATTGTTCCGTACAAGACGGTGATGGAGCTGCGGCGTCAACTGCTCGGCGATGAAACGCCCCTAAGGATTTCGGTTGGGGAGAAGAGCGTGCGCTTTGAGGCGGGTGAGTTCGTGACCACCACAAAGCTGATTGATGGTCGGTTCCCTGACTACGAGAGAGTGATAGCTGGGGACCATGGGCGGACAGCGGTTATCGGAAAGGAGAGGCTTCGGGGGGCGCTCGTGCGCGCATCAGTACTGTCGAACGAGAAATACAAGGGAGTTCGAATGGAGTTCGATGGGGACGTGTTGCGCCTGCAGACCCATAATCCAGAGCAGGAGGAGGCCCTGGAGGAGATCGATGTCGTTTGCCAAGGAGACCCGACCTCGCTCGGGTTCAACGTGTCGTACCTGTTGGACGTCCTTGGGGCAGTCGAGGGGGACGAGGTTGAGGTGGCATTCGAGGACGGGAACAGCAGTTCGGTGTGGAGGGGCGTTGAGTCGATGGACGAGACGTTCGTGGTCATGCCGATGCGGCTGTGAGGGCTGATCCTGGTTCGCAACTCGGTGGGCGCCGGCCGAAGAAGGTTTCACGTGGAACCTCGGCGGTTGTAAGAGTCGGGCGGAAGGCCGGCGGGCCGTGCCCGGATTCTCCTGCCGGCATATCGCATCTCCAAGACCACGCCCCGATGGTTCCACGTGAAACACCAGACGCCTTACGCGATCTTCTTGCGCACGCGAACCGCTGTGGTTCGACGTCCGAGCCGCAACTCGCCCTGCTTGAAGCTACCTTGCTCCACGCGGGACGTCCGCCGGATCTTCACAGGACAATATCCACTGGGAACTACAGATGACCTACGACTCTTCGAATATTAAGGTCCTGCGGGGGCTCGACGCGGTGCGCAAACGCCCAGGCATGTACATCGGCGACACGGACGATGGTACGGGCCTCCATCACATGGTCTTCGAGGTTGTCGACAACGCGATCGACGAGGCACTGGCCGGCTACTGCACAGAAGTCAGGGTGATCCTTCACCGGGACGGATCAGTCGCCGTGATCGATAACGGCCGTGGCATCCCTGTGGACATCCACGCCGAGGAGCAACGATCCGCGGCCGAAGTGATCATGACGGTGCTCCACGCCGGTGGAAAATTCGATGACAACTCATACAAGGTTTCCGGCGGACTCCACGGCGTGGGGGTATCCGTCGTCAACGCCCTGTCGGAACGTCTGTTCCTACGTGTACAGCGAGCCGGTCACATCTATGAGCAGGAATACAGGCTTGGTGTGCCCCAACACCCCCTGAAGCAGGTCGGGGAAACAAACGAAACCGGTACGGAGGTGCGCTTCACCCCCTCATCGGAAGTCTTCTCCAGCCTCGAGTTCCACTACGACATCCTCGCGAGGAGGCTTCGCGAGCTCTCCTTCCTGAACTCTGGAGTACGTATCGTCCTCCACGATGAAGCGAACGGACGCGAGGACGTCTTCGAGTATCAAGGCGGAATTCGCGCTTTCGTCGATTTCCTCAATCGAAACAAGACGCCCATCCACCCCAGCACCATCTACTTCACCGCCGAGCGCAGCTCGATCCTGGTCGAGCTTGCATTGCAGTGGAACGAGGGATTCCAGGAGACCATCTTCTGCTTTACCAACAACATCCCTCAGCGGGACGGTGGGACCCATCTGGCCGGCTTCCGCGCCGGTTTGACCCGCACGCTAAACGGCTACATCGAGCGGGAGGGTCTTGATCGAAGCCAAAAGATCCACGCGATCGGGGATGACGCCCGGGAAGGACTTACGGCAGTTCTGTCGGTGAAGATTTCAGATCCCAAGTTCTCGTCCCAGACCAAGGACAAGCTCGTCTCATCCGAAGTCAAGGGTGTCGTCGAGTCACTGGTGGTCGACCACCTTACCCAGTTTCTCGAAGAGCAACCAATAGAGGCGAAGACCATCGCCGGAAAGATGCTAGAGGCGGCGCGAGCCAGGGAAGCCGCTCGCAAGGCAAGGGAGATGACTCGCCGCAAGGGCGTGCTCGACATCGCTGGACTGCCCGGCAAGCTTGCCGATTGCCAGGAGAAGGATCCATCCCGATCAGAGCTTTACCTGGTCGAGGGGGACTCGGCCGGTGGCTCCGCGAAGCAGGGCAGGGACCGTGCCTTTCAGGCCATTTTGCCGCTGAAGGGAAAGATCCTGAACGTGGAGAAGGCGCGCTTCGACAAGATGCTATCGTCTGCCGAAGTGGGAACCTTAATCACCGCTTTAGGCTGTGGCATCGGTCGAGAGGAGTACAACCCGGACAATCTCCGCTACCACCGCATCATCATCATGACCGACGCGGATGTCGACGGCGCCCACATTCGCACGCTCCTCCTGACGTTCTTCTACCGCCAGATGCCGGAGCTCATCGACCGCGGGCACGTCTACATCGCCCAGCCCCCGCTATTCAAGATCAAGAAGGGTAAACAGGAGGATTACCTGCTGGACCAGTCTGAGCTTGACAGCGCCATGCTGCAGGCGGCTCTGGATGGGGCTGACCTGATCGTCTCCGAAGGAGCGCCACCCCTCGCGCGTACCGCCCTTGAATCCCTCGCCCGCGATTACCAGGTGTTCGTCGGCATCTCACGCCGGCTGGGGCAACGCTACGATCCTCTCTTTCTCGAGCAATTGATCCACTCTCCGCCGATCGATCCGGATGCTCCGGTGGAAGTGGAGCCCATGACCCGTTGGTGCGAAGTGGTTGAGCGTGGTCTCAACAATCCCCCGACACCGAGCCTTCGCTACGCCCTGAGCTATGTGCCGAGCGAGGGACCCAGATCCTCGAGCCTCGTACTCACCCGTTTGGTCCATGGAATTCCCGAGTCGAGAACGGTTCCCATCGACTTCTTCCACACCGCGGATTACGCAAAGCTCGTGGAGTTCGGGCAGAAGTTGGAGGGTCTGCTGGGTGACGGCGCAATGATCAGACGCGGCGAGCGAAGCCTGGCCATTTCTAACCTGGGCGAGGGGGTTCGCTGGCTACTTTCCGAGGCCCAACGGGGTTATACGATCCAGCGATACAAGGGACTCGGCGAGATGAACCCGAGCCAGCTCTGGGAGACCACGATGAATCCGGAGACCCGCCGCCTGCTCAAGGTCACCATCGAAGACGCGGTCGCCGCAGACCAGATCTTCACTACCCTGATGGGCGACAATGTCGAGCCCCGCCGGGAGTTCATCGAGCGGAACGCACTCGACGCGGAGAACCTCGATATCTAGAGAGGCATTCCGCTGCGTCAGGCATAGACGCGGTCGGCCCCTCTCAACGGCGCCTGCGACGGGGAGCCAGCACCAAACACAGTACGCTGCGCCTCCTTGTGGGACAAGGCGCCCGGCCCGATCTACCCGGGATGCGTGGGAAGCTCCGCGACAGTTTCCTCGATCCAGCGCTCCGCCTCGCGGTTGATTTCCGTCGCTCCGCGATCTCCTGCTGGGATGGGAGCCCCGATCTTCAGCTCGATGACCCCGGGTCGCTTCAACAAGCTCCGTCGACCCCAGAAGACACCGGCGTTGTGGGCGATCGGTACCACAGGCCGACCGCTCCTTTCGGCGAGCAGGGCACCACCGATCCCGTATGCCTTACGCTCGCCGAGCGCGACACGGGTTCCCTCCGGGAAGATGATGACCCAGCGACCCTCCTGCAAAGCCCGTCTACCCTGATCCAGGAGCTGCTTCATCGCCCGCCGCCCCGCGGCGCGATCGATCGCGATCGGCTCATACACGGCAAGAGCCCATCCGAAAACGGGCAGGCGCACCAGCTCGCGCTTGAGAACCCAGGTTTGGGACAGGGGAAGGATGGCCCGGAGCGCAATCGTCTCCCAGGCAGACTGATGTTTGCAGAGGACGATCCCCGGCTCCGATGGGAGGCGCTCGATCCCGTCGACGCGATATCCCAGCCCGCAGATGAGCTTCAACAGCCAAAGCACCGATCGGGCCCAGCTCCGTGCCAGCCGATTGAGCGAAACCGGGGAGAGAAATCGCCCGAGGAGGCTGATCGGTATGCCGTAAAGTACAACCGCGAGTACAAGCAGCACCGAGAAAATCGCGGATCTGAGCCAGATCACAACGACGGTCCGGGATACAGAAAGTACTCCGCCGCCCCCAGGAGATTGGGGAAAACGCGTGTGCTGCCCAAGGACCGGCCCTCTCGTGCCAACGTCCGCTCGCCCTTGCCGGTCCGGACCAGCCAGGGCTCCATTCCAGCCGCGCGCGCTGCTTGCACGTCGCTGAGCGAATCACCGATATAGGGCACGCCCTTCAGCGATGACCCGAGACGTTCCTGGACAGCCAGCAACAAGCCGGGCCGGGGCTTCCGACAGTCGCACCCATCCGTCGGGAGATGCGGGCAGAAGGCGATCATCTCGACCTGAGCGCCTTGTCCTGCCAAGAGGTCTCGCAACTTCCTGTGCATGTCATTGAGCTCGGAGAGGCCAAAAAGCCCCCGACCCAGCCCCGACTGGTTGGACACGACGCAGATCCGGCAACCCGCGTGGGAGAGTTTCGAGAGGGCCTCGATACTACCCGGAAGCGCCTTCCATTCCTCCGGGCTCTTGATGTACTCGTCGGAGTCCTCGTTGATGACCCCGTCCCGGTCCACAACGATGACCCGATCAACCATCCTCGGTTCCCCGAAACTCCGAGACGCGAATCCTCCCATCGATCATGCGGGACTGCCGCCGATCGAGCTTCTCCATCTTCTTCCAGAAGGATTCTGCAAGATCGATGTCCTGGGCGATCCCGGTTCCGAGAACCAGGATTAGAAGGTCCGCCACCTCCTCGGACAGCTTCGCCTTACCCAGTCCCTTGGTGACGCAGGACGAGATTTCCCCAAGCTCTTCCGCCATCAGCGAAATCCGGTATGTCATCTCCTCCCCGCCAAGCTCTCGGAAGCGGTGCTTCTCATGGAAACGTCGGACCGCTTCCATCATTTCTTCAAAGGAGCCAGAGTCCATGATATGCCTCAGCGCAGATAGGAGATGTCCGCCACTCTGCGGAAAATCGACAGGACCTGGGCCAACAAGGCCAATCGATTGTTCCGTACCGCGGTTTCGTCGACCATCACCATCACATCCTCAAACAACTGATCGACCTCCGCCCGAAGATCGGCGAGCCGCTCTAGGGCGCCGGAGAAATCCAGCCGATCCAGCAGGGGCCCCACCTCCTCCTCCAACGCTTCAACGCGGCGCCAGAGCCGCTCCTCCGCAACCGATTCGAACAGCGCGGGCTCCGGTCGACCCAGGTCCAGGCCAGCGCAATCCGCCTTCACCAGAAGATTACGAATGCGCTTGTTTGCCGCTGCAAGGGACTCGGCCGCCGGGAGATCCCGGAACCGGTGAACCGCCCGCACGCGCAGATCGATCCGGCTAGGGTCGGTCTCGCCCGTGGCCAGCACGGCGTCGACCCGATCCTCGGGGATACCTTGATCCTGGTAGTAACCCTGGAGTCGGTCCAGCATGTAGCGAAGCACAATCTCGACCGTGCCGCTATCGATCACGCCTTCCGGAAATGCGGACGCTGCCTGCTCCAATGCCACCTTGAGATCCAGCTCGATCGGGGTCTCGATCAGAATCCGCAGCACCGCGATCGACGCCCGGCGAAGTCCGTAGGGATCCTTGGTCCCCGTGGGCCGCTCCCCAACCCCAAAGATGCCGACCAGGGTATCCAACCGGTCAGCCAGACCCAACGCACGGCCGCATGGGGACTTCGGCAGGGTATCCCCCGCGAAACGCGGCCTGTACTGCTCCTCCAAGGCCGCTACGATGCAGGGATCCTCCCCACCGTGGGCCGCGTAGTACCGCCCCATGGTCCCCTGAAGACTGGGGAACTCATACACCATGGCAGTCACGAGGTCGCACTTGCCCAACAAGGCGGCACGCTCAACCAATTCCGGCGCGACATCCAATACGCCTGCCAGGGACTTGCTCAGGAGCGCTATGCGTCGGCACTTGTCGGCCAGGGATCCAAGCCGGTCTTGAAAGACCACCGCTTCCAGCTTCGGAAACAGGGTCTCAAGAGGTCCCTTTCGGTCCTGCTCCCAAAAGAACCGGGCGTCGGCGAAGCGCGGACGAATGACCCGCTCGTTTCCCGCGCGAACCTGTTCGGGCTCCCGGCTCTCGATGTTGGCGATGGCGACGAACCTGTTGTCAAGACTGCCGTCCTGGCGGCACACGGGAAAGTACCTCTGATGCTTCTGCATCGTCTCGATGAGGACCTCGGGAGGAACCTCCAGGAAGCCATCGTCGAAACGACCGAGGACAGCGGACGGCCATTCCACCAAGGCCGTCACCTCGTCCAGCAGGTTCGAATCCACCTGCGGCTTGACGCCCTCCTGCGCGCAAACAAGGGCGACCTGCTCCGCGATCATCTCCCGCCGCCGCTCCATCGATGGCTCCACGCGCCCGAGCTCCCTCAGACGATCGGGGTAATCACCCGCATGTTCTATCCGAATAGGACTCGGATGGTGAAAGCGATGACCAAACGTCTCCGGTCGGGCGTCCACACCGAGGACCCGACCCTCGATCGGCAGATCGCCGTAGAGCAGGCAAACCCAATGCACGGGACGGACGAATTCGGCATCTCCCTCTCCCCAGCGCATCCGTTTTGGGATTGGAAGCGCCGACAGGGCCTCCTCCAGCATCCCAGGGATCAGCGCCACCGTCTCCGCCCCTACGGAGCGACTGCGAAACACGAGCCACTCGCCCTTATCGGAGCGCTCCCGCTCCAGGTCCTCGATTCCAACGCCACAAGAACGGGCGAACCCCTGGGCCGCTCGGGTTGCCTGCCCGTCCGAATCGAAGCTGGCGCTCACGGCGGGTCCGCGGCGCACCAGTTCCTGGTCCGGCTGGCGGGAGGCGACCCGGCGTACCACGAGTCCCAGCCTGCGCGGCGAGGCGTAGGTCTCTACGTCGCCAAAGGCTATCCCTCGGTCAACCAGGCGCGCGGAAAATCCCGAGGCAAGGGCCTCTGACAGCCCCTTCAGTGCGGTGGGCGGCAACTCTTCAGTCCCCACCTCCAGCAGTAAATCGTCAAACCTGTCGTTCATGCGGCCCTCGTATCGCGCTCCAGCATGGGAAAGCCCAGCGCCTCCCGGCTTTCGTAGTAGGCCTGGGCCACGGCACGTGCCAAGGTCCGAACGCGGAGGATGAACCGCTGCCGCTCCGTGACCGAGATGGCCCCCCGCGCGTCGAGCAAATTGAAGGTATGGGAGGCCTTCAGAACCTGCTCGTAGGCTGGCAAGGGTAGGTTGGCCTCCACCAGCTCATGGCTCAAGTGCTCGCAGCTGTCGAACAGCGAAAAGAGGGTGCCGACATCCGCCTTCTCGAAGTTGAAGGTGGACTGCTCCACCTCGTTCTGGAGAAACACGTCCCCGTAGGTCACCACGCGGCCCGTGGGGGATCGGCTCCAGATCAGGTCGAACACGCTCTCGACCCCTTGGAGATACATCGCGATCCGCTCGAGACCGTAGGTGATCTCGCCGCTCACGGGCCGGCAGTCCAGCCCACCGACCTGCTGGAAGTAAGTGAACTGGGTGACCTCCATTCCATTGAGCCAAATCTCCCAGCCAAGTCCCCACGCGCCCAAGGTCGGCGACTCCCAATTGTCCTCCACGAATCGGATATCGTGTACGAGGGGATCGATCCCGAGAGATCGTAGGGAGGCGAGATAGAGGTCCTGGATTTCGAGAGGCGAAGGCTTCAGCAGGACCTGAAATTGGTAGTAATGCTGCAGCCGGTTGGGATTCTTGCCGTAGCGGCCATCCGTGGGCCGGCGGGAGGGCTGAACGTAAGCAGTCCGCCAAGGCTCCGGGCCGATGGAGCGAAGGAACGTCGCGGGATGAAAGGTCCCGGCGCCGACTTCCATGTCGTAGGGCTGGACCACGACACACCCGAGGGCTGCCCAGTATCGCTCCAACGCAAAAATCAAACCCTGAAAGGTCGAGACGTCCTCGGACTCGGGACTCATCGGCAGCTCCTACCTCTTCGCAACCACAACGGTCGCGCAGTATAGCGATTCGAGGCCCCACGACACCATTTCTGGGACCCTGGCGGTCTTCTCCGCTCGGTCGCGGCAACACGCCGCTATACTGACGCGCGCCGCCGCGCCACGCGTATTCGAAGTCGCCCCTTGGGGGCGCAGCGCCCATTCGAGTCGACGGAATTCCCGAACCGAGCCGTTTCTTGTCCAAGTGCGCAGCATCCCGAGCACCGCTACGCCTTACCGTCCTGTTTCCCCGCAGGTGCGCGCGCATGCTGTCTCCCACACCGCCGTCGTCGGCGCCGCGGCCAACGTATTGCTGACCGTCGTGAAGGTGGCGGCGGGCGTTGTAGGAAACTCCCAAGCCCTGATTGCCGACGGAATCCACTCCCTCTCGGATCTCCTGTCCGACGCACTCGTGCTGCTCGTCGGGAGGCACACGGTCCAAGGCCCGGATCTGGACCACCCCTATGGCTACGGACGCTACGAAACCGTCGCGACCCTAGTCCTCGGGTTCCTACTGATGATCGTTGCCATCGGGATCGGATGGGACGCTGCCCACCGGCTATTCGCCCCGGAAGACCTGCTCGAGCCGGGTCCGCTGGCCCTGGCGGCCGCATTCCTTTCCATCCTGACGAAGGAGTGGCTGTACTGGTGGACCCTCGGTCACGCCAAGCGGGTGCGCTCCAACCTCCTACGCGCCAATGCCTGGCACCATCGCAGCGACGCCATCTCTTCCGTGGTGGTCCTGGTCGGAATCGGTGGCACGATGGCGGGCTTGCCCTATCTCGATGCCATTGCGGCCATCGTCGTGGCCGCCATGATAGTCAAAGTCGCATGGGGGCTCGGATGGCCAGCGGTGAGCGAGCTGGCGGATGCCGGTCTCGAGCCACAACGACTGGATGCGATCCGAGACACAATCCGTGCCGTCGGAGGGGTTCGCGACATCCATATGCTCCGCACCCGACGTCATGGTGGGGAGGCGTCTGCCGACGTCCACGTGCTGGTGGACCCAACCGTCAGCGTGTCGGAAGGACACATGATCGGCCTGCTCGTCGAGCAGCGCCTGAAGCGCGAGATCGACGAGATCACGGACGTAACGGTACATATCGACCCGGAAGACGACGACAAGGTTGCGCCTCGTGCCGACCTGCCGCTGCGTGCAGAGGTCATGGCACGTCTCGCCTCCCTCTGGTCTGGGATACCGACGGCAACGGAGCGTCAACGACTGATCCTGCACTATCTGGGCGGATGTATCGACGTGGAAGTCTTCTTTCCCTTGGAAACCTGTCTTCGGCGGGGAACTGATCCAGGCCAGCTGCGTGAGCAACTGGCGGACGCCTTGGCCGATGCACCAGAATTTCGCGAGCTCCGCGTTTATTTCGGCTAGCGCGCACTACGGAGGTGCATCAACAGCCGGCCTTGTACTAATGTGGTGCGCTCGGTCACAATGGGGCGAGTCATCCTTCCTCCCGGAGGATCAACCACTCCCCGCGACCTCCGCTCTCTGCACCGAGAGAAATCTCGACTGAGGAGGATCCCGTCGAGCCCCACGTCGGCCCGGAATACTTGCGAACCTGGAACAGGCTCGGCTCGCGACACCTGGTCCCAATCCCCCTTGTGTGCTCCTTTCAGCAACTTGCATGTTCGGATGATCCCCACCGCTTTGGCCCGATCCGCCCGTTTCGTTCGGGCGGCACCCCGCCGGTGGCCCCACGGGAGGGTCTGCCGCCGTCTTGTTCGGCGGCCGGTCCAGCCTCGCCCCGGCTCACCCCCTCTTCTGGCCCGAATCGTGCTTGGCGTCATGGGGTCCATTTCCCCCATGTGGTTAGGTTCCGCGAAGCCAATTCTCAATATTGCCGGTGGGAAGACCCGAGCCCGTGGGAGCGGTTACCGCCTCCCCCGCCGCCAGATAAGCGCTCGCGCCAGATCATGCCCCAGGTCGGCCCTACCTGCCGACGAGCGTACGGCGCCTAGAGATCCCCTCACCCTTGTTTAGCACTAGCATCGGAGACAGTCCAATGGCAGACGATGTCATGAAAATGATCCAAGACCACGAGGTGAAATTCGTCGATCTTCGCTTCACCGACACCCGGGGCAAAGAACAGCATGTGTCCATGCCGGCCTCCGTCGTGGACGAGGATATGTTCAAGGAAGGGAAGATGTTCGACGGCTCCTCCATCGCCGGATGGAAGGGGATCCAGGAATCCGACATGGTCCTGATGCCAGAGGCGGCCACCGCCGTGATGGACCCGTTCGCCGACGAGAACACGCTGATCATTCGCTGTGACATCCTCGAGCCCAACACCATGCAGGGCTACGAGCGCGACCCCAGATCCCTTTCCAAGCGTGCCGAGGCCTATCTCAAATCCACCGGGATCGCCGACAGCGCTTACTTCGGTCCGGAGCCGGAGTTCTTCGTGTTCGACGACGTCCGCTGGGGCGCCGACATGAGTGGCTCCTTCGTGAAGATCGACTCCCAGGAGGCCGACTGGAACTCCGAGCGCGTTTACCCGGACGGCAACATGGGTCATCGTCCGAACGTTAAGGGTGGCTACTTCCCCGTCCCACCGGTGGACTCCCTGAACGATCTGCGTGCGGCCATGTGCCTGTCCATGGAGGAGATGGGTGTCCCCGTCGAGGTCCATCATCACGAGGTCGCCACCGCCGGGCAGTGCGAGATCGGCACCAAGTTCTCCACGCTCGTCCAGCGGGCCGACTGGACCCAGATCATGAAGTACGCGATCTGGAACACCGCCCATGCTTACGGCAAGACCGTCACCTTCATGCCGAAGCCCATGGTGGGCGACAACGGAAACGGCATGCACGTCCACCAGTCCCTTGGCAAGGATGGCCAGAATGTCTTCTCCGGTGACAAGTACGGCGGTCTCTCCGAGACAGCGCTCTACTACATCGGCGGGATCATCAAGCACGCCCGGGCGCTCAATGCCTTCACCAACGCATCCACCAACTCCTACAAGCGGCTGGTGCCCGGTTTCGAGGCGCCCGTGATGCTGGCCTACTCCGCCCGCAACCGCTCCGCGTCCATTCGTATCCCCTATGTGGCGAACCCCAAGGGACGTCGCGTCGAGGTCCGCTTCCCCGACTCGACGGGCAATCCGTACCTCTCGTTCTCGGCGATGATGCTGGCCGGATTGGACGGTATCCTGAACAAGATCCACCCGGGGGATCCCATGGACAAGGATCTCTACGATCTGCCGCCGGAAGAGGAGAAATCCATCCCCACGGTCTGCTACGCGCTGGATCAGGCGCTGGATGCCCTGGACAAGGACCGTGAGTTCCTGACAGCTGGTGGTGTCTTTACGGATGACCTGATCGACGGCTACATCGCGCTGAAGATGCAGGAAGTCACCCAGCTGCGCATGACCACGCATCCGATCGAGTTCGACCTCTACTTCAGCCTCTGAGCCCCGCCCTGGCGGCTTAGTCAATGGTTGTCGCCGCGGTACTCCTGGAGAGGGCCGCGGCGGCACATTGAGTCTCCCCACAGCCTGATCTATCCTCTATCGGTGGTCAGGGCCTCGATTCTCCTAGTCCTCTGTATCTCCGCCGGTGCCTCGGCTCAAATCTACCGGTGGGTCGATGCAGATGGTCAGACCCATTATTCGGACCGCCCGTACCCCAAGTCCGACTCCGTCGCGACTGACAGCCGGGCAGCTATCGGCGAGGCCCGAGGGGCAGCCGACGCGCTCCGCGGAGGCCCATTGCTCGGGCCCTACAGGAGCTTCGAGATCGTCTCCCCGGAGTCGAACCAAACCCTGCGACCGGCTCCCCCGAGCCTTACCATAAGCCTGCTGCTCGATCCGCCCTTGATGGTCGGTCACCGTCTGGAGCTCTGGATGGACGGTATGCCGATAGAGACCGAGGGGCCCATTGGGACTCAGGTCTCCCTGAGGGGTTTGAGCCTGGGCTTCCATTGGGCCGAGGCCCGCATCCTCGACGCCGCAGGCATCGTGGCCCGCAGTGCACCGGTTACCTTCCACCTGCGCGAGCCCCTTCCACCGGGCGTTATCCCTTAGGGAAACGCTCATTTATTGCGTTTCCCGTTCGGGCGACGGATCGCCCGGCATTTTCAGTGGCGATAACCCATTGAAAATGGTGCGCATCGAGAGGCGTAACTCTCGATGCGCGAGCTGATCGAATGCCAGGATGGCATTTGATCAGCATCTATCTGGAGAAGAGCCGATTGATCGCGCCTCCCGTGTGCGCCCACACGGGCCCACCCTATTCGAGGGCCCCAGGCCCTTGAAGATGGCGCGTCGCAGGACTGGCTCGTTTTTTGCTGTATCCTCAAGGGCGGCTTCACGCCGGGCCCCTTTCCAGGAGTCAGCCCAAAGTAAACAGAGCCAAGCTGGACCGCGGCACCGAGACGTATCCCTCCAATTCGTCCAGCAGCGGCTCAATCGCCCAGGGACTCGGATGTTCAAGAGCCAGAGCACGCGCCCGATGCTGGAGAAGATGGTCCTCGATCACATGAACACAGCGGTCATGCTGTTCGGATCGGACCTGCGTCTCCGTTACCTCAATCCCGCCGCGGAGATGCTGTTCCAGGTCAGCGCCCGGCACGTGGTTGGCCAGCCGGCGGCAAGCATCCTTCCGTGCCCGGATTCCCAGGTGGAGCTGAGGCTGACCCACGCGCTCCTATCCCGGCATCCCTTCACCGAGCGGGAGCTCAACGTCACCCTGATCGATGGACGCGCAATCACCGTGAATTGCACCGTGCTGCCGCTGCACCATTTCGATGCAAGCGCGGATCTCCTGGTCGAGCTCCATCAAGTGGACAGGCAGCTCCGCATCACCCGGGAGGAGCACCTCCTGTCCCAGCATCAAGCGACCCAAGCCCTGATCCGCGGATTGGCCCACGAGATCAAGAACCCCTTGGGTGGCCTGCGGGGCGCTGCCCAACTGCTGGAGCGAGAGCTGCCCGAGCCAGGGCTGCGGGACTACACGCGGATCATCATCGACGAGGCGGACCGGCTGCAGGCCCTGATGAACCGGATGATCGGCCCCAACCGAATGCCGAGCCGCGGGACCGTCAATATCCACAGTGTGCTGGAGCATGTACGGGGGCTCATGCGTGCGGAATTCCCAAACGGGCCGCGGGTCTCACGGGATTACGATCCCAGCATCCCCGAGCTGATCGCGGACCAGGACCGTCTGATCCAGGCGTTCCTGAATCTCGTGCGCAACGCCTGCGCTGCCGCGGGCACCGGCGGCGAGATCGAGCTGCGCACCCGGGTGCTGCGCCAGTTCACGATCGGGGCGAAGCGGCATCGCCTGGTGCTCCGGGTCGAGGTGCTCGACAACGGGCCGGGGATCCCGGATGAGCTCAAAGACCAGATCTTCTTTCCGATGGTTTCCGGCAAGCCTGGGGGGACCGGCCTTGGGCTCCCCATCGCACAGGAGCTGATCAACCAGCACGGAGGTCTCATCGAATGCGAGAGTCGTCCAGGGGAGACCCGCTTTTTCGTCTACCTGCCCTTGGAGTCCGAGCATGAGTAGAGAACCCAGCATCTGGGTCATCGACGACGACCGGTCGATCCGGTGGGTCCTGGAGAGGGCACTGCGCAAGGCGGAGATGCATGTCACCAGCTTCTCGAACGGCGTCGGTGTCATGGAGGCCCTGGAGCGAGAGCAGCCGGACGTCATCCTCACGGACATCCGCATGCCGGGGGTGGATGGGCTGGACCTCCTGCGTCAGATCAAGGCGCGGCATCCGGGTCTACCCGTCATCATCATGACCGCCCACTCGGACCTGGACAGCGCGGTCTCCGCCTTTCACGGCGGAGCCTTCGAATACCTGCCCAAGCCCTTCGATCTCGACGAGGCCGTTGCCCAGGTCACCCGTGCATCCCGGCGCGGGCGCCAGGAGGCCCCGGAGGAGATCGGTGCCATGCAGGGGCCCGATCTCATCGGTGAGGCCCCGGCGATGCAGGAGGTCTTCCGGGCCATCGGACGCCTCGCCCGCTCGAACATCACCGTCCTGATCAACGGGGAGTCAGGTACCGGCAAGGAGCTGGTGGCTCGGGCGCTCCATCGCCACAGTCCGCGGGCCGATCGGCCGTTCATCGCGCTGAACATGGCCGCCATCCCGCGCGATCTCCTGGAGTCCGAGCTCTTCGGCCACGAGCGGGGGGCCTTCACCGGGGCGCAGGCGCGGCGGGAAGGCCGATTCGAGCAGGCCGACCGGGGGACCCTGTTCCTCGACGAGATCGGCGACATGCCCGCCGAGCTCCAGACTCGCCTGCTGCGGGTGCTCTCGGACGGGGAATTCTACCGGGTGGGGGGGGTGGCGCCGATTCGTGTGGACGTGCGCATCATCGCCGCAACCCACCAGAACCTGGAGGAGCTGGTCCGACAGGGACGCTTCCGCGAGGATCTGTTCCACCGACTCAACGTCATCCGTATCCACCTGCCGCCGCTGCGGGATCGACGCGAGGACATCCCCGTACTCATGCGATACTTTCTCGTTCAAGCGGCCAAGGAGCTGGGATGCGAGAGCAAGGTCTTGCTTCCCGCCGCTACGGAGCACCTGAAGCGCTTGGACTGGCCGGGCAACGTGCGACAGCTGGAGAACACGGCCCGCTGGCTGACCGTGATGGCCTCGGGAAAGGAGATCCATCCGGAGGACCTCCCACCGGAGCTGAACGCCCTCGCACAGGAGCAGGTCCGAGACGAGCCCTGGGAATCGGTGTTCCGCCGCTGGGCGCGCCAGAGTCTGAGGCAGGGTCGGGGGGCCCTGCTCGACATGGCGCTCCCGGTCTTCGAGCAGATCTTGATCCAGACCGCCCTGGAGCACACCGGCGGACGGCGCCAGGAGGCGGCACGCCTCTTGGGCTGGGGGCGCAATACGCTCACGCGCAAAATCAAGGAGCTGCGTCTCGAAATCACCCAGGACCCCGAGGACTCCCAGACGCCCGACTGAGATCGGGCCTGCTTCCCGCTTGAAACCGTAGGGTTGGCACGCACCTATCGCCTACCGCCAACGCACCACGAAGCGATACCTTGGACAGCAGTCAGATCGACCTGCCGGGCTCTGAGATCGAGACCATCGATCAGAGCGAGGGGACCCTCAGGGTCCATTTCAGCCGCGCGTATATCCTGAAGAGCATGACCGGCTCCAAGGAGCGGACCCGATGGTGGCAGGCGGGCGACCTCGTGATCGAAGGGGTCGACGATGCGGCGGCCCTCCCTCGGGGACCGCTGCTGTGTGCGGGCGGCGAT
>Ga0316577_10000451_pt1 | contig 16097 bp, 6 predicted proteins | sample S5NA_FD_203073 | JGI IMG/M metagenome (GOLD analysis project Ga0316577, IMG submission 203073) | Rhizosphere microbial communities from salt marsh grasses in Alabama, United States - S5-7_050615r2r1 | ecosystem: Host-associated > Plants > Roots > Rhizosphere | place: USA: Alabama | collected... | reverse complement strand
CGCGACGGGCCATATATCCTTCTCCGTGGGATCGGAATCGTGTGGCAGGCGGCGACAGCGCTCACCTTCTTGGCAGCGCATGCCTTCCCTCACCACGCCTTTCCTTGAGTTATGGGTAATCACCGCGTTCTCGCCCCTTGACAGACACGACGAAAACTAGTACAATATGACTAATGTACCAGTGTACCAATGTACCAATATACCAGCGGCCCCAGCAGGAGGCAGGAAACCATGACCGAATCAGAACACGCACCCACATCGGAACAACCCACGCTGCGCGTTGAGCGCGTGCAGACCGGCGTCCGCATCGAAAAGCGGATGCTCAAGGTGCTCAAGGCTCTGGCCGAGCTCTTTGAGATTTCGCTGGGCGATCTCCTGGAGGGCATTGTGCTGCACGCCTTTGAGGGCAAGTCTCCCTTTGACGAGGAAGCCCAACAGCGCATCGCCACACTCAAAGAGATCTATGGCATGGACTATGACGCCAGCTACAGCCACCGGCTTTTCGAAGACAGTCTATGAGGAGGGCGTAGCCATGTCCCCCTTCAAGCCGCAATACCTGGCCGTCGTCAGCCTCTGGGCCGAGGATGTGCCCGCCGCGGTGCACTTTTACCGCCATGTAGTTGGGTTGCCGCTGCACCCGCATCACGGCCACCCACCGGCCTTTGACCTGGGGTCTGGCCAGTATCTGGCCATTGTCGAGGGGCAGCCTGCCTTTGCCCGGGAGCCGGGAGGATCTCGCTTTCCTGTGCTCGCATTTGCCGTCCGAGATCTTGACGAGGCAGTTCGGCACCTGCAGGGCCATGGCGTCGAATTCCTGCAAGGCATAGAGACAGGTGCGTCGGGACGGTGGGTCAGGCTTACCGATCCGGCTGGCAACCTGATCGAGTTCGTGCAGTTCGACAGGCCGCCTCATGCACGATCTCAGGTTTAGATCTTGACCCCGAGCGCGGGATGGCCTGCGGCGATCCCGCCTTGGTAGTGATCGAGGAGCATATCGTGGATGCCCGAAACGTGCCGCGCAGAATGAACACCTTCCTGACCATCTGGTTGGGCCAGGTCGTCTCCCTGGTGGGATCGGGGTTGACCAGCTTTGCCCTGGGGGTTTGGGTGTTCGAGCAAACCGGCTCGGCCACACAGTTCGCCCTCATCGGACTGTCGGCCGTGCTGCCCCGCGTCCTCCTGTCGCCGCTGGCGGGGACCGTCGTCGACCGCTGGGATCGCCGCCGGGTGATGATCCTCAGTGATGCTGGCGCAGGGCTCAGCACACTGGCCATCGTCCTCCTGCTCTGGACCCACCAGCTTGGGGGACAGGGCAATTCCTTGGGCATCTGGCCCATCTACGCGCTGACCTTTGTCAATGCCGCCTTTGGCACGCTGCAGTGGCCCGCGTTCGCGGCCACGACCTCGCTGCTGGTACCGAAAGAGAACCTGGGCCGAGCCAACGGGTTGGTCCAGTTTGGACAGGCCGCCTCCGAGATCCTGGCCCCCGCGTTGGCCGGCGTGCTGATGGGCATCATCCACCTGCAGGGCGTGATCCTGATCGACGTGGTGACCTTTGTCTTTGCGGTCATCACCCTGCTCCTGGTCCGGCTCCCCAAACCGGAGGCCTCTCCACAAACGGGACCTGGCAGGGTCACCCTGTGGCATGACCTCACCCTCGGCTGGCGCTATATCCGCGCCCGGCCTGGCCTGAAGGGGTTGCTGCTCTTCTTTGCCGTAGTCAACTTCCTATGGGGGATGGTGGGCGCACTCATCACGCCCATGATCCTGGGTTGGACGTCAAGCGAAGAGCTGGGCCTGATCATTGCCATCGCCGGCGCGGGGATGTTTGCGGGTAGCCTGCTCATGAGCGTCTGGGGTGGCCCTCAGCGCCGCATCAACGCCGTCCTCAGCTTTGAGTTCCTGAGCGGCATCTGCTTCATGCTGATGGGGCTCCGTCCCTCGTTCTGGCTGGTCGCGGCCGGTGCCTTTGGCGCACACGTGACCATCGCCGTCGTCTTTGGCGCCAACCAAGCGATCTGGCAGAGCAAGGTCGCGCCCGAGGTCCAGGGCCGGGTGTTCGCCACCCAACAGATGGTCGCGCGCGCGGCCAGCCCCCTGGCCTATGCGCTGGCCGGCCCTCTGGCGGATGGCGTTTTCGATCCCCTGCTCACCGTCGATGGCCCGCTGGCCAGCGGCATCGGCCAGGTCCTGGGCACGGGACCGGGGCGGGGCATCGGCCTGCTCTTCCTGCTCATGGGCGCGGCCAAGGTCGCCGTCGTGCTCATCGGCCGCTCGCGGCCCCACATCCGCAATGTGGAGGATGAGCTGCCGGACGCCGTCCTGATGCCAGCCGGCTCGTCGAGCCGTGCGAATCTATGATGGCTTTTCGTAGACAGGCAAGCTGGGCGCCGGGCTTCAGCGACGTGGCAGGCGGGAAGAAAGGGAGGGAACAAAGAGGATGAAGCGATCTGCCCCCGAGGTCCTGGTCACGCTGTCCCGTGCCCTACAGATCCTGGAGCGTCAGGCACCTGAGGTGCTTGTGGTGGAGGTGGTGTCCGAATTCTATCAAGGACCGTCTCTGCTAGGTCATCGCGCTTCGCATCCCATCCCTGGGTTTGTGCAGGTCAAGACCGAAGATCTCGAAACCGGTCCCCTCTGGAATCTGAGATCCGATGCTCAACTACAACAGGTATTGGCCAGGTCTGGGCTCGTGCCTGGTTCGCACAAACAGATCCTGCTATTCGACAACATACAGCTGGCCTGTGGGACAGCCCAATCCCGCTTTGATGCCTCGGCCCGGCTGCTTTCAGTCCTCTACTATTTTGGCTTCTCCCACGCTGCGATCATCCTTGACCCGGGCATCCAACCTTCCTTTCCTGACGAATCCGCCGCCCGCCGGCCCGAAGCCGTCCGCCGGCTTGCTGCCCGCCACCTGCCCGCGGAGGCAGGACGTCCTCAAAGGGGACAGGCTGTTCAGGAGCGCTGGGTCCCGGTGCACCCAGACTATCTCGTGCGCTACGAGACGATGGTGCAACTGCTGGCCGGCGACCTGGGGCCTTACCGGCTGTTGGATTCGCGCAGCGCTGAGGAATATGACGGGACATTTACCGGTTACGACTATATCCCGCTGGCGGGCAGAATTCCCACGGCGGAGAACGTCGTCAACGGCGACTACCAGGTTTCGGCGAGAGAGGATCTGGAAGCCGTGCTCGCGCGGCTGGCCGATGCCTTGGCCCGCAAGGGAATCGGCACCAAGGACCGGATTGTCTGGTACTGCGGCACCGGCTGGCGGGCGTCCCGGATGTGCGCTTTGACCCGGGCCCTGGGCTATACGAATGTGGCCCTGTACGACGGGGGCTGGAACGAATGGCATCGACACCATCCCCAGGACGGGAGCCAGAGACCATCGGGGATGGAGGCCTGGAACGTTCCGGATGACCCGGGATGATGGAAAACCTGATCCGTGCCATCGCCGATCGCTACCGGCACCCAGGCGGGACCGCTAGGGCAACAGCATTTGTCATTCTGAGCGGCCGCAGGCCGCGAAGAATCTCGGTTTCCTCTGCGTAGGCGAGATTCTTCCCCGGGATGCCGGGACGGCGCGTCGCCGGCGCTCCTCTGAACGACAGGCTTTGTCTTTGTCTGTTCCAAATGCGATAGCCCTATGGGACCGGTGCGCATTGTTGACTACTGCGAGGACACGCTATGCACCCTCGCCAGAGAACGCCTGCCGGCCTATGCCCGCTGTGGGAGCAGCCCCTAACTGACATGACCCGTCCGCGCGCTTGAGCACTTTGGGCCGGCAACCTGGTTTCTTCGCGAGTCAGCCGATCTCTCGGTAGCTGACCGGCGAGAGGCTCAGGGTACTGACCTGCCCCAGATAGTTCTCGGCCCGCAGGCAGAAATAGAGCCGCGACGGCAATCGCTCGAGCTCGACCGCGGGATCGAACCGCACCTTGGCCGTCACACGCACCGGCCCGGCCTCACCCTCCGAAGGATGGATGTCCTCCGCCACGAGATCGAGCCGCACCTGCCACTCGTCAGCCTTGAAGGCCGAATCGCCCAGCCAGCTGCCTTTGGCCAAGGGCGCAAAGTCACTGTCGTCGGGGCAGACGAGGGTCTCCAGGTCGTGGCCGGTACTCAGGTAGAGGCGGTACCCAGCCACCATTTGCGGGAAGCTGGCCCCGAGCACGTCCGGGTACTTGTTGAGGTCGTCCGCCGTGGCGTAGCCAAAGGGTGCGGCCTCCTCCAACTGGCGGGAGACCGACAGTTCCACGTTCAAGGCCTGGTGTGTTGGCAGTGAACCCGTTTTCAGGGGCTCCTCACGCAACACCAGGTCAGCGTCGCGCAGGCGCGGTATGGCCGGTGGCGTCGCATCCTCGACATAGACCGGCCGGGACAGGGCCGTGAACTGGGCCGACTCCTTCCGGGCCACCGGGTCGTAGGCCTTGATGGCATAGAGGAACACCGTCCGCGATTCGCCGGGCAGCTCGACGACCAGATCCAGGAAGGCGGCCTTGTCCAGGGCGGTGGCATGGACCCGTTGGCCAAAGTCGGCGAAGAGCTTCTGGAGCCCGGCCTGGCTCAGCGGGTTGCTGGGATGGTAGGCCTGCAGCGCCGTCTTGAGCGCGGCCATGTTCCGGCGGAAGGTGTTCCCGGAGCCGGCGTCTACTGCATACTCGATGCCCATGCCCTGCGGCACGACCCGGTTGGCGGGCAGGGCGTAGAGCAGATACTTCTGGCCCTGGCCTAGCTTGGTCTCCAAATCCAGGTCATCGTAGATCGACCGCACGCGAATCAGCGAGACGCCGTGGTAATCGGGTGGGCCGGCGGCACGGCCAAAGGAGGGCGGAGTCGCACCGGGAACCTGCAGCTTGGGCGGGTCCAGGTGGCGGGCCAGGCTGAGTTTGTAGCTGGCCGTGGTGGACTGCAGGCAGGTGCGCACTTCGTGGTCCTGACCGGAGACGACCGCCTCCAGGGCCATGGTGATGCTGGACGTCAAGTAGTTGCCGGCGCCAAAGCCCGCTTGGGTGAATTCGGCCAGGGGCACGCTGCGCTCGCCGACGGTCGCCGGCGCGACGACCTGCCAGGCGCGATGGGCCACCGAAGGGAAGAGCAACAGCTCGTCGCGGTCGTTGCCATGCCTGGAGCGGAAGGGCAGCGCTTCGCCCCGGTAGATGACCTTGCCGGGGTGGTCCGGGTCGTCGGCGGAACGGGCCGCGAAGAAGCTGAGGACCAGGTCCTCGCTGAAGAGGGTCTGCACGCTGGATGGATACTCGACATCGGTGCCAGGCGGGGGCGAGCCTTTGGGATACTCGCCCGGCGCCAGCGTACTGTTCGGATCCACGGGCACAAAGAAGAAGCGGTCGTACTGCGCAAGTGTATCCCCGGCGTCGAGGCGGATGACAAAGCCGTATTGGGTCCCGGCCGGCGGCGCGTGTGCCGGCACGGCCTTGGCGGCAACCACGCCCACCCGCTGCGCCAGGTCGGCTGGCAAGGCTTCCGGGGCAGTGGGCGTGGTGATGGCGCTGACCAAGCGCTCGTTGCGCACGACCGGCGCCGGGGGCCGGACCTTGACTCCGGCAGGCGTCAGGTACTTCCAGCCGATGCGGCTGCCGCCAAAGGTCGCCTCCGGATTCCAGAACAACTGCCCGGTGAGCTTGGGGGCGTTGATCATATAGTAGTAGACGACAGGGAAGGCCGGGTGCTTGATCGCCTCCCGGCTGGCGTCCGAGGCCGGGACCAGTTCCAGCTCCAGGGCTGCCTGCGCCGGGGCCACCGTGACCTTGACAACGTCCCAGGCCTGCTGGGATACGAGCGTGCCGCCCTCGAGCGCGGCTTTCACGACGGCGGGCAGGAGCTGGCCCGCCGCGTCGATGGCTCCCAGCTTCTGGAGAAGCGCAAAGAGGGCGGTGTTGAGCGGCTGGCTCGTGCTGCCGGCAGCCTGGATCCCCTCCAACTTGAGCGACGCTCCATCCCCTTGGGGTATGAGCGCGTCGAACAGCACGCCGGAGGACAGGGGTACGTCGGCCAGGTAGAGCAGCCGGAAGTAGTCGACGGCCGTCTGTCCCGTCTTCCGGTTCTTGTCCCACACGTAGCGGGCCTCCAACGGCCAGAAGAAAGAATAGTCAAAACTGAGGTAGTCGCGGCCGTGGCCCCGTAGCATGTACTTGGACCCCGGCTTCTCCACCTCCAGGGGGATGTCGGCGCGCTCATGCTTGCCCGGCTCGTCCAGCGAGGGCAGCTTGGATAGCGCGATCTCAGGACGCTGGATCTCGCTCGGGGCCAGCCGGGCCGGCTGGATGGGGGCCGTGGCCGACTGGAAGGCGGAGAGCTGGCCAAACACGTCAAAGCCAGCGACCTGGTAGGTGTAGGTCCCGTCCAGCACCTTGTGGATGTCGGTAGCGTGGTAGTAGTCTAGCCAGTCGGTGTAATGGACCTCGGCCGGCTGTCCGTAGATCTCCCACTCCTGCGGTACGTAGAAGGGTGACTTGCAGGCCAGGGCCTGCTGGGCCTGCGACTCGGCGACGATGACGTAGGCCACCGGGCCCAGCCAGACGTCCTGGCCGGCCTTGCCGCCCTCCGTTTCAGGCCAGGAGACGTCGGCGACGTTGATGCGGTGGTGGGTGCGGAAGGTGGCATAGTCGCGCACGACGCGGGTGCTGCTCTGTGACCGGACCTGGACCTGAGCCATGGGTGGCTGGACGAGCTGCTCGGCAGGATCGTAGGGGCAGTAGATGCAGTAGCGCTGCCCCTCGGGCCAGGTGCCCTGGATCTTGAAGTGGCAGCGCTGCTGTGCGGGGCCTTCCCCGCTCAGGACGCGGAATAGGCCCAATAGGTAGGCGATGGCCGGGTCGGCAGAGGCCAATGCGGCAGCCTCCTGGGGCTCTATGTAGACGCGGTGCTCCTCGCCGGGTCCTGGCTCGTAGCCGCCTTCGCAGATCTCGCGGTACTGGCTGGCCGCATACTCGCGCAGGGGGGGCTGGGCCAACCCCGTAGCCGACAGGTCGGGGAACTCGAAACTCACCGACTGGTTGCCCCGCACCTGGTGCGGGTTCAGGCCGTGGTAGCGCCCGTAGAAGTCGGTCAGGGCCCGTACCATGGCCCGGTAGGGGCCTGGCTGGATGAGCTGCGAGTTCAGTGTCTGGATCAGTTGCGCGTTGGCCGGCACCTCGGTCCAGATGCCGGATCCACCCGCCGGGCTCCAGACGTAGAAGGGCAGATCGCCAGCCAGGGCATACTTGATGTCGCCCAGGAGGATCGAGCGGTTGCTGACCAGGGCAAAGCCGGCGATGCTCTCGTCATCTTCCTCAACCTGGATGGCGTAGCTCAGGGGCTCTTGCTCGCCGCGGCCCAAGCGAGTGATCAGAGGATCGTAGTGGATGTCGACGCGATGGGGGGTATCCGCGCCGGTGGACCGGTTGTGGATGGTGTAGTGCAGGGCCATGGTCTGGCGCGCGCAGAGGGTATAGTTGAAGCGCAGGTAGCAGACCTGATCGCCGAATTGGCTGCGCAGGTCCACGTCCACCCGGGCCTGATGATCGCCCCGGCGCAGGATGGCCTTCCAGCCCGGTTTGGTGACGAGGTCGGCGGCCCGGATCTGCTGTTCATCTGGCAGGAGGGGCACCAAGTCGAGGGGCGAGGGTTCCGGCTGGCGGTCGTACTCGGCGGAGAAGAACAGGCGAAAGCCGCAATCCGCGATCCGCCGGCCATGGCGCCCTGAGGGATGCAGGGGATCGATGCCGGGCAGGCCCAGGTAGGGTTGGACGAACCAGCGCAGGTAAGCGCCGGGTGCCGTCGGCCCACCGGCGGGCTTGTGCAGCGCCAGGAATTCGACCGGGAAATGGGTATCTTGGGCCATGGTCAATCCTCCCTTATTTCACCGGGCACAGCGTCCCGACCTTGCCGTCGGCGTCGCCTGGCTGCCCCTTGAAGAACTTGAGCCGGGGAATGGCGCGGTAGTTGTCGTCCTCGTCCGGATAGTTGTCCGCAAAGTAGTAGACCTGGAGCTCAAGCTCTTTGACCTCAAAGCCGGATACATTGCTGACCGTGGTGCTGCCATAGCGGCGTTTCAGGCCCTCGACCACGACCTTGTCACTCAGAGCCGAGCTGGCAGATACGGCATAGTCGGCGATGCGCTTGCTGGCCGGCAGGGTCACGCGGGGCGCGCTGCCGGCGGCCGGGGCGCTCGATGCCTCCTCAAAGCGGCCCAGCGTCACATCGACAGCGGAAGCCGGTCCGGCCGCGATTTCGCCGGGCACAGCCGAGTCAAAGCCCGCGGGCTCGGTCCCGGCTGCCGACAGCCGCCCCAGGTCACGCTTGGTCGCCCACCTGCCTTCGGGCAGAACCGCCCTCGGGTTGTAGATGCTGGTCTTGACCAGCTTGGGGATCAGCATCAGCTTTGTGCCGTCCAGGCTGCGCAGCCAGTAGAAGGTCGCCTCGTAGCTGGGGTTTCCGCCGGGCGGATTGAGCAGGTCGATGTCGCTCGCCTCGCCGGCGACCCGCACATCCAGCGTCTCGATGTGGATGCCAGTCCGCTCCCAGTCGAGGGGCTCAGGGAACTCGAGCAGCAGGCCAATGGTGCCGCGGTCGCTCCTGCCTGCCTGGGTGCGGAACCAGGTGCCCATGATGCGCTTGGGCGAGGTGGGCTCCAGGGCCAGTCCCAGGCTGCCGAGGATGGCCTCCAGGGCCAGGTTCTCGGCCTTGAGGCGGGCGCGCACGGCGCCCGCCTTGGTCTCGTAGAGCTTCTGGTAGGCCTCTTCCACCTGGTGCGGCGTCTTGCCCGCGGCCGAGATGGCGCCAGCAGCGGCTAGCTCGCGAAAGACCTCCATGCCGACCGGGAAGCTGACCCCGGCCTTGTCCGGATGGGCGAAGGCCTGCCGGGTGAAGGCGGGCTTGAGCTGGGCCAGGACCTGGTCGTAGAGCAGCTCGTCGACGACCAGGTCGCGCAGCTTCACCTTGTCGAAGAGCGGGGCCAGGTCGTCGATGGTGGCAAAGAGGGAGGTGGTGAACGAGACACTGTGCACTGGCTGAAGCTGGCCGCGCTTGGCTGCCAGGTCGTCATTGGCATCCAGGCTGTAGAACTTGGCCGTGTAGCTGGTGTTCGGCCGTAGCCCATCCCAGGTTGCGCCCTGGGGTACGATGGCCTGGAAGTAGCCCCGCTCGTAGGCGTTGAGCTCCTGGGCTTGGCCAAGCGCCAGGCAGTCCGACAGCGTCAGGCTGGAGACGTCGAGGGCCAGGTCGTCGTTGGTGTAGCGAAACTCGACCAGGCCCTTCACTGCGCGGATGCGCACCAGATCCACCTGGTCGGCCACTTTGACGATCACGGCCCGGTCAGAGGCGGGTTGGAATGCCTGGGAGAGGGCCTTCTCCAGTTCGGCGGCCCGGGTGCTGGCAGCCTCCTCGGCCAGCACTTCGCCCTCCAGCTGCAGGCCCCGCGTGCGGTGTAGCAGGCTGCTGGCATCGAGAACCTGGGCGGCGATGGCGGTCTCCTCCCCGGCCGCGTTCTCCGCCAGTTCGCCCCAGGCCTGCCCGTAGGCCGCCTCGAGCTCGGCACCGTCCAGCCCTTCGGCCAGCTCCCCGGCCTTTTTCTTGAGGACGCCCGCATCGTCAAAGAGGGTCCCACCGGCCTGGCGGGCCAGCATCGATACCTCGGCCTTGAGGGCCGGGGAGACGGGCACCGTCTCGACGACATACTGGGTGTACTGGCTGGGGTTGCCCGCCGCGTCCTCCAGCACCATGGCCAGCCGGTAGCCGGACAGCTTGAGCATGGCGTTGACATAATTGCAGCGGTAGGTGATGGCCGGCAGCTGCTGGCGGTAGATGGGGCGTGCCCCTTCGACCGGCACCAGCGCCCGCAGGTAGTCCCTGAAGGGCTGCACCTGCCGCTTCTCGCCATTGACCTCAACTTCCACGTTTTGGAAGGGTTTGATCACCTCGAATTCGTGCTGGAAAGCGGGCTGGCCCCCCGTATCCGGGTTCTGGTCGCCCTGGTCGGTGGACCAGAGGGCCTTGCCCTTCACCCGGTGGGCGCCTGTCTCCCACAGCAGTCTGCCCGGGTCTCCGTTCTGGCCAAAGACGTACTCCAGGTTGGCGCTCTGCTCCAGCCGCTCGATGTTGCGGCGGTGGATGTCGTCCAGGGCATCCAGGGGATAGGCTGCCACGTGGTACGGCCCCTGCCGCCCAGCACCGGGCAGGATCGCGCCTGCGCGCTCAAAGACGATCTTGGCAATGCCGCGCCGGGGCGGGAGCTGCGTGGAAAACGCGGGGCCACCAAAGTCGGCCAGGATGGCCACAAAGCCGTTGGCTGTGGCTTGCAGGCTGCAGCGGCACTCGGCCGTGATGTCGCCGCCGGTTTCATCATAGACCGTCACATAGTCCGCGACGTTCAGGCCGGCGGCCGCCGGGACGGCCTGATCTGGCTCGAACTCGAAGGTGACATAAACCACTGGCTTGGGGAAGGCCATCTCCAGCCCTGGATCCACGCCGATGGCCAGGCCCGCCCCGCGCTCCAGCCACACGGCAGGGTCAGAGGAGATGGTGAGCTGGAACTTGGGATAGCCCATCTTGTAGGCTGCCGTCGTCTGGCCGTTGCTGGGCAGGGTGACGGCGACCTCGGCTGGCGCCTCGGCGGGCAGGATCAGCGGGCTGTCCACGGCAAAGCTGCCCTGGACTTCCTGAAGCGCATCGCGATCCGCCCAGAAGCGCAGCGGCGTCTCGGTCTGGTAGAATTTGGGGCAGGTCAGCTTGACCCGCGCGTTCGGATCGTCGTTCAACTGGAACTGGCTGTAGCCCAGGTCAAAGTCGCGCACGATCAGCTTCTTGCGGTCCTCGGCGTCGTGGGGCGTCCAGGCGAAATAGATCTCGCGGGTCACCGCCGACCAGGCGCCGCCGTTCTTCGACTGGACTTCCAGACCCTGCAGTTGACCGTGGAAGCGCTTGACGCCGTGGGCCTCCTTGCTGACCTCGTCGCGGACGGCCACCGCCGTGTAGGCGGCCAAGTCCGGGAAGCCGGCGCCGGTGGTCTCGATGTCGATGTCGCGCAGGAACTTGAGACCCAGGACGCCGTCCATGGGCAGGTAGTACTTGACCTGGCCCGCCTTGTCGTCGGCCAGCAGGCTGGCATCGCTGCTGGCCGCGCTGCCGGCCAGGCTCAGGTGATCCTCCTTCTTGTGGACGTCGTCCAGGTACACCTCGGGGTGCTGGCTATCGGAGCCCCAGGACAGCTCAAAGTGCGCCGTCCACGACCAGGAAAAGAACAGAAGGCTGATGGAGAATTTTGCCTCCACCTCGGCAAAGAGGTACCAGGGATCGGGGGCCTTGATCTGCAGGCCGGCCCGCAGCCCGGCGCCGAGGCCGAAGCCAAAGATGCGGATGGCTGCTTCGCCTAGCACGCCGACGGTGATGTGGACAAAGGCCGGGTTCCAGCTAATGACCAGATCGGCCGAGAAGGAGATGTAGTACTTGAGCGTGATCGGTCCCTTGTCCCACTTGTAGCCGTACTGGACCATGGCCCCGGCGGCCAGCTTGGTGGGATCGATGGTCAGGTAGCCCTTGGCCTCAAAGATGCACAGCAAGCGGCCGGCGACGGGCTTGGCCGGCGTGCCCAAGTAGAAATGCCAGTCGTCGGCGCGGGTGAAGGAGAAATAGATCTCGGCCATGCCCTGGACGGTGACCAGGTACTTGATGTCGTATCGAAAGCTGAGGTTGATCAGCACGCCCGGGTCTGCCTGGTCGTAGACGATGAGCAGATCGAAGGAACCACCCTTGTTCGGGCTGACCCTCGACAGGACGTTGGCCTTGCCGGCGACCATGATGACCGGGCCGGGCACGACCAGGACGAGGATGGCGCGCGCGTTGATAATGTAGCCGCTGTCCAGCGTCGTGGCCAGACCCACCGAGAAGCCGGCCGCAAAGTTGCCGTCTTCGACAGACCAGTAGTTGAGGACCTTGAGGATGTTGTCGACGTCCCCGCCAAAGCCCTCCGACAGCCACTTCTGGACCGGGATGTTGTTACGTTTGGGCAGTGGGATATAGTTCTGGCCCAGCATCAGCCCCAGGGAGTTGATGCCCAGGCAATAGCAGACCGGGATGACGACGGGCAGTGGCACGTCGAGGTAAAAGCTCCAGGCCACGAACTGATCGGAGCCGGCCGTGCATTGCACGTAGGTCATCTCCAGCATGGTGCCGAAGGAGAGGGGCTTCAGGTAGAGGTTCAGCGCGCCACCAAAGCCGTCCATCTTGACGGCCGGCAGCTTGGGGGCGTTCAGGCCCTCGCCCCAGGCCGCCGCGCCGCCAATGGTCAGCACCGAGGCCAGGTCCAGGTCAATGCGCACCCCGGCCAGTTCATAGTCGCCGTCGCTGGTGAACACCAGGCGCTCGACGCCGGCCTTGACGTTGAGCACCGGCAGCTCGATATCTCCCGAAAAGCCGAACCAATACGCCCCGCTGTCTCGCTTGCCGTAGCCGTAGCGCCGCAGGAAGAGCACGACCTGGCCAAAATCGTCGACCTTGGCCTGCAGGGCCTTGTCCAGCGTGATCCATGTGTTCTTGAGCACCAACCGGCCACTGGTGCTGATGCCGATGCCCTTGATGGGCAGGGTCAGATTGCCAGAGCCACCCGTGTCCTTGAGCAGATCCTGGATGGTGATGGTCCCCTCGACAAAGACGACATAGTCCTTCTCGTCCTTGTCCCACTCGACAGCGACGCGGTCCGCTTTGGCCGAAAAGCTGCCGGCGCTGAGCTGGGCCGCTACCGGCGGCGAGCTGCCCGCCGCCCAATCGGCCAGTTGGGCATAGTCCGGCCCGCTGAGGACCTCCACCGAGAAGCCGGGGTGAACGGCCAGCGACTTGTCTTCCTTGGTTTCAAAGTCGAACTGCACGGCCGACTGGAACATGAGCGTCTTGTAGTTGAACAGCTCCAGGGACTTGGTCCAGCTCAGCAGGCCGACCTTGACCTGGCCGCTCTTGTGGATGCCGACGAGCATGTGCAGCTGCTTGGGTTCGTAGCCGCCCAGGATGCTCTTGGCCACTTTGGTCAAGTTGGCATAGATCGCCAGCCACTCGGGGATGGAAGAGGAACTGCCCTTGGGGCCCTTCTGCACAAAGAAGCTGACCTTGCTCTCGCCCTTGAACATGAAGCCAAAGAGTCCCCGGAGCTTGGCCAGGACGCCCTTGAAGAAATCGAAATCCATATCCAGTTTGCGGAAGCTGAACCAATCCGGGCCGGCGAAGGCGATGTCGCACTTGGCGGTGAAATTCGAGGAAAAGATCGAGCCAAAGCTGATCGGGCCAAAGGGCCAGTCCAGCCAGTCGGGCAGGCTGAGTTTCAGGGGCGACCAGTCCATGCTGGACGTGGGGAAGTTCAGGCTGAGGTCGATCTGGAAGTTAAAGAACTCGAAGCTGATGTCGGGGAAGCTAAGGGTGCAGTCAAGGTTTTTCGGGATCTTGATCTCGACCGTCATGGCGATGGGTGGCGTGGCAAAGATGGGGTTGAGCTTGGGCTTGCCGGTGATGGGATCGAGGGGAGCGGCCGGGTCCATGCTGAAGGGTTCCAGGGCGAGCTTGACGTCCTTCAGCGTGATCAGATAGTACTGGAGATTTGGGCGAAAGTCGTACTCGATGGAGAAGCTGGCGACGTCGAGGTAGAGGTCCAGACCATAGTCGGAGAACTTGAGGGTGTCTCCGTCACGGGGGTAGTGGAAGAGCTTGACGGGGGCATACTTCCTGGAGTTGGGGTCATACGGGTCGTGGGCCGGATCCTCCTGGAGCAGATGGGCCAGTGTCTTGAACTCGATGGTGCCGTGATCTGCTTGGACGTCGGACAGGTCATCCTTGATCAGGTCCACATAGGCGTCGGGGGCCTGGGTCTTGGCCGGATCCAGGCTGTCCCGGAACCCCTGGATCTTGGTCCACTGCACGCCGGGCAGGATGCAACCGTACTTGAATACGTTGCCCGGCTGATCCCAACCGTTGGCTTTTTTCATGAGGGCGATGAGTGCGTCCACTACCTTGAGCAAATTCTGGCGTTGGCTGGCATAGTTCGGCATCGTCACCTCTCCTGGTGCGGCAGCCCCGCCCGGATCCCGCGGCTAGACCGCCGCGGCAGCGGGGGATGGCTTACGGTTGCAGGCTTGCCCGGAATGGGTCAGTTGGGATCGGTCTGTCGCAAATGGCTGGTGGTGGCTTGGAAGGGGGACGAGGGGGAGGGTCAGCCTGCCAGAGGCAAGCAGCCGCCGGCGTTGGGGCTTGGCCCGAACTTGGCGTTGGCTGCTGGCTCACGGTTCGCCCTCCAATATGTACAATGATGAAGACGAGGAGCAAGACGTGTGATGCTATCTAATACATGGACATTGTACCACGAACCGGCTAGAAAAGCAATAGGTCTGTCGCTGGAGAGTAGGGCTTTTGTGAGGCCTGTCATTGCGAAGGAGCGTAGCGACTGAAGCAATCTCCAACTGGCACGAGGGGATTACGCCGCGGCGCTTTTGGCCCTCGCGAGGACCGTGTGCACGAGGTCAAGCGACTCTGCAATAACCCTGGGGTCGCAAGGCGCCGGCTTGGGAGCGTTGGAGGAGAAGGGACGGGCCGGAGTGCACACCCCCTGTAGACCTGGTTTGTGAAATCTGCAATAGCGATGCTTGCCACACCCTCTTGCCAATGCTCCGCAGCGAAACAATCCACTGGCAGTCGGCCCGTTAGGACTTGCGGCAGCCAGGATACACACCGACATGTTCAGCAGAACGTCCGTATGTCCACAGCCGAGACTGCCGGAGTGGGCAATGCCAAATGAGCTTGAGGGCTTGGTTCACTATTCCCGGATTACCACTGGCAAATAGACTCGGTGCTCAGCTGCTGGGATGACCCACTTGTAAGAGACACCTCCCACAACAACACCATGCATCTGCTGGTATAAGCGTACCTCAAACGTCTCGCCGGTGTGCGCATCGTAGCGTAAATCGACGACTGCTTCCTCAGCAGCGTACAAAGGTATCGCCCCGATTGTGGCTGATGTTGTAGCAGTAACACGGATTTCTTTGGTAGCTTCCACTGTGTCAATTCCCTGCGACCAACGGCCGTCGCTGGACCACCAACGATCAAACAGCGCATCAGGTAGAAGAACTGTGATGGAGCCTGTCAGAGGAAATGTGAGGCGCTCAACTACCAAGTCTGCGTCTTGGGGCAGGGAGCTCACGTTGTTGAACACGACACTTGGCGATTGTGTAGACCTCTCAGAAAGGCTGCTGCCGTCGCTTGCAAGAGAGGCTTCTGTTGAAGGAGTCGTTGGTCCATTGTCAAACGTATGGAGGTTGCGCCAGGCGATGTTATTGTCAAAACGTGGCTGATGTGGTGAGCAGCCTGTTTGCCACGCCAACGGATCGCCGTCAGCCTCGATCACTCCCCTAATGCCCAGGTACGGGCCCTCGGTTGGGGTCCACGACAGGGCTACGATTCGTTCCTCCCCTGGAGCAAGATCCTCAAACGCAATGGTACCGATGTTTGGCTCTGCAGTGAGACAGGGCCAACCCAAGTGCGATGGTCCCCCAAACAGATGCACGTATCCCCAAGTTGCCGTCCGGCAGCCTCTATTGCGCAGGCGTACGTAGACCGTATTGGCTTGACCTGGTATTGGGTTTTGGTGCTCTAAACCGCCATCGGGATAGTGGCGCACCCAGAGATCTGGAGAAGTGAACCATGGATATTGACTTGGTGTGTCCCCTGTGTCACCATTATTGTCCTTCATCCATACGTCGGGTGCGCAAGTGACAGCTGTGACGGTGCGCGTGTACACGTCATTGGTGGGATTGTCGTCATCGATCAACGAGCTCCGGCAAATAAGCTGGTACTGGCTGCTGGTCGTAGGCATCCAGGGATCAAAGCTCAACATTGACCAAGTTCCGGGATGGAGGAGTTCACTGTAGACTGTCTCATCATAGACCACAACCCCATCGGGGTCCTGGACTGAACAGGAAACTGGCACGTTGCTCTCAACAAAGCTACCAGCATTGTAGAGCAATGATTGGACTGAAGTCATTGTGCCAACCTGCACTACTCCATCGGGCAGTGCCTCGACGACGGAAATGTCGTGCAAGTCGTTGGCTGTGGTGAAGGACCAG
>Ga0316577_10000450_pt1 | contig 16115 bp, 14 predicted proteins | sample S5NA_FD_203073 | JGI IMG/M metagenome (GOLD analysis project Ga0316577, IMG submission 203073) | Rhizosphere microbial communities from salt marsh grasses in Alabama, United States - S5-7_050615r2r1 | ecosystem: Host-associated > Plants > Roots > Rhizosphere | place: USA: Alabama | collected... | reverse complement strand
CCCCGGCCCACGGTCGACGACACCGTCGGCGAGAGCAGAGGAGAGAGCCCCATGACCGCAAGCGCCACCCCGCCCCTCGAGACCGCACCCGGATTCTGCAACGGGGTGCTCCATTTCGGCAGCCTGCCGCCCGACTTCGACCGGCTCGGCGCGCGCCCGGCGATCGCCGAGGGTGCCCATCGAATCGAGGCGATCGACGCGACGGCGGTCTATCAGACCCGTCTGATCGCGGATGCGCTGCGCTATACCACGCTCCAGCTCTGTGCCTCCAAGGCGTCCGGGCACCCGGGGGGCTTCGCCAGCTCGGCCGATGCCTATGCCGCGCTGGTCATGCTCGGCCACACCAATATCCTGACCGAGGTCGGCCACCACGCGCCCGGCTTCTACAGCGCCATGTTTCTAGACGGCTCGCTGGAGGCGATGGGCATCACCGACATGCACCAGCTGCAGACGCGCTTCCGCGAGCGCGAGGGGCTGCTCGGGCACCTCTCGGGCGCCATTCCCGGTCTGCTCGCCCCGGCCGGACCCCTTGGTCAAGGCCAGCACTTCGCGATGGCCGCTGCCTATCTGCACCGCGAGACGCTCTTTCCCGTGACCATCGGCGACGGCGGGCTGGGCGAGCCCTACATCCTCTCGGCCTTCAAGCATTTTCACACCGCCTATCCCGAGGTGACCAATTTCCTGCCGGTGCTGATCTGGAACGGCTTCAGCCAGGAGCACCACTCCATGGTCTCGCTGATGGACAACGCCCGGATGCTCGACTACTGGCGTGCGCACGACTTCGAGCGGGTCATCCTGGTCGACGCCAAGGCCTATGACGACGCCGGGCAGACGGGGGACTATGTCGACAGCACGCTGTTCGGTGAGTCCGCGCGTCTCGCCTTTACCCGCGCGGTGCTCGAGGGGCTGCAGGAGGCGGAGACCTCCTCGCTCGGCGGTACCCTGACCGCCTTCATCGTCAAGCAGCTGAAAGGGGCAGGGGTGCACGCCCAGGGCGCCAAGTCGCACAACCTCTACCCCGGCGACAACGCGACCAAGCCCAACATCGCGGCCGCCTTGGAGCGGGGTGCCCTGGCCCCTGAGGCTTGGGCGCTGGTGCGTGCCAACATGCGGCGGGCCGGCGGCGGGCCGGCCGGGGAGACCGCCGTCACCGAGTCCGAGCGCCTCCCCGGCGACATCGGGGCGCTGCCGACCCGCGACTTCGCAGTGGGTGAGCAGGCGGTGCCGGCGAGCGCCATGGCCGAGATGGTCGCTGAGCTCGGGCGGCGCGACCCGCTCTTTGTGGTGGCCAACGCCGACGGCAACGAGGCCTCCAACATGAAGGTCATCAACGAGGCCCTGAAGATCCGCCATCCGACCGAGGACGGGGTCTACAACCAGTCCCCCTCGGGCCAGGTCTACGAGCCCCTGAGCGAGGACGCCTGCGCCGGCTTCGCCGCCGGTCTGGCGTTGTTCGGCGGGCGGTCCCTGTGGTTGTCCTACGAGAGCTTCGCCATCAACGGCTGGCCGATCGTGCAGACCGTCGGCCAGGCGATGGCCGAGCTCAGACGCAAGACCCCGGCCGTGATCTCCATGTTCACCGCCGGCGCGCTGGAGCAGGGCCGCAACGGCTGGACCCATCAGCGCCCCGAGATCGAGAACTACATCGGCGGTCAGATCCGCAACGGCAATGTCTATCTGCTCTATCCTGCCGACGCCAATCAGATCCAGGCGGCCTATGCCTGGGCGGCGGGGCAGTCCAACAAGTGCATCAGCATCATCGCCTCCAAGTCGGCGCTGCCGGTCTACTCGACCCCCGAGCAGGCGCGCGAGGCCGTCGAGGCGGGCGCCATCGCGCTCGCCGACTCGGGACATGGGGCGGCGGGCACACTGGTCTTTGCCGTGACCGGGGACATGGTCGTGCTGCCCGTGCTCGCGGCAAAGGAACGACTGGAGGCCGCCGGTTACCGGGTGCGCGTCGTCGCCGTGGTCAACCCGCGCCGACTCTATCGCCCCGGCGATGTCGCCTGGCGCCACGCCGCCGAGCCCGACGACCGCTTCATGGGGGATGCCGACTTCCGGGCCCTCTTCGACGGCGATGCCCTGATCGGGGTGAGCGGCGGCGGGACGCTGGCACTGGAGCCGGTACTCCTGCGCAGCCGGGCCCCCGCGCGCGACCTCATCGGCTGGCAGCGCGGCGAGACCACCGCCAGCCCCGCGGAGATCATGGCCTACAATGGCATCACCGCCGAGGCCCTGGAGCAGCGTGCCCGCGACCTGCTCGCCGCGGGCCGGTCGGCGCTGGGCAGCGCCGACGGATGAGGACGCCGGTCATGTCCCCGATGCCGACCACCAAGGTCATCGCCATCGACGACGATCCCACGGGGTCCCAGACCGTCCACGGCTGTCTCCTGCTGACGCGCTGGGACCCCGAGACGCTGGTCGAGGCCCTGACCGACGCCTCCCCGCTCTGCTTCGTGCTGAGCAACACCCGCGGCATGAGCGCGGCGGATGCGGCGCGGGTGACGCGCGAGATCTGCGTCCATCTGCGTGCCGCACTTGAGCGGCTCGCGGCCGACGGTGAGCTGATCCGGCCGCTGATCGTCAGCCGCTCGGACTCCACCCTGCGCGGCCACTATCCGGTGGAGACCGATGTCATCGCCGAGGAGCTGGGCCCCTTCGATGCCCACTTCCTGGTTCCGGCCTTCTTCGAGGGCGGACGCATCACCCGCGACGCGGTGCATTATCTGATGGTCGAGGGCGTGCCCGTGCCGGTCAACGAGACCGAGTTCGCACGCGACTCGGTGTTCGGCTTCCGGCATGCCTTCCTGCCCGACTATGTGGAGGAGAAGACCGGCGGGCGCATCCTGGCACGGTCGGTGGAGCGCTTCGGGCTGGGGGCCGTCCGAGGCGATCTCGGCGCGCGCCTGCGCGCCCTGGAGGGCAATGCCTGCTGTGTGGTGGACGCCGAGCGCCAGTCGGACCTCGACGGCTTTGCCCGCCAGGTCCTGGACGCGACGGGGGAGGGCAAGCGGTTTCTGTTCCGCAGCGCCGCAAGCCTTCTGACCGCGCTGGCGGGTCTCCCGCCCCAACCGGTGCCGCCCGCCGCTATGTCGACCTATGTCCGTCATGCGCGCCCCGGGGTCGTCCTGATGGGATCCCATGTCGAGAAGTCGACCCGGCAGCTCCGGCATCTCGTCGCGGAGACGGACGTGATCCCGATCGAGATCGAGCTGGATCGTCTGCTCGCCGACGAGGATGCCCTGCTGCAGGACCTGCTCGCCCGGCTCGAGACCGCCCAGCACGCCGATCGGGGCGCCGTCCTCTTCACCAGTCGGGGGGAGCGCCGGTTCCCCAGCGCGGCCGAGCGGCTTGCCTTCGGTGAGTGCGTCTCCCGTTTCCTGGTCAGGATCGTGCGGAACCTGCCGCAGGAGATCGGCTTCCTCGTCAGCAAGGGCGGCATCACCTCCAACGACACCCTCAGCGAGGGCCTGGCCCTGCGCACCGCGCGCGTCCTCGGCCAGATCCGCGCCGGCTGCTCGGTGGTCCGCTGTCCGGACGACCACCCGCGCTTCCCCGGCCTGCCGGTGGTCATCTTTCCGGGCAATGTCGGCGGCGACGAGGCCCTCGCCGAGGTCTATCGGATCCTCGCGGGGGAGGCACAGGGATCCCCGGGCGACCCATCGATTGACGCCCCTCGGGACGACTGACAGGGCTGACCGCCATCGCCCGATGCGTCGGGTCCAGGAGATGCCGAAGCCACGATCCGTTTCCGGCGAAGACGATCACAAGCAGGCCACGCGGCCTACCAGACGACCTGTCCGGCGTCGTGCGCCTCGGCGATCGCGCGGCCGCGTCTCTCGTTCACCCCGAAGGCCACGACCAGTGCCGTGGCGAACAGCAGCACACAGAAGAGGATCGCCGTCTGCAGCCCGACCAGGGCCTGCAGGAGCCCGATGGCGAGCAAGCCGAACATTCCGGCCAGCTTCAGCGCCAGACCCCAGAAGCCGAAGAGCTCGGCCGCGCGTGACAATGGCGAGAACAGGCCGACCAGGGCCCGCGTGGCGGACTGACAGGCGCCGAGGCTCAGCCCGGCCACGCAGCCGACGACCAGGAAGATGTACTGGGCCGGCCAGTCGAGGCCCAGGCCGTCGCGGGCCAGATCGCTCAGGATCGGTGTCAGGTAGATGAGCGCGATCGCCACCATCCACATCACCAGGGTGATCGCGTAGGTGCGCAGTGCGCCCAGCCGATCCTGGATGAAGCCGAACCCGAACGCGCCCACCGCTGCGGTGATCTGCACCAGCACGAACATCAGGGTCCGCACCGATTCGTCCCAGCCGATCACCTGGGCGCCGTAGATGAAGGCGTAGGAGATGACGATATAGATCCCGCTCATGGAAAAGAAGACCGACACCAGCAGGATCGCGAGGTCGCGATGCGTGCGCAGGTGCGCCAGGGTCTGGCGCACGCGGGCGAGCCCCATGCCCAGATAGCCGATGCCGGGAGGGAGGGTGCGCGGCCGCCCGGGCTCGCGCACCCAGAGAAAGGTCGGAATGGCCGCGACCAGGACGAAGGCGGCGGCCCAGGGCCCCACCCAGCGGATGTGATCGAAGTTCTCCGCGCTGACCTCGCCGAGCACGAGGAGCACGAAGACGGCCGAGACCATGCCCCCGACATAGCCGAGCGCCCAGCCGAACCCGGAGATCTTGCCCAGGTCCTCCGGCGGCCCGAGTCCGGGCAGAAAGCTCGCGATGAAGGCCTCGCCGATGGAGAAGCCGAAATTCGAGACGATCAGGAACACCACGGCGATCCATGCATAGCCGGGGGCGGCGAAATAGAGCGCGGCGGTGCCGAGCACGGTGAGCAGATAGCTTGCGAACAGGAAGCGCTTCTTGCTCGCGGTGTAATCCATGATCGCCCCGGCCACCGGCGAGCAGACCACGACCAGCAGATAGCTGGTCGAGAGGGCGAGGCTCCACAGGAGATTGCCGACCCGGTAGTCTGGGGCATCCCCGACGATGACCCGCGTGAAGAGGTCACCGAAGACGACCGTGATGATGAGCAGGGTGTAGGCCTGGTTGGCGAAGTCGTACATCGCCCAACCGAAAATCTCGCGCCTCGATGCACGCACGCGTGTCGTCATGTTCGATCCCGCCAGATGTGATCCGCACAGTCCCGCAGGACATCCGCGACGAGAGGCGAGCGCCAGAGGTACGCGGGCACCGCGACGCAGAGCAGCAGGTAGATCAGCGCAGGTTCGTCGATGAGGTCTCGCAGCGGCCGGTCCGAACTCCAGTCGGGGCGTGCCGCCAGTGCCAGGTAGAGAAGGACCGAGGAGGTGAGGATCCCGCGCCGGCGGGCACGGGTGCCGCGAGACGCCGGTACGACCTCTGTCCCTGCGGTCAACCGGCGAAGGACCAGTTCTGCCCGAAGAGACCGCCCGCCGGATCGGGACGCCGCTTGGAGAGGCCATAGGCCGCATCGTGCACCTCCTGGAGGAGATTCAGCTCCACCCAGGCATCGAGTGGCCAGCCGCTGCGGCCGCCGCGTTTGTCTAGGAGCAGCTCCGAGAAGATGCCCTCGAATCGATCCGGGTCGCCCCAGCATGCCTCGATTCGCTCGATCAAATGTGGAAACCTGGTTTCTAGAACCGAGACCATGTCGGCATCCTCTCCGTGCTGGCGGCCCATGTGGAAGGTGGATCCGCTAGGGAAGCGCTGACGTATTCAGCGTTGCCCGTCCGGGGCGGGAGGCCCCGGCGTGTTCAGGCACCTCAATGCCCGAAAACCGAGCCTTCCGAGGGTCGCGTCGCTCGGAAGGCGCGCTGATGCTGGCCAGGATGGCCAACGAACCAGTGTCCACCTCGTTCCCACCCGCGTGCAGTCGCTGGGCCGATCATGCCGTCGCGTCGGCCAGCCGAGGCCCCGTCGGAAGCGCCAGCAGACGGCGGCCGACATAGCGCGCGAGATCATCGAGCGAGTGCTCGAAGCGCAGGTCCAGGCTGACCAGATCAGCCCAGTCACTGCTGGCGACATGCACGGGTTCCTGCGCATTGACACGCGCCCGCAGTCGAAGGTTCGGAAAATCTTTCGTGCCGGCGATCGAAAAGACAATGCTCTGACCGGTCTGATAGGCCCCGAACACCGTCACCGAGAGCCGTCCGTCACGGATCTGCTTCAGGACGTGGCGGACCTCGTCGATCTCGGTGAAGAGGACCTCCAGCACCTTCACCAGCGGCGCCTTCTCAACCGTCTCCTGCACCCTTTGGGCCTCCGGATCGGTCTTCGCAAGCAAATGGAGCAGCTTCTCGAGGCGCCGATGACTCTGCGTCGAGAGGCCGCAGAAGCGGACGCCTACCCGGATGCTTCCATCCTCGAGTGTCTCGCGTCGGACCACCTGCGCATCGGCGGAAAACGAACGGCTGGTCCCCCAAGGAAAGGTCAGGGTGACCTGCTCCGCATCCAGGATCGCGGGATCCGAGGTCAGGAACTGTGCGCCGCCCCAGGAGATGTCGCGGTTCTCGGCGGCGATGGACTCGGCGGACCCGGGCAGGGCCACGCGGATCTGGATGCCGGTGCCGAGTCGCCGGTGGGAGCGCCGGTCTTGGCTGGATTGATCTGGGCTCGGTGTCGCCATCCTGGTACCCCGTCATTCGACAGATAGATGCTGACTGAATCCGTCCCTGGATTCAATCAGCGGGCCGTCCTTGATGAGAGGTTCGTCCGTGAGTCGGGCCGGAGCCAGGGTCGATCGCCAGACTGGCCGTGCCGCGCCGTCCCTATCCGCCGGTGGATCCGGCCTGGCGAGCGGTCCTGAGCCCCTCGGCGCCCGTTCACTTAGATGCACGACGCGCGCCAAAAAAATATATAGCTTTTAAAACATGGCTGTGCGATCCATCGTATGCGATCGCCGGCCGCTCAGCGTCGCCTCGATGCCAACGACTCGACCGATTCTGACACATTTCGTCACATCCGGCCCCGCGCGCGTCGCGGAGCGGCCGCACCCGCTCTCCGGCCGCCTCACTCGTCGGCAATCGCGACGTCTTTGCCCGCGGCCGTCAATTCGGCCGTCTTGACGTCGATGTAGTCGAAGGGGCTGTCCGGATAGCGCTCGTAGTGGCGGCCGGCGACATACTCCAGGACGCCCGCGAAATGGTAGCGGTAGAGCATGCTCTCGATCCGCGTGATCTCGCGGCCGCGGTCGAACAGGACGATACTCGGCCGGTACTGGATGCCGAGCGCCTCGGCCAATGCCTTCGGTGTGGTCTGGTTGCCCATGGGGTCGACAATGGGCGTCTCGGAGTCGGTGTCGAGCCGGACCAGCGTGAGTCCGCCCAGGATCCGCCTGACCTCCGGGTCGGCCAGGTGGCCGTCGTGCAGGGCATCGCAGGCGACGCAGGCGGCATCCTCGAACAGGACCGCGAGCGGGCGATCGACCACGCCGCTGAGGTCGTCTACGGACCGGATCATCGGATGCTCGCGGAAGCTGTAGACGGCTGCCGCCAGTCTGGCCGCGGCGAAGTCGTTCAGGCTCTGGTGCCGGTAGGCCTTGTTCTGCACATAGTCCAGGACGACCTTGAAGTCATCGGGATTGCGATAGCCGCTCACGCGCGCCACCGGTTTGTTTGATTCATCGAGAAAGATCAGCGTCGGGGTGAAGCGCACCTGATAGACATCGGCGACCTCCTTCTCGGTCATCGACATCTCCTCGGTCACCGCCACCTCGCGATCGCCCTTGGTGTTCAGGGCGATGACGTCGAAATGCGCCTGGATGAAGTCCCGGTAAGGCGCGTTGGCGAAGTTTTCCTGGACCATCTTGTAGCAGTAGGGGCAGCCGTTCATCTCCATGAAGAGGATGACGTGCTTGCCCTCGTCCGCTGCCTCGCTGACGTCCTCGGTGAGGTCGAGAAAGCTCTCCTTGAACCAGCCTGGGTGACTGAGCAGCTTGGCGCCCGTCACCTCGCCGGGCGCGGCCTGCCCCTCGGCCAGGGCGGGCTGCGCCGCGCAGGCGAAGAGCAGCGCGCCGAGCAGCGCAAATCTTTCGAGGAGACGCTGATTGGCCGGCCATCCCGGCCGCCAATCAGCACGGACAGCGAAAGCGCGGTTTCCGCTTTCCTTCACTGTCAGCCGCTGACGCGGCTGACACTGGCGGGGCATCCTGAGCTTTATAGACTGATGGATCGGCCATCCTGGCCGACCATCGGTACGGAGAGCGAAAACGCGGTTTCCGCTTTCCTTCACTGTCAGCCGCTGACGCGACTGACACTGGCGGGGCATCCTGCCCCTCGCGGCAGGCGCTGAATGCTTCAGCGCTTCCTCAATGGGTCGGGGTGTGACAGCCATCATCGGACATGACTCCTCCGCTATGCAGTGGCGCGACGATCCTAACCGGCCGCCCGGCTTCCTGCAAAGCCGCCCCCTGCGGGACAAGCGCCGCTGTCCCGCAGGGGGCGCAGGGAGGTGTTGACAGCGGGGCGGCCGCCCGCTAGGTTCATGCGGCTGGCTCGACGCGCCCGTGCACGCCGCCCCAGGCCGATGGCCGGGCCGTCTTTTCGACCGTCGCCGCCTGCCACGACTCGATATTCTCCGTGTACACGCCAGGACCCCGCCCGAACCATCGCCACGGCCACTCAGTCGCCGTCGCCTCGCCGGACCGAACGTCCCTGCGCCGGCCGCCGCTCTGGCCCCGTCGCGAGGCGTCGAGGGCACTCCGGGCCTGATCAGGCCGTGACCGAGATCGCCCTCCTGCCCGCGCCCCATGCGCTGTCGGCCACCGCGACGACCTTTGGCGTGATCCTGCTCGCAGAGCTCGGCGACAAGTCCCAGCTGGTCTGCATGACCCTGTCCGCCCGTCACCGGCGATGGCCGGTGCTGCTCGGGGCGGTGGCCGCCTTCATGGTCCTGAACACGCTCGCCGTGGTCTTCGGGGCAGCGCTGGCGCAGTGGGTGCCGGAACGGGTCGTGGCAGGCCTTGCGGCCGCCCTCTTCGCCGTCTTCGGGGTCATGGCGCTGCGCTCCGGCGAGGGCGAAGGGGAGGCATCCGGACCGAGCTGGAGCCACCGCGGCATCCTCTTGGCGGCCTTCTCGATGATCCTGCTGGCCGAGATGGGGGACAAGACCCAGCTCGCGGTTGCCGGTCTCGCGGCCGCCCTGCCGCCCCTCGCCATCTGGCTCGGCGCCACCCTCGCCCTGGCACTGACCTCTGCGCTCGGGGTCTGGGTCGGGTGTCGACTGCTGCAGGTCATGCCGCTGCGGCGGCTCCATCAGCTGAGCGGTGCGCTCTTTCTCCTGCTTGCCGGGTTCGCGCTCAGCCGGGTGTTCTGATCCGCGGCACCCGGTCAGGCCATTGGGCCCAGCCAGGTCCCGAGCAGGAGCACCGTGGACGCCGCGACCGTGATCAGCACGTTGTCGTCGATCGGGCCGAATTCGTAGCGCTCGACCCAGGTCGCCACGACCGCCGAGATCAGGCCCCAGATCGGGATCGCGGGCTCGGCGAGCCCGCCGATGATCCAGCCCAGGGGCGCGCACACGATGAGCATGAAGAGGTTGCCGATCGGACTTTTTGAGCGGCGGCGCACCAGCAGGTTGCGCGCGACCCCGGTGACCCCGTCGCCGAACGCCATGTAGAGCGCCGGGAGGATCGCGAGCCAGGGGTTGTCGAGCACCCACCAGAGGAGGGATACGGAGACCGCCCACATCAGCGCGAACTTGACGTCGTTGCGGTTTTCAGCCGTCTGGAACCAATAGAACCGCAGCCCGGTCGCATGGGCGCCATAGGTCAGCAGGGTGAGCAGAAGCCCGCAGACCAGCGGGTACCAGGGGTCGCTGAAGACCAAGGGGACCATCACAGAGCCCACGCCGCCGGCGAGCATGTGCACGATCTTGCGGGTGTAGTAGACCGCGCGGATCGGCTCCATCCCGCGGGCGACCATGGCGGCGTAGGGGATCCGTGTCAGGAGCAGGACGGCGAGCACATAGAGGCTCAGGCCGACTGCCCACAGCAGTTGTGAGGAGATGGACATGACGGGGCTGGCGACCGGGACCGGTTGGGTTGGCAAGGGCTCGGGCTGATGGGGACGGCCCCGCGATCATACGTGAACTGCCAACCCGTTGCGCCCCTGGGCCCATCCGCTCCGCGGTGCGACGCGGGGGTCGGGCGCTCCGCGCCCCTGCGTTGCCGCCGCCCGGCGCCGGCTCCCAAGCCCCGCCGCCGCTGGCCCTGGCGGCGCTGCCCCGGTGTCGGAGTCGGGGCCGATCGTGCGCCTCGACCGCCGCGCACCGGACGCTGAGCGCCCGCACGACACTCCCACGCCGGAGCGTGGCAGCGAGGAGGGGAGGGGGAGCGAGACCGGAAGCTGGCAACCGCGGGCGGGACGTTATATCGTATCCAAACATATCTGATCCAAACACAAACACGCGCGGACGCGCGGTCCGAGCGGGCGCTCCACCCATGCTGCTTCGCCGACCCTTGATCTTGTTCCTGCTGGTGCTGTTTCCGGGCCTGGCGGCGGCCGCCGGCCCGCTCTCGGTCTTCGTCAGCGTGGTCCCTCAGGAGACCTTCGTGTCGCGCGTCGGGGGCGACCATGTCCGTGTGCGGGCGATGGTCCGGCCCGGGCAGAATCCCCACGCCTTCGAGCCGACCGCGCGCCAGATCGCGGCGCTCGCCGGGGCCGAACTCTATGTACGCATCGGCCTCGGTTTCGAGGACGCCTGGATGACGCGCCTCCGGGCGGCGAATCCGGGCATGCGCGTGCTCGATGCACGCGAGGGGATCGCGCTGCGCCCCGGCGGCCATGGACATGACCGCGGCGAGCTGGACCCGCACATCTGGACCAGCCCCAGGGTGGTGAAGATCATGGGTGCGCGGATCCGCAATGTCCTGAGCGAGCTGGCACCCGATCACGCCGCCGACTTCGCGGCCAACTACCAAAGCCTCGCTGCCGATCTGGACGCCCTCGACGCCGCGATTCGCGACCGACTGGCGGGGCTGCAGAGGCGCCGCTTTCTCGTCTATCACCCCGCCTGGGGCTATTTCGCCCAGGACTATGGCCTGGAGCAGGTTGTGATCGAGAAGGAAGGCAAGGAGCCAGGGGCGCGTGCCCTGGCCGAATTGATCGATCAGGCCCGCCGTGACGGGATCCGGGTCGTCCTGGTGCAGCCGCAGATCAATCCGGCCTCTGCCGAGCGGGTGGCGCAGGCGATCGACGGACGGGTCGCCGCAATTGACCCCTTGGCGGGAGATTACTTCGCGAACATGCGGCGCGTCGCCGAGCTGATCGCCGAGGCCGGTCACCCATGACGGCCGCACGCCCGGCGTCGCCCGCGATGCCCGCGCCGGAGCGGCTCGCGGACCCGGTGATCCGGATCGAGGACGTGAGCTTCTCCTATGGTGAGGCACCGGTCCTGGAGCGCGTGAATCTGGAGATCCGGGCCGGCGAGTTCGTCGGTCTGGTCGGCCCCAATGCCGGGGGCAAGAGCACGCTGCTCAAGCTGGTGCTCGGACTCCTCCAGCCGACGCGCGGGCGCATCCGGGTGCTCGGGCGGCCACCCCCCCAGGGGGTGCGGCGGGTCGGCTATGTTCCCCAGTTCCCGACCTTCCCGCGCGACTTCCCGATCTCGGTCGAGCAGGTGGTGCTGACGGGCCGGCTCGGGCTCGGCCCGGTGCTCGGCTGGTACCGGGCGGCGGACCGCGCTGCCGCGCGCCGCGCGCTCGCCGAGGTCGAGGCCCTGGACCTCGCGGGGCGGTGCATCGGCACCCTCTCGGGAGGACAGCTGCAGCGGGTCCTGCTCGCGCGTGCCCTCGTCGCCGAGCCACTGATCCTGATCCTGGACGAGCCCACGGCCAACATCGACCAGCGCATCGAGAGCGACATCTTCGACCTGCTGGCCCGGTTCAACGCGCGCCTGACCATCCTGGTCGTCTCGCACGACATCGCCTTCATCTCGGGTTATGTCGATCGCGTCGCCTGTCTGAACCGCACCCTGGTGTGTCACCGCACCGACAGCGTTGACGGCGACCTCATCCACCAGCTCTATGGCGACAACGTCCGGCAGGTCGCGCACGCCGCGATCGGGCCGGGCACGGCGCTCCACCGGGACTGAACGATGCAGCAGTTCATCCAGGCCCTCGGCCAACACCCTTTCCTGCAAACGGCGCTGCTGGCCGGGGTCCTGGCCAGCCTGGGCTGCGGTGTGATCGGCACCTTCGTGGTGGTCAAGCGCATCGCCTTCATGGCGGGCGGCATCGCCCACTCGGTGCTCGGCGGCATGGGCGCAGCGCTCTATTTCGGCTTCGACCCGCTGCTCGGCGCACTGGCCGCTGCGGTCCTCGCGGCCTTGCTGATCGGTCTCGTGAGACTCGCTTGGCACGCCCAGGAAGACACCCTGATCGGCGCCCTCTGGGCGATCGGCATGGCCATCGGGATCCTCTTCATCGCCAAGACGCCCGGCTACTCGACCGACCTCATGAGCTTCCTCTTCGGCAACATCCTGCTGGTCCCGCGGCGTGCGCTGTGGGTCATGGCCGGGCTGGACCTCCTGCTGGTGCTGACCGTGCTCCTCTTCTACCGACAGCTCCTCGCCGTCACCTTTGACGAGGAGTTCGCCCGGCTGCGCGGCGTTCCCGTCACCTTCTTCTATCTGCTGCTGCTCTGCCTCGTCGCGGTCACCGTGGTCCTGCTGATCCAGGTTGTCGGCCTGATCCTGGTGATCGCGCTGCTGACCCTTCCCGCGGCGATCGCCGGTCACTATGTGCATTCATTGGGTAAGATGATGGTGGTCGCGACACTGCTCGGCGGGGTCTTCACCTCCGCCGGTCTGGCGCTCTCCTTCGGGCCGGACCTGCCCGCGGGGCCGACGATCATCCTGCTCGCCGGGAGCGTCTATCTGGTGTCTGCGTTTCTCAGCCGGCTCCTCACCCGGCGGCGGGCGGGGCGAAGCGCGGTTGCGGCCCAACCGGGGAGATAGCTGGATGGAGGCGACATCCGTCAACCAGGTACTCGACCGCGCCGAGGTGCTGTGTCAAGGCCGCGGCGTGCGCCTCACCGCCCAACGGCGCCGTGTCCTGTCGATCCTCTGCGCCTCGCCGCGCCCGCTGGGCGCCTACGAGATCCTGGATGCCATGCGCGATGGCTCCCGGGCGTTGGCTCCACCCACCGTCTACCGGGCGCTGGACTTCCTGCTCGAGCAGGGGCTGGTGCACAAGCTCGAGAGCCTGCACGCCTTCGTCGGCTGCAACCACCCCGAGCACCCGCATTCCAGCCAGTTCCTCATCTGCAACGCCTGCGGCGAGGTAACCGAGATCGAGGACGAAGCGATCGCCCGCAGCCTGCGCACCGCCGCCCGCGAAACCGGCTTTCGTGCCCAGCGGCGCGTCGTGGAGGTGATCGGGACCTGCGCCGGTTGCGCGGAGAAGGGGAGGTGAAGGCCCGGTTGCGCCTCCATCCCGGTGTCCGTCGCCCGGATGAAGCGGAGCGCAATCCAGGTGAACCGTGGGTCGACGACCGGCGCCGCGGCGAAGCCTGGACCGCTCGTCGAACCGCTCCGCGGTGCGACGCCTGGGTCGGGCGCTCTGCGCCAAGGGCGGCGGTGCTGCCCGGTGCTGAGTCCGAGAGCAGTTCTGGCTCCGACGCTGCGGCGTCGGGGCAGGTGCGGGCGCTCTGCGTCGATAGGCGTGCCGGGACGCGGCGCGTCCGCCCGGCGCGCCCATGCTGGAGCGTGCCAGCGAAATGGTGGGCTGGAGCGTGGCAGCGACATGGTAGCCTGGGGCGTGCGCGCGAGCCGAGACCTGGATTCCGCTGCGCCGCATCCAGGCTAGGAGAGGTGCGGCCGATCGCTGGCGGCTCGAAGGCGCTCCGCCTGGCCCGACAACCGGCAACCAGCACACCAAGAGACCGATCATGACCCGACTCAAATTCAATGTCGGCTCCATCGCCGGCATCCTCATCGCCCTCGGCGCCGCCAGCGCTCAGGCGGAAGGCGCCGGACCCGGCCAGCAGGGCGCGCATGTGCACGGGATCGGACACCTCAACGTCGCGGCCGAGGGCTCCAGCGTGGTGGTCGAGCTGATCGCCGCCGCGGCGGGGCTGATCGGCTTCGAGCGCGCACCGCGTAGCGACGCCGAGCGCGAAACCTTCAACCTGGCCAAGGAGAACCTGATGGCCGGGGACGCGATGATCCGCTTCAACACCGAGGCCGGCTGCCGGCTCGAGACGGCTGAGGTCGACGCCGACTTCGCCCAGGCCGGGCAAGCGCACGCGCATGATCAGGGAAGCCACGACGGCGGGGACGCGCACGGCGACTTCCATGTGAGCTATCGCTTCGAATGCGAGCGTCCGGACGAGCTGGGCTCGGCCGCGCTCGGTCTGTTCGCCGGTTTCCCCGCCCTGGAGCGGGTCCTGGTGCACTACGTCACCGCCGAAGGGCAGGGCGGTGCCGAGCTGACCCCGCGCCAGGCCGTGATGAGCTTTGTCCCCCTCTGAACCGTGCCAAGGACTCCAGGTCGGCGCAACCACCCCGAGGTGCGAAGCATGGGTCGGGCGTTCTGGGCCAAGCGTGGCGCCGCCGCCTCGCTCTGGCTTGACCGCTCCAGCATCCCCCTCCCGGCTCTGGCCCGGGCAACATGGGTCGCGGCCTTGCGGTCCGGCCCGGACGTTCTTGTCGCCTTGGGGATGCCATCCCACAGTGCCCGATAAACCGGGCTCTCCCGTCCCGCATGACCTGCCGCCCCTGGGGCGAGGTCGAGACCATCCGCTGTCGATTCCGCCCGGTCGAGGTCCTGCTCGCGGCCCAACATGATCACTGCACCCCTCCGACGTCTGCTTGCACGATCCCGGTTCGCGCGGCTGCTTGCCTATGTCACGCCCCACCGGCGGGTGCTCGCGCTGGCCGTGGCCCTGCTGATCGGCGAGAGCGCGATCGCCCTGGCCAATCCCTGGATCGCAGGCCGCTTCACCGAGTTGCTCCTGCATCCCCCGGCCTCCCTGCCGGTCGGTCTGGCGGCGCTCCTGACCTTCTGGGCCGTCCTGCTTGCGGCGCAGAGCGGGCTCAGCTTCGGCAACCGCTACCTGCTCGGCAGCACTGGCGAGACCATGCTCGCCGGCCTGCGCACGCGCCTCTACGACCATCTGCAATCCCTTCCACTGAGCTACTTTCACGAGCGGCGCCGCGGCGAGGTGCTCGCCCTCCTGGGCAATGATGCGGCACACATCAGCAACTTCGTGACCGGGACCCTGGTGAGCCTGCTGCCGCTGCTGATCACCTTCGCCGGGGCCTTGTACTTCCTGTTCCGGATCAGCCATCTGATCGCCGCCCTGGCGGGTGTCCTGGTCCCGCTCTTCTTCCTCGCCATGAAGCTGATCGGGCGGCGCCTGCGACCGCTCTCCTCCGAATGGGTGCGCTCCCATGCCGAGATGTTCGCCACCCTCGAGGAAAACATCGGGATGCTCCCCGCCATCAAGTCATTCACCCGCGAGGCGCACGAGTCGGACCGGTTCCAGCGCAGCAACGCCAGACTGATGCGGATCTCCAAGCGTCAACTGCTGATCGAGTCGATTCTCTCCCCGGCGGTCCACCTGCTTGCGGGGCTGGGGCTGCTCCTGCTGCTCGCGCTCGGCACCCTGCAGTTGCAGTCCGGCGCGCTCCGGCCCTCAGACCTGGTGAGCGTGCTCCTCTACGGCATGTTGCTGACGCGCCCCATCAGCGGTCTCGCGGGGGTCTACGGCAGCGTCCAGACCGCCCGCGGGGCCGCCAGCCGCCTGCTCGAGGCCTTCGCCGTGCGCCCCGAGCCGGACGATGCCGGTGCCCCCGTGCTGCCGCCGGTGGCCGGCAGGATCCGGCTCGAGTCCGTGCATTACGGCTATCCGGGGCGGGCCAAGGTCCTGGAGGGGGTTGACCTGGAGATCGGCCCAGGGGAAACCGTCGCCCTTACCGGCGAGAACGGCGCGGGCAAGAGCACCCTGATCCATCTGCTGATGCGCTTCGCCGATCCCGAGCGCGGCCGGATCCTCATCGACGGCACCGACATCCGCGGCGTGAGCATCGCCAGCTTGCGCGGTCAGATCGGCCTGGTGGCCCAGCAGGTGCTGCTGCTTAACGGCACGGTCCGCGAGAACATCGCCTACGGCCGCCCCGAGG
>Ga0316577_10000449_pt1 | contig 16146 bp, 12 predicted proteins | sample S5NA_FD_203073 | JGI IMG/M metagenome (GOLD analysis project Ga0316577, IMG submission 203073) | Rhizosphere microbial communities from salt marsh grasses in Alabama, United States - S5-7_050615r2r1 | ecosystem: Host-associated > Plants > Roots > Rhizosphere | place: USA: Alabama | collected... | reverse complement strand
AGAAAATAGACCTGCGAGTGGAAACTCCAGGCTCGCATATCCTTGTAAAAGTCCGCCAGATAGGGGTTGTCATCCACTGCCTCGTAAAAAGGCTCCCAATAGAGATACTCGCTCAGTAGGTGGGTCAACGTGGATTTGCCGACGCCGACATTCCCGGCCACCCCAATGAACTTTTTCATGGTTACCTCTCTCTCCTCTTTCAGTAGCGCAGGTGCGCCCGCGAGCGAGCACCATGCCCCGGCCCAATGGCCGGGTTCCTTCACATGAGGCACCGTCGTGCAAACAGCCGGCCCACGTTTCTAGAGTGGTCAGAATCGAGATGCTACATCACTGGCTGGCCGGACTGGGCCTCCCAACAGCGGTGAAAACGAGCTCGGTACCCAGGTAGAGTTTTTCCCCCCAGCCAGCCCGGACCAGCACTTCCTTATCCTCGCGGACCACCTGTACCTCGACTTGGGCAGCACCGGCCTGCCGGGCCTGGGATTCCACCCAGGGGACCATCTCTTGCCGGGCATAGTTTACAGCTTGCTCCAGTTCGTGGAAGTCGAACACCCCGTGGGGCAGATGGACACGGAGCCTGTCGGTGCCATCTAGCGGTGTAATGAGGACGCGCTGCCGCTGGACCACACCCCCCGCTACCGCGCCTACTGCGTTGGCTACCTCAGCATGGGGTGGAATAATCAGGCGCGTATGCAGTTGCTCGGCCACCCTGGGCATATAGGCTTGCACCGGCGCGCCGATGGCCACTACTGGCTGGGCAAGGGTGAGAGAAAAATCCAGATCGCTTACCTGTTCCCTCTCCAGCGCCCGGTTGAGCAAGAGGGTAGCGGTGGGTTCCTGGTCCCAATTGGGCATATGAGCCTCGTCGCTCAACACCTTGGTCACCAGAGCCGTAGAGGCCCGGCTCGACACGCCATCCACAACAGCCAGGCAGAGATCCTCCGCGTCACGACGTGCCCTGGTCGACAACACACGAGCTCCCAGACGCGCCGCTTCTGTATTCCACAGTCCCAGGCGACCAAGCGCATGCAGTGCATCAGTGGGCGTAAAGCCTGCTCGCAGAACCAGCCGATCGGCTACCATTTCCTCAATCCGGCGCAGAACAAGAACACCAAAGCGTGCCTCGCGAACAAAGAATGCCAGCGATAGAGGTCCCCGGCCGAGCTGCTCCAAGATGGCAGCCTCATCGTCCTGCAGTGGGCGATTGGGGACACGGCGTGCCAGCAAGAATTGATTGGCCACCTCCTCACGAACCGGCACCACCGCCTGATTCCGAAGCTCGTCGAGGATCTGTGGGTACTGGTCGGCCAGCAGACTCAGAGGCACCACCCGCTGAGGGCCGATGAGCAGGCGGCGATCGCCATCCAGCCGGACATGGCTGTCTCCACCCAGTCCTACCGTATGGACATCCACGGCCTCGACCATCGTTCGCCAGCGCCCGACCTGTGCCCCCTCAGGATTCAGGCGAGGACGACCCTCTCGCAGCGCCGCAATGTCGGTCGTAGTCCCTCCAACATCCACGACCCACAAGGTTCCATCCTCCAGAGACGGATCATCGCGGCCCGCCAGGTGCCAGGCCCCGACAGCACTGGCTGCCGGGCCCGATAGAATCGTCTCGATAGGCCGTTTCAGCGCCCATTCGGCCCGGACAAGAGAGCCATCGCCCTTGACTACCATTACCGGGGCATGGATGGCACGCTCCTCCAAAGAATGCCGCAGCGTCCCGATCAACTCGCGGAGCAACGGCACCAACCGTGCATTCAGAGCCACAGTCGTCGCTCGCCGAACCGAGTTGAGGCGGGTGGTCAGATCATGACCACAGGTCACGGGCAGTCCAACGAGAGCCTCAATCAACTCCTGGGCGCGCAGCTCGTGGGCTGGATTGCGCACGCCAAAGTAGGCCGAGACGGCAAAAGCCTCCACACGGTCCCTCCGGGCCAATACCGCCTCACGTAGAGCAGTTTCGTCCAGCGGGGCGGCCTCATCGCCATGGATATCGTGCCCTCCCGCGATATAGACGACGTCTTGCGTGACCAGATCTTGAGCAAACCCGTATTGCTGGATGAGCTCTGGATCGTAGCCGATGAGAATCAGACAAACAGGGCTCCCTTGCCCTTCGACGATGGCATTGGTGGCCAAGGTGGTCGACAGGGAAACCAGGTTCACCGCAGATGGCGCTGGCGCGCCCTGCTGCTGAAACACAGCATCGATGGCCTGTCCAACGCCGATGGAGAGATCTCGCCGCGTCGTCAGGGCCTTGGCGGCGCAGAGAATGCTCCCTGTGGTGTAATCGACGAGTACTGCATCTGTGTAGGTACCGCCAGTGTCAATTCCGAGTGCAATGGTCATGCTGGGTCCTCCCGCCGCCGCCAGCAGGTTTTCTGCAGTGCGCAATATTTGCATACCGAGCCCACTTGGCCCAGCTCATAGCCTGGCCCAAGTCCGACCAGGCCCGAGGCCGATTTGTGGGGCTCCAAGACGCAGTGCTTGTTCAGGCGAACGCCAATCTCTTCCAGGGGTAGTAAGGCACACAGCTCACGCTGGCCGAGCAACGACCAGCCAACCAGCGAGCCTGGACTTAGCGATGGACTCACCCCCCACCCCAGTTCCCGGGCAGTGTCCTCGACCAGGCAACGTAAGGCTTCGCCCACCGCTCCCAGGGCAACCACTCCAGCGCTGTCCAACAGATAGGCCTTCATGTGATCGCCGCCCATCTGTAGCTCGTTCACCCTGTCCTCTAGAGCCGGCCCAATGGTGAGAACGCTCACGAGGACACGTTTGGCCGGGAACAGGAGATCCGCCTTGGGCCCAATGTGCAATTCGGCCTCGGTCCCATTGGAGGAGGACAGGATAACCCATTCCCCTTCGACCTGTCGCACATCGATCCACTCGTAGACGGCCTGTGGCTGCCAGAGGGTCTGGCCGACAGCAATGGCGGCTTCGGCATCGCGGAGCAGTGCAGGGTTGATCTGCCTGCCCCTGGGGGCGGCAATGACCTCCTCAGCCGCCAGGGTGACCGGAATATCCCGCAAGGTTGGCATCTGATCTCTGCCCCTTTCGTCAGTCAACTGGTAAACACTGCGGCGCATTTTACCACGATTTCGGCCAACGAGAAAATACTTACCAGCAACTGATCTCCATCGAGCAGGGCAGGGCAGTCGGTCACCCAATACACGGCTGGTGGGGGCAGACGGGAAACGCTCAAAACAGCAGGAACAGGAACCTCCACACAGATAGGGACGCAGCCTGCTGCGTCCCTATCTGGTCCACGCTCTTGCTCCTCCGAACCCGAACTGCTACGGCTCGAGCGCCGAACCCACCACCTCGATCCCGTCGCCGGTCACCACATCGCCGACACGCCACACCGCCTGCCCAGCCTTGCCACAGAGCGCCTCCAGGCGATCCGCTTCATCGGGCGGGAGAGCAATGAGCAACCCGCCACTGGTCTCCGGAGTGAAGAGGAGCATCTGAATCTCTTCCTCCAAACCGTTGAAAGATACGTGCTCCTCAAAGGTGCGCTGGTTGTTGCACGCCCCACCCGGAAAGAGCCAAAGGCCAGCGTACTCTTGCGAACCCGGCAGAAAGGGGAGTTGAGAAAAGTGGAATCTGAAACGAACGCCGCTCTGGCTGGCCATCTCATAGGCATGTCCCAGCAGAGCAAAGCCGGTGATGTCGGTCATGGCGTGAAAGGTTACCTGCTGGGCCAGTTCTGCAGCGCGGCGGTTGAGCTCCAACATAGACTCGATGGCACCTTGCAGATGAGCGGGATCGGCTTGCTCACCCTTGGCTGCAGTGGTAATGATCCCTACACCCAGAGGCTTGGTAAGGAGAAGCACGTCGCCTGGGCGGGCACCTCCTTTCCTGCCGACCTGGCTGGGATGCACCGTGCCCATGACGGCGAGGCCGAACTTGGGCTCATCGTCATCGATCGTGTGCCCGCCGGCGATGACGCCTCCGGCTTCAGCTACCTTCTCAGCCGCCCCACGCAAGATTTCACTCATCGCCTGCACGGGCAGGTTGGGCGGGAAGGCAGCAATGCTGAGGGCCAGGACTACCTGCCCACCCATGGCATAGATGTCGCTCATCGCATTGGCCGCGGCAACCGCCCCATAGATGTAGGGATCATCCACCACCGGTGTGAAAAAGTCCGTGGTGAATATGAGCGCCTGATCTTGGCCAATCTGGTAGACGGCTGCATCATCCGGCGAGCCAAGGCCCACTAGCAAGTTGGGGAACTCGTCTTCGCGAAAAGTCTCCCGCAAAGGGCGCAGCACCTGCGCCAGGTCGTCAGGCGACCGTTTGGACGCTCAGCCCGCTGCGGTCGTCAGTGTGGTCAATCGCACGTTGTTCCAATCGATCTTGCTCATGCCCGTCTTCTCAAAGTTGGGTCCGCTGGCAGGTTGCTCATGGGAGCGGCTCCAACGAATGCCTGTGCCCCGACTCCCTACAGGTGCAGCACCTTCCCCGCCCGGAGCATGGTCTCAGCGATAGCGTACATGTTGGATATCTGGCCAACGGCCAGTTCTTCTTTCAATTCAAAGAAGCCCAGGCAAGTGCCACAGGCCAGCATTTCAATTCCCTCGGCTTCCAGCGCACAGAGATCGTCCAGCACAGGTGAGCCCTCACAGGCCAGCCTGACCCCTGCGTTGAGAAAGATAATGGTGTCCGGTACCGGGTCCACCTCGCCGAGTGTATGGAAAAAGGCCCGAATCAGGATCGAGCCCAATTCCTCCTCCCCACGGCCCATCACTTCAGAGGACACGACCAGGACCAGCGGGCCATTGAGCACCGATGCCTGGCCCATAGGCATTGGCCCGGGCACGGCCACATCCTCTGCCTTGGCCAGGTAAATCTGGTACTCATCGTCCTGAGAGACAACCCGTACCTGCCAGCCTGCCTTCTCGGCCATGCGGGACACATTGGTCAGGGATGTTTCACTGTCCACCAGAGTTACGATCTGGTCCGATCGCTGCATGGCATTGCGGGTCTCGATCACGGGTTGGGGACAGGCCAGTCCCCGAGCATCAACAGTCACCGTCACAGCAATTCCTCTTCTCTTCTAGAAATGCCCTACGCACAACCATACTCCCATCGTCTGCAGACTGCCGTAACAGCCATCACGATAGGATCGCACCCATGTTACCCAATCCGAGAGTGGGGTCAAATCGACAGCATAACTTTGGGGAATAGATGAACCCTCCCTGATCTGGGAGGGTTCACTGGGATAGGGCGGATGGGAGTTGAACCCATACGGGGTATTCCCCCAGCGGATTTTAAGTCCGCAGCGTCTGCCATTCCGCCACCGCCCCTGGCCGATAGCAAACGGCTGATAGCATCACGCTACCAGCCCATTTGCCCAGAGGCGACGACGGGATTTGAACCCGTGATGGCGGTTTTGCAGACCGCTGCCTTTCCACTTGGCTACGTCGCCGATTGAAACAAAAGCGGGCGATGGGATTCGAACCCACGACCCTCTCCTTGGCAAGGAGATGCTCTACCACTGAGCCACGCCCGCATGCTGAAATGTGTATGATCTGAGTGCCGCAGCCCAGACTTGAACTGGGGACCCCTTGATTTTCAGTCAAGTGCTCTACCAACTGAGCTACCGCGGCAACTTCTCGCCCATTGTAGCGCAACTCCCGGCTCTTGTCAAACTCTACAGCAGTGTGTGCCACGCCTTCACGAGATTCCTTCGGCATCCCGTGTCCCGTCAAAGAATCACTCAACTACCGCTCCCACTGGGCCGTTGGGAGCGATTCCAGGCTCGCAGCCAGTCCAGGTAGCGAGGCAGGAGAGAAGTGTAGAGCTTGTAGGCTCTCCGTTTCACCGGAAAATCCCAGGCACCCAGGCCGTCGACCAACTGACCGCCCAACCCCTGTTTGAAACGTACCACCCCCCACATGGGATCCGATTCGTCCAGAACATCAGGCGCGCCCCACATGTCGTACAGGGTTAACCCGGCATCCCTGGCCCGGCGGATGGCCTCCCACTGGAGGAGATAGTTGGGCATCTGCTTTCTGTGGCGGTCGGACGAAGCACCGTACATGTACCACGCCGTCGCTCCAAATGTGAACAGGATGATCCCTGCCACCGTCTCTCCCTCAAAGTCGGCCAGAAGCAAGAAGGCTAGGCCTTCTTTCAGAAAGGTTGCCCAGGCATCATAATAATAGGCGGGCGGCCGGATCACAAAACCATCGCGCTGCGCCGTCTCGGCATATAGTTGGTAAAAGTCCTCTAGAGCGCCGGACAGCTCCTCAAGGTTATGGGCATCGATCGCGCGTATCCTCACCCCACGTCGCTCCGCAAGGCGCACGTTGTAGCGAGTCTTTTGCTTCATGCCTCCCAACAACTCCTCCTCCGGCTGATCCAGGTCAAGGAGGACGGTGTTGCGAAACTGGATCTGGTCTGCAGAAAAGCACCAGCCCCGGTCCTCCAGCAAGCAGGCGATTGCCGTCCCGCAGACAGGACGCGGCGAATAAGAGGGCACATGGTCCGGGTAATAGACATCCGGATCTATCTTGACGAATAGGGCACGGCGCTGTCGAGCTAGCTGTTCCAGAGCCGCCAACACTCGGTTGACGAGTTCTGTCTCCTCCCAATTCAAGGCCGGACCCCGTGGAATGTAAAGGATCGAGACCGGGACGTGAGGGACCTTGCGCTCCAAGGCCAGGGCAGCAGCTACGGTGCGACCTTCTTCCTGGAACAGCAGTGGCATGCTCAGCCAGCCATGACGTGCTTTGAACTGGCCCCAGGACCAGCTCTGCAGGACATGGGGATTCGGCAGGGACAGCAAGGCACCATCCCAGATCCCCGGATCCTTGACAGAGATCAGCTCCACGGCTCTCATACCCCCCAGCTACGCAGGCGCACGGCCGCGGAGTAGAGCCGGTAGCGCCAAGGTGCATAGACCAGATCCCAGGCGCCTGTGGTGCGCACCAGCCGCCCACCAAAACCACGCTTGAAGCGGTACACTCCCCACAATCCATCGGAGCGCTGGGCAAACTCGGCTTCAAGAACCTCTTCCTCCCGATCCGGAACCCCCCACAGATCGTAGGTGCGGCACCCCTTTTCTCTGGCCCAAAGCATGGCCTCCCACTGGAGAAGATAGGTGGGCATCAGATTGCGGTGCTGTTCAGAGGAGGCACCGTACATATAGCAGGCCGTCCCACCTTGAGCCGTCTCCAGAGCAAATGCCGCCAGTCCGGCCAGGAGCTCGGACTCATACTCAGCCAGTAGCAAGCAGGCACGGCCCAGCGGCATAAAGAGCCGGTAAGCCGTCTCGTAGTAGGCCTCGGTGTGGATTCCAAAACCATCGCGCTCAGCCGTGCTCTCCATCAGTCGATAGAAGGTCGGTAGGTCAGCCTCCGTCCCGGGACGCACAGTGACCTCCTTACGCGCTGCTAACCGGACATTGTAGCGGGTCTTTTGTTTCATACCCGCCAGGATTTGGTCCGGCTCAGGGACAAGATCGACCAGGATGGTGCTGCGGGGCTGCACTGGCTGCGGGCTGGGGCGGAAACCCAGGTCCAGAAGCCGCTCGTTCAGTGCAGGATCGTCCTCCAGATCGGGTTCGATCTTGAGACAGAAGGCACGTCGCTGCCGGGCAAGGGGCTCGATGGCAGCCAGCAAGGTCCGGAGCGATTCAGGATCCTCGTAGTTGACCAGCGGCCCTTTAGGTATATAGGCGATGGTACCCAATCCTCCGGGCACCGTGCGGTAGAGCACTTGAGCGCATGCGTCGCCTGCTGCGACTCGCTGGACAGCCCAGCCGAAACGAGCTTTCAGTTCTCCCCAGGCCCAGCATTGCAGTACATGGCCGCCTGGCATAGACGATACCAGGTCATCCCAGACAACTTGCTGGTCGGGTTGATCAAAGAGCTTAGCCGTGGGTATCATGGTCCCGATTATATCATGGCTACAGTTGGTCGAAAAGAACGGCGGACGGTGACGCGAGCGCCGCTACCATCAACTATAGGGAGGACCCAGACGCGGGTTCGCCACCAGAATGCCCAACCTATGGGCAGCCACCTGTACAAATGTACAGTCCACAGACTGACCGAATGGCTGATTTGCCGAGCGGGGCTTCTCGCTATAATAGAACTGGCCTCGATAGGGAGTATGGGAGAAGAGCCCCGCGCCCGACACAACTGAATCGCGGTGGGTTGGTTGTGGTCAAGATTGACCTTTTGGGGTATACTTTGTTCCAGTTCGCTAGCGGATGACCCCTTCGAGGGGACAGGTTGGAGGCTGTATGCGCGATAAGCGGGATCTGCAGGTCAGATCCTCGGACTCTGCCAGAAGACAGCGCCTCGGGCTCAGACAGGGAGCCGCTCTGGTGGCGCTCTTGCTGGTACTGATGGCCGTCGCCAGCTCCGCGGCTGGCCACCAGGACAGTCCAGTTGTAGCTCGCACCCCGGCGCAGGCCGCTACAGAGCCGGGCTCAGCGTCGGAGCCCACGCCCACCACTGGGGTCGCGAGTGCCACACCGGTCGTCCAGGTTACGCCCAAGACGCTGCCCACGGTACCCGCAGTCGCATACGAAGCAAAGGTCAGGCCGGAGGGGAGGGTTGTCACTCCCCAGCCGGCGGTCACGCCCACGGCATCTCCCACTCCTACCTACCTCCCATCGCCCACACCCACAGCCACGACTACACCAGTGCCGGAGGTCGAACCCACACCAGTCGCCACCACCGCCTTCACCGAGGAGATCCTTCATATCCTGCTCATCGGTGGTGACACGGACTATGTCCTGGACATGAACACCGACACTCTGATCGTGGTTGCCATAGACCTCAAGACCAAGCAAGTGTCGCTGCTGTCCATCCCCCGCGATCTGTGGGTCTACATTCCCACCTACGGGTGGGGTCGCATCAACACAGCACACCGCATAGGGCAGCGATTCAAGTATCCGGAGGGACGTGGGCCAGGCCTGCTGATGCGCACCATCCAGGAAAACCTTGGTATCCCCATCGATCACTGGGTGCGAATCGGCTACGATGGGTTTGGCCGCGCTGTTGATGAGCTGGGTGGTGTAGACATGGTTGTGCCCTGCCCAGTCAACCTCCGCTACAAGCCTCCTACTTCCGGGGAAGAGCAGGAAATGTTCCTGGAGCCAGGAGTCCATCATCTCGATGGTGCCACGGCCCTCCGCTATGTCCGCACCCGCCGGGGGGATAGTGATTTCGAACGGGAGCACCGGCAGCAGCAATTCCTGAGGGCGGTTTGGCGCCAGTTCAAAAGACCGGACATTGTGCTCAAGATCCCAGGCTTGTGGTCTGCCCTTAAGGGTGCCTTTGCCACGGATCTGAAACTGGGGGACGTTCTAGGGCTGGTCCCGGTGGCCTTGGAGCTTCAGCCGCAACGGATCCGCAGCCGTTACATCGGCCGGGGTCAGGTGGAAAGCTGGACAACACCCGAGGGCTGGAGTGTGCTGGTTCCCATACCCGAGAAGGTGCAACAGGTGGTGGCAAGCCTCTACCTGCCCCCAGCGGCTGACCAGGACGCCGTGGCCAGCGAATCGGTACGCATCTGGGTCCGCAATGGGACCGCACGCGCGGGGCTGAGCCTGATAGCGGCGGACCAACTTGGCTGGCAGGGATTCAGCATCGTGGACACTGGCCCGGCCGATCGTGCCGACTACAAGAGATCACAGATTTTCGTTTTCCATGACAGGCCCGGTGCAGTGAGTGCGCTGGTGCCCCTGCTTGGCGTGAGGCCGGAGAACGTGATCAGCCAGCCCGATCTTGGCCAGTCAGCGGACATGGAGGTGATCTTGGGGGCCGACTATGATCCCTGCAGATAGCCGTCCCAACTGCTCAGGGCAATACCCTCACCTATCGCAAGACTGGCAGGGCGAGTTTGCACATCTGTGTTGGGTTGGAGTTCATAAGGAGAGAGGAGAGACAAGATGCTGAAAGAGTTCAGAGAATTCATTCAAAGGGGGAGTGTCATCGATCTGGCCGTCGGTGTCATCATCGGCGGGGCGTTTGGGGCCATCGTCACCTCGCTGGTGAACGACATCCTCATGCCATTGGTCGGCATCGTGCTGGGAGGCGTGGACTTTACCACACTGTCCATCCAAGTTGGCGAGGCTACGATCCTCTATGGGAATTTCATACAGGCGATCGTGAACTTTGTCATCATCGCCTTCGTGATCTTTCTCATCGTGCGCAGTTACAACAGGCTGCAAGTTCAAGAAGCACCGGAAGAGACCCCGGCGGCGGCACCAGAACCCTCCCCAGAGGAAAAACTACTGGCCGAGATCCGGGATCTGCTCAAAGACCGTGGATAAAGCGACCAGGGGTTGTGCCCGATGAAACTACGATGGATTCTTCTGCGCCTGGCTGGCATCGCCCTGCTCTTGGGCGGCGTCGCCGGCCTGGTCTTTAGTATCGCCGGACTCATCATCCTGGATCGACTCCGAGATCAGGTAGAAATCTTTGTCACGGAGCAAATCGGCCTGGTTGACCAGGCTCTTTCCACAACGGCTGACGGCCTGGCACTGGCTGGCACGTCGCTTTCACAGGCCCAGGACACGGTGGGTACCTTGGAGCAGACCATGTCGGGGGTAGGCCTAGGCATCAGCGATACGATCCCAATGCTCGATGCCATCGCTGACCTCCTAGGTGAGCAGTTGCCGGCCACCATCGGTACTACGCAGGAGACCTTGCATTCAGTGGCAACCAGCGCCCAGGTAGTCGATGACGTCCTGACGTTGATCACCGCCATTCCATTTCTGGGTACCGCCCGATACAGCCCTGACGTGCCACTGCACCAAGGCTTTGAAGACGTCGCAACGAGCCTGGACGGTATCACACCATCGCTGCAGGCAGCGGAGAGTGGATTGGCCGCCACCCACGGCAACCTCCAGGTGCTGCAACAGGACTTTTCGGCCATGTCCGAGGACATAGGGCAGGTGGGCACCAGTTTGGAGGATGCGCGCTCGGTGCTGGACCAGTACCAGCAGATCGTCCACGACCTCCAGGGCATGCTCTCCACCGCGCAGCAGTCTTTGCCCGATTGGCTGGCAGGAGTTCAGGTGGCCGTCTCCCTACTCCTGATCTGGCTCGGCATCGCGCAGCTTGGCCTGATCACGCAGGGATGGGAACTGATCGGTCGCAGCCGCTCCAAAACAGCCAGGGCATCCAGCTCAGAGGAAGACGAGTAGCTCGGCCCTGGTGCCCATCTCCAATGGGGTCAGGAAGGCCAGCTAGCGAGGAACCGAGCATGGAGGATCGTACCAGAAAGCATTGGCGCACTGGGCTCCGCTGGGTACCGGCCTTGCTGGCCCTGGTCGTCCTTGGCGTGGCCCTCTTCCGAAGGTGGCAGCGGAAGCTCCTTGCTGAGCGCCTCCCCCGTCCCAGACCGCCAGCACCACCGCCGATCCCGCTCACTCTCGAGGGCCTGACCGAGGCTGAGGCGGAAGCGCGACGCATGGAGGGACAGGACAATGCTATCCCCTTCAGGCCGCGGCGCTCATGGCGTCGCATCGTACGCGAAAACATCTTTACCATCTTTAACCTCAGCTTGGTGGGACTGGCTCTTGCCCAGCTACTCCTGGGTCTACCCCTGGATGCACTGATCAGTTTGGGCATGATCGGCGTCAACGCGGCCCTCAACTTTGGACAAGAAGCATTTGCCCGAGTCCGGCTTCGGGACATCGAAGCAGCCACGCGCCTGAAAGCCACAGTGATCCGTGACAGCAAGGTCCACAGTGTGGATCCCAATGACGTGGTCCTGGGGGACATCCTGGTGGCGGGCCCTGGAGACCATCTCTTGGTAGATGGGACCGTGGTAGGGGACGGCGAGATCACTGTCGACGAGTCCTTGCTCACTGGTGATAGCCGCAGACTCGTGAAGCGCACCGGAGATCCGGTGTACTCGGGTAGTTTCTGTCTGTCTGGGCGTGCTGCATACAAAGCCGAGACGGTCGGCCAGGACCGCCAGATCATTGCTCGACTGGCCGGAAGCCGTGTCCAAAAGGAAGAACTCACCCCCTTGGAGCAGGTGGTCGCCCGCATTCTACGGCTTCTGCTGCTGGTCGTCGCCGCCATCAGTGTGCTTCTGCTCTTCAAGTACTTCAATATCGAAACGCCTGTGGACTCGCAGGCCTTCGCAGATGCGGTCTCGGTCGTATTTAGCATCGCGCCTGCCAGCCTGTTCTTTATGATCTTTTTGACCTATGCAGCGGGAACCGCAGATCTTGGAAAACTTGGAGCACTGGTCCACCGCGCTCGGGCCGTCGAATCGCTGGCCAATGCAACAGCCATCTGCTTCGCCCAGGCAGGCATCCTGACCGGTACACATGTTGAGCTGGAAATGCTCGACCCACCGGCCGGTCAGGCAGGTTTGGCGGAATCGCGCGTCCGGCAGATCCTAGGGGATTTCGTACGCAGTACCTCCATGACCAACCTTGTCACACGCGCGCTGACAGCCGCCTTCGAAGGCAGCCGGCGGGCCGTTCTCCAAGAAGCGCCCTATCTCGTTGCCTACGGTTGGAGTGCAAGCGTCTTCGACGATGACGATCTGCGGGGTGTCTATGTCCTTGCAGAACCCCATCTTGTGGAAGGTCAGCTCCCCGACACCAAGCAAGAGAGCTTGGAAGAGGAGCACAGCGCCTCGCCGGTGGCTGCCTTGCGCAAACGGCTTCCCTCCGTTGGCCGCTTGTTTCGCCGCTCCGGGCAGGACAGGAATGTTCAGACTCCAACCGGAACGGAGATAGATCCAGCTCAGTCACGGCCCAACCAGGTAGCGCCGGGGCCGGTGCCACCAGCCGCGGTGGTTGTCGACCACTTGCCGGCGGGAGAAGAGGAACAACAGAAAGAACCCTCCTTGTCTCTGGAGGAGGACGGAGCGAAGCCCAATCTTTTCCGGCGCACGATGTCGCGGGTCAGGCACATGCTCCCCCGTCGCGAGCCCAAGCCAGATGAAGCAGTGATCCCCGAAGAAGAGGCCGCCGAAGAGGAACGACTTATGGTGTTCGCCTACTGTCCAGACATCGTCCCCCTTCACGATCCAAGCGGAGCGCCCCGGCTGCCAGAAGGATTGATTCCTCTCTGCCACTTGCGCTACTCAGAAAGGGTCCGTCCTGAGGCGATTGAGACCATCCGGGGCTTTGCAGCAACAGGGGTGCGTATCAAAATCTTTGCCTCTGGGCCGCCCACACAAACTGCCGCTGTCCTTCACCAGGCCGGCCTGCATGGCCGTGGTGACGGTCCGCCGGACGCCATCTCCGGATCCGAGCTAGCGCAAATGGATGCGGAACAACGGGGGATGGCGATTCAGGAGAACCAAATCTTTGGCCAGGTAGCGCCCGAGCAGATTGCAGAAATAGTCCGGACGTTGCGCAACCAGGGTGAGGCAGTGGCCCTGGTGGGTGACTCGGTGAAGGATGTGCCTGGCATGCGGCAGGCCAGCCTGTCCATTGCCCGGCACAGCAGTAGCCAGGCCGCCCTCAGTGTGGCGGACATCATCCTCCTGGAGGATTCGCCCAAGGCACTTCTGGATGTGCTGGAGAAGGGCCAGCGCATCGCGAACGGGCTTCTGGACGTTCTGAAATTGTACCTGGTGCAGATGCTCTATCTGACCCTGCTCATTCTCCTGATCTGGGTATTTGCCCACGGCTTTCCGTACGCCTCAAAACAGGGGACGATTATCGCCGTAGTCACTGTATCGCTTCCGGCGGCCGCCCTGTCCCTTTGGGCCGCACCGGGCATGCTACCGACCAGAAGGCTGAACAGAATCCTGGCACGCTTTGTGGTGCCAGCCGCCCTGACGATCGGCGTGGCAGGCTTGTTGGTCTATCTGGTCTTCTTGGAAAGGACCGGCGACAGGGCCTATGCCCAACTGGGAGTCACCTATGCCCTCGTCGGCATGGGGCTGCTGTTGGTGCTCTTTGTCAGGCCGCCGAGTCGTCTGTGGGTTGGCTCCACCTCGCTGAGTGGGGATCGGCGATTCACTGCCGTCGTCGCGGTGTTACTCGTCGCCTTCTTCTTTTTGGCCTGGATTCCGCTGGCATATCAGTTCTTCCTGCTGGAGCGACTCCACCAGCCATCAGACTATGCGATCGTCGGCCTGGCCATACTGGGTTGGGCGATTATCGTCCGTCTGATATGGTGGCTCATACCCTTGCTTCCTGCACCGAGACGCCTTGGTCCCAAGCGCCCCAGCGTTTGACTTTTGTCTATGGATCCGCTATAATGCAGCCCGCATTTCGTGGGAAAGGAAGGGAGTCGTACGACCTTGGCAAACACACAATCAGCTATCAAGCGCATCCGCAGTTCAGAGCGGAAGCGAAAGACCAACCAGGCGCACCGCTCGCGGGCACGCACCTATTTGCGAAGAACGCGGCAACTGATCGCCCGTGGCAACTTTGAGGAAGCAGAGGTTATGGCGCGGGAAGCGACCAGTGCTTTGGACAAAGCTGCACAAAAAGGGATCATTCACAAAAACAGAGCAGCGCGGAGCAAGTCGCGCTTGATGAAGCAACTGCAGCAGGCCAGGCAACAAGAAGCTTAAGGTACCAGCCTCTTGCCCCACCGGGCAGGCATAGGGCTCTTCAGCAACCCGTTTTCGGCAACCAGAGGTTGCGGACGAAAGCGGGTTGCTTTTGGTACAAGGAGTCCGAGGAACCATGTCGCTGCGCCGCATGGCCGCCATTGTGCGCAAAGAGATCCTGCACATCGTCCGCGACCCGCGGAACTTTTTCTTGGTGACCGTCTCCCCGGCCTTCTTGCTCCTGTTGCTGGCCAACATCTTTTCCTTTGATGTCCGAACGTTCAGCCTGGCCGCCCTGGATCTTGACCACACATCGGTCTCCCGCAGCTATCTGTCCAGTTTGACCAGCGACCCCGATCTTCACCTGGTCTACACCGTAGAGAACTACGAAGAGATCGAGCCCCTGCTTGTAGCCGGAAAGATCGATGCCGCCCTGGTTCTCCCTCCTGGCTTTGGAGACACCATCCGGAGCGGAGAGACTGCACAAGTGCAAGCGATCGTCGATGGCACCGACCCCTTTGCCGGATCACAGGCCATCGGCTCGCTGGCAGCCCGATCCGGGGCGTTTGCCATCAGTACAGTGGCGATGGATCCGGCAGATGCTCTCGAGCCGGTAGAAGTCCGCAGCCAGGCCTGGTACAACGCCGGTCTCAAGTCCCTCTACAGCATGGTTCCCGGGCTGCTAGCTATTGTCTTGATCATGCCTGCGATGGCCATGGCCCTGGCCCTGGTCCGAGAAAAAGAAACAGGCACCCTTGAAGGCCTCATCGCTACCCCAGTTCTGGGCGCAGAGTATATCATCGGCAAGCTCCTGGCCTACATCATCGCCGGCGTGATAAGCGCCCTGCTGGCGTTGTTGGTCGCCGTTGTCTGGTTTCAGGTTCCGTTCCGGGGCAGTCTGGTAGTCTACGTGCTATTGGTCGCGGACTATTTTCTGGCATGCATGGGAGCGACCATCGTCGTCGCCAACTTTGTCAGAAGCCAGCAGACCGCCATGTTCATTGTGCTCATCATCTTTATCGTTCCCAGTTTCTTCCTTGCTGGGCTCATCAGTCCTGTCAGTACCGGGTCCTTGGCTTCCATGCTAACCTCGTACGCCATGCCCGCAACCCACTTTGTCGAGACGAATCGCATCGTCTTCCTGAAAGGTCTGGATCTGCGGTATCTGCTGCGGCCAGCCCTTTCGCTGCTGGGCATGGGGTTGGCTGCTTTGGCCATCGGGCTGCTCACATTTAGGAAAAGGGTGGGCTAGGCCACTCTGAAGGCAGGCGATTGAATACGCTGCTCCGCACAGGGAACTTGATCGTCAAGGAGTTGGTCCAGTTTGGGCGCGATCGACTACTGGCCGGATTCATCCTATTGGCCCCCGCGCTCCAGCTCCTGTTGTTGGCACAGGCCATCGAGCGAGGCATTCACGAGCAGCCAGTGGCCATTGTGGATCTGGATCACTCGCGGCCGAGCCGGCAGTTGGTGGCAGATCTGGACAACACCGACGAGCTGCAGGTGAGCTTCTATGTCGACACTCCCGAAGACCTGCGCAGCCTCCTGGACAGGGGCCAGGCGCGCCTAGGGGTCGTGATTCCTGCTGGCTTTGGGCGGGAGCTGGGCAGTGCGGCCTCATCCCAGGCGATCCAGGTCATAGCCGATGCC
>Ga0316577_10000448_pt1 | contig 16150 bp, 9 predicted proteins | sample S5NA_FD_203073 | JGI IMG/M metagenome (GOLD analysis project Ga0316577, IMG submission 203073) | Rhizosphere microbial communities from salt marsh grasses in Alabama, United States - S5-7_050615r2r1 | ecosystem: Host-associated > Plants > Roots > Rhizosphere | place: USA: Alabama | collected... | reverse complement strand
CTAATTTCTCACCGCTGGCGGTGAGGATATTCAGGTTCAAAAGGTTTAGATCACGCAGATGAAGCATCACCTCCGGTACGCCGCCGGCCATAAACACCTGTATCGTTGGGTGGTTTTGTGGACCATTTGGCAAAGAATCAACTATCCGCGGCGTTTGCTTGTTGACATGAACCCAATCGTCTACATCGGGAAGTGCTAATCCGGCAGCATAAGCAATGGCCGGAATATGGAGAAGGAGGTTTGTCGAGCCGCCAAAAGCTGCGTGAACTAACATGGCATTCTCTAACGCCTGGGGAGTCAAAATAGTTGACGTAAATATGTTTAATGCCTTTAAGCGCAGAAGTGCCAGGGCTGAGCGATGAGCCATATCCAACCAGATCGCTTCACCCGATGGGCAGAGCGCACTGTGAGGCAAAGCCAGGCCGAAGGCCTCAGCAACCACTTGAGAAGTAGCCGCTGTTCCAAGAAACTGGCAGCCACCCCCGGGTGAGCCGCAAGCACGGCAGCCCATTGAGGCCGCATAATCAAGGTCTATCATGTCATGTGCGAAGCGGACGCCAATTGTTTGCGCTGTCCCCGCATCTTCAGCGTCAACAGCTGGCAAGGTAACGCCTCCGGGTACAATAATGCCTGGAAGGTCGCCGCATCCGGCCAGGGCCTGCATCATCGCCGGAAGTCCTTTATCGCAGGTAGCAACGCCCATGACGCCCTGTCGTTGGGGAAGAGAACGTATAAGCCGCCGCATTATCATCGCCGCATCATTCCGGTAAGGCAAACTGTCGAACATGCCCTCCGTACCCTGTGTACGGCCGTCACAAGGGTCACTGCAATAAACGGAAAAAGGCAGCACTCCTTGATCCTTCAATGTTTTAGCAGCCTGCCTGACCAATAACTCAATTTCCCAATGACCGGTGTGGTAACCCAGGGCAAGAGGGGAACCATCTGCATCGCGCAGCCCACCATGGGTGCTGATGATCAGATATTGATCACGGCCGACTTCAGCGGGGTCCCAACCCATCCCAGCATTCTGAGTCATGCCGAACAAATTGCCGCTGGGCTCATGAATAAGCATTTCTTCCGTGATTGGTAGCTTTCCTGATGGTCCTGTGCCTGCTAAACGTGTTCCACCAAACTGGTGTTCCATCCCCAGCACAGCTTCAAGGGACGGAAGGGAAGATTGAGATTGCTTCATGCATGCCTCCTATCTAGCTGCCTATAGATTAAATCCCATACCGGCATTTTGCAAGCGCTTGCGCATTTTCATTGACACGCACTATAAAATCAAGTAGACTGTAATTGCAAGCGCTTGCAGAATTTTGTAGCTAAGGGAGAAATGAGCCGAAAAAGAACCTCTACAGACGTAACGATATTTGATGTAGCTGAGGAAGCAGGTGTCTCCTATTCCACCGTCTCGCGCGTCGTCAATAACAAAGCTTATGTGAAACCTACAACCCGTGAAAAAGTACTGAAGGCGATGGACCGCCTCGGCTACCGGGCAAATATTCAGGCTCGCAGTCTCGCCGGAGGGCATTCCTCAGTGATTGGGCTCCTGGTTGTCGACCTGGCGACGCAATACGTAGGGGAGCTTGTGCGTGGTATTGATGAAGTACTGGCCGCCAATAAATACGAGCTGATGCTCTACACCACCCATCGCCGCGTCACAAAAGAGGCGGACTACGTTAACATGATGGCCCGCGGCTTTGCCGATGGCCTGATCATTGTCCTTCCGCGCAAACCGGAAGCATATTTAATGAGCCTTCGCGAACGACAGTTCCCATACGTATTACTCGATCAATTTGGTGTGGATGACTCTGATTTGTCGGTTATTGCCGAGAATTTTCGCGGCGCCTACAAAGCTACTCAGCATCTTATCCAGTTAGGGCACCAGCGGATCGGCATGATTACCGGCTGGATGGATATGGCCAGTGCCCGCCAGCGCCTGGACGGTTACCATGCGGCCTTGAACGACCATGGCATCCTCCCTGACCCGCAGCTGATCTACGAGGGAAATTTTACCCAGCTGTGCGGTCGTCAGGGGGCTGATTATTTACTTGAATTATCTTCCCCTCCGACGGCCTTTTTTGCATCCAATGACGATTCGGCCGTGGGCGTCATGGAAGCCGCACGTGCCCGGGGCCTGATAGTACCCGCTGATTTATCCGTTGTTGGCTTCGACGATATCCCCCTGGCCAAAGTGTTGAGCCCACGGTTGACAACAGTAAAGCAGCCTTTGACCGAGATGGGGAATGTCGCCGCGCAGCTGCTGCTGGATCTGATTCAAGATCCAGATGAAGTCCAGCAGAGCATTGTCCTCCCTACCGAGCTGGTGATCAGAGAATCGACCGCCAGGCTCGCGTGCGATGGTATCGTGCGTGATGATATCACGTGGGAAATTGAAAATGGATTCTGATATTGATCATCATGGCTTGAACAACCCCAGGTCTACTGGATGCTCTGTTTTGAGCGAGGAGGTGCATTTGAGCAGAACTTCTTATTTTGCTGTCACCGATTGAAAAATATCCCACTAATGAATGAGGAGAACAAATGAAAAAAATCATAATTGCAATAACACTATTGGCTGCGCTGCTGGTTCTCGTCGCCTGCGCACCCCAAACCGTGGAGGTTACCCGTGTTGTAACCGAAGAAAAGGAAGTAGAAGTCACGCGCGTTGTCACCGAAACGGTCGTCGAGGAAGGCCAAGAAGTAGAGGTTACCCGCGTTGTTACGGAAACAGTTGTTGAAGAGGTTGTTGTTGAAGTTCCGGCCGAAGAAGCGGTAGAACCCCTAGATGCAGCCCCTGTTCTCGGCGAACTCCCTAGAAATGAAACATTGATCAGCGATATTCTAACCGGGCGCGTTGGTTCCCCAAGCAACTTCAACGAGTGGGTTGGCTGGAAGTGGCGCGACCGCGGCATGCAAAACTTGGCCAATGAGCCTTTATGGTCCGTTGATTTCGCCACGGGCGAAATCATCAATGGTCTGGCAGCCGGCGACCCCATCTACAATGAAGACTTCACTGAGGTAACAATTCCGCTCCGCGAAGGTGTCACCTGGGATGATGGCGAACCATTTACCTCAGCTGATGTCGTATTTACGATTGAGACGCTTGTCGCCAATGAGGGTCTCAATGCACACGGCTACTTCGTGGATAATGTCGCCAGTGTTTCCGCACCTGATGATTACACGGTTGTTGTAGAGCTTTTACAACCGAACTCTCGCTTCCATACCACATTCCTCGATCGCTGGGGCAGCACTTGGATTATGCCTAAGCACATTTTCGAGAATGTTGAAGACATCGTCACTTTTGAATTCGACCCATTTGTAGGCACCGGTCCCTATAAACTGCACAGCTATGATGAAGGGGGCTTCTGGACTATCTGGGAAAAGCGGGAAGACTGGGAAAACAGCCCGACCGGCATCCTTTATGGCGAGCCGGGCCCCAAGTACATCGTCTTTCAGTACTTCGCTAACGAGGGCGCCAAGATTTTGGCTCAATTAACACACGAAGCCGATGCTGTCAATCTTTCAGCCGATGGTCTGAAGGCGATCTTAGCTCAATCTGATTCTTCTAGAGCATATCAGCTTGAATACCCCTGGGTCGTAAATAACGACCCTGCCATTACCGGTATCGCTTTCAATACCACGATACCACCATACGACAACCCAGATGTGCGCTGGGCGCTTTTGCTGGCAATAGATATTGCCGATTACATGGGCATAGCAGTCGACGGTTCCGGTGCTGTAAGTCCAGTACATATACCATCTCTTGGATCCTACCCTGAAGACTTTATCGCTCCAATGGAAGAGTGGTTGTCTGAATTCGAACTGGATCTGGGTAATGGGGAGACATTCAAGCCTTACGATACCGATGCACCGCAGCGTATAGTAGAATATGCTCGGGAAAGAGGCTACGCCGTACCTGAGGATCAAGCCGCTCAAGACAAGGCTTTTGGTCTGGGATGGTATAAATATGCGCCCGAGGCTGCTGAAAAGTTGCTCATCAAGAATGGCTTTTCAAGAGATGCAGACGGTATGTGGCTCTTACCCGATGGTACGCCCTGGAAAATTGAGATTCTGACAGATACTGATCTGGCAACAGACATGGGGTCGAGAAATGCTGTAGCTGCAAGCCAGGAGTGGAAGAAATTCGGAATTGACGCCGAGGTTTTACCATCAGAAGCTCGAGCAGATCTATATAATACCGGTGATTTCGAGGTTTCAAGTGACTGGCCAGCCCAGGAACCATGGGGCGCTGGCCCCGATCTATTCCGTGTGCTCGACCATTGGAACTCCGCCTATGTGGCGCCGATCGGTGAAGTAGGCGCGGGACACCCAGGTCGCTGGTCAAGCCCGGAGATGGATGCTGTCATTGAGAAGCTGCGCGAGACCGATCCTGCCGACTACGATGCTGTCGTCGACGTTGGCATCGAAGGTCTAAAGATCGCTGTGACCGAGATGCCGGGCATTCCCACTTTCGGTTATATTGGCTTTATCGCCTGGGATGAAACCTACTGGGATAACTGGCCTGGTGCTGAAAATGCTTACACCCAACCTTATACACATTGGGGTCCCTTCAAGTATATGACCCCCTTCCTAGAAGCAACCGGAAGGTAAGAAGGTAGCAGACCCTAGCTTGGATTCCCAGGCGGATTTGTTATCCGCCTGGGATATCCTCATTAGCATAAATTTCATCTTTAAACGAGATAGATTTGCTTTGCAGAATATCAATTATATAAAGGGTATCACACATAACATCTACTATCTGCTCAAGGGTCATGTATTATTGACAATTTTATAATCCTTATTGCTAAACTCGAGAAACTGGAGAGGTAACGGTTTTGAATTTTCTTAGAAGCTATCTTATTCCACGACTCATTCAATATTTCCTGGTTATTTTTGTAGGCGTTACGGCCGTTTTCATCATCCCGCGACTATTGCCCTCAGACCCAGTCGTGAGAACCATTTCGGAACTAAGATCTCGAGGCTCATATTTAGATCCCGCTTCGATTGATAATATGGTCGCTGAACTTACCGAAATGTATGGTCTTGAAGGATCAGCATTTGATCAATATATTGCCTTCTGGCAGCGATTGTTCCATGGTGATTTTGGTGTCTCTTTCTTTCAATTTCCCACACCGGTAATGGAGCTTATAGGAAATGCTCTGCCCTGGACCTTAGGTTTATTGTTGATCACGACGGCAATCGCCTGGACGGTAGGTATCCTATTGGGCGGGGTTGCGGGCTATTTCAATCGTGCGGGCTGGTCACGGGCACTTGATACAGCGGCAATGATCGTGCGGCCGATGCCTTATTATCTTTTTGCTTTTGCCTTGCTCATTTTATTTGGCTACATTTTTCCCCTCTTCCCCGTTGCCGGCGGGTCGGATATCGGCCGACAACCCTCATTTAGATGGTCCTATATTTCAGATGTTTTGAGGCATGCCTTCTTGCCGGCTTTATCACTCATTCTTCTCGGTATAGCCGCATGGTTTCAAACGATGAAGCTCATCGTGCAGAATGTCAACTCAGAAGATTTTGTCCAATATGCCAAATTTGGAGGGATCAAAGAAAGTAGAATTGTGAATCGTTACGTGATCCGCAATGGAATGCTGCCCCAGATCACGGCACTGGCGCTATTGATCGGCCAGATTTTCAGTGGCGCTCTGATCACAGAAATTGTCTTCTCCTATCCAGGACTTGGTTCACTCCTTTACAACGCGATTACCAATGGAGATTACAATTTGATTATGGGCATAACAGTCATTTCTATTGTCGCAATTACAACGGCTATTCTGATCTTGGATCTCATTTATCCTTTATTCGACCCAAGAATCAGGTACAGTTAAGGATCGCGAACATAATGAATGTACTTAAAGATCTATTTCAAGATTACAAATTTAAAGTCAGCTTCATCATCCTCTTAATCCTGATCTTCTATGCTTGCCTCTCTTTTTTCTCCCCGTACGACACAGCCCTTTGGGGAGAAGTACCCAGGGACCTACCGCCGTCCATGGAACATCCGTTGGGAACAGACTCGCGGGGAATCGACATTTTTTGGGTGGGCTCATTCGCTGTGCGCAACTCATTGATCATTGCCCTGATAGCCGGGATTATTTCGAGAATGATTGCCGTGCCGGTAGCCATGATCGCCGGATACAACGGCGGCACTATTGACAGGGTGCTGATGTTTATAAGCGACAGCTTTCTGGTCATTCCCCTTTTCCTGATCATCATTCTGCTGGCGATGCTGGTCCGTGATAGTATGAACCTGGTGACATTGGGATTGCTGCTGGCTTGCTTCGGTTGGGCCTGGGACGCGCGGGTAATTCGCTCGGATATTTTGAGCCTTCGTGAGCGGGGCTTCACGCAAACGGCTATCCTCTCAGGAACGAACACGCTGTCCCTTGTTCTAAAAGAATATATGCCCTTCGTCATGCCCCTGGTATTTGCCACTTTAATCAATGTTATGGCCTGGGCAATTGGTCTCGAAGTCACTCTGGCTATCCTGGGTCTCGTTAATCTCGATATTCCTACTCTCGGAACTATGCTCTATTGGGCGCTTAGCTACCAAGCAGTGCTGCTGGGCTATTGGTGGTGGGTTCTAACCCCGGTTGTCCTGGCGGTTTTGCTGTTTATCTCCTTATACTGGCTTTCCGTAAGCATCAGTGAATACCTCGACCCGCGGTCACGCATCCAGCGTGTTGGAGCATAATAAAGCGATCATGGACAACTATTCATCACACTTTAGGAGGGATTCAGAGCTTATTCTTAGCTGGAAGCAAACAGATATTTTTATGAATAACACAATATTGAGCACTGAAACATTGCATGCCTGTTATATTCTTGATGTTCATGGGACGCAGAAAGTTGTGCAAGCCGTTAACCAGATCGATCTGGTCATAAAGGAAAATGAAGTTTATGGTATTGCCGGCGAAAGTGGATGCGGGAAATCAACACTACTTAAAGCGCTTGCCGCCGTTATTGAACCTCCCCTGCGCCATATTGGCGGGAAGATCTATTATCACGTCGCTGGAGAGATGATCGATGTTTCCACGCTCGATGCAGAAGAAATGCGTCACCTGCGCTGGCGGTTTGTATCTTATGTGCCACAAGGCTCGATGAGCGTGCTTAATCCCGTAGTCAAAATCAAGGAAACCTATAAGGATTTTATTATTAGCCATGTGACCGGGCAGTCACAAAAAGAAGCCTATGAACTCGCCAAGCACCACATTGCGGAATTGGGACTTCCCCCAGAGGTAATGAATGCTTACCCGCACCAGCTGTCTGGTGGTATGCGACAGCGGGTGACAATTGCCCTGGCCGCGCTGTTAAGCCCCCAGATCATTATCGCAGACGAACCGACGACCGCACTTGATGTCGTCGTGCAGCGAGGCGTGGTACAGCTCATAAAGGATATTCAACAAAAACTGCAAAACACGGTCATTCTGGTGACCCACGACATGGGTGTGCATGCAAATGTGGCCGATCGCATCGGCATCATGTACGCCGGAAAAATTGTCGAAGAGGCGCCAACTGATATTATTTTTGCCGAGCCGCTCCATCCTTACACACAATATTTGATCAACTCTTTGCCACAATTTGGCGATAAGACACGGCGCGAAAGTGTTCCTGGAAGCCCGCCGGAGCTTTCGGACTTGCCCGGTGGCTGTGCTTTTCATCCCCGATGTCCTTATGTAATGGATATCTGCAAAGAGAAAATGCCGGACTACATCGCCATAAAACCTGATCACAAAGTAGCCTGCTGGTTAGTAGAAGAAGGGAAAGGTCATTAACGCTACTCAAGCCGTTAGTATTACAAACATGGAAAAAATACTCGAAGTCGAGCACCTTGTAAAAATATACACATTAGGCAGTATTACCTCGCGGGTTCATATTACAGCCGTCGACAATGTGTCTTTTTCCATCGATGCGGGGGAGATATTCACTCTGGCCGGGGAAAGTGGTTGTGGAAAAACGACAACCGCAAAAATGGTCTTAGGATTTGAGGATCCGACCTCAGGTACCATCGTGCATGGTGGGAAACGACACGAAAGTTCAACTAAAAAGAAAGTCTGGTTCACGGAAGGTGTACAGGCAATCTTTCAAGATCCATTCGGAACCTTCAACCCGCTCAGAACAGTCGACCGCTATTTCTTCGAAACGGTGCAGAACTACAAACTGGCTAAAAGTAATGAAGAGGCGATTGAATTGATCGATCAGAAACTCAGAGCTGTCGGTCTATCATATAGTCAGTTTGCCGGTAAGTATCCAAGCGAGTTCTCCGGAGGTCAGCTGCAGCGGATTTCCGTTGCCCGGGCCCTTTTGACAGACCCGTCTTTGTTGATAGCTGATGAGCCGGTATCGATGGTAGATGCCTCGTTGAGAATGTCGATTGTCAATCTATTCGACAAACTTAGAAAAGAATTTGGCATGAGCGTTCTTTATATTACGCATGATCTGGCGACTGCTTACTATGTAAGTGATCGCATTGCGGTCATGTTCAGAGGAAACATCGTCGAAATGGGCACCGTTGAGCAGGTTCTTATGAACCCCAGACATCCTTACACGCAGTTACTGAAGGAATCAATTCCTGAAGCGGATCCCGAGAAACGTTGGAAAGGCCGGGTCAAACTTTCCAATTCAGAGGAAGAAGAATATCTATCGATGGGCTGCAAATTTGCTGCCAGGTGCCCACAGGTCAAGGATATTTGTAGACTGGAGGTACCCAAGGATATCATTGTTGATGAAGTACTTGTCAAATGTCACCTTTATTCCGAAAATGTGCCCGCTGAACAGGCTTAGTTATTTGTACTAATCCGACTTGTAGCCAGTAGATCTTTCTTTATGGGAGGGCAGCCGCCACTTTAAGCTATTTTTGTCTGCTAATACTAGCGATGCGGATTGAACCTTTACCTAGCTTATTAGCATAGGAGAACCGTCTCTATGTCTCACTATAACAACAATAATTTATCAATCAATGATCGGGTTGACGACTTAATAGCCCGTATGCGCCTGGAAGAGAAGGTTCTACAAATGGTTTACGACGCTCCGGCCATCGAGCGTCTAGAAATACCCACTTATAATTGGTGGAATGAAGGGCTGCACGGCGTCGGCCGTGCCGGCATGGCGACCGTATTTCCACAGGCAATTGGCCTGGCCGCAACCTGGGACGAGGCGTTGATGCTGCAAATAGCGACGGCCGTATCAGATGAAGCGCGGGCAAAACACCATGAATTTCTGCGACGCGGTATCCGTGAAATTTATACCGGTCTGACTTACTGGTCGCCAAATATCAACATCTTTCGCGATCCACGCTGGGGTCGCGGGCAAGAAACCTATGGAGAAGACCCCTATCTCACTGCATCACTAGGCGTTCAATTCATCAAAGGCCTGCAGGGCGACGACCCGCAATACTTAAAGCTCATAGCGACACCTAAGCACTTTGCGGCCCACAGCGGCCCGGAACTCGAGCGTCACCGATTTAACACCCTCGTAAGCGATCGCGATATGCACGAAACCTACCTTCCCCATTTTGAGGCCGGTATCAAGGAAGGCAATGCACGTTCAATCATGGGCGCATACAACCGCATCAATGGTGAAGCATGCTGCGCCAGCCCCACGCTGCTGCAAAAGGTATTGCGCGACGAGTGGAAATTTGAAGGTTTTGTCGTTTCCGACTGTTGGGCAATCATCGACATTTATCTCCACCATAGAATTGTGGAAACACCGGAAGAAGCAGCGGCGCTGGCCGTCAATAACGGCTGCGAACTTAACTGCGGATCAACCTATCCTTATCTTCTGGGAGCCGTAGAACAAGGACTGATTAGTGAGGAAACGATAGATCGGGCACTAAAACTACTTTTCAAAGCACGCTTTGAACTGGGCATGTTTGATGCGCCGGATCAGGTCCCATATGCCCAGATCCCATATGATATCGTTAACTCAGAGGGCCACCAGGCCCTGGCACTGCAGGCAGCGCGGGAATCTATTGTCCTGCTCAAGAACGAAAATAATGTTCTGCCTCTAGCGAAAGATACAGCCTCAATCGCCGTCATTGGCCCCAACGCCGATGAGCTGCAGCCTTTACTGGGAAATTATCACGGCACGCCCGCGAAGTACACCACGCCCCTGGCAGGTATCCGCGAAAAGGTCTCCCAACAAACCGAGGTTATGTACGCGCGAGGCTGCGGGCTTGCAGAAGGTTGGCCACCGCTGGATGTGATTCTAACTGAATTTCTCCGCCCAGATGAAGATAAAACGGGTGAGACCGGCCTGACGGCTCTTTACTTCAACAATCCCGATTTCGCAGGCGTTCCTGAGATCGAGAGAATCGATCCCACTGTCGATGCCCGCTGGATAGACACAACGCCTTTTGGTGGGAAAGGGGGAGATAAATTCTCCATCCGCTGGACAGGCTTTCTGGTCCCACCGACAAGCGGAACATTTAGACTTGGCGGCAATGGCTTCAGCGCCTACAACCTTTATCTCGATGATGATCTGGTAATCACCTATGACAATGTGCATCATCCGCGAATAATCACCAGGGATCTTGATCTGCAGGCTGGACGGTTTTACAAAGTCCGCCTGGAATTTATTAGCAAAGGTCTTGACCCTCAGATGCAGCTGTTGTGGGCGGTTCCGGGATTCGATTATGAAGCCGAGGCCCTGGAAACGGCCGAAAAAGCGGACGTCATTATCGCCGTTATGGGGCTCTCTCCCAATCTTGAAGGTGAAGAAATGCCTGTTGAAATTCCCGGTTTTTCCGGAGGCGACCGCACCGACATCAGCCTTCCTGATCCCCAGGAAGCACTGCTCAAACAGCTCCATAAGTTGGGTAAACCGCTGATTCTGGTGCTATTGAACGGCAGCGCTCTGGCCATTAATTGGGCAGCAGAATATATCCCGGCGATCGTGGAGGCCTGGTATCCCGGCCAGGCCGGTGGAGATGCCCTAGCGGATGTTCTATTTGGTGACTACAACCCGGCGGGACGGTTGCCGGTGACTTTTTACCGATCAGTTGACGATCTTCCGCCATTTGAAGAGTATAAAATGGTCGGTCGTACGTATCGCTATTTCCAAGGAGAACCTCTTTTCCCCTTCGGCTATGGACTTAGCTATAGCACATTTCTCTTTGAAAATTTGAGCGTTGACCAGGAAAAAGCAACGGCTGGCGGACAGGTCAACATTAGTGCCGTAATAACCAATACCAGCGATCGCGCCGGTGATGAAGTCGTCCAGCTCTACACGTGCCAGTTCGCCGCTCCACCCCGGCCAATTAAGGAACTCAAAGGCTACAAACGGATCACGTTACAGCCTGGAGAATGCAAGTCGGTCACCTTCACACTGTATGTCAATCAGCTTGGAGTCTACGATGAAGAAATGACATCTGCCGTACATCCGGGGAGAGTCGAGGTTATGGTGGGCAATTCATCAACAAACCTGCCACTTGCGGGTTCATTTGAAATCGTCAGCCCACCAAGCGATGTTTCCAATAGCAAAGTCTTTTTCAGCCAGGTGCAGGTACAGAAAGTGTAAGTGGGGTTGAACCTTTAGCACACTCTTAATAACCCTGAGGAACAATGTTTAAAACTTTTCGGAATCCAATATTGTCAGGCTTTTATCCGGATCCGTCCATCTGCAGGGATGGGGATGATTATTATCTGGTTACCTCTACCTTTGAATATTTTCCTGGTCTACCAATCTTTCATAGTAATGACCTGGTAAATTGGCGGCAGATCGGTCATGTTCTGGATCGACCTTCGCAGCTTGAGCTGGACGAGATACGGCCGTCCGGTGGACTCTATGCTCCCACGATTCGCTATTCTGAGGGCACATTTTACGTGATCTGCACCCTCGTAGATGGCAAAAAAAGATCGGGAAACTTTATTGTGACGGCAACGGACCCAGCTGGTCCCTGGTCTGAACCGAATTGGCTGGAACACGCCCCAGGAATCGATCCCTCACTACTCTTTGATGACGATGGCCGTGCCTGGTATTGTAGCAACCGTATGGCCGTAAACAGCCAATTTGAGGGACATACTGAAATCTATGTACAAGAGCTTGACCTGGCACACATGAAATTAGTGAGCGAACCAGTGGTCATATGGGATGGTGCTGTCAAGGGAGCTGTTTGGTCCGAGGCGCCTCATATTTACAAGATAAATGGATATTATTATTTGCTCACGGCCGAAGGTGGCACCGCACACCATCATGCCGTAGTTATAGCACGCAGCAAGATCATTACTGGACCCTATGAAGGTAATCGCGGCAATCCTATCCTAACTCACCGCCACCTGGGGCTAGATTTCCCTATCGTTGGTACCGGTCACGCTGATATTGTCCAAACACAAACAGGCGAATGGTGGATGGTTTTGCTGGCAATGCGCCCCTACGGAGGCTATTACTACAATCTTGGTCGAGAGACCTTCCTCGCGCCCGTGATCTGGGAAGATGGCTGGCCTATCGTAAGCCCGGGTGTCGGCCGAGTAGAATTTGAACACGCTTCACCCGATCTCACCCCCCACCTCTGGCAGCAAGTCCCTGCAAAGGACCATTTTGACGATCCAGTGCTGGCCCATCAATGGAATTTCCTGCGCACACCACGTGAACATTTTTGGAGCTTGAGCGAACGGCCTGGTTATCTGCGACTAAAATTACGACCGCAAACGCTCTCTGAGCGCGCTAATCCCAGCTTCGTCGGCCGTAGGCAGCAGCACATCAATTTCAGTGCTCAGGCAGCAATGTCATTCTCTCCTGCCAATGCGCAGGAATGCGCCGGTCTGGTCCTTCTCCAAAACAATGATTTCCATTTTCGTTTCGTCGTCTCACAAAATGAGAACGGGAACCAGGTTGTCCAGTTGATTGAGCGCAAAGCAGGCTTGGATTCAACATTGACCGAGCAGCCCATCAACGGTTCTGATTTCACCTTCAAAATAGAAGCCCAGGGGCAGGAGTATCAATTTTTTATAGCAGAAGAAACGCATAAATGGCAGCAGGTATCCGAATCTGTTGACGGCCGCATTCTCAGCACTCCTATCGCTGGTGGTTTTGTCGGTACCTTTATCGGAATGTATGCCAGCAGCAACGGTCAAAGGAGTGAAAACTTTGCAGACTTTGATTGGTTTGAATATATATCGAAAGACTAAGAACAGAACATCAGTAGGGTGTATCGCGATGCGCCCATACCCAGAGCAGACAGGTATTTATCATGGCAAAGAAAACAACTGAAGTTTATCACAACTCCGAACGCTCCACCGAAGCACGCATTGTCAATCTTCTATCGCTCATGACCCTGCAGGAGAAAGTAGCTCAGCTGGGCAGTTTCTGGTCCTTTCAGGTATTAAAGGAAAGTGTAGAAGGTGCTACTTCGATGCTTGATCTTCAGAAAGCAAAGACTCTGATGGAACACGGAATTGGCCAGGTGACACGCATCGGCGGGGCGACAAACTTAACGCCTGCCCAGGGTGCACGGTTCGCTAACGAAATCCAGCGTTACCTGACCACGGAAACCCGTTTGGGCATTCCGGCCATCATCCACGAAGAGTGCTGCAGCGGCTATATGGCCCGTAATGCTACTTGTTTCCCACAAATCATCGGTCTGGCCAGTACCTGGGAACCGGATCTAGCAGAAGCATTGGCGGCGGTCGTGCGCAAACAAATGCGCGCCGGTGGGGCGCATCAAGGCTTATCTCCCCTCCTGGATATTGCCCGCGACGCCCGCTGGGGACGCACTGAAGAGACGTTTGGCGAAGACCCAGTCCTGACCGCAACTATGGGCGTATCCTTTGTCCGGGGATTGCAAGGGGATGACTGGCATGAGGGCATTGTAGCTACGGCAAAGCATTTCGTGGGCTACGGCCGTTCTATGGGCGGCCTGAACTGGGCCCCTCCGCACATCCCACCGCGCGAACTACGCGACGTTTATCTCTATCCCTTTGAAGCGGCCGTCAAAGAAGCGGGGTTGCAGTCAGTAATGAATGCTTATAATGAGCTGGACGGTGTGCCCTGTACAGCCTCTAGAGAACTACTGACCGATATCCTGGTCGATGAGTGGGGGTTTGATGGCGTCGTTGTCTCCGACTATTTTGCCATCGAACAGCTGCAGTCATTCCATAAAATCTCTACCAGCAAGGGACACTCTGCACAAATGGCCCTGGAGGCGGGGCTTGACGTCGAGTTGCCGGACACCGACTGCTATGGTGATGCACTGATTGATGCTGTTCACAAAGGTGAAATCAACGAAGCGCTGATTGACCGTAGTGTAATGCGCGTATTACGGCACAAATTTTTACTTGGGCTCTTTGAAAATCCTTACGTCGATGCTGAAGCCGCCATTAAAGTCTTTGACACGCCGGAACAGCGCGGGCTGGCGCGTACCATCGCCCAGAAATCTATGGTCCTCCTCAAAAACGAGGGGAATTTACTACCTCTCTCCAAGGACTTGCAACGCATTGCCGTCATTGGCCCGCAGGCGAACAATGTGCGACACTTGCTAGGTGATTACGCCTACCCCTGCCATATTGAATCCTTGCTCGAAATGACTCAGGGGGGAGAGAATGTCTTTGATATACCTGTTTCCGGGACCCCAGTAAATCTTGTTGAAAACTTTGTACCGATTGAGCCTATTCTTGCTGGTGTGCGGGCAGCCGTATCAAACCATACATATATAGACTACGCGAAAGGATGTGAGGTTACCGGCAGCGACAGCAGTGGCTTTGACGAAGCTGTCGCCGCGGCGGCAGCGGCCAATGTCGCCCTGCTCTTCGTCGGTGGTAAATCCGGCCTCACCGATTCCTGCACCAGCGGCGAAGCGCGAGACCGGCATGAAATCAATTTACCCGGTATGCAGCAGCAGCTGGTAGAAGCAGTCGTAGCTGCGGGCTCACCTGTAGTCGTTGTGTTGATCAACGGCCGTCCTCTTTCCATCTCCTGGATTGACGAACATGTACCGGCCATTCTCGAAGCATGGCTGCCCGGCGAAGAAGGTGCTGCGGCCGTCGCTGATGTTCTCTTCGGCAATGTCTCACCAGGCGGCAAACTGCCCATGAGCTTCCCCCGCGACGTGGGTCAAATACCCGTTTACTACTCCCACAAACCATCCGGCGGCAAATCCCATTGGAAAGAAACCTATGTCAATCTCAGCAACAAGCCTCTCTATCCTTTTGGCTTCGGCCTCAGCTATACGACCTTCGCGATAAACAATCTGCGCCAGAGCCGCGTCAGTATTGCCCCCGGCGAGAGCGTAGAGATAAGTGTCGACGTAACAAATACCGGGGAACTGGCCGGAGACGAAGTTGTTCAGCTGTATGTACATGATGAAGTCGCTGCTCTCACCCGCCCCACGCAAGAATTAAAAGGCTTCTGCCGTGTCTCTTTGGGGCCTGGCGAACAGCGCACGATCACCTTCACCCTGGAGGCTAACCTGCTTGGCTACACCGGCCTTGATATGGTCACCATACTCGAACCAGGCGCCTTCAAAATCATGATCGGTAATGCCTCAAACAACATTCTCCTCACCGGCAGTATTGGGGTCAGCGGTGAGACGACCAATATCGAGGCCACAAAGACGTTCATTAGCAAAGCCGCCATCAGTTAGTGGCCAGCGGCATCAGTATGCAGCCGGCAAACGCTAGCGCTCTGCGGCAAATGCTGGCGCTTTGCTTGGAAAACGGGAACCCGCGGGAGGGAAGATTCCGAACGGGTTCTCGTTTTCTTATTCCTGTGTCAATCTATAATATTCATAATCTCTTGGCAACAATGGTCTATAATCTTCTGACGCTTTGGAGACAACTGACGCCTCATGCGCGAAGATTTGCAGGATTTAACAACCGCCACAACAAGCCGGACATCCTGGCCAAAACACCTGAAGACAGCGATAGGCCGCCTCTGGCCGTTTGCCTTGGGTATTGCCGCCGCCTTGATCGCCCTACTGATCTACACCTCCATGTTCCCGGAGCCGGCGCCGCTTACAGAAAAAGAAATAAACGAGACCGTAGTCGAGGCGATAGCCTTGGCGACGCCGCGGCCAGCCTATTCAGCCCAGGTCTATGAACAGATTATTCCCTCTATTGTTCTCGTTCAAGCGCAGTTCGATAGGGGCGAAGCGGAAGAGAATTTCGGGCTCGGCAGCGGTGTTGTTGTTAATGATGCC
>Ga0316577_10000447_pt1:0-15000 | contig 16151 bp, 11 predicted proteins | sample S5NA_FD_203073 | JGI IMG/M metagenome (GOLD analysis project Ga0316577, IMG submission 203073) | Rhizosphere microbial communities from salt marsh grasses in Alabama, United States - S5-7_050615r2r1 | ecosystem: Host-associated > Plants > Roots > Rhizosphere | place: USA: Alabama... | reverse complement strand
GTGTTGATCTTTGGCCGCTCCACCCCCGTCGATCTCGAGTTCGCCCAAGTCGAGAAGGGATGAGCTTGGGGCGCCACTGAGGAACTCACCGACCGCCGCCTGGGGCAGGGCGGGTCAGTCCCCCCTGCGCTCTCGTCGGGTGCGCCGTGACCGCCGTCGGTCGGTGTCCATTGCAGGTCCGCATGAGGGTCCTGAGACAGGGGAGCCAGGTGATCCGTCTCTGGCGCGAATACCCAACTGGAGAGTGATCGTGGCAAAAAAGATAAATGCATATATCAAGTTGCAGGTCAAGGCAGGCGAGGCCAATCCGAGTCCGCCCGTCGGTCCCGCACTTGGCCAGCATGGCGTGAACATCATGGAGTTCTGCAAGGCGTTCAACGCGCGCACGCAAGAGCTCGAGAAGGGGATGCCGATCCCGGTGGTGATCACTGTCTACTCGGATCGTAGCTTCACCTTCATCACCAAGACCCCGCCGGCGTCGGTCCTCTTGAAGAAGACGGTCGGGATTCAGAAGGGCAGTCCGAATCCGAACACCAACAAGATCGGTGTCGTGAGCCGTGAGCAGCTCGAGCAGATCGCGACCAGCAAGATGCCGGATCTGACTGCGGCGGATCTGGATGCGGCTGTCCGCACCATCGCGGGCAGTGCGCGGGCGATGGGGCTTGAGGTCGAGGGTGTAATCTGATGGCTCAGTACTCGAAACGCATGCGCGCGATTCGTGAGCAGGTGGAGCGTGGCAAGCTCTACCCGGCGGAAGAAGCCTTTGAGCTCTTGAAGAACCTGTCGCGGGTCAAATTTCCCGAAAGCATCGACGTGGCCGTGAATTTGGGCGTTGACCCCCGAAAATCCGACCAGGTCGTCCGTGGCTCGACCGTGTTGCCGCACGGTATCGGGAAGACGGTTCGGGTGGCGGTGTTCGCACAGGGAACGGCGGCGGATGCCGCGACCGAGGCCGGTGCCGATCGCGTCGGCTTCGATGACCTCGCGGAGGACATCAAGGCCGGACAGCTCGATTTCGACGTCGTGATCGCCTCGCCGGATGCGATGCGTTTGGTCGGTCAGCTCGGCAAGATTCTCGGACCGCGGGGCCTGATGCCGAATCCCAAGGTGGGGACCGTGACGCCGGACGTTGCGGAGGCCGTTCGCAATGCGAAGGCGGGCCAGGTGCGCTATCGCACCGACAAGGCCGGCATCATCCATTGCCCGCTGGGCAAGGCCGATTTCGAGCCGGTCAAGCTCCGGGAGAATCTCGAGGCGCTTCTCGGTAACCTGATGAAGGCGAAGCCGAGCAGCTCCAAGGGCGTGTATATGAGAAAGGTCACGGTCTCCAGCACCATGGGGCCGGGCCTGACAGTGGATCACTCTGGGCTCAGTTATTGAGGTGATCTTGCGGCGCCCAGAGGCTCCGCAATCCAGGGCCTTCTTTGGGGTCCCGGCGCATGCCGGGAGCCGTCAAAGACCGCAGGTGTCTCCGGTGCCGGTATGGATTCGGGGTTGGAGACTTAATGGCTTGCCTGCCTGCGCAGACGGTGCTCCCGAATCAGTCTTGAGTGCTGGTGACGGTGCACACAATCGTCCCCGAGTGCGTGCCGGATGCGCGCCCGTCGGGGGCACCGGCAACCGCCGGTTTACCGAGTCATGAGGTGACGAACGTGGCGCTCAATTTTGCGCAAAAAGAAGCCATCGTTGCCGAAGTCGCGGAAGTCGCCAGAGGTGCTCATTCGGCCATTGGAGCCGAGTATCGGGGCTTGAGCGTGGCAGAGATGACACGACTACGCGTGGAGGCACGCAAGTCCGGGGTCTATGTCCGCGTGGTCAAGAACACCCTCGCCAGGCGTGCGTTACAAGACACCGACTTCGCGTGCATGAGTGAAGGGCTTAAAGGTCCCTTGGTTCTCGCATTCTCGCAGGAAGATCCGGGTTCGGCGGCGCGTGTCATGGAGGCCTTTGCGAAGGAGCACAACAAGGTCGAGGTGCGATTGGTCGCACTCGGAGGCAGACTCCTCGCCCCTTCGGAGATCGGCAATCTTGCGAAGATGCCGACCTACGAGCAGGCGATCAGTTTGCTGATGGCCGCCTTGAAGGCCCCTGTGCAAAAGCTTGCGGCGACCATCAACGAGGTGCCGGGCAAGCTGGTCCGCACCGTCGCCGCGATTCGCGATGCCAAAGAGGCCGCCTAGGCCGCCTGCATTCACCAGCAACCCACATTCAGACAGGGCTCAGGAGTATCCAATGGCCGTCTCAAAAGATGAGATCCTCGAAGCGATTGGCAACATGACCGTGCTTGAGGTCGTCGACCTCATCAGCGCGATGGAAGAGAAGTTCGGCGTTACCGCCGCTGCTGCCGTGGCCGCTCCGGCGGCCGGCACGGGCGGGGGCGGCGAGGCTGCGCCGGCCGAGGAGCAGACCGAGTTCGACGTCGTACTGGCGTCGTTCGGTGCGAACAAGGTTGCGGTCATCAAGGCCGTTCGCGCGATCACCGGCCTCGGCTTGAAGGAGGCGAAGGACGCCGTCGAAGGCGCTCCGACGACCCTGAAGGAGGCCATTTCAAAGGGCGAGGCCGAAGAGGCCAAGAAGCTGCTCGAAGAGGCTGGCGCCACCGTCGAAGTGAAGTAACGGCGCATTGCGTCGACTCCTCTTCGGCAGGACCTTTGGGCTGGCGGCGACGAGCCGCCGGCCTTTCGGCGTTGGGATCTGAGGCCCCGGCTTTCGCGCGCCTACAAGGTCCGGCAATGCGGCGTGGATGATCGTACCCTAACGGTCCGCCGCGCTACTCGCGATCCGCACCCGCGTTCACACCCGTCAGGGACCCAAGCACGTATCTTGAGGGAAGGGCATCATGGCCTATTCGTTCACCGAAAAAAAGCGCATCCGTAAAGACTTTGGCAAGCGTCCAAGCATCCTGGACGTGCCTTTCCTGTTGGCGACGCAGATCGATTCCTATCGGGAGTTTCTGCAGGCCGATCGGCCGGTCGAGGAGCTTCGCGATGTCGGGCTGCATGCCGCCTTCAAGACTGTTTTTCCGATTGAGAGCTACTCCGGTAACGCGGTGCTCGAATACGTCAGATATCGGCTCGGCGAGCCAGTCTTCGACGAGCGCGAGTGTCATCTGCGCGGGGCGACCTTTGCGGCGCCGCTGCGCGTGTTGTTGCGTCTCGTGATCTATGACAAGGAGGCCCCGGCGGGCTCCAAAGTAATCAAAGACGTGCGCGAGCAAGAGGCCTACATGGGCGAAGTGCCGCTCATGACCGGCACGGGCACCTTCATCATTAATGGCACCGAGCGGGTGATTGTGTCCCAGCTGCATCGGTCACCAGGTGTCTTCTTCGATCACGACAAGGGCAAGACGCATTCGTCCGGTAAGCTTCTCTTCTCGGCGCGGGTGATTCCCTACCGCGGGTCTTGGCTCGATTTCGAGTTCGATCCGAAGGACAACGTCTTTGTGCGGATCGACCGTCGCCGCAAGCTGCCGGCGACCGTTCTCCTGCGTGCGCTCGGCTATGGGGTTGAGGACATCCTCCAACGCTTCTTTGAGACGGACACGTTTCGGATCAAGGATCGCTCGGTTACCCTCGACCTGGTGCCCGAGCGGCTGCGGGGCGAGACGATCGGTTTCGACGTCCGCATCGGCGACGAGCTGCTCGTCGAATCGGGGCGCCGGGTGACGGCGCGACATATCCGCGAGCTCCAGAAGGCGGGGATCGAGCGTTTGGAGGTCCCGTCAGATTTTCTCATCGGCCGCATTCTTGCTCATGCACAGGTCGACACCGACACCGGCGAGGTGATTGCGGAGGCCAACGCCGAGATCACTCCGGATCTGCTGGACACCCTGTTCGAGAAGGGGATCGAGACCCTCGAGACACTCTTCGTAAACGACCTCGATCAGGGGCCCTATATCGCCGAGACCCTGCGGATCGACCCGACGACCAGCGATCTTGAGGCACAGGTCGAGATTTACCGGATGATGCGCCCGGGCGAGCCGCCGACCAAGGAGGCGGCCCAGAATCTATTCCACAACCTGTTCTTCACACCGGACCGTTACGACCTCTCGGCTGTTGGTCGGATGAAGTTCAACCGGCGGCTCGGACGTGCCTCGGAAGACGGGCCGGGGGTCATCTACGACGGACGCTACTTCAGCCGGCGGACGGATGAGCTCTCGAAGCGCCTCTGCGCGGAGCACGGCGAGGCGTCCGACATTATCGATGCCCTCAAGGTGCTCGTTGACCTGCGCAATGGACGAGGCAGTGTCGATGACATCGACCACCTGGGCAACCGGCGGATCCGCTGCGTCGGTGAGATGGCCGAGAACCAGTTCCGCGTGGGCCTGGTGCGGGTGGAGCGCGCCGTCAAGGAGCGTCTGTCCTTGGCCGAGTCTGAGGGACTGATGCCTCAGGAGCTGATCAATGCCAAGCCGGTGTCGGCGGCCATCAAGGAGTTCTTCGGCTCCAGTCAGCTCTCCCAGTTCATGGACCAGAACAACCCCTTGTCGGAGGTCACACACAAGCGTCGCGTCTCGGCGCTCGGTCCAGGTGGGCTGGCACGGGAGCGGGCCGGATTCGAGGTGCGCGATGTCCACCCGACCCATTATGGGCGGGTCTGCCCGATCGAGACGCCGGAGGGTCCCAACATCGGCCTAATCAACTCGCTGGCCGTCTACGCGCGCACCAACTCCTATGGCTTCCTGGAGACCCCTTACCGCAAGGTCGAGGGCGGCCGTGTGACCATGGACATTCAGTATCTCTCGGCGATCGAAGAGGGGAACTTCGTGATCGCCCAGGCCAATGCCACGCTCGATGGAGACGGTTACCTGACCGATGCGCTGGTCTCCTGCCGTCATGCCAACGAGTTCACCATGCGGGCCCCGGGAGAGGTCCAGTTCATGGACGTCTCGCCGCGCCAGATCGTGTCCGTGGCGGCATCGCTCATCCCCTTCCTCGAGCACGACGACGCGAATCGCGCCCTGATGGGCTCGAACATGCAGCGTCAAGCGGTTCCGACCTTGCGCGCGGAGAAGCCCCTGGTCGGCACGGGTATGGAGCGTGTGGTAGCGAAGGACTCGGGTGTCTGCGTGGTGGCGCGGCGAGGGGGCGTGATTGAATCGGTCGATGCCGCGCGGATCGTGGTCAGGGTCAACGACGAAGAGGCGGTCCACGGGGTCCCAGGGGTCGACATCTACAATCTGACCAAGTACACGCGGTCCAATCAGAACACGTGCATCAATCAGCGTCCGCTCGTCAAGTGCGGCGATGTGATCGGCCGCGACGACGTCCTGGCCGATGGTCCCTCGACCGACATGGGTGAGCTCGCCCTGGGCCAGAACCTGCGCGTCGCCTTTATGCCCTGGAACGGTTACAACTTCGAGGACTCGATCCTTATCTCGGAGCGGCTCGTCCAGGAAGACCGCTTCACCAGCATCCACATCGAGGAGCTGGCCTGTCTGGCGCGAGACACCAAGCTCGGGCCCGAGGAGATCACCAGCGACATCCCCAACGTGGGCGAGTCGGCCCTGGCCAAGCTCGACGAGTCGGGCATTGTCTACGTGGGCGCCGAGGTACGCGACGGCGACATCCTGGTGGGCAAGGTGACGCCCAAGGGCGAGACCCAGCTCACCCCGGAGGAGAAGCTGCTGCGGGCCATCTTCGGCGAGAAGGCGTCCGATGTGAAGGATACGTCGCTGCGGCTGCCTTCCGGCATGAGCGGAACCGTCGTCGATGTCCAGGTGTTCACACGCGACGGGGTGGAGAAGGACAAGCGGGCGCTCGAGATCGAAGAGATGGAGCTCGACCGCGTCCGCAAGGACTTCGCCGACCAGCAACGCATCATGGAGAACGACACCTTTCAGCGCGTCGAGCGGTTGCTGGTGGGCAAGGTCGCGGATGGCGGTCCCCAGGGTCTTGCGGCGGGCTCGAAGGTGACGAAGGCCTACCTCTACGACCTCGCGGGTCAAGGGTCGCGAGATCAGTGGCTCGAGATCCGCATGCGGTCCGAAGACGTGGCCACTCAGCTCGAGGCGGTCGCCGGGCAGATCAAGCAGCAGAGGGAGGAATTCCGCGATCGCTACGAGGTCAAGAAGCGCAAGATCTCCAGCGGCGACGACCTGGCTCCCGGCGTGCTCAAGATGGTGAAGGTCTACGTGGCGGTCAAGCGGCGCATTCAGCCGGGTGACAAGATGGCCGGGCGGCACGGCAACAAAGGGGTCATCTCCAAGGTGGTTCCGGTCGAAGACATGCCCTTCTCGGCCGACGGCGAGCCGGTCGATATCGTCCTGAATCCGCTGGGTGTGCCCTCGCGCATGAATGTCGGTCAGGTCCTCGAGACACATCTCGGCTGGGCGGCCAACGGGCTGGGTGTAAAGATCGAGCGGATGCTCCGCGCGCAGGCTGCCGTCGCGGATCTACGTTCCTTCCTGGAGCAGATCTACAACAACAGCGGTAAGCGCGAAGACCTGGACAGCTTCAGCGACGACGAGATTCGCGATCTTGCCCGGCACCTGACACGGGGGGTGCCTCTGGCGACGCCGGTTTTCGATGGGGCCACGGAAGAAGAGATTCGCGCGATGTTGCAGCTGGCCGAGCGCGACAATTCGCAGCAGGGTATCCCAAGCGGTCAGACCATTCTCTTCGACGGTCGCTCGGGTGACCCCTTCGAGCGCCCCGTCACGGTCGGGTATATGTACATGATCAAGCTCAACCACCTGGTCGACGACAAGATGCATGCGCGCTCGACCGGCCCTTACAGCCTGGTGACTCAGCAGCCATTGGGCGGGAAGGCTCAGTTCGGTGGTCAGCGCTTCGGTGAGATGGAGGTCTGGGCACTCGAGGCCTACGGTGCCGCCTATACCTTGCAGGAGATGCTCACGGTGAAGTCCGACGACGTCAACGGCCGCACCAAGATGTACAAGAACATCGTCGACGGCGACCATCGCATGGAGGCCGGCATGCCGGAGTCGTTCAATGTGCTGGTGAAAGAGATCCGTTCGCTTGCCATCAACGTCGAGCTCCATCAGGACTAGATGGCACGGGGCACACCACAGGCACAGTTGCGTTAAGCCGCGGGCGTCGGCCTGGCAGGTCGAAGTCCACCGGCGTTGCGCACGATGCCACCTCGGCGCAGGGCTTCAACGCTCGTCTGAACGCGGATAACCGCCATCGCAGGCAGGAGATCAAGATCTTGAAAGATCTATTGAAAATTATCAAGCAACAGGGTCAGGCTCTGGAATTCGACGCGATCAAGATCGGGCTCGCCTCCCCCGAGATGATCCGTTCCTGGTCCTATGGCGAGGTCAAGAAGCCCGAAACCATCAACTATCGCACCTTCAAGCCGGAGCGCGACGGGCTTTTCTGCGCCAAGATCTTCGGCCCGATCACGGATTACGAGTGCATCTGCGGAAAGTACAAGCGGCTCAAGCACCGTGGCGTCGTGTGCGAGAAGTGCGGCGTTGAGGTCACCCTGGCCAAGGTCCGCCGTGAGCGGATGGGACATATCGATCTTGCGAGCCCGGTCGCCCACATCTGGTTTCTGAAGTCCCTGCCGTCGCGAATCGGCCTTCTGCTTGACATGACGTTGCGCGACATCGAGCGTATCCTCTATTTCGAGTCCTTCGTGGTGGTGGATCCGGGCTTGGTGCAAGACCTGGAGCGCGGACAGTTGCTCAATGACGAGCAATACTTGGAGGCGCTCGAGGCCAATGGCGACGAGTTCGACGCGCGCATGGGCGCGGAGGCCGTGTACGAGCTGCTGCGCACCATCGACATGCCCGCCGAGATTCGGCGCATGCGCGAGGAGATCGAAAGCACCAACTCCGAAACCAAGATCAAGAAGCTGTCCAAGCGGCTCAAGCTGATGGAGTCGCTGCTCGGCTCCGGCAATCGCCCTGAGTGGATGATCCTCACCGTTCTGCCCGTCCTGCCGCCGGAGCTCAGACCCCTGGTGCCCCTCGACGGCGGTCGTTTTGCGACCTCGGATCTCAATGATCTCTACCGCCGAGTGATCAACCGCAACAATCGTCTGAAGCGGCTCCTGGACCTGGTCGCGCCCGACATCATTGTGCGCAATGAGAAGCGCATGCTCCAGGAGTCGGTTGATGCCCTGCTGGACAACGGGCGGCGCGGCCGTGCGATTACCGGGACCAACAAGCGTCCATTGAAATCGCTCGCCGACATGATCAAAGGGAAGCAGGGCCGGTTTCGCCAGAACCTGCTCGGAAAGCGCGTGGATTACTCCGGACGCTCGGTCATCGTGGTCGGCCCGACACTGATGCTGCATCAATGCGGTTTGCCCAAGCGGATGGCCCTCGAGCTCTTCAAGCCCTTCATCTTCAGCAAGCTGCAGCTGCGTGGCTTGGCCGCCACCATCAAGGCCGCGAAGAAAATGGTCGAGCGCGGGACCCCGGACGTCTGGGATATCCTCGATGAGGTGATCCGCGAGCATCCGGTGATGCTGAATCGAGCCCCCACCCTACATCGGCTCGGCATCCAGGCCTTCGAGCCGGTCCTGATCGAGGGTAAGGCAATCCAGCTCCATCCGCTCGTCTGCACCGCCTTCAACGCCGATTTCGATGGCGACCAGATGGCGGTGCATGTGCCGCTGTCACTGGAGGCGCAGCTCGAGGCCCGCGCACTCATGATGGCCTCCAACAACATCCTCTCTCCCGCCAACGGCGAGCCCATCATCGTCCCCTCGCAGGATGTGGTGCTCGGTCTCTATTACATGACCCGCGAGCGGGTGAGCGCGCGAGGGGAGGGGTGCTTCTTTTCCGACATCGACGAGGCGCGCCGTGCCTATGAGACGGGCCATGCCGATCTGCATGCGCGCTGCAAGGTGCGCATTCGGGAGGTGATCAAGCAGAAGGATGGCTCGATGCATGAGTGCACCGGCATCAAGGACACGACCCTGGGACGCGCCCTGGTGTTTGCGATCGTGCCGGATGGCCTGCCCTTTGAGCTGGTCGACCGCGCGCTTGGCAAAAAGCAGATCTCAAAGCTAATCAACACCTGCTACAGGCAGCTTGGCCTCAAAGAGACGGTGGTCTTCGCCGATCAGATCATGTATCTGGGTTTCCGGATGGCGACGCGCGCGGGCGTTTCGATCGGCCTGGAGGACATGGCCGTGCCGGAAGAGAAGGCTGCGATCCTCGCGGGCGCCGAGAAGGAGGTCAAGGACATTCAGGACCAGTATGCCTCCGGTCTGGTGACCAATGGTGAACGCTACAATAAGGTCGTGGACATCTGGTCACACACCAATGATCGAGTCGCAAAATCGATGATGAGCAAGCTCGGCAAGGACAGCGTCATCGACCGCGACGGCAACGTCGTGACTCAGGATTCGTTCAACTCGATCTACATGATGGCCGACTCCGGGGCACGCGGCTCGGCGGCGCAGATCCGGCAACTCGCCGGGATGCGCGGTCTCATGGCCAAGCCGGACGGCTCGATCATCGAGACACCCATCACGGCGAATTTCCGCGAGGGCCTGAACGTCATCCAGTACTTCATCTCCACGCACGGGGCTCGGAAGGGTCTGGCCGACACCGCCTTGAAGACTGCCAACTCGGGATACCTGACCCGCCGGTTGGTGGACGTGGCGCAGGACATGGTCGTGCTGGAGGAGGACTGCGGCACCGAGGGCGGTCTCGTGATGGCGCCGATCATCGAAGGTGGTGATGTCGTCGAGCCGTTGCGTGAGCGTATCCTGGGTCGGGTGGCCGCGACCGATGTCTATCGTCCGGGAACCGATGAGCTCGCCTGCGAGGCCGGCACCTTGCTCGATGAATCCTGGGTGGAGCGCTTCGAGACCTTCGGCATCGATCAGGTGCGCGTGCGTTCACCGATCACCTGCGAGTCGCGCCTTGGCGTTTGTGCGCAGTGCTATGGTCGCGATTTGGCACGCGGTCACCGGGTGAACCTGGGCGAGGCGGTCGGCGTCATCGCCGCCCAGTCGATCGGGGAGCCGGGGACCCAGCTCACCATGCGCACCTTTCATATCGGCGGAGCGGCGTCCCGGGCCGCGGCGGTCAACAGCATCGACATCAAGAACTCCGGCTCGGTGCGGCTGCACAACATCAAGACAGTCGAGCACCACTCCGGAAAGAACCTCGTGGCGGTCTCGCGTTCCGGTGAGTTGACCGTGGTCGATGAGCGGGGACTCGAGAAGGAACGCTACAAGGTCCCCTATGGAGCAAGCCTTCGCGTGGCTGACGGCGATCCCGTCAATCCGGGCGACGTGGTCGCCAATTGGGACCCCCACACCCACCCGGTCGTCACGGAGGTCGCCGGGACACTTGCGTTCGAGGACTTCCTCGAGGGGGTCACCGTGCAGGCTCAAGCCGACGACGTCACTGGTCTGACCTCGCGCGTGGTCATCGATCCCAAGCAGCGGCCCGCGGCGGGCAAGGACCTGCGCCCGATGGTCAAGCTGCTCGACCAGGACGGCAGTGAGCTCAAGATCGCGGGCACCGACCTGCCGGCGCGCTATTTCCTGCCGGCGGGCGCGATCGTCAGCGTCGAGGACGGGGCCAAGGTCGGTGTGGGGGACATCCTGGCACGCATTCCCCAAGAGTCGAGCAAGACGCGCGATATCACGGGTGGGCTTCCGCGTGTGGCGGATCTGTTCGAGGCCCGCAAGCCGAAAGAGGCCGCCTTGCTGGCGGAGGCGAGCGGCACGATTGGCTTCGGCAAGGATACCAAGGGCAAGCAGCGCCTCATCATCACCACGGACGATGGCGAGACGGTCGAGGAGCTGATCCCCAAGTGGCGCAATGTGAACGTCTTCGAGGGAGAGCGCGTCGAGCGTGGCGAGATGATCGCCGATGGCGAGTTGGCCTCACACGACATCCTGCGCCTTAAAGGAATCACGGCATTGGCCGAGTACCTGGTCAAGGAGATTCAGGACGTCTACCGTCTTCAAGGCGTCAGGATCAACGACAAGCACATCGAGGTCATCGTTCGCCAGATGCTCCGCAAAGTCGAGGTGACATCGGCGGGCGATACCCGGTTGCTGCGCGGTGAGCAGGTCGAGCATTCGGCGGTTCTCGACGAGAACAAGCGTGTCATGGCCGAGGGCAAGCAGCCGGCGCTCTATGAGCCGCTGCTCCTTGGTATCACCAAGGCCTCTCTGGCGACCGAGTCCTTCATCTCGGCCGCGTCCTTCCAAGAGACGACCCGGGTCCTGACTGAGGCCGCTGTCCGTGGCTCAACCGACCGGCTGGCGGGTTTGAAGGAGAACGTGATCGTGGGGCGCCTGATCCCCGCCGGCTCCGGTTTGGCCTACCACCTCGACCGACGCCAGCAGCGACAGATCGAGGCGCAAGCCTCCTCCAAGGTCGAGATGGCGCCAGAGGAGCTCGAAGAGGCGCTGAAGAAGGCGCTGAATACGTCGGATGCCGGTTAAATGCTGATCGAATCGGCGCCTTGGTCGGTCCAATCCGTCGGGCCGCCCGGTTGACACGTCTTGGGTGCCTCCCTATACTGCCCTGTCTGAGCTAGCCGGCTTCTTGCCGGCTAGCCTCTTTTTTTCTTGGTCCGGTTCTTTGGTCTGGGCACCCATCCGCCCGGTCCCCGAGTCGATCGATCGCATTCGTGCGGCGAGGCTGGCTGCCTGTCCAGCCGGCCGGCGGCCGTTCAGCAGTCGTTTGACACTCGGTAACTTGAGGGTCGTGTTTTCGGCGCCGAGACGCCACTGGAGACTGATTGTATGGCAACGATCAACCAACTCGTCCGAAAGCCCCGGAAGCGAAACGTGGCGAAGAGCACCGTGCCCGCGCTGGAGGCTTGCCCGCAGCGCCGTGGCGTGTGCACCCGGGTCTACACGACCACGCCCAAGAAGCCCAACTCGGCATTGCGCAAGGTTGCGCGCGTGCGGTTGACGAATGGCTATGAAGTCGCCTCGTACATCGGCGGCGAGGGGCACAACCTCCAGGAGCACTCGGTCGTCCTCATCCGCGGCGGACGTGTCAAGGACCTCCCGGGTGTGCGCTATCACACGGTGCGTGGGACGCTGGATACCTCGGGCGTCGAGAAGCGTCGGCAGGGCCGGTCCAAGTATGGCGCGAAGCGGCCGAAGAGCTGAGCCCGGACACTGAATCAGTCCAACGAGCGAAGTCGGAGTCGAAACCAACATGCCGAGAAGACGCGTTGCTGCCCGTCGCCAGATCCTTCCCGATCCGAAGCACGGAAGCGAGCTTTTGACGAAATTCATCAACATGATGATGGAGGACGGCAAGAAGTCGGTCGCCGAACGAATCATCTACCGGGCACTCGATCAGGTCGCCGAGAAGAAAGGAGGGCGTCCTGTCGAGCTGCTCGAGCAGGCGATGGACAACGTGCGCCCGGCGGTCGAGGTGAAGTCGCGTCGGGTGGGCGGTGCGACCTATCAGGTGCCGGTCGAGGTTCGGTCCACCCGTCGTAACTCCTTGGCCATGCGTTGGATTATCGATGCCGCCCGCAAGCGCTCGGAGAAGTCGATGGCGCTGCGGTTGGCAGGCGAGCTGATGGATGCGGCCGATGCCCGCGGGTCGGCGGTGAAGAAAAAAGAAGATACCCACCGGATGGCCGAGGCGAACAAGGCCTTCTCCCATTACCGCTGGTAGCAGCGGAGATCGGCTTTCATTGAAGCAGGACGGATACAGTCGTGGCACGTAGCACCCCAATCGAGCGGTATCGAAACCTCGGCATCATGGCCCACATCGATGCCGGGAAGACCACTACCACCGAGCGCGTCCTGTTCTACACGGGTGTGTCGCACAAGCTCGGCGAGGTCCACGATGGTGCCGCAACCATGGACTGGATGGAGCAGGAGCAGGAGCGCGGTATCACGATTACCTCGGCTGCGACGACCTGCTTCTGGAAGGGGATGAGCCGCGAGCGCCCTGAGCACCGGATCAATATCATCGATACGCCCGGGCACGTCGATTTCACCATCGAGGTCGAGCGTTCGCTGCGCGTGCTCGACGGTGCCTGTGCCGTCTTCTGTGCAGTCGGCGGGGTTGAGCCTCAGTCCGAGACGGTGTGGCGCCAGGCCGACAAATATGGCGTTCCGCGCATTGCCTTCGTGAACAAGATGGACCGGATGGGTGCGAATTTCTTTCGTGTCGTGCAGCAGGTCAAGGACCGGCTAGGCGGAAATGCCGTGCCGATCCAGGTCCCGATCGGCGCCGAAGAGGACTTCCAGGGCGTCGTCGATCTCGTCAAGATGAAGGCGGTTTACTGGGACGAGGCCTCGCGCGGAATGGAATACGAGCTTCGCGAGATCCCCGGCGATCTCCAAGATCTCTGCGTCGAATGGCGCGAGCGCATGGTGGAAGCGGCGGCCGAGGCCAGCGAAGAATTGATGGAGAAGTATCTCGAAGGGCACGAGTTGACAGGTCAGGAGATCCAAGAGGGTTTGCGTGCGCGGACCTTGAAGAGCGAGATCGTCCCGATGTTGTGTGGGTCGGCATTCAAGAACAAGGGCGTTCAGGCGATGTTGGACGCTGTGATCGACTACATGCCCTCACCGGTCGACGTCCCCGCCATCAAAGGGATCCTCGACGACAAGGAAGAGAGCGAGGCTGAGCGGCCGTCGTCGGATGACGCCCCGTTCGCCGCACTTGCATTCAAGATCGCCACCGACCCTTTCGTCGGGACGCTGACCTTTTTTCGGGTGTACTCCGGTGTGCTGAAGTCCGGCGACTCCGTTTACAACCCGGTCAAGACCAAGAAAGAGCGCATCGGGCGCATCCTGCAGATGCACGCGAACGAGCGGCAGGAGATCAAGGAGGTCCGCGCGGGCGATATCGCGGCGGCGGTCGGACTGAAGGACGTCACGACCGGAGATACGCTCTGCGATCAGAACCACGTTATCACGCTGGAGCGCATGGAATTCCCCGAGCCGGTCATCTCGGTCGCGGTCGAGCCCAAGACCAAGGGCGATCAGGAGAAGATGGGCGTCGCGCTGTCGAAGCTCGCACAGGAGGATCCGTCCTTCCGCGTGCACACCGATGAGGAGTCCGGTCAGACCATCATCTCCGGGATGGGAGAGCTACACCTGGAGATCATCGTCGATCGCATGCGCCGGGAGTTCAAGGTCGAGGCCAACGTCGGTGCGCCCCAGGTCAGCTATCGCGAGACCATCCGCAAGTCGGTGGAGCAGGAGACCAAGTTTGCCCGCCAGTCCGGCGGTCGCGGGCAGTACGGCCATGTGTATCTGCGCATCGAGCCGCAGGAGCCGGGTACAGGTTACGAGTTCGTCAATGCCATTGTCGGCGGGGTCGTGCCCAAGGAGTACATTCCTGCCGTCGACAAGGGAATCCAGGAGGCCATGAAGAACGGCGTCCTGGCAGGTTTCCCAATGGTGGATATCAAGGTCACGCTCTACGATGGCTCCTATCATGAGGTCGATTCGAGCGAGATGGCGTTCAAGATTGCGGGCTCGATGGGGGTGAAGGAGGGAGCGGCCAAGGCGAAGCCGGTGCTGCTCGAGCCGATCATGAAGGTGGAGGTTGTCACCCCCGAGGAGAACATGGGCGACGTGATGGGCGACCTCAACAGCCGGCGCGGGATGATTCAGGGGATGGACGACGCGCCATCCGGCAAGATCATCCGGGCAGAGGTCCCCTTGTCCGAGATGTTCGGCTATGCGACGGACCTTCGCTCGGCGACCCAAGGTCGGGCGACGTACAGCATGGAGTTCTGTAAGTACAACGAGGTGCCCGCCAGCATTGCCGAAGCGGTCTCCAAGAAACAGTAACGAGTGACAGGGGAAGAGCGGGATGTCCAAAGAGAAATTCCAGCGCAGCAAGCCGCACGTCAACGTGGGGACGATTGGTCACGTGGACCATGGAAAGACGACGTTGACGGCGGCGATCACGATGCACCAGGCGAAGAAGTTTGGTGGTGAGGCGCGCGCCTACGATCAGATTGATAATGCGCCGGAGGAGCGTGAGCGTGGGATCACGATTGCCACGGCGCATGTGGAGTACGAGACGGGGAAGCGGCATTACGCGCACGTGGACTGTCCGGGGCA
>Ga0316577_10000446_pt1 | contig 16164 bp, 10 predicted proteins | sample S5NA_FD_203073 | JGI IMG/M metagenome (GOLD analysis project Ga0316577, IMG submission 203073) | Rhizosphere microbial communities from salt marsh grasses in Alabama, United States - S5-7_050615r2r1 | ecosystem: Host-associated > Plants > Roots > Rhizosphere | place: USA: Alabama | collected... | reverse complement strand
AATGCCTGGTGTGTCCAGATGTTGGCTCACGGCCGCCGGGGCGATGATCTTGACCCCCTGCTCCTGCATGGCATCGGCCATTTCTCGCGAGCGGAAATAGGGAGTCACGATGTCAAGATCGATCAAAATCACTTTACTTGTTGCTGCACCGCGGTCAGAGCCGCTGCTGTGGGCAAACGACAAGGCATAATTGAGCGCGGCTTCGGTTTTTCCACTCCCAAATCGCCCGGCAAAGATGGTGACCGGTGCCTGGAGATCGCGGTCTTTCATGACGCGAGCATAACTCCCAACGCAAGCGAAACCAGTTTTGCCTCTCTGGTGTCCGAACGGGAGGGCAAGATCAGGGGACATCTAGCACCTACGACCACACCGGCCATTTTCCCCTGGGCGAAGTAGGTGATCGCTTTGGCCAGCACGTTCCCCGCCTCGATGTCGGGTGCGATCAGAATGTCAGCGTAGCCGGCTACTTCACTCTTGATCCCCTTGATGCGAGCTGACTCGGGAGAGATAGCATTGTCCAGTGCCAGCGGGCCGTCCACCAGCCCTCCTTGAATCTGGCCGCGGTCCGCCATCTTGGACAGATTTGCCGCATCAAGTGTGGTCGGGATTTTGGGATTGACGACCTCGGTGGCAGCAAGGATCGCCACTCGTGGCAGTTCAATGTCCAGGGCGTGTGCCACAAAGATGGCGTTCTGCACGATCTGCACCTTCTCTTCCAGGTTGGGCGCAACCACGACCCCTGCATCGCTGATGAAGATCAATCGATCAAACCCGGGTATTTCAAAGGAAGCCACGTGCGTGAAAAGACGTCCCGTGCGGAGTCCAAGCTCTCTTGTCAAGGCGGCTCTCAAGAAGTCGCTTGTTTCGATCTTGCCCTTCATGGCAATGTCGGCCCTGCCCTCGCTCACCAGTTGCATGACGCGCAGAGCTGCCTCGTGTGGCTGAGGGACGTGGAGGATTTCCATACGCGAGATGTCGAACTGCTCAGCGGCAGCGATCTGCCGGATTTCCTGCTGGTCCCCGACGAGGATAACCTCAGCGAGACCGGCTACCTCGGCATCCAGACCCGCCAGCATGACCTCGCTCTGCTGAGCGCCTGCCACGGCCACTGTCATGGGGCCTTTTGCCTTGGCTGATGCCAATAGATCAACGAACGTCCGTACCGGCATAGTGCCTATCGACCTCCTTGCTGCAGATCACCCTCGATCCTGGGGAGGGTAAAGTAGAAGATGCTGCCTCGATCTATTTCACTCCTTACACCGACCTGACCACCATGGGCTTCAATGATCTGCTTCACAATGGCCAGTCCCAGGCCGGTGCCACCAAATCGACGTGTGGTCGTGCCATCCACCTGGTAGAACCGATCAAAAATGCGGGACAGTTGGTCCGCAGGGATACCAATCCCGGTGTCCTGGACTTCTGTCCAAACCCGATCGCCGTCGGAATAGATCCGTACTGTGATGGTGCCTCCAGGATTGCTGAATTTGATGGCGTTCTGCAACAGGTTGTCGAGAACCTGGGCCAAGCGTCGCTCGTCGCCCTGCACCTCTGGAAGGTTCTCACCTATCTCTTCTGTGAGGTCTAGCCCTGACTCCTTTGCGCTCGGCCGGGCGGCTTGAACTGCCTCATGACCGATCCGAGACAGCGAAACTGCCTCGGTATTGACCTGTTCCCGGCCAGCCTGCAGCATCGAGATGATGTCGTCGACGAGCCGCGACAAGGCATCGGCTTTGTTGGCCACGATTCCGATGGCCGCCTGTTGCTCGTCGAGCAACTTGCCCATTTCACCGTCCCGCAGCAGCTCCACATACCCCTTGATAAAGGTGAGGGGCGTTCGCAGCTCATGGGAGATGTTCTGTATCAGCTCAGATTTCATCCTGTCGAGCTGCCGGAGGTCTTCGAAGGCGCGCTCTAGCTCCCTGTAGCTGGACTGCAGGCTCTCATAAAGTTGGGCATTCTCGATGGCCACTGCGGCCTGAGCCGCGGCGATGGTCAAGAGCCGGATCTCTCTGTCGAAGGCATTGGGTCGGGTATCGTCAATGCTGAGTGTGCCAATCGCCTCACCCCGGACGATCAAGGGAACCACCAGCAAGGACCGGATCTGCGGGTCAAAGAAGATGAAGTCAGGCTCCTGCGAGGTGTCCGGGATGTAGATCGAGCGCAGTTGCGCGATTACCCGTCCACTAATCCCCTCGCCAACCCTGAGACGGGCAACACCCTTCCAGACCACCGATGGGCCGCTAGCCACCTCAAGCTGCAGGTATTCTTCTGTGGGATTTATCAGAAAGATGCTGCACGAGCGGCAGTCCAGAGTCATTCTCAGAATGCTGACGATCGATTCGAGAATCGACGTCGTCGACAAGCTACTTGTGATCTGGGTGGAGAGCGTATACAGAGTAGACACCTCCGCCAGATGGGCCACGGTTTCCTGGTGGAGGCGCTCCTTCTCGATTGCTACAGCCGCCATGCCAGCCAGCGTCGTCAGCAGCCGTCGTTTCGCATCATCCTGCGGCAATCCATCGGCAGCAATCAGACCGATGGGACCTCGATCCGTCACGAGAGGTACATTGGTCAATTCCCTGGCCCGCGAACCGACGTCGTGCAGGAAATCCGGGTCGGCAGAAGTGTCAGTGACCTCGACGATCTTGCACGTACTCAGGGCTCGTTGGTATGTTCCTTCGTTGGCGTACACTGGCCTGCTGTTAAATCGCTCCACAACCCTCTGACCGAGGCCTCGCTCGGCGACGATTCGCAGTCGACTGCTGGACGGTGGGTCTTTCAAAATCACAGAGCCTTCAGTGCTTCCAAGGAGGAGCAAGACCTCTTCCAGGACGATGTTGAGTACGGTGTCCAGATCCTTGGCCTCGTTCATCGCCTGGCTGACCTGCATCAAGCTGGTGAGCTCGCGCACCCGTTGCTGAGCTTCTGCGAACAGGCGCGAGTTCTCGATAACAGCGCTGAGCAGGCCGCTGAGCGTTGTCAGAAGTCGTATATCCCTTTCCCTGAAAGCGTCGAGCTGTGCACTCTGCACGTCTAGGACGCCGATAATCTTGCCACCGACTTGCAGGGGTACGCATAGCTCGCTGAGTGTGTCGGGATACCCCGTTACGTAGCGACTGTCCTGATGAACGTCGGATATCCGCAGAGGCTGGCGGTTTTGGGCAACCCAACCTGTGATACCCTTGGCTACCGGGATGCGGCTATGGGCTCTGGAAGGAAACGCCTTGCTCTCGATCAGTGCCGGGTGGCGATACAACTCGCCCCGTGTCTTGTCGAGCAACAGAATGTTCACCCGCTCAAAGCCACGGGTGCCCATCAAACTGAGTAGACCGCGACGGAGAGCCTCATCCAGATCCAATGTAGAAGTGACCGCCTGCGCAACTTTGTGCAGTATCTCTACATCTTCTAGATTCTGGGTTGCTTCCCTGAGCAGTCTGTCTTCAGTCCCCGCGCGCCAAGCGGGCTCGCCCGCATCACGGCACAAGAAGTATGCAACTTCAACGATCTGTCCGTCGGAGTCAAAGAGGGGCGAGGCCGAGATCTGCGTCCCGGCCCCCGACCTGCCCGGCATCCGGCCCTGGCATGAGAACCGGGCAGCGTGCCCGCTGGCAAGGACCTTGCGTGCGCCACAAAATTCTGCCTGGCACGGGGTGTCAGTCCCCAGCAGAACCTCGTGGCAGAGCTGGCCGATCACCTGGTCCGGTTCCAGGCCCAGGCGATGCATCCCCGCGGGATTGGCATACGTGATGCGCAGATCCCGATCAACCAAGATCACTTCGTCTGTGAGACTGTCAAGAACTTGCCGAAAATGATCAGCCATCCACTACCGTTCTTTCAGGAGCCAGCTCCAATAGTGCCAGGTAAGCGCAACACCGAGGCTGAGACCCAGGGCAACTGGCAGGTGATATAGCAGCAGGTAGAAGATGGGAGAATTGAGTAGGGCTGGTACAGCCTCTTCGGGAGCCCAGAAGACGGTTACCCTGATGAATCGTACCACAAGAGCCAGACCCAGGCAGCACGCAGCGACATAGTATCCTTTGTATAGAGGGCGCATTTTGGTGACGGCACCGAGCTTGCGGCCGAACTGGGCCAGGATCAAGAGTGCGTAAAGGAGCGCGCCCAAGCCCACCGAGCCCGCAATAGCGCCTATGATGCCTGTCACTTTCTGCCCCCCATCATGAGCCGAAACAGAGAGTAGCAGAGGACAATCAGGCCGAGTCCTCCAACGAACAGGAGCAGATCTGACCAGAAGGACCCTACAAAGTCCAGCCCGGGATCTCCGGTGTAGTCGTTGGAGAATAAGACGTCCCACACGGCTGCCACAACAAAGGAGAGGAGAGGTAGCAATAAGAGTTGGTAGTAGGACCTTTGCCCGAAACGTAGTTGATAGAATCGACCGATCAAGAATAGGAAGAAAACCAAGACCGCTGCTACAGTCCAGCTATAGACGATTAGGGCAGAGCTCAGAATCTCAATCAACTCTTTGTCTCGAAGTGCCTGATTCGGACATCCCACGACGGAAGCCACTTGCTCGCTGCCGGTGGGTCCAGTAGAGCGTACTACCGCAGCGGCTCTTCGCGGATCAATCTGGAGCGATCATACTAGCGAGCCCCATCAGCGGAGCGCATTGCCTACCCTGTCCCTACTCGCTGCCTTGGGGTCGGAATGCCTGCTCGAAGGCATCTGCCATGCGTCGCGGGCTGCCACTCATAATGCCTTCCTGTCCCTCAAACTTGGACATAATCTCGATGCCGCGAGCGGTAATCCGAAACTGGCGGATATCTTTGGCATGATCGCTGCCCCGAAGCTTCAGAACGAGCAGGGCTTTGTAGATAGCGCTCTCGATCTCGACAAATCGCAACATGATGTAGCTGTCAACGATGTAGGCCACGGTGTTCTTTTCCGATTCGGCCCCAAGAAGCACCGGACTTTCACGGGTGAGGACACTCGTCAACCCTTCACGCTTGAGCGCATTGACAAACTCGAACACGGCTGACCTGAACTCGAGGGGATCCTTGGCCAACTGATCAAAATGGGAAATACTGTCCACCAGGATCCGACGGGCGCCCATCTCGCGGGCCAGCGTTTCAATTGTGCCGCCCACACTTCCCAGGTCCGACCGGCTGACTCCAGGGCTCGTCATGATGACTCGCAGCTTTCCTTCCCGCTCCAGTTGGCGGAAATCCCAGCCAAAAGTCTCTGCGTCACGATAGTATTGCTGTGGAAATTCTTCAAAAGTGAGGATCAAGCCCGGCTCGTCGTGATAGCGGATGCCGTTGTATATGAACTGCATGCCCAGGGTGCTCTTGCCTGTACCGGGAGGACCCTCAACTAGATTTGCTGTCTGGGGCAGGAACCCCCCGTTCAGCATCTCATCGAGGCCCTTGATGTCGGTCTTTACCCGTCTATTGTCCATCTGTTTCTCGCCTCCTGTGGACGCACGAACCCGCTCACCGGACGAAGCTGGCTCCAGCAGAAGCAGGGACTTGTCTGCATGCCGCCAGGCACCGTCTGCAACCGAGTCCATGTTGGTGAAGAGTGGAACTTCCAGGCATCTGTCCTGTATGGACGGCGGTCATCGCATGCCGCGGACGATGTGGTAGATTACTTTGACGCGGAAATGCCGGTCTTCGCAGGCTGTAACAAACCGGTCCAGTAGATCTCGAGTGTCAGCGTCAGTAGTCAACGAATACACGGTCAACCCGTCCACCGACTTGACCTCCATGATCTGGCAATCGACCAGTTCACGCAGTTCAGGCTCGACCGTGGTAGCATTTCGGCCGATGTACTTGGCAATGTTCTCCGCGGTATCTGCCGTGTTCGGATTCTCGCGCAAAAAGCGAATCAAATCCCACTTGATGAATGAGTTCACCTTGGTCTTGACCAGATCCAGCAGTGGAGGGTCCATGTCATTCATGAGTCTTGTGGTGAAATCTTCTCCGCTGAAGACCAACGTTGCACCTCCCTTGTACATCCGGGGTCTACTGGTCCCCTCATCTGATGGGTCCGCCCGGTCCTGCTACGTGGGCCACTCTGGGAAAGGTATTCTCGCCATCAAATGGGGTGGCTGAGCATGCTCCCACATCTACCTTCTTATTGTAGCATCATCGTTGAAAAAGGGCAAGCGCCTATTCGAGCGCTGAAGGCACCCCCCGGGTCGCGATCGCGACCTTTTGCACTTGATAGACGCACAGACCAAGCAGCGCTTCCTTCTACTGGGTTCGCAACGGTTCTGGTGACTGGCGGAACAGAGAGCGTATTGCGGTCCTGCGGATGTTGTTCCCAAGTTCCTCAAACAGCTCAAAAGCACGCCGCTTGTATTCAACCAAGGGATCCCGTTGACCGTATGCTTCCAGACCGATGCCACGCCGCAGGTCCTCAATATCGGTGAGGTAACCGATCCACAAGCGATTGATAGTGTACAATAACACGCGTCTCTCAATGCGGCCCATGATTCGTCTTCCCAGATAGGCGGCAAGGAGAGCCCGATCCTCGGTCGGTAGGTTCTGAAAACTGGTGGTGCCCCATGAAGCAGCTACCTGTTCCCCCAGGTACCGCTGCAACCGGTGGTAGATCGCGGCCTCTAGGTCGCCAAGCGGCTGTCGCCGCCACTGCCGCATCTGGTTTTCCTCAAGGGGGAGACCCTCTTGTTGCAAGAGCCGGTGTACCATCTGCTTTTGCCCCCTGTCCAAGTCGGTCAGGCGTTTGCGCCGCAGACTCTCGGCTTGCTGCTGCCTCAAGTCATCCAGGAGCATCTGGCGCAGCTTCTCGTCGAGGGAACCTATCGATTGGGTTTCCAGTTGCTCCCATCTGTTCCGATCCAGGAACCAGTCCTGTTCCTGCAGGTGGGCTATTATTGCCTGCGAGACATCTTTGGACAGATCGCGCAAAGACCGATCCGCCCACTCATCCAACTGAGCCAGACCAAATCGAACAGACAGTGCTTCCAGATCTTCACGCCGGAGGCCACCCAGTGGTTGGGCGAGGATTTCAGTTCGTACCTGCTCGCTCTGAAAGTAACCGAGCTCTTCGAGGGCCTCGCGCAGGCCCTGACGCACGTCGTCTCCCAGCTCAGAGACAGCCTGATCCCCAATCTCGTCGTCCAGCTTTTCCGTCAGGTCGGCCGCCACGTTTTCGTACACGTCCCCCTTGAGATCGATCAGGGTGCGATCCAAGGCCTGGCTGCGCTTCCTTTCGTCGACCAAGTAGCCTATCTCGTCGAGATAGCGCCAAAGGTCGGCTTGAAGTTCGGTTGGCAGCTCAGTGAGAGGCTGGCTTTCGTAGCCTGATAGTGAGTAAGAGCCTACTGCCAATTCGACAGCGGAGCGCAAGTCTGAAGGCATCTCTTGGACCGGCCGCTCCTCCACCACCTGACGGCGTTCCTCGTCCACAAAGAACTCTGCCTGGCTGAGCAATGTGCGGATCTTGGTTTGCAACGTGGACGGCATGCTACCGATTGGTTGGGACTCCAGTGCTGCGCTCAAGCGGTCCCCTACCGCCGTTTCCACTGCCTGATGGGTATCCTCTCCAAACTCGTCCAGCCGCTGAAATGAGAATAGCTCTTCTTTGAAGCCGTCGGCGAAATAGCCCTGGTCACGGAGATATACCCATACAGCCTCACGAGCTTCGCCAGGCATGCTGGGCGGCCTTTGATTGCGCAACTGGACCAACCACTGCCGACCCAAATGCTGGACTACCTTCGTTTGGGAGGCCTCGGGCAGCCCACCCAGCGAGTCCGTCTGGGTCAAGCGGAGACGCTCAGCGCGGTCCGAGAACAGATCACTGCTATCGAAAAACGCCTCTAGACTCTCTCGCAAATCAGAGGGCAGATCGCGGAAGGGGGTGCCGGCCAATGCCTTGAGTCGGATTGAGCCGAGATGCATTTCGAGACCGCGGAGGAGGTCGCTGGGGAGCTGGGCGAGTGTGTTGCGCTCGTACCAGGCCACTCTTTCGCGATCGACAAAGTAGTCTTGCTCCTCCAAAGCGCGGTGTACCAGTTGGCGCCTATCGACTGGCAATTCCTCCATCGTCTTGGAAGCCAGGTCGGAGCGGACCTCATCGATCAACTCCTGGCGGACCTGGCTAGCGACGGAGGCATCCAGTTCGGCCAGTCTCCGGTGTTCCAGTTCGTCGATACGGCTCGTGTCAATGAGAGCGTCGGACTGCTTGAGCTGTTCAACTACCCAGGCGAATGTATCCGGGCCCAGGTCTCGCAGGCGGCGATCGAGGGTCCTGTTTCGACCCACAAAGATCTCAAAGCCTGAGCGCACCTCAGGTTCCAGGTCTGCAACCGTCTGCGTCCGGAGCTCATCACGCCGTGCCTCGTCGGTCAGCATCCCTTGCCGCTGGAGGGATTCGAGCACCACCTGGCGCGTGTGGACATCGAGATTTGAGATTTTGCGCCTGCTTTGGCGTTCTAGCCTAGTGCGTGCCAGGTGCTGCAAGGCTGCTGCCTTGACATCGGCTGGTAGATCGATCAACCGCTGGTGAACCAGGAAACGCTGTACCAGTTGCTCATCCACGAATCGGTGTTGATCCTGCAAGTAGGTGATGGCTACTTCTCGGGACCGGGCTGCAAGTTCGCCTAGTGGCTGGCTGGCCTCGGCATCCACGAGTTTTCCACCCAGGAACTCTGCCACCTCCTCTCGCGATTGGGGATCCCAATCACGGGTCGGCCGCTCCAGCAGCCTTCCTCGGGCGGCAGGATCGTCCAACAGCCCGGCCTGCCGAAGGTGCCGGCCGATCCACCCCCTTGTCTCGCTATCTAGCTCGCCAATTGGCTTGGCCACAATCTGATTTGCTTGATTCTGGACCAAGCTTCGGATCACCTGCTCGCTGTGGGGCAGGTCCCCAAGGCGCACGTCCTGTCTTTCCAAACGATCGAGCGCGAGCACAAAGCGCAGGTGATCCGACAGATCGTCTGGCAAGCTCTCCACAGGTATGTCCTTCAGCTCTCCGAGTTCCCTCTCACCCAGGAAACGCAGCAGGCCATTGTACGCGTCCTCGTCAAGCTCATCAAGAGTTAGGTGACTCCATCGCTGCAGTTCTTGCTGGCCCCATGCCTGCTCCCGTTGCTCGCGCGACCAACCCAGTGAGGACAGGATCGACTCCTTGACGCTTTGAGGATCCTCGTTCTCAATCTGCGCCTGGCCCAAGTAGGCAAGGGGCAGTCGGGGCATCCAAGTGGTCTGGCGTCGATGGTCCCGATCGTAGGCCTGCCGCTGGGTATAGACAGTGGAAAGCAAGTGTTCCGCAAGGGCTGTCCATGTCGTTTCGGAAAGGGGGTGACGGCGACCCTCTGCCTCGATCTCTTCTATTTGTCGCTGAGCCCACTTGTCGTATTCGTGGGCAACGGCCTGACCCAACAGATCGTCTAGCGGTTGGATCTCCAGATGCACCAGGTCATTGAGCTCACGGAGTATGCCCACCAAATCGCTGGCGCGCCGGCCCTTCTTGCCTTCGATGACCGAGTCGCGTAGCCTTTCCAGGTCGCGCTGAATCCTGCCATCCATGTCAGCTGCGGCTTCCAGATAGCGCTCCAGCAGTTCGTCCAGGTATGAGCCCAACGCATGTCCGACGAGCCGGTCCAGCCGGCCAATGTCCAGGTATGTGTCTTCCTTGATGGCTGTTGTGAAGGCCAGAACCTTGGAGGCATCACCATTATCTGCCATCGTCAGTGGCTGCAAATGGCTCGCGGCTTGCTCGTTCCTCGGCTGCTTGAGTGCCAGTGCGCCGACCCGCTGCATTTCCTCTGCCAGTTTGGTGCCTGGTATGCGAGCAGGACGCACGCGGTCGAGGCGTATGTCTCCAGGCAGGCGGATCTGAACTCGATCGAGCAGCGCCGTGCAAACCTGGCGATGGAACTCGACCTCGATCTCGCCCAGCCAGTGTTCCCGCAGATCGTCGAGCTCCAAGGAGTAGCTGTCTTGGGGCGTGCTGAGCTTCATGGGGTAGGTGCGTTCGAGGTATTGGGACAATCGCCGCGGATCTGCCTGCTGATCGCGCTCTTCGGCGAGCTGGAGGTAGTCGTCTATCTTCTCATCAAGGAGTGCACGGTATCGGTCCAGGCGTTCGTCGTACTTTTCCAACGTCGCCTGAGTGATCTCTGTCACGGTTTGGCGTGCCTGCTTGCCATAGTTCCTGGCAGCATTGGTGATCAGATCTCGGAGACCTTCCTTGGCCTCGGGCAAAGGCCGTCCGGAGAGCTGGTCGGCGACGAAGCTGATGGTAAACGGCGGAAAGGCAGTCAGGTGACCGCCGAAGGCCAGTGGCCCCTGGAAGGGCGCACTGGGTGCGGGTATGAACAGGGGAGCGATGTCGTCCAGACCGGCGAATAGGAATGGCTGTTGTGCAGGGTCCTCGCCGTACTTGGCGACATAGTCGTCGACCTCTTGGACCAACATCTGCCATACTTCCGCACGCAGATCCTCTCCCCCTAGAATGCGTAATCGCTCATCATAGATGGTCTCGCGCTGCCGGTTCAGGACGTCGTCGTACTCGAGGAGGTGTTTCCGGATGTCAAAGTTATATCCTTCCACGGAGGTCTGCGCGCGTTCGATGGTCTTGCTAACCAGTCCATGCTCGATTGGAAAGTCTTCCCCGATCTGCTCCATGAGCTTGGACAGCATCTCCTTGCGACCAAAGCGGCGCATGAGGTCGTCTTCCAGGGACAGGTAGAAACGGGACGAGCCCGGCTCGCCCTGCCGGCCCGAACGGCCACGAAGCTGGTTGTCGATTCGGCGCGCCTCGTGGCGCTCCGTCCCAAGGACGTGCAGGCCTCCCGCGGCTATCACTCTGTCACGGCGTTTGGCGTATTGGGGCGCGACCTCGGCGATGGCGCTATTGATTTGAGCCGGGATGGCCGTGAAGGGGTCGAGCCCGCGTGTTTCCAGTGCCCCGTAGGCTTTGTGAATGATCTCATCTGAGAGCTCACCACCCAGCTTGATATCCACACCGCGCCCAGCCATGTTGGTCGCAATCGTTACAGCACCAGGCTCGCCGGCCCTGGCGATGATCGCTGCTTCTCGGGTGTGCTCCTTAGCGTTCAGGATCTCATGCGAAATGCCCTCTCTCAGCGCCCGGTCCAGCGCACGACGGGGTTCGGCACCGTCAGCCAGTTCGAGATAGTCTGCGAGCCAGGCCTGGTTGTCCGAAGAGAGAGCGTTGGGCTCCAGGTCGACGGCCCGGACTAGCCGGCGCCATGAAGCCGAATTCATGGTTTCAAGGCTGTCGTTCATGATCTCGCGAAGAGAGGCCCTTTCTTCGCGGTCGATGTCTGCGTCGGGGAGAGCGTACGCAATGCGGGGAGCGATGGCCGCCATCTGTAGACGCTCTGGGGTCAGACGTTTGCTCAACCGCTCAGACATGTCCACTGAGGTCGTCCCGACGAGGACTGGCTGGCCCTGACAGTGGCAGGCCAGGATCTCGCGGGCAACTGCCCGTAGCTTGGCCTCTTCGCTCCGGTAGACCACGTCTGCGTGGTCCTCGCGTATGACGGGCATGTTAGTTGGAATGACCACGACGTCGAGGTTGTATATCTTGAAGAACTCTTCAGACTCTGTGATGGCGGTACCACTCATACCGGCCAGCTTCTCATACATTCGGAAGTAGTTTTGGATCGTGATCGTGGCCGATGTGACGTCGCGTGGGCGTACGGGAACCGCCTCTTTCGCCTCGATCGCCTGGTGCAGACCCTCGCTCAATCTCCGGTTGGGCATGAGACGACCGGTGTGTTGGTCAATCAAAATAATCTGCTTGCGCTGCCGGATATAGTCGCGACCTTCCAGAAACAGGACCTGTGCCTTGAGGGCCTGCTGCATGTAGTGCACATATCGGTAGTTGGCTTCGTCATAGATGTTTTCGATGCCGGTCTCTTCCTCGATGACCGACAGACCTGCGTCGGTCAGGTAGACCGAACGTTCCTTTTCATCGAGTTCGTAATGGACCTCTGGTTGCAGCTTGCGGGCGATCGCAGCAAACCGGCCATAGTCCTCGACTGACTCGCCGGAAGGGCCGGAGATGATGAGGGGGGTGCGTGCTTCATCGATAAAGATATTGTCCACCTCATCGACAATGGCATAGTACAGTGGACGCTGCACACGGCGGTCCAGGCTAAGGGCCAGGTTGTCACGCAGGTAGTCAAAGCCGAACTCGTTGTTGGTGCCGTAGGTCACATCGGCTCCGTAGGCTTGTTGGCGTGGCACCGGTCGCAGGCCCGGATACGGATCCCGCCGGTAGCCTGGATCATACAAGTAGGCTGGCTGCTCCGCGCCTGACTGCAGCAACCCAATGCTCAGGCCCAGATAGTGGTAGACGGCACCCATCCACAGACTGTCGCGCCGGGCCAGATAGTCATTGACAGTGACGAGGTGTGCGCCACGTCCCAAGAGAGCGTTTAGATAGATGGGCATTGTGGCGACCAGGGTCTTGCCCTCGCCCGTCTTCATTTCGGCCACCTTGCCCTGTTGCAGAACGATCCCGCCGACGAGTTGTACGTCAAAGGGGCGCATATCCACGGTCCGTTTGGCTGCTTCTCGAACGGCCGCAAATGCTTCGATCATCAAGTCATCCAGTGTCTCGCCGCCGGCCAAGCGTTTGCGAAACTGGTCTGTCAAGGCCCGCAGTTCTGCCTCGCTGCGCCGCTGCATGTCCCGTTCGAGCGCATTGATCGCATCTATGGTCGGCTGGAGTCTCTGGACCACCTTTGCATTGGGGTCACCAACAACTTTGCCAATCAATCCTCTAAGCATAAAACCTGATCCTCTACGTCCCTATCCCATCTCTTGATCTATTCTCGCAAAACGGATTCCGTACTCACTCATTGAACATTTCGCCCACCGATACCCCAAGGTGGATGCGCCGGATTACTTCGGCAAGCAGAGGCGCCACCGACAAGACCCTCAAGCAGGGTGCCAATGCCCGGCTCTTGTCGGGCGGAATGTAGACTGTGTTGGTGACTACCAGTTCCTTCAATTCGGCAGCCCGCATATTCTCCACTCCGTGGGGCGGCGAAAGGATGGCGTGGGTGGCGCATGCATAGACCTCGCGGGCCCCGCGCCGGCGCAGGAACGACGCTGCTTGGGCGATGGTGCCCCCGGTATCAATCTCGTCGTCAAAGATGATGGCGTTGCAGCCGTCCACACTGCCAATAAGATTTAGCTGTCGCGTGCCACTGCCATCGAGGTTGCGCCGCTTCTCTACAATGGCAAGGGGCAGATCCAAGTCCTCGGCAAAGTTCCGAGCGCGTCGACTGGCACCGATGTCGGGTGCTACCACAACTGCATCTGGTATCGCCCTACCACGGAAATAACCAACCAGAATGTGCCGAGCCGTCAGCTCATCCCCAGGGATATCAAAAAAGCCCTGGATCTGACCGGCGTGCAGGTCGATTAGCAGAAATCGATTGGCTCCTGCCACGCCAATGACATCGGCCATGAGTCTTGCCGTAATCGGCACGCGGGGTTGATCCTTTTTGTCAGTGCGCCCATAGGCAAAGTAGGGCACGACGGCAGTTAGCCTGCCTGCCGAGTCGCGCCTCAGGGTGTCGAGCAACACCAGAAGCTCCATGATGTTGTCGTTCACGGAAGACGGAACCTGCTCGAACTCAGTGAAAGAGAGCCGGGCATCGTCTTCGGGTGCGACGACGCACTCGCCCGTCTTGCGCTTGCGATTCCTGATGCCAGAGCAGGTCGGCTGGATCAAAAAGATGTCCTTGCCGCGCACGCTTTCGTCCAGTTGGGCAAAGACATTTTCATTGGCGAACTGCCGGATGGTCACTTTGCCTAGAGGCTTCTCCAGGAGGGCGGCTATCTCCCTGGCAAGTTCCGGATTGGCCGTCCCGCTGAATATGGTCAAGGGGCCGTACAGTCCGTACTGCTTCCCCTGATCCCGCTGAACGCTGATGCGCTCCATGTCCATGGCAATGTCTCTTCCCTTCGACTGTCCGTGAACTCGTGCCGCAGAATGCCCGTCACGAATTCAGAACTACCGGGTGCTGCACGCCCTGGGCCATCCAGGGCTGTTCGAATTATACCATGCAAGGAAGGGTGCATCAAATGGGGGAGATGCAGAGTCTCTGCCTCCTCCACGAGGATTTCCCAAGGTACGATCCGACTTGCTGGCATCTACTTGACAGGGACCATCCTCTGTGCTACAGTAAATTGGAGTAACCTAGTCTATGTTGAGGAGACAAGAAGTGACCAAGACGATCGCGGTAGCCGGCAAGGGGGGAACGGGAAAAACGACCATTTCGGCGCTGATCATCGATTATCTGGCCAGAAGCAAAAAGGGTTCGATCCTGGCCATCGACGCTGATCCCAGCACCAATCTGAACCTTGCCCTGGGTGTTCCGCTTCTGGATACGGTGGGCGACGTGCGTGAGGAGACTGCCACGGCTGTTGGCGGTGGGGCTGCGTTAGGGGGCATGAGCAAGTGGGATTATCTGGATTTTCGCATCAACGAGTCGATCGTGGAAGAGAGGGCATTTGACCTGCTGGCGATGGGCAGACCCGAAGGGCCGGGGTGCTATTGTGCGGCAAACAACATCCTGCGCACCTCGGTCGATCGTCTGTCGGATGCCTACGACTATGTGGTGATCGACAACGAAGCTGGATTGGAGCATCTCAGCAGGCGTACCACGCGCGATGTGGATCTGCTCCTGTTGGTTTCTGATCCGACCCTGCGCGGGATCATCGCCGCCGGCCGGGTCGCCGAGTTGGTCGATGAACTCAAGACGGACGTGGGGGAGACCTATCTGATTGTCAATCGTGTCAACGGTGAAACATTGCCTGAGCCCCTGAACAAGGCCATCGAAGAGCATAAACTGCGCCTTGCAGGCGTGATCCCGACCGATCCTAACGTGAATGAACTGGACGCCATGGGCCAGGCCATTGTTCAGCTACCGGAAGATGCCCCGAGCCGCCAGGCATTGGACTCAATCTTGGCTGCCCTGAACGGAGGGCTATAAATCAGCGGTGGCCGTCCGGGCCTGGCATGGAGAGTGGTGAGCCATGAAAGAGGCCTTGCTGTACGAAAAGCTTGAGGACCAGAAGGTGCGCTGTAACCTGTGCGCCCATCGTTGCGTGATCAGAGCCGGGCACAAAGGCCTCTGTCTGGTCCGCGAGAACCGGGATGGGGTACTGGTGACGCTGGTCTATGGCATTCCACTGTCCCAGGCAGTAGATCCGATCGAGAAAAAGCCTCTCTTTCACTTCCATCCCGGCAGTGCGGCGTTCTCTATTGCGACCGCTGGCTGCAATTTCCGCTGTGAGTTCTGCCAGAATGCCGATATCTCTCAGATGCCACGCGACCGTGGTCAGATCTGGGGTCAGCAGGCGTCGGCCGAACAGGTGGTTCGCGCGGCAGTCAGATACGCATGTCGCTCCATTGCCTACACCTACACCGAGCCCACGATCTTTTTTGAGTACAGCTATGATATTGCCCGGCTTGCTGCCAAGGAGGATATCGCCAGTGTCTATGTCACCAATGGCTACATGACGCGCGATATGCTCGAGTTCTTCCAGAGCGTGCCTGATGGCGACGGTGCGCGGCTCGATGCAGCCAACGTGGACCTTAAAGCCTTCCGAGACGCTACATACAAGAAGGTATGCGGTGCGCGGCTTCAGCCTGTACTGGACTCTCTGAAGACGATGAAGGAGCTGGGCATCTGGGTGGAGGTTACCACCTTGGTCGTGCCGGGCATGAATGATTCGGAGGCAGAGCTGGATGACATCGCCCGGTTCATCGCTGTCGAACTGGGCATTGAGACTCCCTGGCATGTCAGTCGCTTTCACCCTGACTACAAAATGCGCGACCGGGCCTCAACCCCGGTAGAAACGCTGCGCCGCGCCTACGAATTGGGCCGGCAGGCCGGACTCAGATATGTCTATGTAGGCAACCTGCCCGGAGCGCGATTGGAGGACACCTACTGCCCCAACTGCGGAGAGACGGTGATTGGCCGCCGGGGTTTCCAGGTGACGCACCGAAAGCTGCTGGACGGCAGGTGCGAGTACTGCAACACCGTCATCGACGGAGTTGGCCTGTGATTGCGTGACGTGGGGACCAAGCGTCAGTGACGACCGGCGCATCCTCTGAGCGCCGGTCGTTTGTTCATCCGCGCAAGAGCCTGAGGTTATCCTATGCGAGTGCTTTTTGTAGAGAGGCAAG
>Ga0316577_10000445_pt1 | contig 16176 bp, 7 predicted proteins | sample S5NA_FD_203073 | JGI IMG/M metagenome (GOLD analysis project Ga0316577, IMG submission 203073) | Rhizosphere microbial communities from salt marsh grasses in Alabama, United States - S5-7_050615r2r1 | ecosystem: Host-associated > Plants > Roots > Rhizosphere | place: USA: Alabama | collected... | reverse complement strand
GCGCGCATGGTGGCGATTTCCCGCTCGCGCTCCAGCACGTTGACCGTCATCGTGTTGAAAATGACCGCTGCGGCGATCACCAGGGCAAAGACGAGAAACATGCCCATCATCACATAGTACAATCCCATGAGTGACTGCCAGCCGGCCGCAATCTCCTCCTTGAGGTCCACACTGGCCACGTCCGGCAGATGGTAGAGCATCCTGCGCACATCCTTCTGATGAGCTTGGTCCACCTGGAGCCACAGGCCGTTAAAGACATCCTGGCTGCCGAGCAGTTCCCCCCGCAGCCAATCGAGGCTGACATATACGCCGGGACTCATCACCTCGGCATTGCTGGTGTCCACAATGACTTGCTGATCGCCCAGGGGTGTCTGGAGCGTGACCTGATCGCCGGTCTCTATGCCCAGCTTCTCACCTACAGTGGGGGACAGCAAGGCGTGACCGGGCACCAACACCTCGGGTGCTGTCTTGCCCCTGGGAAGTTGGAAGCCGTGAAGCACGCTGTCGGGTGCAAGTGCCACCAGGAGGGCGTCCTGGCTTTCTGAGCCGGACTTGATCGTCACCGGAAACTCGATCACCGGCTCGACCGCTCCCACCCCAGCCCAGCCCTTGATCTGCTCCATGAGACTGGAGGGTTGGGGCTGGGAAAAGATTGCCTGAAGATCCCAACGATCTGTCTGCTGGAACTGGACCTTCATCATGTGACCCATGCCGTCGAACATGGCCCAACAGGTCAGCAGGACAATGAAGGCAAAGACAAAGCCCAGCACCGTGGTCAGCGTGCGCCGCCGGTTGCGGAACAGGTTACGCAACGCGATTTTCGTGCTCGTCCTCAAGTGAAAGACAAGACCTAGCGCCCGTTCCAGCCAGGGAACCGAGCCTGTGACCAGGGCCACCGATGGATCGAAGCGCATTGCCTGCGCCGGAGCAGTGCGAGCCGAAGCCCAAGCCGGGAACAAGCCGGCCAGGAGAGCCACGACCAGGGTGATGCCGATAGCTTCGAGCCCCGCTGCCAGGTGGAAGTGGGCGGTGACAAAGGGTAACCCAAACTCAGCAGCATATGCCTGGGCGAAAGCCTGCCCGACCGGGTAGCTGAGGGCGAAACCGAGGATCGAGCCGATGACGGCGATGAGGCCGGAGTATAGAAGATAGTAGCGCATGACTGCCCAGCGGCTGTACCCCAGGGCCTTAAGCACGCCGATCTGGGGCCGCTGGGCCTGCACCATCCGGCTGAGAAGCACATAGATGGACATGGCTGCGATGACCAGGAACATGGCGGGCACCATGCCCATCATCTCTCGGCCACCCTCCAGGTCTAGCCGCAGGAGGCTATACGAGGGGTTGTCGGCCCGCTTCACCACCGAGCGGACAGGTGCGCCGCCCAGCGCCTCTTCAACCTGAGCGATAGCCCGATCCACCTCGCCGGGGGATCGGTTTGCGAGAAGGACGTTCAATTCATTGATCATTCCCTCTGCCCCAAAGAGGCCCTGCACTTCCGACTGCGGCATGAATAGCACGGCAAAGCCACTGGGCAAAGGCAACACATTCTCTGCGGAGGCCACGGCCATCAAGTACTCGGGGCTGACCGCCACGCCTACGATCTCTACGTCCAGGCGCTCACCGTTGACGATGGGGTGCAGCACTGTTCCTGGCCCATAGCCGTAATACTCGGCCAGATGGTGATCCATCACGGCGACCAGCCCGTCCCCCTCTTGCAGGTAGCGCCCCTCTTGTATGTAGAGCTGGTTTACCGGTGGTTGGGCAGTGGTGGGCATCCCCACCAATCGGGCCCGGGCTTGGTTGTCCTCGCTGATATCCAGGCCGACATCCATCACCAACCGTCCTGTCACCGCCTGTATGTTGTCCACGCCAGCCACGCCCTGCACTATGCTTTCCGGCGCTGTCCCTTCCAGGGTCACCACAAAATCCTGGAAACGCAATTCGTCCAGTGTGTGGTCGAGGGAGGCTTCCACATCGTCGATCATGCCCATCATGCCGCCATAGCTTAGCACTCCCAGGAGGAGGACGACGACCAGCGCTGTGAATTGCCACTTTTGCTGGCGGATGTCTCGCCAAAGTTTGAGATTGATCTTTGTCATGGCTTCACCACTCAATCTGTCCGGTTTCAAGCGGGTGTTCGTGGATCTCGACGTGGGCAACTTGGCCGTCGTGCAAGTGGATCACCCGGTCGCCTATCTGGCCAATGATAGTGTTGTGCGTTACCAAGATCACCGTCCGCCCTTCCTGCTGGTTCAGGTCTTGCATCACACCCAGCACCTTCTGACCCATGCGGAAGTCGAGATTGCCCGTCGGCTCGTCGGCTAGTAGGATGAGTGGATCCTTGGCCAGGGCGCGGGCGATAGCCACTCGCTGCTGTTCGCCGCCAGAAAGCTGGCTGGGAAAATGGTCGGCCCGCTCCGCCAGCCCCACTTTTTCCAGCAGGGCGAGTGCTCGCTGGTGGACCTGGCGCCCGTTCCTCTCCACCAGCTCTAGCGCAAACTCGACGTTTTCCCCGGCTGTCAGAGTAGGCAGAAGGTTAAAGAACTGGAAGATAAAGCCGATCTGGTCGCGGCGATAGGCAGTCAGCGCGCTTTCGTCATAGCTGGCGATGTTGGTCCCGGCGACGATTAACTCCCCGCTGGTGGGTGTGTCCAGCCCGCCGATCAGATTCAGCGTCGTTGTCTTGCCCGACCCTGAAGGACCGACGATGACCACGAACTCGCCCTCGTTCACCGCCAGGTCCAGGCCGCACAGGGCATCGACCTGTACTTCACCCATCTGATACGTTTTGGTCACGTTCTGCAATCGAACCTGAGCTTCTGTTGCCATTTCAGTGCCTCCTTATGCTTGGTCGAACTTTGCCAACCTGCAAACTGGCTCACCGAGCTTCATCGGACAATAGACATCCGCGTAGTTCCGCAAACAGCGAGCCGGATCTTGAGCATGGCAGCCATGTTCAGCACCCAGAAAGCGGCAAGCATCTCTCCACTGCTGCAGCTCGGAGTTAACCGATCTCATAGTTCAGAACGCCGCTTCGATATCGCGGTCAGAAGGGCCATAACCCGCTACCAACTCCGCACACTCCAACGCTAGCCGCTCGAGGGCACCTTGGTAGTGCTCTAGGCGCTCACAAAGCGCCTCACGGTGTCACCACGGGGGCAAGCGCGGTCCTTGGTGCAGGTCTAGGACTCTCCTTCTTTGTCGTAGTAGATCTCATGGATGGCGTAGCAGCCATTCTTGAGAAGCAGTCGATAGCTCTTCGTGCTCAGGTCTATACCTCCAATCCACCACGTTGACTCACTCAGCTGGTACCTCAGTGTCCGATACATGCGGGACCAAACTACCCAGGGCCGGCTGGCCTCTTACGCTGAGCGCTACGCTAGCTCGTCGAGCAGCGCCTTTGCTTCTTGCAGATCGGGCGTGTCGAACCCTTCGGTGAACCAACCATAGATCTCGGCGAGCATCTCGCGCGCTTCGCCAATCCGACCCTGCTTTTGCCACAGGCGGCTCAGGCTCGTCGTGGCCCGCAGCTCCCAGGATCTGGCCTGCTGGCGGCGAGCGATCTCGATGGCGTGCTGCAGGCTAGCTTCAGCATCAGTTTCATTGCCCTGTATGAGCAGCAGCTCCCCCCGCAAGCGATGCAGCTCCTCTTCCCAGCAGCGCTCACCAGTCTGCTCCACCAGGTCCAATGCCTCGACCAGGGTGGCCAGACCCTTCTGTGGATTGCCTGCCTTAGCCTCAGCTTCCGCCAGAGCGCTAAGGGTTTCAGGCAACCAGAGTCCCGCGTCTACAGACTGGTGGATGGCCATCCCCTTGCGCATTTGCGCCATCCCCTCTTGGACCTGTCCCAGCATGGCCAATGCCTCGCCGCGGCAGCGGACTGCCATGCCCAACCATGTGGGCATCAGCTTGTCACTCGCCAATCGCGCCAGCTCCTCTGCGCCGTCCCTCATTGCCTGCGCATTGCGCTCCATGGCACGGAACATACAGCCCGAAAAGAAGACAATCTCGGCCAGGGAGAAGGGGTGATCGAGCGCTCGAGCCAGGACCATCGCCTCCTGGCTTTTCGTCAATGCCTGGTCGGGATAGCCAAGGAACCACAGGCAGCAGGCATCGTAGGCCAGGGCGCTCACGCCTGCATCTGACCCACTGAGGAGCACAAGGGGACGGTGGTGTTGCGGTTCGTAGAAGGCAAGCATCGGCTCGAGATGGGCGCGGGCTTCTACGAATTCTCCAAGAGCAAAAAGGACATATCCCAGGCGCCAGTGGCCCAGCGCTACGAGCAGGGGATCTCCGGTCCGCTGGGCCAGAGTGAGCGCCTCTTCCCCAAGCGCTCGCGCCCTTTGATGCTCGCCCCGCACATAATGAGCGGTTGCCAACTGGCCCACGATCCCGGATAACTCGGATGTCTTGCCCATCTGTTGGCCCAGCTCGCGGGCCCTGGAGTATGCCTCGATCATTCCTAGGAGTGGCCTGTCGTTGCCGCCCATATATGCTCTGCCAAGGGAGAGTAGCAGGTCAAGTTCGAGCTCGGCGCGCTCCAGGCGACCCTCCGCACCGCCAGGGTCTGGCAGAGCCACGAGCAACTCCAGCGCCCTGGTCAGGTGCGCGATTCCCTCCTGAAAGGCAGACAATTGCGCGGCCCGTTCCCCGGCTTGGTGTAAATAGTGTATCGCCTTCTCCGGGATGCCGGCTTCCTGGAAGTGCCATGCCAACTGAACCGCGACTGCCGAAGTAGTCGCCGTCGCCGCTGTCGCCGTGACACTTGCGACCCCGGCTGTGGTCGTTGCCATCTCGCCCGCCTGGACGCCATGCAACTCCTCCAGCGCGTTCCCCACGTCCTCGTGGAGATAAGCCCGCTCCACCTGGTCCAGGGTGTCGTACAGATACTTTTGGAACAGGGAGTGCCTGAACCGGTAGCGGGACACACGCCGTGACCCCAACCGCTCGATCGCCTGCGCGCGCACCAGGCGATGGGTGCGGTCCAACTCGCTGCTCAGGAGCTGCACCATCTTTCTCTCGTCAGTTTCCAGAACCCGGGCCAGCACCTCCGCGGTAAAGCCCTCACCCTCCACGCTGGCCACCCGCAGCGCGGCCTGCAATGGCCCGGCCAGGCGGCCGATGCGCTCGGCAATCGCCGCCTCCACCCGGGCCGGCAGTGTTTCCCAGTCCAGCCCCGGCCCCTCCACCCAGCAGCCTTCCCGGTCGTGTACCAGGTCCCCCCGTTCTTGCATGCCTCGCAACAGCTCGATGGTGGAGAGCGGGTGGCCGCGGGTCTGCCGGTAGAGCATCTGCCTGAAGGGGACTCCCAGCCGGTTGGGCTCGCTGTCCAGAACGGCCTCGACAAAGTCGCGGCGTTCGGCCTGATCCACGTCCACCGTGACGTCGCCAAAGAGCCGTTGGAACTCGTTGACCGTGGGCGCCAGCGGATGCCGTGCCCCATCCCTGCCCAGGGCAACTTCTTCCGGACGGTAGGTACCTACGATCAGGATCCGGCTGCCGGCCAACTGCCGGCCCAGATGGAAGAGCAGGCTGATCGAGCCCAGGTCTGCCCACTGCAGATCGTCCAGCATCAGCATCAAGGGGGCTTGGCATGCCAGGGCTTGCACCACCTGGGTGTACTGCTCAAAAAGGTGGCTCTGCTGCGACATGGGGACGGCGGGGCCGGCCGGTGCGCGCTCCAGCGGCTCACCCAGACGGATCAGCCAATCCGGCCTGACGGGAGCACCCGTCATGGCACGCTCTAGCAAAGCGGCTCGAGGGACAAACGTGTCGATCAGATCTGGCCCGGCCTCTACCAGCGCCTCCGCGGCAAGAGGCAGCGCATCCCACAGGCGGCGGGCGTGTTCCGTGGTTATGGCCCCCGCCGCCCACCGGGCCTCCACGTCGCCAGTCAGCAGTGCCAGGATCTCGCGCAGGGGCAGGTACGGGTCGCCTATGCCGGTGTGCGCGTTGCAGTTTCCGCTGGCGACGATCAGATCGGCATGGTCCTCCTGGGCGCGCCGGGCGAATTCCTGGATCAGGGCCGTCTTGCCGCTGCCCGCCTCGCCGGTCACGAATACGACGCGTCCCTGACCGGCCAGCGCCAGGTCCAGGAACCGGTCCAGGCGGGCCAACTCACGCTCGCGGGCCACGAAGGGGGGTGTTTCGACTTCAGGGGCTGTGCCTTCGAGAAAAGGGGGAAAGCGGGCGGCGCGGGTGAGCGGCGAAGTTGTAGACGGCGCCCGCGCTCCAAACGTGCCGCTTCGGATCTGTTCGTACAGTCGCACTGTTTCTGGCGCGGGCCTGACATCCAGCTCTTCGATCAGGAGGCGGCAGCAGGTCTCGTACTGGGCCAGGGCGGCACTGCGCTGGCCGTCGAGCGCCAGGGCGCGCATCAGTTGCCGGTGAGCGCCCTCGTCCCAGGGCTCTAGTTCGACCTGCTTCCGGGCATGAGATTGGGCCGTTTCGTACTCGCCGCGCTGCTCGTAAGCTGCCGCCAGGCGGTGGAGGGCGGACGACATCAGACGGGCGAGTCGCTCCCGCGTCAGCAGTGCCCATTCCTCGAATCCCGGGCTGTCGCCTACGGAAAAACCCTCCAAGAAGCTACCCTGGTAGAACGTAACGGCCCGTTCCAGTTGGTCTACGGCTGATGGGTCGGCCTTGTCAGCTTGCACTGCTTCAGTGAAGGCAGCGACGTCGAGCCAGCAGTTGCTGGCGGTGTTGAACTGAAGCGTGTCGCGGGTGATGAGCAGAAATGGTGGGTCTGCATGGCGGTCACCAATCGCCTTGCGGAGGCTGGAGAGGGTGTAGCGCAGGTTGCTGAGGGCGTCCCGGTCGGGCCAGTCGGGCCACAGCAGGCCAGCCAGCACCTCGCGCCGGTGTGGCCGATCTTGCTCTACAGCCAGATAGGCCAGCAGAGCCCGGACCTTATTGGACTTGAACTCGGTGATTGGGCATTCATCGAGCATCGCCTGGAAGGGACCCAGCAAGGAAAGACGTAGCCGCGCCATCAGTCCTCCCGCGGGAGTGATTGAAGCAACTCCCCCTACCGATAGTATACACCAAAGGGAGAGATTTCTCAACCTCCACGTTCTCGCCACGTGCGCACCACGTATGGACCACGCAGCTATGCTATATTGGTGCCAGAGCAGTCGGACTAGAAGCAGGGATGTAGGAAAGGAGCTTGACCGATGGGAGTCGTGACGCTGGATATGCTTCTCTCGCAGGACTATCGTGCAACTGGAGTGAACCTGCCCTGTTCCCCAGAAAGCCTGTATGCCCAGGCCCGTCAGCGCGCACGCCGCGGCCAGTTCTGGTCACGCCTGACCGGGCGCTCGCGGGCTCTCTATGCCCTGAAGGAAGTCAGAGCGGCCTGCACACTCAAGGCTGAATATGATGGCGGGATCCGAACTGTGCCCATCCGCCAGATCCGTGGCAGCGAGGGTCGCAGCCGGTACTTGGACCGCGACTTTGACCCGCTGCACGATCAGGCCCGGGGCCGCTGGTTGAGCATTGCCAGGGCCAGGCAACAGGGCAAAGGCCTCCCGCCGGTGGTGCTCGTCCGGGTAGAGGACATCTACTTTGTGCGGGACGGTCACCACCGCATCTCGGTAGCCAGGGCGCTGGGGCAGAACGAGATCGATGCCCGGGTGACTGTGTGGCAGGTGACCGGGCCTCTTCCCTGGGATGAGCCGGAGCAATCCCGGCACCCGGGGCTTGCGGGGAAGCTTTTGCGCCTGGCGCAGGCAGTCAAGGGACGCCGCGTTCAGGAACTGGCCGGGAGCGCGCGCAGCGCTGGCGCGTCGATGCCGGGCTGAAACGGGAGGATGGCAAGATGAACGAGCGTTCGCAACACGATGTCAGGCTCACAGGTTTCGAGGTGCAGACGAACTGGCATGTGATCACGGGCGGGACCTGCTGCGGCAAAACGACCTTGATTGATCTGCTGGCCGAACAGGGGTTCCAGACAGTGCCCGAGACCGGACGTCAGGTCATAGAACGCGAGGTGGCGAAAGGGCGATCTGTCGAGGAGGTGTTCCGGGATGGGGCCACGTGTGCACGCATGATCATGGACCTGCAACTGCGGACTGAACAGCGGTTGCGGGCGACCGATCTTCTTTTTCTCGACCGGGCTTTACCCGGTTGCCTGCCGTTCTATCGACACCTTGGACTGGACGAGAACAAAGTCTTGGCGGAATGCTTCCACCATCGCTACGCTTCTGTGTTCATCCTCGACTTGCTCCCTCTTGAGTTGGACGGCGCCAGGATCCAAGACGAGGCGTATACGGTCCTTTTGGATGAAGCGCTGGTCTACTACTATGGGACACTGGGATATGATGTGGTGAGGGTGCCGGTCCTGCCGCCCCAACAGCGGCTCGAGTTTGTCCTTGAAAAGCTCTCTGAGCAAGGGCTGGTCTCCCCGCTTGAGGCAGGGGCGACGTCGTCTTGCAGCCACTCGAGTACACCGAGCCGCGAGAGGGGCAGCAAGTGACCGACATTAAGGCTTTACCTCTCTCCAGTGAGGGCTGGCAGAAGCGTGCCCCCGTACTACAGATCTGACAGCTTGTGCACCCGTCCTGGCCGAGTACTCTCATCCGTTTGCGAAGAGCAGGCGCTGTCTGCCCCATCTAGTAGAGCAACAGCTTTCTCGCACCAGCAAGAGAGCAGCGCGAGCATTTTGAGCCCGGAAAGGAGCCTAGCCCCTGATGACCCAGGGGCTAGGCTCTCGTGTTCTGGGGGTACTGCTGTTCAGCCGACATGCCGTGCGAGGCCCGCATTGCATCCGGCAATGGGTAGATCTGCTCCATCACAGAGAGTCGCGCATAGAACGATATCGCATTTCGTAGGTGGTGACCCGCACCATGACCGGACATGCAGGCCATTCGGATTGAAGGAACTGGAAGAGGGGATTGAGCTCGGTCTCGGAACCAAACCCCCTCCGTCAGGCTGATGCCAGTGTAGCATCAGCATCGCCTCTATGGAAAGGAACGCAGACCATTTCAGACGGAATTCTGTTTGGATGATGCTCCTTCCTCTAGGCCGCCTGAGGCCGAGGTGAGGCCAGTGCCGGCTGCTTCGTCTGCGCTTCTAGCACAAAGCGCGTGCGCAGAGCTGGCCCGCTGTTGTGAGCTGCATTTGTCAATACTTGACACGGCTTTGAGCCCAATTCTCGCGAGAAACTTGATTCGGGTCTGCGGTCTACCACTTGCACCTGCTGGGGAGAGATGCTATACTGGGTGTGGCAATTGAGCACTCCCGGAGGAACCATCCAAGCACTGGACCGCCGAGCCGGCAAACATTGATGTCTGAGCGGAGCGGGGAGCTTCCGGCGGGGAATGGGCGCTATTTTCGACCACAGACCGACGCAGGACCGTTGCTTCACTGGCAAGTCTCTGTCCGACGCCTTCAGTACCGAGTCGATCATACTGCTGGGAGTTGGATGCCAGGAACACTGAAACTCCCTGGCACAAGGAGCACCAGATGTGCACAGGGGAGGCTCTATGACTGAGCGGGAACAGCTAGAACAAGCCATCACCCAGTTGGAGGCACAACGTGCCACCTTGGGCGATGGTGTTGTCGATGCATCTATCGCTGCCCTTCACGAAAAGCTCGCGGCCCTGGAACGGACTCCTGAACAGCGGAAGCAGGTCACCATTCTCTTTGCCGACATCTCTGGCTATACGGCCCTGTCCGAGACAATGGATGCTGAGGAATTGAGTGAGCTGATGAACGCGCTCTGGGAGCGGATTGATGCTGTTATTGTCGAGCACGGCGGCCACATCGACAAGCACAGCGGCGATGGAGTAATGGCCCTCTGGGGCGTGGACGTGGTACGCGAAAATGACCCCGATCGTGCGATTCGCGCCGCGCTGGCCATGCAGGCCGCGCTCACCGAGGTCAAAGCAGGCCACAACATCAATATGCGCATTGGTTTGAGCACCGGCCCAGTGCTGCTAGGAACCTTGGGAACCACGGGCGAGTTCTCGATTTTCGGTGATACGGTCAACCTGGCCAGCCGGTTGGAAGGGCTAGCACCAACGGGTGGGGTACTGATCTCCCACGACACCTACCAGCATGTGCGCGGGGTGTTCGACGTGCTGGAGCAAGAGCCTGTCCAGGTCAAGGGCAAGGCTCGACTGGTACAAAGCTACGTGGTGCAGCGTGCCAAGCCGCGGGCCTTCCGCATGTCGACGCGAGGCGTGGCGGGCATCGCGACTCGCATGGTTGGTCGCGATGCCGAATTACTCATGTTGCAGAATATGTTCCATGACGCGATAGAAGATGGCGAGGCCCAACTCGTGACCATCGTGGGCGAGGCTGGGGTAGGCAAGAGCCGGCTGCTGTACGAGTTCGAAAAGTGGATCGAACTACTGCCTGAGCAGGTTTGGCGATTCGAGGGTCGTGCCACGCCCGAGACGGAAGCGAGGCCCTACGGTCTCATCCAGCGCATGTTCGCCCACCGTTTCGAGATTCTGGGTAGCGACAGTGCCACGGAGATGCGTGCAAAGTTTCGCGCTGGGATGGCTTCCAGTCTAAACCCCGACCAGGCGGACTTGGTCGGGCAACTGATCGGCCTTGATTTCTCCGCAAGTCCAGCAGTCCAGGCACGGTTGGGCAGCGAGTCCCTTGTGGGGCTGGCGACGGCCCATTTGACCGAGTATCTGCGGGTCACAGCCAGTGAACCGACGGTGATCTTGCTAGAGGATATCCATTGCGCAGACGACAGTTCCCTAGACCTGCTCGACTGCCTTGTAACAGGGGCGCACGACGCGCGGCTGCTGGTGGTCTGCCTGGCGCGTCCCCAGCTTTTCGAGCGCCGTCCGAGCTGGGGCGAGGGACAACAGACTCACACTCAGATCAATCTCAAGCCCCTTTCGCGGCGGGCAAGCCGGGCTCTGGTAGAAGAGATACTGCGGAAAGCCGGGGACATTCCCCATGAACTTCGCGATTTGGTCGTGGAGGGGGCCGAAGGCAATCCCTTCTACGTTGAAGAGTTGATCAAGATGCTGATCGAGGACGGCGTGATCGTAGTAGGGGAGGATTTCTGGCGAGTTGAGTTGGAGCGGCTGGCGACGGTGCACGTTCCACCAACGCTGACCGGGGTGCTGCAGGCCCGGTTGGACAGCCTGCCAGCCGAGGAGAAAATGCTTCTGCAACGAGCTGCGGTGGTGGGACGGCTGTTCTGGGACACGGCAGTGGCCCAATTGAAGGCCAAGGAGGGAAGCGGTCTCGACAATGAGCAAGTCACCGCTCTTCTGGAAGCTGTTCGTAATCGAGACCTAGTCTTTCGGCGGGAGCGTTCTGCCTTTGCGGGTGCGGAAGAGTACATCTTTCAGCATACTCTGCTTCGAGACGTTACCTACGAGACAGTATTGCTAAACCTGCGCCGGGTGTACCATGGTCAAGTCGCGCGCTGGCTGGAGACCGCTGCCGGCAAGCGAATTGGGGAATACCTAGGGCTGATTGCTGGGCACTATGAGCTGGCGGGAGAGGGAGAAAAGGCGGCAGAGTACTTGCTGCGCGCCGGTGACCAAGCCCGTCTGGCCTATGCTTGCCAGGAGGCGAGGGGTTACTACCACCGAGCGCTTCCATTGCTTGAAGCACAGAGCCAGCTGGACCAGGCAGCGCGAACCCTGATGAAGCTTGGCTTGACATACGAACTGTCTTTTGACTTCCAGGGTGCGCGCCAGACCTACGAACAAGGCTTTGCTATGTGGCAGCGAGCTGGGGATGAACGGTGGGAAGATCTTTTGCCTGCGCCTCATCCTCTGCGGCTCAACACGACCAGCCCGACGGCCCTAGACCCAACAATGGCCGAGGACGCGAGATCGGCCGCAAAGATATCAGAGCTATTCAGTGGGCTGGTGGAGCAGAGGCTCGACCTGGAAGTTGTGCCCGATGTGGCCCAGAGCTGGGAGGTTCTGGAAGGCGGCAAACGGTACATCTTTCATCTGCGGGAGGATGTGCTTTGGACTGACGGCAAGCCGGTTACGGCTGGGGACTTTGAATATGCCTGGAAACGGGTGCTAGATCCTGGCCATGGCATGCCTCTTGCCAGCCTATTGGACGACATTAAGGGAGCCAGGGCCTTTCGTGAGGGCCAGGTGTCTGGACCAGACAGTGTGGGGGTGAAGGCGCTGGACGAGTTCACCTTGGTCGTCGACCTGGAAGGTCCGACAGGCTATTTCCTCCAACTATTGGCTAACACAATTACTTTCCCTGTGCCACGCCACATGGTGGAGCTACACGGCGAGGCCTGGTCTGATCCGGAGCACATTGTCACCTGTGGTCCCTTCAGGCTGGAGGCCTGGCAACCAGAAACGCAGATGATCCTGGCACGCAATCCTGATTATCCTGGTCGGTTTAGGGGCAACCTAGAGTGTGTCGAGTTGCTGCTAACTGAACTCGAGCCGGCTGCGAGTTTGGAGATGTATAAAGGCGATCAATTGGATGTTGTTGATGTCACGGCATTTGAAGTAGACCCTATGCGGCAAATGCATGCCGGTGAATACCGCCGGTTCCCGCAACTCGTGACTGCGTACCTGCAATTCGACGCTAGTCGTGCACCCTTTGACGATGTTCGAGTGCGGTGGGCATTCGCACTGGCGACAGACAGGGAAGCGCTGGTGAAGGCTGCCAGACCGAACTGCTTTCCCGCCACGGGCGGCTTCGTACCCCCGGGTATGCCAGGTCACTTGCCGGGAATCGGCCTGCCATGCAATATCGGCCAGGCGCGTCAACTCCTAGCTGAGGCTGGCTACCCCGGTGGTCTAGGCTTCCCAGTTGTGGAGTGTGTGGCACGTCCAGATCAGGCTGACCTAGGAAAGAACCTGCAGGCCCAATGGGAGGAGAACCTGGGAGTCAAGATCAAATGGGAGACGGTAGAGTGGCAGGCGATCCTTGCCCGGCTTGGTGAGCAGGTGCCGCATCTCCTTATCATGGGTTGGATGGCTGACTATCCCGATCCGGACAACTTTTTGAGGGCGCGAATCGACCATATTCAGCATCAAAGTGGGTGGCGAAATGCAGGCTACGATAGCCTTGTGAAGCAAGCCCAACGCAGTCTAGATCAAGGGGAGCGGATCAAGCTGTATGGGGAAGCGGAGCAAATCCTGGTGGCGGAAACGCCGATCATACCCATCTTTCATACGTCAGTCCGACTCTTGGTGAAACCCTGGGTCACAAGGTTTCCGACGACGGGACTGAGAGAGTGGTTCCTCAAAGATGTAATCATCAAGCCACACTAGTGCTTGGCGTCAAGACGCGCCGCGAGGGAGATGGCACCAGACGCCGTTGGGGGCTTTGGCAGTTGGACTAGAAGACCCAGGAGCCAGATAGATGTTTCTGCTCAATGCCACGAGTACACCGCGGCATGAATTATCCATAGCCAGACTGTTACGAGCTTGGAGGGTTCCCGTTTCGTGACTTGCTACAACGATGACTTTCAGTCCTGCCGGGCCCAACGTCTCAATCCTCGCTCTCAAAGAGCGGCAGGCGTACCGTGAACGTAGAGCCTCTGTTCTCCTCGCTGACCAGCTCCAATTCGCCGTCAAAGCGCTCTACAAGCTCCTTTGCTCCGGCGAGACCTACCCCAGTGCCGGGGATCTGACTGCGGCGGGCGTTGGAAGCGCGAAAGAATTCGGTAAAGATCCGGGTGATCTGCGCCTCTGGAATGCCTATGCCTGTGTCTCTGACTTCCAAAACAGCCCAAGGCCTCTCTTGGTGCAACAGAATCTGTATGCTTCCAGCGGGCGTGTATTTGATCGCGTTGGAAACGAGGTTGGACAAGATGAGATGATAGGCTTGCAGATCAATGCGTACAAGCACGGGGGATGGCTGCAGATCGAGGCTGAGGGACAATCCCTTCGCTGTGGCCTCGTCCACGTAGGGTTCGCAGTCGGTTCTGGTCTTGATGACGAGATCATGCACGGCGATGTCGCCCAGTGGGCGGCCTGCCTTGATCTGCGCCAAGTCCATGATGTCGTCTACCAAGGAGAGCAACTCGTCCATCCGGGCCTCAATCCTGCCGAGCACCGAACTAAGGGTTTCGTCCTCCTGATTCACATACCGCAGTGCGGCCGCCAGCGACTTTGAGGTGCTGACTGGCGCTCTCAGTTCATGCACAAGGATGCGCATAAAGTCGGCTTTCTCCCGCTCCAGGTATTTGAGGGAGGTCAGCTCATCGCGCACCTTGGCATGATAGAGAGCGTAGGCCACAAAATGGGAGACACTCTGCAGAGGTAGTAGGTCGGTGTCAGAAAACGGACGCTGCCTACAGTTGATGACTTGGATCACCCCCATGAGCTCACCCTTGAAGACTGCGGGGGCACACATCACGTCTCGGGTGCGGTATTGGTTTCTTTCATCCCAGGAACGATCGAATCGGAGTTTGGCGTCTATGAAGCTGAGATCGCCATAGGCGTCGGGAATCACAAACGAGCGGCCAGTTAGGGCGCAGTACCCGGCGAGAGAATCCTCGCATATCGGGACGTGAATGGTACGAGAGACATTGCCGACAACGGCTTTCGACACGAGTTCCTGGGTGTCTGGACGCACCAAATAGGTTGTGGCACGCTCTGCCTTGAGGACCTGACGCACAACCTGGGTCGTGTGGTGGAGCACCTGGACGATGTCGATCTCTCCCAGCATCTGATCGTACAGTTCGAACAGCTGCCCATGCACAACCAATCTGTCAAAATCGATATCGCTTTTTGGGGTAGCAGAAGGTTTACCCATTGCCTCGATACCTGAAAAAACTCTGGCGTTTCCCCATGACTGTCTATAATTGTATCATGAGTGGGAAGAGAGCGCAACACGGAAGGAGAACTGCCATAGTGGTCCGTTGTTACCTGCTACTAGCCGAAAACTTTCATCCGTCAGGCAGCTCAGGGGCGGGACGCTCCCAACTCGACTGTCCACACCCAGACGATACTCCTATACCCACTGCAGACTTCGCAAATCAAGCTCGTGTGCCGTGAATTCCTTTGAGTAGCGCAGTATGAGTGAAGGAGTACGGTGAGTTATCCGGGCAGCCCGAGCGCTGGGATCCTGTTTGGGATTTGGTGCCTCCTGTGTTGCCTGTGGTCGAGGGGTTCGCCAAATCAGCCGGCGATGTCAGCTGCTACTGGGCTGCCGGCGGACTGAGCGAGCGCTGTGTTGCCCATTTTGCCCAATCTCAAAGCACAAAGCGCGTGCTGAGAACTAGACCACCATTGCGAGTTGTATCCGTCAATACTTCTCAGGCCTTTTGCCAAGCAAGCACAATGCCACAGGCAGGTCTGGCGTAGGGCGGCATGGCGCGCGGGCCGCCCGGTTTCTGATGGTCTGCTTGTCGATGACAGGTACAGCTTAGTGATGCAGATGTTGTTCTAAAGGCTCTCCGGTCTGAGCGGATTGGAAGATCAGCAAGAACACCGTTGGCTCGGTATTGCTAGGATTGCGCCAGCAGTGTGGGAGCCTGGCCTCAAAGAGCAGCGATTCTCCAGGGGGCAACCGGTAGATCTGCTCCTCGATCCGGTACTCCAGCTCGCCCTGCAGGCAGAACACCAATTCGTGACCAGGATGGACTATCGGGTCCATGCCACTGTCCGCTCTTGGCTGCATAGTCACCACGAACGGCTCTAACGTCTGATCTTCCAAATCTGAGCCCAAGCTTTCCAGCAGGACGCCGGGGTCGTTGGTGGAGGGACGTTGCCCCGGTTGGGAGTGAATCACCTGGACCTGCTCGCCCTGGCCCTGGAAAAAGGCCGTGATCGGCACCCTCAAGGCGCTCGCCAATTGGTGCAGGGTCGAGACGTTGGGCGATGTCGCCCCGCGCTCGATGAGGCTCACTGTATTGGGCGAGAGTTCGCACATCTCGGCCAGTGCGCGCATGGATAGCCTGCGCTGCTTGCGTAGCCTGCGTAGCTGAGCGCCCACATCTGGGGGTCCTTGTTCGCTCATTTCTATCTCCTTCTATTGCTCAACGCCGGAGCTCATGGTATCACCTTTTGCTCGTTGCTCGCAACCCGGCCTGGCCCTGGAATGTGCTGCCAGGCGGCAAGCTGGTACACATTATACCAGAGCCGGGGCCTTTTGCCAAGCAAACGCACGTCCGCATACAGGGTGAGTCCCACGTTGCCGACCACGCGGGCCATCCCGCTCCCGTAGGCGCCTTGCCCGATGCCAGCTCTTGTGCAGGCGTGATCTGCTGCC
>Ga0316577_10000444_pt1 | contig 16205 bp, 14 predicted proteins | sample S5NA_FD_203073 | JGI IMG/M metagenome (GOLD analysis project Ga0316577, IMG submission 203073) | Rhizosphere microbial communities from salt marsh grasses in Alabama, United States - S5-7_050615r2r1 | ecosystem: Host-associated > Plants > Roots > Rhizosphere | place: USA: Alabama | collected... | reverse complement strand
TAGCTCAGGATCCGTACGGCATCGATTCCCGGCTTCTCCTCGGTGTCCAGCTCGAAGGGGCTGAACTGGGCCCAGAGGTCGGCAACGGGGAAGAGGTTGGAGATGCCCCAGGTGATGGCCTGGCGGCCCACGGTGACGTCACCCAGGCCCGTGTACAGGGTCAGGGAGAGACGGTCCACGTCGTGCCACGCCCCGAGGCGATCCTCGTCGATGAAGTGGGTGCTGAGGTCCAGGGATCTCCCCGGGACCACGGTCACCCCGAACCCCGCCGCCGAGCCCCCGAGGGTCGAGGAGGATGAGGAGGCCTGGAGCTGGAAACGGTCGTGAACCTCTACGACGGCGCCTTCCCCCATCCGCAGGGTCCACTTCAGGCGGAGTACTTCGGCGTTGAATCCCGAGCGCCGGTCCTCATTCGGGATCCGGAAGCCCTGATCGTAGAGCCCCGTCAGGGACCGGAAATACCCCCCCAGATCCAGGGAGCTCTTCTCTCCCTCCAGAAGGGTGAACTGTGCCTGGAGGGCGCCGACGGGAACCAGGAGGGCTGTGGCCCCGGCCAGGAGGACACCCCGTCTTCTCAATTTGCCCCTGGGCCGGCCGGCTGGGCTCCCGCCGGGGGTGTCGCGGGGGCCCTCTCCGCCGAAGACGCCGGTTCCTGGCATTCCACCGGCCTCAGTTCCCGGTCCTCTGAGCCCTGCCGTCCACCCGCCCGTCCAGGAGCCTGACTACTCGCCGGGCGCGCTCGATGACCACCGGATCGTGGGTCGAGAAGAGGAACGTGGTGTTCAACTCCTGATTCAGCTCCAGCATGAGGTCCAGGAGACCGGCGGAGGTCTCCGAATCCAGGTTCGCCGTGGGCTCGTCTGCCAGGATCAGGGCGGGGCTGGTGGCCAGAGCCCTCACCACGGCCACCCGCTGTTGTTGCCCACCGCTCAATTCGTGGGGTTTCCGGTCCATCATGTCCCCCAACCCCACCCGCTCCAGGAGTGGCTCTACCTTCTCCCGGCGCTCGTGGGGGGAGATCCCCCGGAGGAGAAGGGTGAACTCGGCGTTCTCGTACGCGGTGAGGACCGGAACGAGATTATAGGCCTGGAAGATGAAGCCCACCTTCTCCAGCCTGAAGTCGGCCGCCTCCCCTTTGTCCAGCCGAGTGATGTCCGTGCCCGTCACCTCGATCCGCCCGGAGGTGGGCTTGTCCAGGACTCCGATGATGTTCAGAAGTGTCGTCTTGCCGGAGCCGGACGGCCCAGCGAGGGAGGTGAACTCTCCCTCGGCGATGTCCAGGTCCACCCCTCGGAGGGCGTGGACCTCCAGGGCCCCGTCCTGGTAGGTCCGGGTGATCTGACGCATCCGAATGAGAGCGCCGTTTTGCCAGGTGGCGCCGGCTTCGGACGGTCCTCCAGTCGGTGTCTCTTGGCCGCTCATAATGGCTTGTTCCTCGTTCGTCACTCGTATAGTCGCATGGCTTCCGCCGGTTCGAATCGGGAAGCCCGCCATGCGGGGTAGAGGGCACTGCCCAGGGTCACCAGCGCCACCAGAATCGAGGCCGCGACCCATTTCGTGGGATTGACCACGCTCCTCATGACCATGTTCGAGAAGTCGATCCCGGAGAGCTCCATGTCGTCCACCCCCCAGAGGGCCACGGGAATGCCCCAGTGGCTCGCGGCCAGGTGCCCCGCGAAGCCCAGGACGAACCCGATGGCCATGGCCAGGAGGGTCATGAGAAGAGTCTCGGTGAGGAGAAGCCTGGCCACTCCTCCACCCCGAAGCCCCAGAGCGTTCAGGAGCCCGAACTCCCGGACCCGCTCCATGACGGCCATGAGGAAAGTGTTGGCGATGGCGAAGGCCACGATGGCGAAGATGACCACCAGGTAGATGTAGAGGAACGCGTCGTCGATCTGTATGAACCCTACCATCTCCGGTACGGCTTCCTGCCAGGTCAGGACCTCCAGGTCCTCCCCCACGGGTCGGAGGGAGGCCCGGATCCTGTTGGCCACCGTGTCGGACGGGAGGCCCTCCACCATCACGACGCCCACCTGGGTCAACATGCCGGTGGCGGAAATGGCATTCTGGGCCGCCCCCAGCGTGGTGAAGCCCGCCATCTCGTCCACCTCCCGGAACCCGGTCTTCACGACTCCGGTGAGATGGAAGAGAGCCCGGGTGACCTCCCCGTCGGGCTGGGAGGCCGTCAGCACCACACGGTCACCCAGATCCAACTCCAGCTTCTCCACGATGACCGCACCCAGGACCAGTGGGTCGGACCGACTGGACTGGTCCAGATAGACCCCCGAGGACAGGTCCTCGGAGTAGTCCTTGAGGGCCTTTTCCCTCTCCGGATCGATGCCCTGGAGCAGGAGGGGCCGGGTGCCCGACGCACTGCTCACCAGCCCCGTGATGAGGACCCTGGGGATGGCGGCCCGGACCCCCGGGACCGACTCGACGGTGGATAGGATCTCCTGCCCCCGCCTCATGACCAGGTCACTGGACTTGTCTTCCCAGTAGCCCTTTTCGTGGACCAGGACGTCTCCCCCCGCACCCTTGGCGGCTTCGTCGAGCATCTGCCCGTGGCCATCGTCCCCCATCCCCATGGAGAAGAGGCAGAGGCCGTAGGAAAAGGCCACCGCGGAGGTCATGATCAGGGTCCGGGTCCGGTGGCGCCAGAGGTTACGCCAGGCCATGCGCCAGAGCATCACTGCCTCCCCGCGATGGTGGGTGCCGGGTCGAGGCGGGCCGATTTCACCGCGGGCCACAGACCTGCCAAGAAGGCCACGAGCACCATGACGACGATGGGTTGGATGGCAGCCATGGGTGTGAGAATCGAGTACATCCGCCCGGAGAACGCCACGCCCATGAAGGTGAACTCACCGTGCTCCGTGAAGAGGGACAGATCCAGACCGGCCGTCGCATGGTACCAGGTCACTGCTGCCCCCAGGGCGGTTCCCAGGAGACCTCCCAGGCTTCCCAGAACCAACGACTCGGTCACGATCATCCGGAACATCTTCCTCGGACGCATCCCGATGGCCATGAGAACGCCGAACTCCCTCTTCCTCTCCAGGGCGCTCATCCGTTGCGTGTTCAGGAGACCGATGGCAGCCACCAGGTAAATGAGGAGGTAGGTCATCCAGTTGGATTGTCGGCTGATTGTGAGCATCTGGTAGACGCTGGGGAGGATCTCCTGCCACGGGCGGACCAGGAGCCCGTCGGGGTCGATGGATTCGCCGTCCCCGTCCCGGACCCCCTGGGTCTGGGCTCCCAGGGAGGCGGCCACCCGTCCCGCGGTCGCCCGGGCCCCCAGGAGGTCCGTGGTGCTGATGGCCAGCTCGTGTATCTGGTCTCCCAACGCGGCCAGGTACTGCGCGTCCTTCAGGTGCATGTACGCCGTCATGCGATCGACCGACGTGTTTCCCGTGGTGACGATTCCCACCACTTCCAGCAGGTCGTTTCCCAGAGAGCCGTCGGCGGCCTCCAGGAACACGACGAGCTCGTCCCCCGGGGCCACGCCAAGCTGTCGAGCCATACCGGAGCCCAGGACGACCTCCCTGGGTGCCGGGTAGGCCGGAGGATCCAGTCCGAGCCAACGACCCTGGACCAGCGCGTCCGTGATAGGCGTCGTCTCGGCCTCCTTCGTGGGGTCCACCCCGAAGATCCTCGCCACCACGGATTTCTCCTCATTGCCCACGAGACCGTTCAACCGCACCCGAGGAGAGACCGCCTTCACCCCCGGAACCCGGGCGACGGTGTCCAGCATGGCGGTGGTGGCGGTAAAGCTGCGGTACACCCGGGGGTTGTCGGCGAAGCTCGCCTTTTGCACTTCTACCTGCCCTGTCTCTACCGCTGTTGCCCCACGGACCATCGCTCCCAGCCATCCTTCCATGAACCCGAGGATCCAGACCATGAAGGCCACGGAGACGGCGATCCCTCCCAGCGTCAACCCACTTCGCCATCGGTTCCTGGTGAGGTTTCGAAAGCCGATCTTTGCCGAGATCACGTCCCTCTCCTTCCAGGTTCCGGGGAGCCTTCGTGGGGAAGCTCGGGCGCCCCGGTGCCTTTCGGCGTCAGCCCCTCGCTGCCCGCCTCAGACCTTGTCGCGTGAAGAGTTGATCGTCCACCGGTACGTCCAGCTGAAGCTCGAGGTACTCGATCACCGTGTGCTCATCAGGCTTGTCCTCGGGAACGATGGTCATGCGCATGGGGATCTTCTTCCCGGCGATGGTCTGGATCCGATCGAAGGACATGGACCGAACCAGCTCCCCGTCGTCGTAATACTCCGATCGGACGGGTACCCAGTCGTCGGGGGTGATGAGAAAGACCAGCTGGGAGTAGACCACGGGGGCGTCGGGCTTCGGAGTGAGGGTAGCCTTCAGGTAGGTCACTCCATCTTGCTCCTCGGTGGAGAGGACCGCGGTGTAGTCGTCCAGGTAGCTGGTCTCCCGCATGAGGTCGTCATTGGTGAAGTGGCTCCCCATCCAGTTGTCCGAGAGGAGGCCCGTGGGAATGCGGATCAGGCGGTCGGCCCTCGGGGCGTAGTTCCAGAGCCCGTCCTTCGTACGTAGCGTGGCGGTGCCGGCCTCCCTGGCGGGAGACCGGATTACGATCAGAGCGTCGTCGTCCCCTTTCGACCAGGCTTCCATCCCCAGTTCCCGGGTGCCCCGCTCCCGGACTACGGTCATCTGCATGGTGGAATGGGAAGACTCCGACCGATACAGGTCGTCGATGTAGTCCATGACCCGGTTCACATCCGGAATGGGAACCTGAGCCCTGGACGGGGCCGGGAGGCCGGACGCCACCGCGGCAAGGAAGAGGGCCACCACCGCAGTCCTGCCCGGGGTCCTGTCACTCCCGGAGCCGATCCGGGCTCGAGTCCGGTTTTCTATCGTTCCCATCCTTGGTTCTCCTTGTCCAGCATGTCCCGGATGAGGTCGACCCGCGCGTCCACGATCTCCTTAATGGCCTCGGGGCTGAACTCCTCCCAGTGCTCCATCATCCACCGGTCTCCCCCCTGGTCGGCTCCCATGGTGATCTCCACCAGGAGGTCCGTGGGAAGATCCGTCCTGATCAGGCCCAGGCCCTGGCCCCGGGTGATGATGGCCCTCCACATGCCGCGGCCCAGATCGGAGAGGCGCTCCACCGCCAAGCGCGCGCCGGACTCATGATGAACGTGGTGAAAAGCCCGGGCAACTCGGATCCACCAATCGTCTCGCCGCACGAACTCCACCGTCCTGTGAGTAAGCTCCAGGAGGGCATCCCAGAACTCGTCGGGGCCCAGGATCTCCAGGGAGGGCCAACCGATCTCCTCCAGGATTCTCTGGGTCCCTCGCTCAGCCACGGTGGCGAAGAGGTCAGCCTTGTCCTCGAAATAGTAGTACACGGACCCCTTGCTCATTCCTGACGCGAGGATGATCCGGTTGATGGAGGCGGCCTCGAACCCCTTCTCGGCGAATTCCTCCCCTGCAGCACGCAGGATCGCCTCCTGCCGTTCGGGGTCCAGGTTTTCGAATCGATGCCGGGCCATTTCTGGCTTCCTTCCAGGATTCCCGTGCCGGCGGTCCGACCACTAGGTTCGACCGGTTGGTCTAATTTATGAAACCTGGTACAGGAATGTCAAGCTTCTCCGGTGGCCGCTACCGGTGTCAGGCTGGACGCCTCCCGGTTCCGGGTGTTACGGTTCCCCCGAACCGGTTTCCACACCGTCCCGAGGAGACGACGCTTGCCCTTTCAGATCTCTGCCTTCGGGCTCTCCGACAGGGGCAGAATTCGCCCGAAGAACGAAGACTCCATGGCGGTGGAGCCCTCGAAGGGCATCGTCATGGTGGCGGACGGGATGGGGGGGGCGCCTGCCGGGGAGGTCGCCAGCGCCCTTGCCGTCCAGGAGACTTGCAGGGGACTACACTCGGGTCTCGGTCTCCGGGAGGCCATCCTGAGGGCGAACCAACGGATTCTGAGCCTGGCGACCCGGGAGAGCGAGCTCTCCGGCATGGGCACCACTCTGACCGCACTGAGAGTGGAGGCCGACGGCGGGGCTTTCGAGGGAGGCCATGTGGGAGACTCCCGAGCGTACCGTCTGAACAGGGACAAGCTGAGTCAGATCACTCGGGATCACACGGTGGTGGCCGGAATGGTGGAAGCCGGAACCCTGAGTCCTTCGGAAGCACGGGGCCATTACCTGGGGCACATCCTCTCCAGGGCCCTCGGGACCGAGGAGGACGTTGAGGTGGAGGTGTTTCTGGGGGTCGTGGAGGAGGGAGACCGTTTCCTCCTTTGTTCCGACGGCCTCATGCGGGTGATGGAGGATCGGGACGTGGAGGAGTGGCTCCAACGGTCTCGGGAGAAGGATCTGGAAGACGTCGTCCGCCTGTGGGTGGAGGAGGCCAACCGGAGAGGAGCACCGGACAACGTCACCGTGGCCATCCTTGGCGTCGAGGCGAGAGGTTGACCGAAGGTCCCGGCGACTCGCTCGGCGTCCCCGTCCCCTTCCCCCGTCCTGAGCCACGCCGGTCTATTCCAGCGATAAGAGCTCCGGCAACCCCGTAAGGTCCAGAGGCCCTGAGACGGGGTACAGATCCGACCAGCTGATCAGGGGGCTCCTTCGAGACACCTGGCGTTCCAATGCCCTCAGAAGCCGGGCTTGATTCCCGTCGGGCATGGTGGGATGCACCATCACTCGAACCACCACACTCTGCGAACTCTCTCTCACGAGGAATTCGGGGACCGGTGGTGCCTCAGGCACTGTCGGTGACGGCGGACCCTCGGGTTCTCCCGAGACCTCGGCCGCGTCCGACTCACCTGCTTCCTCTTCCTCCGGCGCCACCGGTGTATCATCGGGCAGGGTTCCCGCTTCGATCTCTGGGGGCTGGAACTCGGGGTTGGCGACGACCTCCCGTACCCGCACCTCTGCCGTCCCGAAGCGAAAGAGATGGGTCTCGGCTCGTTCCAGCTCAGGGTACTTGCTGAAGAGATATCCGCGGACGACCTCCTCCAGCGGCAACACGACGGTGCTGCCGGGCACCCTCATGAAAGAGGGGGTCCCCGAGTCCAGGACCAGGTGGAAGAACCGCGTCGATTCGGATCCTCTCATCCAGGTCGTGAGGCCGAGGGCACCTCCCACGGAAGGCATCTCGGGCACGAACGCCGGTCCCCAATCCGCAACGAGCTTCATGGAGGGCAGAAAGCGTTGGGAGAACGTTTCCAGAAGTGCACGGCGGTCCTCGTGCATCAGGCCGGACCACCCCCGCAGGTGGACGCGCCGCTCCTCGAGAGCCGGGAGGATATCCCTCCTCACGATCTCGTACAGACGATCCGTCATCGCCCTGACCTTGACCGAGAGGAGATCGAGAAGGGGAAGCGGTGAGGGCCTGTCGAAGGAGGTCTCCTCGGAGAGGATCCGCTCCTTGACGTCCCGGATCTCCTTCAGGAAGAGACTGTCCAGCCCTCGGGCGACCTCCCCCACGGCCGCTACGCGCTCCTCCACCGATCTTCCCAGGTCCTCGGCAGCCCTCAGATGCGGGAGAAGGCCATCGACGGCCTCGATCTCCACCTCTCTCTCCTCATCTTCTCCCAGCGGGCCAATCCCCGGGAGTGGGCTTCCATGGGGGGAGACGGGGGGCGCGTAGGCCGGGATCCACCTCAGCTGGCCCAGAAGGCGCCGGCGCGTCAGGAGAAGGAGAGCCGCCAGGAGGTTCGGGTTCTCGAAAATCGCCCTTCCTGCATTCTCCAGGAGCTCGTGCCAGGGGTACCAGGTGAGGGAAGATGGGGGCTCGTCGGACCCCTCCTCGGGAGCCGGGGCCGGCGCCGCCCACACTTCCATCAGGGGACGCCCCTCTCTGGGATCAGTGGTTCCGAGCCTGACCAGCTCCAGATCCTCCTGCCCCGTGAGGTCGGCCAGGAGAGCCCGGGCGGCGTCCTCCCCGGAGCCCCGGAAGGTAGGAATCGAGAGGATCTCTCCGCGCCGGACCAGGCCCAGGTCACCCTCCCGGAAGAGAGCCAGGGCCAGGCTCAAGGCGTATGGAGACAGCTCCGAATCCCTCGACCCCCCCTCCATTGCCAGGATCCGATGAGCCCTCTGGAGGGTGCTGAGGCCATCGGGAAAGAGGTGATATTGGTCCCGAAGCGCCCGGGCGATATCCTGTATCGGCGGCCCTCCCCCTCTCCTCCGGCGAATCCTGATCTCATGGAACACTGAGGAGGACCTTCCCACCTGGACGGTGATTCGATCAAAGAAGAGAAGGAGGACCGGCCGCCGGAGGATCCGGGTCCGGAGGGCTCGGCCCAGTCGCTGGATGTCCAGGGCGATCAGGGGCCTGAGCTCCCGAGGGTCCACGCACTTCTTGATCTGGGCGGCTGCCTCGGAATCTCCCCTCAGGGTCTCGTAAACCCCCATGCCGACCGCAGAGGCCGTGAGGCGGGATCTGGAAGTGATCCCCTCCGAATCGGGACCCTCACCCACGGTGACCACCACCGAGGGCTCCTCACCCTCCCCCTGCCGAAGCTTGCAGGTCATTCCTCGTCGCCGGAGGGTCTGGTCCGGAGTATCGAAGTAGGTCTCCCGGAGGAGCCGTATTCGGGGTGGACCCGCGTCGACCCCCAACGGTCGTTCCCCGGAAGCCATCCGGACCAGTTGTTCCGAGGACGGCACGAGGAGGTTTAGCTCGACTTCCTGGATCATGGGAGCCCCTCTCCCTCGGGTGCTCCGCGCGGGTAACGGGTCAGCCGTCCCTTCTTCCCCTGACCTTCGTCGGCCAGGAGAAGGGATCCGTCGGCCAGGAAGGTGATTCCTTCGGGCTGCGGGTGGGTCTTATGGTGGAGCTCCCGGCCAGCCATAAGCGCTCCCTGGGAGCTGAGCTCGAGAATGGTCTCCTCCTGGGCGGAGACGAGGATCAGCCGCCCCGTTTCCGGGTGGACCTCGATTCCGGACGGGTGGAAGGAATCCTCGAGATCGAACTCCTCCAAAGCCTCGAAGGGAAGAAACACTCTGGGAACCGGGGCGGTTCGCAGGGAGTCCAGCTCCACCGAGAAGACCACGAGATGGTCCTTCAGCTCTTTGGCTCTGGTGTTCTTGCAGGGGAGGAGAAGGGAACGGCTGCCGGGGTCGAAGGCCAGCCCCTCGATCTCACAGAGCCGGCCCAGGTTCGTCTCGTACACCCTGTACGACAGCGCAGAGCCATCCTGCCCCTCCCTCGTTTCCAGAAGCTCACCGGCAGAGGTGACCAGGAAGAGACGCTCTTCCACCGAGGCGATCCCCTCGAAATCCCCGGATACGCCCCCGATCCCCGCGGAGAACGCCTTGAGGACCGAGCCGGTGGCGGGGTCAAGCTCATAAATCACGGCTCGCTCGTCATCGTGTGCCAGGACTCGACCCCCGGAGGTCACGGTCAGACCCGAGATCTCCTCAAGAGAGCGTGGAAGCTTCTCCTGGACTCCACCGTCCTTGGAGAAGTCGAACGCATCGAGAACGCTCGATGGGGCCTGGGCCGCGACAACCCAGCCCCCGGAGAGCAGGGCGAGGGCCACTGCGGGTGAGATGCGGCGCGGGAGCCGGCGCCTCATGAGCGCCCGCTCCGGGCTTCGGGAGGTGGCATCCGTGATCATCGGTCGCTGCCGAGCCCCTCCAGCGAGCGATACTCCGCGGCCAGGACCTGTCTTCCCGGAGCGCTCTGGAGGAGCTCCAGGAGACGGGAGGGCGACTCCCCCTTCTTGAGGCGGACCAGGTATTCCAGTGCGGAGGTGGTGCTGGCCCCGGGCAGGATCTCGGCCAACTCCCAGCGCCTCGCCTTTTGGGCCAGGATCTCGTCCACCAGGGCCTGGGCCCCCACCAGCTGCTCGGCGTGAACGATCAGGAGGCCGTTCAGGCGGTCTCTCTTCCTCACCTTTGCCTCCGCCTTGAGATACCGGTCCATCCGGGCGACCCTCGTGGCCACGTCCCGGATTTCTTCCTGGGTCATCGCTTCCAGCAACTGGCTATCCCCGACGGAGAGAGCCGTGGCGGCCGAGCCCGGCCCCGCCAATACGTCGCCGAGGCCCATGGCACCGGTTCGGCTCCGTTGGTCGGCGTAGATGTTCCCGAAGTTGGACCAGAAGAGGTAGAGAATCACCGCGTTGAAGATCACGGAGAGGATCGCGGCCACTCCGAGGGCCCACGCACCGGAGGCCAGGCCGACGCCGATGGCGAGGAAGACGTACACCGCGTCTTTGGTGTCCTTCAGGGTGCTACGGAACCGGACCGCCGCGGCGGCACCGGCGAGGGAGAAGGCCAGGGCGAGGTTGAACTGGACGATGAAGACGATTCCCGCGACTGCGATGGGCAGGATCAGCATGGCCTGCACCACCGATTCGTCGTAGCCCCGCCGTTGCTTGGTAAGGAGGTAGACCCACGCCACGGGGATCATCAGGGCGAGGGCACCCAGCAGGGAGACAGCCGCGAGAAGGGCGAAGACCCTACCGGCGTTCTCACCCCCACCGAGAGTCGCCATCGGTGTGCTGTTGAGAGCATCCGGGACGAGGGAATCGTTGAGGGATGTGCCCACCGGCTGCGCACGTGAGAGCCTCTCGAATCCACCGAACACGACCTCGTGGAAGACCGGAAAGATCCGTGCGAGGACGTATGCGGTGGCAAAGAGGGCCACATAGTAGAGTGCAATCCGCCACAGGCCGGTGAGTGGGCCCCGGACCTTCATCCTCTTGTCGTTATCGGGGAAGCGATTCTCAGCCAAGCTTCCAATCTCCTCTCCACGGTTAGGTCGGAGTATCCATCCCCTGATGTTCAGCCATGATCGTCACCAGGAGGGCCGAAGGAAGCGCCCGGGGGTCACGTCAACCCCACGACGGGAGCAGCACCCCCGGTGATGCCGTGGACCCATCGATTTGGAACGGGATCGCTGGCACAATGATTCAATGAAGACGGTCCCCATGGCAAGCCAGTCGGCCTCCACGCCTCTCCCCTGCCCCCCGAATATACCGACATCCCTGATTGGTGAAACGGGAACCAGGTGTCGAGCGTAAAGACTTCTGAGGACGGCAGGAGCCGTCGACAGTCAGCCAGGAGCCCAGGGATGAGCATCGAGTACCGGGTCGATCACCTCCTTCGCGCCGCCGCCAGGGCGGAACGGGAGGGGAACGCCCGTCTGGCCGCCATCCTGAGAAAGATGGCCCAGGAGCTCGCTCCGCCGGAGCTCGGCCTCGCCTTGTCGGAGACCCCCGGGTCGCCTTCCTGATCTCGTCATTCTGGGAAAGCCGCGCCAACCGCGGCCTCCGCCTTCCCCTTTCCCGCCCGGATGTTGAGCATCTCCACGAAGATGGAGAAACCCATGGCGAAGTAGAGGTATCCCTTGGGGATGTGGTGACCAAGCCCTTCTGCCACCAGGGCCATCCCGATGAGGAGAAGGAAGCTCAACGCCAGCATCTTCACGGTCGGGTGCCTGTGGATGAATCCGCTGATGCTTTCCGCGGAGAGCATCATCACCCCTACGGCCAGGACGATGGCGATGGCCATGACTGCGAGGTGGTCAGCGATTCCCACGGCCGTGATGACGGAATCCAGAGAGAAGATCACGTCGAGCAGAACGATCTGGATCAGGATCCTGGTGAAATTCGTTGCCCTGTGCCCCCCCGTCCCTCCCTCACCTTCCCCTTCCAGCTTGTGGTGGATCTCCCGGGTGGATTTCCACATCAGAAAGACTCCGCCAGAGAGGAGGATGAGGTCCCGTCCGGAGAAGTCCCGGCCCAGCACGGAGAAGAACGGAGCCCTCAAACGCATGATCCACACGATGGAGAAGAGGAGCGCCAAACGACTGAGCATCGCCAGACTCAGGCCCAGCCTCCAGGCCTTCTTCTGGTCAGCCTTCGGAAGCCGGCCCGCGACGATGGCGATGAAGACGATGTTGTCGATCCCGAGGACGATCTCCAGGACCGTCAGGGTCGCCAGGGCGATCCAGCCTTCGGGTGCGGCGATCCATTCCATGGATGGGGCCTCGCCTGTGTTTCGGTCTATGGGGGAAAACGCCGCGAAAGATGCACGCCCGGCGGGAGGAGCGGAAGGGGAGACGTCGGGTGGGTGCCCCGACCCCTGACGCCCGGGATTCGCCACCTCCATCCAGCGGGGGAAAGGACCCCCGATTCAGGTGACTTCTACCGAACGGAACAGGGCGAGGGTACGTTACGTACTGAGAAGAAACCCTGGCGTTCCTGGTCCCCGGGGGGTTCCCGGCCGGCCCCGTGTTCGTCCGAGAGCAAAGGAAGCAGAGACGGCGTTGTTCGACCTTCGAACCCTTCTCCAGGAAGTGGGACGCCGGCACGTGGCAAGAGTGGCGGTGCTGTACGCGGCCGTCGCGTTCGGCATTCTGGAGGCCGCGGACATCATCATTCCCGCCCTGGGCCTACAGGAGTGGACCATCCGCTGGGTGATTGCATTGGCCCTCATCGGATTCCCGGTCACACTCGTGCTGGCCTGGATCTTCGACTTCACTCCGTCGGGGGTGGTTCGGACCCAGACACTGGAGCCCGGAGAAGAAGCGAGGGTGGGGCACAGGCGCGCCAACAGGCCCTTCGTATCTGCGGTTCTTCTTCTCTTCAGCGGCGCCCTGGTGGCCATCGCGGCGTACTTCGCCTTCGAGTGGTCGGTGTCCTCCACCCCCTCCGGTACCGATCCAGCTGTCCAAACGGCCTCGGAGCTGAATCCTCTCCGGGTCGCGGTGCTGCCCTTCTCCGATCTGGACGGCACGGACGAGAGCGGGTTCCTCGCCAACGGAATCCACGACGACATCCTGAATCATCTGGCCAAGATCGACACCCTGCAGGTCATATCCCGTACCACGGTCCTCCAATACCGCGACACCGAGAAGTCCGCCGGGGTCATCGGACAGGAGCTGGGGGCGGGGTCCATCCTGGAAGGAAGCGTCCGGCGTCAGGGCAACCGGATCCGGGTGGTGGCTCAGCTAATCGATGCACAGACGGACAACCACCTGTGGTCCCAGGACTACGACAGGGAGCTGGAAGACATCTTCCAGGTTCAGAGTGAGATCGCGCAGGAGATCGCCCGGGCCCTGCAGGTGCAGCTCACCTCCGCCGAGATGGAGGAGCTGGCGGTTCCCACCGTCGTCACCGGGCCCGCCTATAACGCTTACGCGGAGGGAATCACCCACTGGGATCTCCGAGAGAACCGGATGAGCGCCGTCAGGGCAGCGCATCTCTTCCAGGAGGCCACGGAGCTCGCACCCGATTTCGCCCAGGCCCACGCCGCGCTGGCCCAGGCTCGGATGTGGCTCTTCTGGAATTTCCCCGGATCCCAGGACCAGGCGGAGCTCGCCCGGGAGGCGCTGGACCGGGCCCTCGATCTGGCTCCCAATGCTGCGGAGACCCTCCTGGCCCAGGGGTACTTCTATTTCTACGGCCGGGGAGACGCCCAGGAGGCGCTTCGCTCCTTCAGACAAGCTCAGAGGCTCAAGCCCAGCGACGCCGACGTCATCAGCGCCATCGGTTTGATCCTCCGGGGGCAAGGGGAGTGGGCCGCAGCGGTGGAGAAGTTCCAGGAGGCGAGGAGTCTGGACCCACGCTCCTACAACCTCAACTACACCCTGGCGGAGACCCTCCTTCGGATGCGTCGTTACGAAGACGCGCAGAGCGCCTACGACCTGGCGGCGAGGCTCGCCCCGGAGGTCCCCTCCGTGCACCGGGACGGTATGCGCGTCCGGTTGGTGATGACCGGGGACACGGTGGCGGCTCGGGAGTACGTGGAGGCGCTTCCCCGGAATCTCAATCCCTCCATCGTGAGCTTGCTGGAGGCCGATCTCGCCTATTACCGGGGGGACTTCCAACGGGCGCTGGGGGCACTGGAGGCGCAGGGGGCGCAAGGGTCACAGGGAGCTCAGAGCCCTCGCAGCGGCCGCTCCCACGAGAGACTGGCGATTCTCTACCACCTGATGGGCAACGAGGCCCTCAGCAAAGCCCACGCCGATTCTCTTCGAGGGGCGAGCCAGGCTGTTCTGGACGCGGCCGCCGCCAACCCGGGACCGGACCAGACCGGCGTGAAGGCCCGTGCTCATGCCAAGCTCGGGATCGCGTACGCTCTCCTGGGTCAGGGTCTCGCCGCGTTGACGGAGGGATTCACGGCCGTTTCCAGCCTCCCGGTCACGGTGGACGCCTACGAGGGTGGGAACCACCTCTGGGACCTGGCCCTCGCCATGACCCTCATGGGGGAGACGGAGCTGGCCCTGGAGCAGATAGAGACGGCCTTGTCCATACCCTCCCCTCTGACCCGAGCCGACCTGGTTCTGGATCCTGTCTTCCGGCCCCTTCGAGACGATCCCCGTTTTCAGGAGCTTCTGGGGACCGTCCGATAGGTCTTTTCAAACAATTACAGCCGTCGGGGGATCAAAGGGTGTGAAGAACGACGAAACATCCTCCGGAGATGGAATGGGTGCTCTTCCGTTGGCAAAGGCCCTAGATACGGGGTCCCGGGACTCGGTAAGCACCGAGACCCTGGTGGAACGGGCCCAGGGAGGAGACACCCATGCCTTCGAAGCGATCTACCGGCGGCTCGTGGGGCGGATCTACGCCCTGTGCCTGAGGATGTCCAGAGATCCGCAGAGGGCCGAGGAGCTCACCCAGGATGTGTTCGTCAGGGCGTGGGAGCGCATGGGGAGCTTTCGTGGAGACAGCAGATTCACCACCTGGCTTCACAGACTGGCCGTGAACGTGGTGCTTCAGGCCGGCAGGACGAGGGGACGGAGGGAATCCCGGGAACACCTGGTCGCGGATCCGGGGGAGTACTCGGCGAGGGTGGTTCGGGAGATGCCAGGGACCCGAGTGGATATCGAGAGGGCCATCGCTGCGCTCCCGGACGGCGCCAGAACTGTACTCGTGCTCAGGGATATCGAGGGGTACAAATACGACGAGATCGCCGAGATCCAGGGTGTGGCCCTGGGGACGGTGAAGGCGCAGATCCACCGGGCCAGGAGAATGTTGAGGGAGGCATTGGGGTTATGAAACGGCACGCCAGCTTCGAAGAGCTCCAGGACTTCCAGGAGGGCCTCCTCCCTCCGGAGGAGAACGAAGCGGTCCGTGGTCACCTGGAGCGCTGCCCCTCCTGTCGCAGGGACCTGGAGGCCTTTTCGAATCTCCTGAGGGAGATGGGCGATCTCCCCCGGGAAGCGGAGCCGTCCCGGGATCTCTGGCCGCAGATCGAATGGCGGATCGGAAGGGAGGCCGGTGCGGTTCGGGGGGCAGAGGGGCCTGCGCCTTCGGACGTGAAGCGCCGGCGCCAGATCACGCTCCCGGCCTGGCAGCTTCTGGCCGCCAGCATCACTCTGGCCCTCGTCTCCGGAGGTGTCGTCTGGGTCGCGCTCTCGGGGGGAATCCGGGATTCCGGGCCCGTAGCGTCGGTGCCCATGGACGTGTCCCTGGCGCAGCCCGCGGGATGGGAGACGGCGCTGGACGAGTACCACGACGCCGTTTCAGACCTGGAAGAGGTGCTGGAGGTGGGGAGGGACGTGCTGGACCCGGAGACGGTCAGGATCCTGGAAGAGAACCTCCAGGCCATCGACAGTGCCATCAACGAGGCCCAGGCTGCCCTGGCGCAGGATCCGGGCAGCAAGGTCCTCCGGCGGTTCCTGGCGGAGAACCTGAGGCGGAAGATCGACCTCCTCCACCGAGCGGCCGCTGCAGTCTACGCCAACACTTAGCAACGGCATCAGGGGAATATCATGCTCACCACCATCGTCATCGGCGCGTTGAGCGCCGCAGCGCTGATTCAGCAGACCGACACCATCGTCGCCCTCGACGGTGCCTCCCGGCTGTCCCTGGAGAACTTTCGGGGGGAGGTCGTGGTCCGGACGTGGGATAGGGATGCCGTTCAGGTGAGGGCCGACCACCCTGACACCCGGTACATCGAGATAGACCGGCGCGGCAGCACCGTCAGCATCGAGGTGGGTACGAATCGGGGGATGGGCATTGCCGGTTCCGTGGACTTCGAGCTCACGGTGCCCAGGGGCATGGATCTCTCCATCGAGGGGATGGCCCTGGAAGTGGATATCGAAGGCACAGAGGGAGAAGTGGAGGTGAACACCGTCCACGGAAACATCACCCTCACCGGGGGGCGGGGTAGCGTCTCCCTGGAGTCCGTCAACGGCGAGATCGTCGTGGACGGTGCGGAAGGGGACCTGGACGTGAGTGGGGTCGCCGGCGGTGTGACCATCCGGAACTCCTCCGGAGACATCTAT
>Ga0316577_10000443_pt1 | contig 16207 bp, 24 predicted proteins | sample S5NA_FD_203073 | JGI IMG/M metagenome (GOLD analysis project Ga0316577, IMG submission 203073) | Rhizosphere microbial communities from salt marsh grasses in Alabama, United States - S5-7_050615r2r1 | ecosystem: Host-associated > Plants > Roots > Rhizosphere | place: USA: Alabama | collected... | reverse complement strand
CTTATATTTTACATAAGCTGAATTTGCAGCGAAAAAACTTCGCCTTTTCACGTCAAAAACCTCCTCTACGGTATCTAATAATGTTTTTACCTTAACATTCCTTACTATCTCATTAAGCGTATTCTGAACGGCAAAAGGTAGCGCCACGTCGTTAATTTTTTGTAATTTCAACGTGAAATCTACCAGCTCTTTGCTTTTTATATCGAAAAATTTTTCGCTCATATTCTAAATTGGCACGGTTTTAATTCCGGCAGCTGCTTGTAAAGCTGCATCGCTTACAAAAACGGTTTGCGAAGTCACGCCGGAAGTATACGCGAAATTATTAATATTATACAAAGCCATATTGTAAGATGTTACAGGCGTGTTCTTTATCGCCTGTGCTTGCTGTCTTAGCAGGTTTAACCTTGTCGTAAGGTTCAAAGATAATAGTTTGTTTGGTAGCTCTAGTATCTTTTTAGTGGTACTCATTATTCTGAGGCTGTTCACGATTGTGGCGTTCACGGCTGCGTTGAAGTCGTTGAATGCTTGGATAACTGAGCTGTCAAGTATGTTATTATACAAGTTATTTAGCGAATTTGCAAAACCTTTGATCCCGGTTAAATCTTGCGTTGATAAGTTTACGTCAAAGCTTGTTTGTGCGTCAATATTTGCAAAGGCATCGGCATTTTCGATCTCCATGTCTTTTTTTGTGATCGGATTCTCTTCAGTATGCTCCTGGAATACGCAGTTACAGGGCATGTCCGCCAAGCTTGTAGTATTGCACTGGATTTCACCCAGGATTGATCCTTTAACAGCCCCCCAAGTTTCATGTTCGATTATAAGGTGCGTGAGCTTGCCGTATATCGGATGCACTACCGGTGCGTCCTCCTTTGCCAGCTTCTTAATAGATGCCTTAAAATTTTGAAACGATGTCCTGTGGATTGTGAATGATAGGCTGTATTTATCACTTGAAATTGAGTTCTGCCTAATTTGGGAGCCTACAAAATCAGGATGGTTTGTCGCGGTTGTGCCAAAATCAAAGCTTATTGATTCGCTATTCAACTTTTTAACCGTCCATTCTTTGCCGTCAACTGTTATTATCTTCATACTCCTTTTACTTTAGTTTGCCCTGCCACTGTGATTTCTATTGCAAAAGTCACAGGGTAAGGCGTATTTGGTGATCCCGGTATTTGCGGGGTCGCGTTTATATTTGCTGTTTTGTCATTTACTAATAATACAAGTGTGCCGTCTGCCTTAACTTTTGTTGCAGAAGTGATAAAGCCCACTACATAAGGACCCGGATCCGGTATGGTCGCGCCGGCACTTGGCACGGTAATACTGGACACTGAAACCTGATAGCCGTCCTTTAATATGCCATTGCCCTCTGCTTTGCAAGTTGCGGAGGGTGTGCCCGTTTCAGTTATCGTGCAGACAACTAAAGGATCATCCTGCAAGAGGGTTGCACCTTCAACGGCTACTAATTTGCCCATTTAATCTACTGTTAAATTACCACTGTTTACGTTTAATTGCGTTGCATTTATCAAAACGTCTCCGTCCGCGCTTATGTTTGCGTCTCCGGTAACAGTTATATTGATATCATTTGTTGCTTCCACCTCAATGTCACCTGTATTTTTAAACGTTATTTTCGCTTTTATCTCTGATCCATCGTCTGCGGTTGAAAAGATAACCTTTTCGCCCGGCTCCAAATCATCAAGTTTTAAAGCGTTCAGATAGCCAATGACAAATTTATTGTCCTTATTATTTGAATCGCTTGTCAAAGCTTTTATTTCTTCTGGCACGTTTGCATCTTCGCCAAAGGGCTGAATAGAAAAATATTTCCTTCGGTCATTTTCACCTAAACAGTTAATAACGTACTGTCTGTAATTACCTTCTGTATTTGTGCCCTTATTTGTGCCTAAAGTGTTCATTATCGTTCATATAATTGACTGTCTACTAAAGAAATACTGGCGCCCTCACCTGTTGAGCTTTTAGTATATGTTATTTGATTGACTATTAATTTACTGTTTTCAATCAAAACAAAATCACCCACATTGCAGAAGAAATCTGAAAAGGTCAAATTTTGCCTGATATTCTTAAGTGAATCCGCACGCATACCATTTGCCATATTTTCGACGGTATCCACTCCGCCGCTATCCTGTATCTTCGTCGTATTCCTTCTTTGGTCAATATTTGAAAATCGGGCTATTGCCTGTATATCTGCGTCCTGTCCTACCGGTGCTTGACCTAAAGCAATGTAGTTATAGAAAAATCCCTTTAAATCAAAGGATTTGCCATTGTTTGTGTATTTAGGTAGGTTTATTTGGCTTTGTTCTATTGACTTTGTCACTACGAGCCTACCGTAAGAATCGTTTGTTAATATCAGCCCTACACGGGTAACAAGTTCGTTTATTATCCCGGCTGCTGGTTTTGCCAGTCCTAAGTCTGCGAGTTCATAAGTCCCTGAAGCTTCAGAACTTGCGGACTGATCGAATACGACCTCAACTTCAAAATGCCCGCAAATGTACTCTATAATATCTTTTAACGTACTGTTTTCAAGTTGCAGGGGGTAGGCTTCTGTGGGTAAGGTGCATTCTGTCAGGATGTGTGGCAGACCCTCCACTTTATACTTGAACGGTTCCGGGGGTGTCGCATCCGGCGTATCCTTCCCCACTATTTCACCAGTCATAATAAGCAAATCGTCCCTAAAGGCCTCAACTTTTTGGTATCCAAAGTCGTCCAGGTCTTCAAAGGAATCGAAAGTCAGGGTGTTAAATACTGTGTCAATTTGAGCTGTATAGCTGAAATTGTCAAAGTATTTCAATTCAATGCCGTTTATTTTAATCTTTATCTTGCTCATTTATAATAAGTTATAACTGTATCCTTTGGTACTATCGGGTTTAATGGATCGCCCTGCAAAGTATTGTACTTTAACAAGTCATTCGCGTTTATCAGGTTATCAATATGTTCGTCTGCTATCGTACCGTAGAATTGAAAGCACAAATTAAACAGCGTTGTATCTTGAACAGTTTTGTACGTGTATTCGTTCAGGCTTATTTTCTTAAGCTCCTCCAAAGCCTGAATGGCTGTATAATTGGCCTGTTCCGTACTACTCAAAAGATCGGGATCAGTTGTGTAGATTTTTTGGTTTTCATCTACAAAGCTGATGCCGTCATTATATTCGACAAAATCGTCGAATATCTCATTAATAGCGTCAATTTGTGCGTTTATCTCTGGTATTGTCATGATATAGCAAAGATAATAATTATTTTAATAAGTTGAGTTTATCAGAAAGATCTATAAATTTATTAGCTTCTTTTACTATCAAGTCGATCTCTTCTCTACTCATTAATTTCCTATTTATCTCTATTGACCTTAATTTACGTAAATAAGCAAATTCTAAGGCACGTATAGCGGTTGATAATTCATCATTTGTCAGTTGTACTGTTCTTATCTTGAATTTCATCTATTAACTTTTTAATCCCGTTCAATTCTACTTTTACTATTTCGTTGTCCAATTTCAAAAGCTCCTTAATCAAATCTTTGGTCAAGTCCAAAACCTGCCCCGCTTTGTCCGTTTCGATTAAGGCAATAAAAGCCTTTAAGATTTGCTCTTTATCGATGTCCATTTTGTGAACGTCGTAACCTAAATCTATGTTAAATGTTAACATGGTTCGCAGCTTAGAATTAATTTACTTGCTTTTGGATACTTTATTTTACAGTGTTGCAAAGCTGTCCATTTCGCGTGTCTTTCGGACATTGCCAGAACTTTGAGCGGTTTTTGCACTGTCTTCTTAGGATAACTTAGTTTTATCCAAAGTTTATACGTCATTTGTCAAAAGTTAACCGATTAACTAATAAGGCCCCCGCAAAAGTATACAAGGGTGTCCAGTTGTAAGGCTCTAAAGAGGCGCTGTATATAAGTAGGTTAATACCCGCCAAAAGAAGGGCAATAATTATAACCGAAAAGGTCAAATGCCTGATAAACAGTTTCATAGCTTTTTGAATTTATGTTTCAACCTTAAATATTTACTTTTCTTGCCAGCAAAAACAACTGTTGCGGGTATTTCTTCATGACCTGCGTTTTTTGCAGCGATGATTCTATGATTGCCTTGAATTAGTAACCCCGTACCTTCATGTACTACCAGCTCAACAGGCTTCTTGATTTCACCTCCTGATTCCAATTCGTCTTGTATTTTCTTAATAGTACTATCAGAATTATCCAAAAACCCTTCAAATTTTTGTTTAGGATCTTCGCGATCAAATTCGCGCAACCCCCAAAGCCAGCTAATCTTCAATTTCATAGCGTTCACGTATTTCGTTAATACTTAATCCTTTTTCAATTTCACCGCAGTGCGTGCAGTCTATTGACCAATAAAACATTAGGACATTATTAATTGCCATTAGTTGCCGTCCGCAATTGGGGCATTTGTCTTTTAGGTCTTTACAGATTATTTTGTCCATAAGGCGTACATATCTTGTGTTAGGCACAATAAAAATTACTGCTTTTGTGCCTTTTTCAACTTTTCTACCTCTTCAACCAATTTGTTATGTTTTTCAATAAGTCTTCTTAATATCCTTGTTGCAGTATTGGCCCAATCTTTTGTATTTGGCAAATTTTCTACAATTTTTAAAGTATCTTCTATCATATCCGTAATTTTTACGGATGCCTAACAAACGATATAAAACAGCTTGTCGTGCATCTAATTAATATTTAATTGTTTATATTATTTATTTTCATTTTTCAACGGTAGTTTTAGCCGTTTCACCTTGCCGACCGTTAGACGCAATAAAAATTATCCGCATATCCAAAAATTGTCAGTATTTTCAAATACCTTTTTTTCAAATCTTTCTTGTTCCCGGGTTTCAATTTCTTTAAGCATTTCTTCAGTTTTCCTGATATTCTCTTTAGTCAGCTCTATTTGTTGCTTATATTCGTCCATAACTCAATGATTTTCGCAGATCCAATTTATCTTTTGCTCCTCTCTTTCAATTTCATGTTCTTTATGCTTGTGAAGTGCCAAAGAAAGGCGCTCGTTGGTCTGCTGGTTTCTTTTTAAGGCCTTTAGTAGTAAATTTTTCATAACGTAAAGATAAACATTTTTAGCATACCAACAAAATTATTAAGCAAATTTTAACATTTATTAACACTTTTATAATGATCTATCCGTGCTTTGACCGCTTCTAAAAGCCGGTCCTGGGTAGTTCCTTTAACCAATTGCGACTTGATAACATTCTGATCATAAGTTTCATAGGCTATCAGCCTGTTAATTATAACTTTGTGCTTTTGCCCTGGACGGGGTAGCCTGGCGTTGAATTGGTCGTAGTATTCCAAATTCCAGGTTTGGCCAAACCAGATTATTATATGACCTCCAAATTGCAAATTTAAGCCGTGCCCTCCACTCGCAGGGTGCATCATTAAAACCTGAATTTTGCCCACGTTCCAATCATCAATATCTTTTTTGTCCTTCAGCTCCCGTGGCTTGTAGGCCTTTAGGTATTTCAAAAGCCTGTCCCTGTCATGCTGGTACGTCCAGGCAATTAAGACGGGTTCGCCGTTTGCCTCCTCTATTAGTTCTTTACAGGCCTGTAGCTTTAAATCATGGATTTCGTGCCACTCCCTTTTTTCATCATAGATAGCTCCGTTTGCGAATTGCAGCAATTTGTTAGCTAATACAGATGCATTTACAGCCGTGATCTCTTTGTCAATTAATTCGAGTATGTACTCTTTTTCAAATTCATTATATTGCTTCTGGAGCTTATCAGGAAATTTAACTTTTATGTCATTCACAATGACAGGCGGAAGCTCTGTATAATCCCTGGTTTTCATTGATATACATATATCATTTATAAGGTTGTAAATCTGCTTTTCTGCGCCCTTTTTAGGCGTGTAGGTGGCGTATCTATCCTGTTGGTATATGTGGAAGTATTCACGCCGGAAGTGGGTAATAAACTTACCCAATCTTTGCCCCCTGTCTAATATATAGAGCTGTGCCCACAAGTCTATTAAGGTATTAGGGGCAGGCGTGCCTGTTAATAGTACAATCCTATTGAAAGAAGACAAGGCAAGCTTAAGCGCCTTAAACCGCTGCGATGCGTGGTTTTTAAACGAACTACTTTCGTCGATTACCAGCATATCAAAAGGCAAGTTACTTCCATAGTAATCACAAAGCCACGCGGTATTTTCCCTGCCAATCGTGTAAATATCTGCCTTCTCGTTTAATACCTTTATCCTTTGTTTTTCTGTGCCCTCGATACTTTTTACCTTCAAATGCCTTACCTGGCTCCAGTTGTCCACCTCGTCAGGCCACACGGTATTCGCCACCCGTTTAGGGGCGATAACTAAAACTTTCGTTATTTCAAAATATTCATAGATTAATACATTGATAGCCATTAACGTGCTTATGGTCTTGCCTAATCCCATGCCTACGAATAAGGCACAAAAGGGGGTGTTTAGGATGTGATCCGTATTAACATGCTGATAATGACGGAGGTCTTTTTCTGAAAGCATTAAATAAGGCCTGTTTTAGAAATGATATTTTTAATTGTTGTAAGATGCGAATTTTTGAAAGCATGCACTACCGTGGCATGATCTTTGCCAACTTTGGTACCTATTTCCCCTAAACTGTTGTTAGTTATCAATCTGGCAATGATCATGTAAGCTTGCCTCGCCTCGACTATTTTACGCTTTCGGGTTTTTAATTTTAACGTCTCTTCAGATATACCGCTGGCTTGTGAAATTTTTTTTAAAATTTCGTCTAGTGTAATACTCTTTTTGAACAGCTCTTCGACCTCTTCAACCGTGTCTAAAACATATACATCAAAACCCAATTGTCTGATTTTGTTATGTACCCATCTTTGTATTTTGCTGGATTTACAACCTGTACCTTTTAATTCTGCAAAAAACATCCTACCTTTCGGCAATAAACAGATACGATCGGGCAGACCTTTGAACTGAAAAGGTAGCAATTTTAAACATAAACCCTCCCTTTCTTCGGTTAATTCTTTTAACCTTGTTTCTATTTTTTTTTCAGAGTTCTTTATTTTCAATTTTTCTGTCATATAGCCACCTTTCTACCAATAGTTTGTTATCAGGTTTGATCTTTATGTTTTCCGAAGGAAACCAGACTTCCTTCCCTTCACAGTCGAAAAGATAGGAGATCTTACCTTTCCGTTTATACATTGTAATTTTACGCGCGTTTATTAAAACTGCATTTTTCAACTCCATAATAGCCTGACTATAATATAATAAAATGCCAAAACCTCTATCCACCAAACATATTTATCTACTTTTTTGTAGATTATTAAAGCTATAATGGCAACAGCTACAGCAATATAATAATCGTGCAGATAAACAATGTTATGCGCCACGCCTGCAATTACTCCCGCTTGAGCAGAAACAATGTGAACAGTTAGATCCAGTTTTGACCTATTATAAGCGGCAGCCGCTCCCGTAAAAGCAATAGAGGACCCCGCGAGAAATAACAAAGGAGAATCAACAAGCCCGGCGTAGATAATTACCGGAAAGCTAAAGCCCCATAAAGCACATGTAAATAAAAGCTTCCTGTTTTGAGGCAGTTTGTAAAATGATGCCGATATACTGGAAAGTATACCATACTTGTGCCAAATTATAGCAACATAGGTCGTAAACACAACCAAAGAAGTAATTAATAAAATGTAATCCATTTGTTTATATTGTTAATTATTTATATATTTGAAGACTTACATAATAGTTAATGATTTTAGGTTTTCCGTGTAGTCTCTCCGGCTACACGGTTTTTCTCTAAAAAATTTTTCTCTCCTCTATTATAATACCTTTTTCTTCAGCTATTTTCCTGGCGTGTTTCATTCCGTCGCTATAACCATTGTCTACGTAAAACACATGCCTATCAGCAACGTCTAACCAAGCAAGCCCCGCAGCTATGCCTTTAGCTCTTTCGCTTTCTACGTTATCGTCTAAAATACCCTCTTGGGTATAAAGTAAATGGCTGGCGATAGGTGCCTCGCCTCTTGCCAAACTATCCTTTACGCATAGTCGGGCGTATGCTAAATTACTTAAAACGTTCCCGGCATAGGGGCTTTCAATTATTACTTTTTTCATGCTTTATCCTTTTATAAAATTTCTGTTTTCCATACAATTCAAAGTCCTTTGTGGAGTTAACATATTGCCAGTCCTTCAGGCCTTTCATGATTTCGTTAATATCCCGTGTTTTATATCTGTCCATATCCTGCCTGTCTTTCTGTAAGCATTCGCACCAAACCTCAGCAATACAAACAAATTCCCGTTGCTCTGCGCCTTCGCTGTTCTTATCGTTTACGAACATCCTGCGTTCGAAAATATCCATTTTGTGCCAGTCTTCAGGCAATAGTTTGTCCAAATAGTTTTCAATAATGCCCGCCCGTTCGTCAACTTCCACGTGTTGTGCCCTGGCCTTGTTTGCCAGTTCGTTTGCCTCTTTGCTCAAATAGGGCTGCACACCCTGTCTATATAGTATCATAGCTTCTGCCCAAACCTGATCCACTTCGTTGTCAAGTTCATCGGATAGTGGATCTTTTGTTGCCTCGTCCTCCTTTACGGCCACGGGCATAAATCGCCTGTTATCGCCTTGTATTTTTAAAAACTTATCATCGTTTGTCGTTCCAAAAAAGACACATTGCCTCTTATACGTTTCAGACACCCGGCCATACGCGGGGCGGAATTGGTCAACTTGTTTTGTAATGAAGTGTTTAACGGCCTCAACTTCTGCTTTCCTTATCCCTGATAGTTCCGCCATTTCGATTAGCCAGGCGCCCTGTATTTGTTCAAAGGCCTCCTTACCGTGTACCGTTGTGAACGTATCAGAAAACCAGTCTTTGCCTAATTTCCTGATAAACGTACTTTTTCCAGTCCCTTCTTTCCTGCCAACTAGTACAAGCATAAGATCGAACTTGCAACCAGGATTAAAGATACGTGAAATAGCGCCTATTAGCATGACTGCCATAGCTTCCCGCGTATATCTTGTTTCTTCTACGCCAAAATATTCAGTTAGTAAATGATCAATCCTGTTTTGACCGTCCCACTTTACAGATTTCAAATAATCCTTTACAGGGTTAAATTTATTCTTTTCAATTTCAATCGCCAGGCTATCGTCTATCTTTAAATTTCCCGCAATGCCATAAATCGTTTCAATGTAATTCCTTACGCCTGAATAGTCTATGTTTTTCATAGGTTCCGGCTTTATTATCAGTCTCCAGGGTACCGATTTTGACAGGTACCTTTTTTGGTCAAACTCGTTCAATTTAAATTTTTTCCTTAGTTCCGGATCTTGCTGTAAAATCGTATTAACATTGTATGCCGTGCTCAGGTACTTGCCCCGGCTATCTACTTCTAAGTCCTTTGCCCAATCAGTGCGATCCTCTTCTACAGGTTGCAAATTGTCTGCAAATGCGAAATTAGCAGAGTTTATGCGCTCTTCGGCTAACAACCTTTTAACTTTCAAGTCCTGTAAAACAAGTTGCTCCGTCTCTTTTTTACTGGCTATCGTATCGCCAAACTTATGGATCCGTACCAGGTCAAAAGCGTTGCAGAGCATGCCACTAATGGGATCAGTGCCATGATGTGAGTAGACAAACTTATTTTCGTAGGGTACCAAGCCCCCGGAGGTACTACCCTTTACGTAAGTGAACCGTCCGTTATCAGTGGGTTTGTACACTTCGCCTAAATATTTCTCAATCACCTCCTCAATAGTGTACGCCCTGCAAAATACACCTATTATACCTTTTTTCTCTTCCGGATCCTCTTGCTTATCCGCTCTGTTAATAATGTATTTTGTATGTTTTTGCGACGTAGGCCACAAAGAAACATCCCGCCAGTCAGAATAGTAACTTAAAACTTTGTCAGCCGATAGTATAGGACCGCTTTGGGATTTAAAATAATAATCCTGATCTTTTGGTGTAGAAGGCCAAAACATCAGCCTGCTAGGCTGAAAAGTGGTATTGTCGAACAGTTCGATCCCTAAATCGCCAGCGACATACCTTGCGATTGCTTCGTACTCTTCTTTATTGACCTCCCTGTCTAAGGGCATGATTAGCCTTAAACGTGGATTGTCATTACTGTGTTTATGCGTTGAGTGCAAAACGGCTGCCTCTGCATACCACAAGGTAAAATCATCCCAAAAATCAAGTGTTGCAAAATCAATATCTAGGGTTAAAAGCTGCCTGTATGTGATTGTGGACTTTGAGCGCCTGCCGTTTCTTAAATACCCCCCTACATAGCCCCCTACGTCTTTTATGGCGCCCTGATCCTCTTTATTGCAAGCTAAATACTCCTTTAAGGTTTCATTTGTATGAATGGTTTGTGAAAGCCTGTTTACAAGCTCCTGCCAGCTTATTTTTTCGTTTTTCCATATTGACGAGCTTGCACTCTTCCCGGTTGCTATGTTTAGGAGCATAAAATCTAAATGTTCTCACTGATTAATACTAATCTTTTAATTAATAACAAAATAGCTTCGTCCACTCTGTTTTTGGGTTCGACGTCGAAGTAGTAAATCCTTTTCAACCTGAAGATACTGAACTTTGAGCGTATTGAACTTTTGGCATCGCAATTATAACGGTCAAAATTCCGCCATTCTTTGCGCGCATCCTGTTTGGTGTTAAATTTTAGTCTTTGCATTTTTTGATCTCAATAGTTATCAATTCGCATTTTTTCAAATTTTCTATTTGCGATATAGACATGACTTTGTTAATAGACTTGTAAAAACCTTTCCAGTTTTCAATAATCTCCTCAATATCTTTTACGTTGTTGTTCTGTATCAAATAAGGGATTTGTGCCGTGTAAAGGCCTTTATCGATCAAAGATAAATCAACCCATTCGCCATTATGGATAAGTGTTTTAAAATATACGTTCATAGTATTAGCTATCTCTAAGTTTAATATGCTCTTTTTTATAAATAATCATCAATTGCAAGTTCCTCAAGAAATTTAACTTTTATCTCTCTTTCGTCAAAATTTTCAGTCCAATCCAAATCATCGCTAAATCCTGATTTTTCGTCCCAAATAGCGATTGAATATTTTAAACCATTTAAGGGCTTTTCCACGTCATCAAAAATTAATTTATTAACCCAAACGGCATATAATCCATTTGGTAAGTTTTTATTTAGCCAAAATTGTTCTAAAGTGTATGTTTTATCCCGATCATGCATAGTTAATCTTTTTTATAATATTTACTTGTAAAACCCTCCGCGCTAAGTGGCAAACGTTCCGCCCATTTGGGTACTATTTTCATTATTTCACACATTTCTCTTAATTTTTCATCTGCCTGGTTTTCCGGTACTTCTGCCCCCGCTTCGTCGTGGACGTGTAAAACAATCGGAAAGCCCGCAGCGTCTAGGTTCATCATTGAGAATGTTAATAAATCCCTACTAATTGCTTGCACCGCATTTTCAAGCCACTTTCCAGAATATATCTCTACCCACTCCCATTTTTTAGTCGTCTGGTTCATACCCTTGTATTTTAGAGATTCGCCCCCAAAGCGATTCAAAGTGAATGCCGGATCCCTGTAAAATAATTTTCTGCTACTGGGGAGCTGTAAAGTTAAATAATTTCCATCATAATGAAACTTTACCCTTCCAACATTTACAGATTTTTTGGTTTGCATCGTTCTTTTGGCCGCCTTGTCTAACCTGTGCCAATAGTTAACAATGGTAGGGTTTTGGTGTCTCCAGCGTTCAACAATGTCGTGTTTCTCCTCTTCTGTTAATGGCGTTTGCCCTGTCAGGACTGTTTTTTCCATCTGTGTTAATGCGCCTGTGGATCCTCCGTAGCCCAATGCCAGCTCTGCCACTTTTCCCTTTTGCCTGTAAGGGCTGTCTTTTCCTATGCTTTCCATAGGCACGCCAAACATAAGGGCTGCGGAAGCTTCATAAATCTTACCGTGCGTCCTGAACACTTCGAGCCTCCACTCTTCGCCTGCGAGCCAGGCAGTAACGCGCGCCTCTATTGCTGAAAAATCAGCAACGGCAAAAGTATGTCCTTCTTTTGCCACAAAAGCCGTCCTCACTAATTGGCTTAATGTATCATTAATATTGTCTATAAACATGCTTACTAGCTCATAGTCGCCTGTCCTTACTATTTCCCTGCAAGTGTCCAGGTCTTTTAGATAATTTTTAGGTAAATTCTGCATTTGCACCAAACGCCCTGAAAACCTGCCGGTTCTATTGGCTCCGTAGAATTGGAAAAAACCATGCCCCCTATCGTCTTTGCAAATACAATTTTGCATTGTTTTGTATTTCTTGATACTGGTTTTCGCTGTCCTTTTGCGGAGGTTCAAAACGTCCCTAACAGGCCCCGCGCCGTGCTTTTGGATTAGCGGCTCTATAGCTTCTTTTGCTAATGTTGAAACTTCTTCGCCTGTTTGCTGATACAGCCATTCCTTGAGCTGTGCGGGGCTGTTAGGGTTGTCTAATTGGGTCGCCTCTTTCATTTCCTGCATAAGCTCCTTATTTCTTATGCTGTTTATTTTTATTACTGATTTCACAAAAGGCAAGTCGATTTCCACGCCCCTATCATTGATTTCCTGATCAAGTTTGTAGTTTTGCCATTCAAGATCAGGCATTTCGTAGGGCTTTAGGATGTTATAGACTTCCCTTTCTGCCTCAACGTCGTTTACACAGTATCTTATATATTCCTGCCATTTTTCGGGGTCGTGTTCTGGTAAGTTTCTTGTCCTTTGTCCATTCGCGTTTGTAGGTTTGCAGGGTTTTGAAAAGTAGTTTATAAGGGCTGTTCCCGTGTCCAGTTTTCCTTTTTCTCCCAGGTTTAACACTTCGCATATAGTTTCCAGTTTCAAAGGCAGGCCACAATAAGCTGCCTGTACCATAGAACACCGCCAATGTTCTATCGGTACGTTGTAGTGTAATGCACCAAAACAGATGCGCTCAAAAGCGGCATTGTGCGCGTGTTTCATTATTTTAGGATCAACCAATAGGTTGATGAAGTCAACCATTTGTTTTGCTTTACAGTTTTTTGGTTCTAATACCTGAACGGGTTCGTCATTCAAAGCATAACAAATTAGTAATATCTCAAAGTCTGGACTTTCTACATACCTGTAAACTCCTGCGTCTTTTAGTTCTATACTCGAATAAGTTTCAATATCTAAGTGTAGTCTGTCCATGTTAAGTCAATTTCCTTGAAGTAGGATGTATAATTGTACAGCCAATTAATTATATGCGATTCTAATAGACTTATTTACCTCTGATTATCAGATAGTTAGTGTACAAGTGAGTATCGGCATAATCGTAAAGATCAGATAATTTCGTAAGTGCCTGATTATCAGCTTCCCCAATTTAAAAAGCTAAATACCTTTAGCTAATAAGAAATTAACCAGGCAGCACCCACTTTGATAATTGCCGCCTGGTTAAGGGAAAATTACATAAACTCTTCGCCGTCTACTTCCATGCCGAAAGCTTCAGCCGCGTTGCTCCCGCCGCTTAGTTTGTCGCCGTCCTCAACTTTCAAAACGTCGTTAAGTCCGCAGGCTATGCCTTTTGAGTTAACATTAAAGGCGTAAAAATTTATAGATGCCCTGCCATAACAACCAGAATAGAACTCTTCTTCGCCAATTTTTACCAGTTTGCCGCCAGAAACTTTGAAAACTCCTGGAGCTTTTGAACTTGCCGCATTTACAAAATAGCAGTTTTGGTAGTTTTCGTCGTCTGGTTTTTCTTCGTCGCCGTCACGTAACGGGATCTTAAGATTTGCAGGTATTTTACCTCCAAATTTTGAGACGCCTGCTTTTTTGGCCTCTTCTATACAATTTTTAATTGCCTCAATTGTTTCAGTTTCGTCCTTACTTATTAATAAAGATACACTATATTTCGGATCGCCCCCGTTAACACTTTTAGGCTCGAAAACATTGGCAAAAGAAAACCGGATCTTCCCGGTGACCATTGCCGTTTCAGATAATTTTTTTACTTTATAATCCATAATTTTGTATAATTTTTAGTTAACTAAATGCCTTTTCTGCTTTGATCCATTCAGGACGTGGATCATCTATCTTCGCCAAAGTGGGCTTGCCTTCCGGTTTAATAATCAAGTCGCTTAAGGCCTGATCAAATTTCTTTTTACCCAATAATTTGGTAATTGCGGTTATGCCCTGCAATTGCACCTTTAATACTTCCGCTTCTGAATAACCAAGCCCCTTAAGAACTTCGATAACCTTTTCATCGTCACCCCACTGCCTTAGGCTTCTGCCCTCTACGAGCTTAAGCCCTGGGAAATCTTTTCCGTTTATTGCTTCTGAAAGTATGTAATCATTAACGGTACCAAGCCAGTTTGTGATCTGCTTTGTCTTTTCGTGTATCTCAACTAACTCTGTGTCACTAAGTAGCTCAGGGCTTAAAAAGGCGTCATTCGCGATTCTTAAGTTTTCATCCGCCAAAGCGCGGCACCTGGGCGCCACTTTACAAAACTGACAGTGCGGCCCCGGAGTTAGTTCGCCTTCGCCGTCAAAGGCCAGTTTTGCCTTTTCCTTTAACTCTGTGACCGCCCATCGTTTCAAAGCTTCTGTATTCATCGTAAAAGATGAATAATGATCCAATCGGGGTTGTATAATTATCATTTCGACCTCTTGTATATCATAGAAAAGTTCCATTAAGGACAGCGCACCCAAACCATATAATTTCAATTGTGGGTTGTTCGTTGCGTCTACTTTTAGCCCTTTTCCGTATTTCAGGTCTATAACTTTAAGCCTTCCGTCCGCCACTATCAGGGCGTCACCTGTTCCAAAGCTATCAGGCACGAAATCTGTCAATTCGAGTTTTTGCTCAACTGCAAGGATCGCATCCTTCGTTTTTTTCTTAGCCTGTTTGAACTCTTCTACGACAATGTCCGTATACTTCTTAACTTCGCCGTCCATTTCCGGGCTATAGAGTTCATGCTTTTTAAGCTCCTTTACTAACGCATTGTATGAACGGGTAGTGAGATCCTTATTATACCATGTAAGGTATGCGTCTGCAAATTCGTGCGCCAGGGTGCCTTCACGTGCGTAAATACTGCTTTGATCCTCCACCTTGTCCTCCAAACGTGCGGAAGGTGTGCAGTTTAGCCAACGATAGGCACCGGAGGCGCTAAGTAATGCGTGCTGCCTTTCTCCGTGCTGCATATTACAAGTTGTCTAGAAATTCGTTGTAAGCTGCGTATGATTCTTTAGGTATCAACGGCACACTTTTAAACCCGTTGTCGATCAGCCAGTTTTTGATCTTTTCCTTTACTTTCGGACTTTTAATCGCAAGGTCTTTACCCTTTTTGCGTAGCTCTTCCATAGTGATCCCTTGCTCCGTTGGCTCTTCTTTTTTGGTTTCGACTGGCGCCTCCTTCTTAGCCTCCGCAGGTTGCTCTTTTTCGGCCTTTGGGGTTGTGTTTTTCTTTGCTGGCTTGCTTTCTCCGCCTGCCAAATTTCTTAAATACTCTGCCGTTAACAGCAAATGATCCTTGTTATCAGCCGCTAAACTGATAGTAAATTCAATTTTATTCATTTATTTGATTTTTTATAGTTTTATTTCACTAAACACCTGTTCGACCGTTACGCCAAAGACTTCCGCGATCCTTAATGCCATAAGGACGTCGGGGTGCGTCTTGCCCGTTTCATAGTTACCTATGGTCATCCGGTCTTTGCCTATTTGCCTGGCTAAATAGTCTTGCGACATGTTCAGCCGGCCCCGGTGTTCCCTCATTTTATTGTGTAATACACTTTCCATGCTTTTGTTTTGATTAAGGCACCGCTTTTACACGGTACCTGTCTATTGATACTGTCATAATTAGAGCTACAAAGTTAAACATTTTTTGCTAATTGCCAAATAGTTTATGGATTAATCCTTAATTTATTGATCTTTTCTTTAGTCTGCCTTATGTAATTGCTTAATTTCGCCCTTTCTTTGCGGCTTGCTGATCGCTCTTTATCGTCCTCCGCCTTTTGGATTTCTTTTCTAAGTTCTGTTATTTGTTTCATCTTGTATTTGTGTTTTTGATTTTCGCCATTTGTTACCCATTCAAGGTTTGTATAATGGTTATTCGATTTATTACCGTCTTTATGGTTAACCTGATCACAATACCTTTTACGAGGTTTTCTTATGTATGTTTCAGCTACAAGCCTGTGGACGTACTTTGATTTACGTTTGCCGTTGATATTCAGTATTACCTTTTTATACCCTTTTCCGTTATCAAAAGGAGTTAAAAAATTGCCAGTTTTGGTGTT
>Ga0316577_10000442_pt1 | contig 16218 bp, 10 predicted proteins | sample S5NA_FD_203073 | JGI IMG/M metagenome (GOLD analysis project Ga0316577, IMG submission 203073) | Rhizosphere microbial communities from salt marsh grasses in Alabama, United States - S5-7_050615r2r1 | ecosystem: Host-associated > Plants > Roots > Rhizosphere | place: USA: Alabama | collected... | reverse complement strand
AAAGAAGGAGCGCATCTTTTTTCAGAATCGTCTGCCCGGAGGACATGGCCAATATGAGAAGGAGGGTGGCGATACTTCCGCTAAAAGCAGTCAAGCTCACTCCCGGAAACCTGGAAAAGCCCATGAGAATACCTACAATAGCGCCTATCGCAGATCCTCCTGAAATCCCCAAAATATAAGGCTCTGCCAATGGGTTGCGAAGCAGGGCCTGAAAAACAAGACCGCCTAAAGAAAGTGCAGCTCCCACCAGCGCCGATAAAATGACTCTTGGGAGGCGAATTTGCCATATAATGGAATTCATCATGGAGTCGGAAGTGCGAATTCCAACAATAGTTTGAAAAACAGACCGCATTGAAATTTGGGTTGGACCTGAGGAAAGACCCAAAAACATGACAACCATTAGAACAATCAGCAAAAAGAAAGAAATTAAAAAGAGACGTTTTAACAATACGGGCTTAGCGGTAATCACTTTGTTCCCTCAAAAAGTTCGGGATGAATCAGCTTGACCATTAATTCCAAACCATCCACCAGACGCGGGGTTGGACGGTCAAAAAGATTGGAGTCTTCTATAAAAATTTGATGATTGCGGACTGCCGGCATGTTCGGCCAGCGGTTCCATTCAGCCTTGACCTGTTTAAATATGGCAACCCGCGCCATTGAAGTGATAATAATCACCTCCGGTGAAAGTGCCAGAACCTGTTCGATACTGTAACGCGGATAGGCGATTGGACCTTGGGCTACGTTTTTCCCTCCGGCAAGGACGATGAGCTCGTTGCTAAATGTATGGGTTCCTACAGACACAATAGGTGAAACACCGATTTGAAAAAAAACCCGTGGGCGATACGTGGTTTTTGCAACAAGGGATTTAACCTTTTGAATTCTGAGATTCATGCTTTGTACGAGTTTGTCCGCTTTTTCCTGAACATTTAACAGTTCGCCTACTTCCTGAACGGTTTGCATGACGGATTCCAGATTTCCGGGATTAACGGCATAGACAGGTATTTTCAAAGATTCCAGACGCCGAGCTACAGCTATCGGATTTCCGTCCTTAATCGCAATACAAAGATCCGGTTTTAATGCCACTATTTTTTCAAGATCGAGCTGAACATAAGATCCGACCTTGGGAAGCTTTACGGCTTGGGGTGGAAAATCACTGTATGTTGTTACGCCTTTTAAACGGTGGCCCTGGTCCAAAGCAAAAACAATCTCAGTAATGCTTGGGGCAAGAGATACGACTCGCTGAGGTTCATCCGATACCGTGACGTGCCGTCCCAACTGATCTGTTAGGGTTTTGTTGGCAGATGCCGTCACCGATAAAATTAAAGGCAATACCGTTATCATTAAAACGATGGTTATGTATCTAAATGTTACCATGTTTTTAATCGTGATTGTTTTACTCCTTTGGAACAAATCGATCTCAATAGTCTTCGCTTTCAGCTTCGCCCAACAATATGGAGCTTCAGGTGTGATTAAATTTTTGACTGGAAGCTGTCTGAGTGGATTAAGGATCGTTTTGAAAGAACCAAAGCCGACTTGACTTTATGGATGAAGCCTTCATATGAAACAGATTTTTATTAATAGCCCGATCAGGTTCTTTCATTACGAGCCTTTATTCACGAGTTCTTTCAGCAAAAATTTAATTATACCTGAAGCGAAAATGTTTTCAAAAGGCTAACGTGCTGCCAATAATAAAAAAACCGGACCGAAATACATCGATCCGGGAATGTCCCTATTTATCCTCAAGATCATTTAATACCTTATATCCTCGAAGGCTTCAACCTCTGCTCAGGCAGGTCTTCTGACTTTCCCGCCCCAATAGCGACCTTCCCATCATTGGTTAGTGTCTATCCGTAAATGGTCTTTTTGCTCAACCTCTGCGTTATGCTCAAAAAAAAAATCCTCGGAATATCAATTTATATGCCTGTGGTTATTTTTTTCGCATGCCTTGATCTTGAACAAAAATCCTCATTTACGGATGGACACTAGTTATAAGACAGTGGCCATCAGTGCTAAAAGGGTTCCCTTTTCCACAAAATTGGAAAAAGGTGGGATTACAGCGGCGGGCCCGTCCCCGAATTTCACGGGGTTCCCTATTAATCTCTTACGAGCACCCGAACAGATTTATTCAAGTAATTAAAAAATGACATTAAAGTCAAGGAATTTGTTTAAAATCATTTTGAACTTTAAATGATTTAAATTAATAATAAACGATGTGTTGCATAACTAAAATTTCTTTCTATTTAAAATTCCTTATAGTATGATCCTATCCGAGGTATATATCCAATGAACGGGCTTAATATCTTTACAAGCAACCACATGGAAACCCTTGCCGAACAGTTGGCATTTATTGTTAGAACCCCGCTTTCTTCGCCGTTTTCCCCTGAGATTGTTGTCGTTCAGAGCAGAGGGATGGAGCGTTGGATAGCCATGGAGCTTTCAAGACATAACGGCATCTGCGCGAACTGTTTTTTCCCATTTCCCAACGCCTTTTTACAGGAAATGTTTAACAAAACAATTCCGGATATACCCGAAGAATCCTTTTTTGATCCATTAACAATGACCTTCAGAATCATGAAAGTTCTTCCTGAATGCATCCACCTTCCGGGTTTCGAAAGTTTAAAACGATATCTTTCTGATGAGGACACTGGTCTAAAACTGTTTCAGATTTCAAAAAGAATAGGTGATCTGTTTGATCAGTATCTTGTTTTCAGACCCGAGATGATATTTCAATGGGAAAAAGGAAAAGACCAACACTGGCAGGCGAACCTATGGCGCAAGATCTCTTCAGGGAAGGAACATTTGCATCGTGCCGGACTCTGGAAGGCTTTTTTAGAAAAAATTAGAAAATCCCCACGACAAATAGAGCACTTCCCTGAGCGTGTTTCCATATTCGGCATATCTTACTTGCCGCCTTTTTATCTTGAGGCTTTTCTCGAAATATCAAGCCGTTCTCAGGTAAACCTGTTTTTAATGAACCCATGCAAAGAGTATTGGGGCGATATTGTTTCCGATCGGGAATCCAGAAAGATGAGGAAAATAAATACTCGATCAAAAGATCTATCAGAAGAGCTTTATCTTGAGGAAGGACATCGGCTGCTGGCTTCCATGGGGACTCTGGGTAAAAATTTTATTTCACTAATTAGTGATCTCGACAGTCAGATTTTCGAACTGTTCAAAGAGAATCAAGGCCATACAATACTTGAGAAAATCCAATCAGATATTTTAAACTTAAATAACAGGAGGTTTTCTTCTCTTTCATCCGAATTCCACGACCCATCTTCTTGGATTGATTCATCTGTTCAGATTCATTCCTGCCATAGTCCGATGCGGGAAATTGAGGTTCTCCACGATAATATTCTTGCCATGTTTGAAGAAGATCCGGGTCTATTGCCCAAAGACATCATTGTCATGACGCCCGATATCCATTTATATGCGCCATTTGTTCAGGCTGTGTTCGGAGCACAGATGGATGAAAAAAAACGGATTCCATTCGCAATAGCGGACCAGAGCATTATGAAAGAAAGTCGAATAATTGAAGGATTCATGTCGATACTCGATCTTAATAATAGCCGAATGAGTGTAAATCGTGTCATGGCATTGCTTGAGTTGCCTAAAATTAGAGAAAAATTCAACATTTCCGAGTCGGAAATCGAAATTTTAGAACGCTGGATTATAGAAACCAATATCAGATGGGGAATCGATGAAGAGCACCGCCGCAGGATTGGTCTTCCGGTTTTTTCGGAAAATACTTGGAAAGCCGGGATTGAGAGGCTTCTTTTAGGATATGCAATGCCGGGATTTGAGAGTAAAATGTTTTCCGGAATTCTTCCTTACGATCATATTGAGGGTAGTGAGGCGAAAACCCTGGGTAAATTTATAGAATTTTTAGACCGACTTTTTAACAGTGTGGTTTCTTTTAATCAGGCCAGAACTTTAAGTGGCTGGAGTCAGTTTTTTTCAGATATTATCGAACAGTTTTTTGCCCCGGAGCAAGACTCAGAGCCAGAGTTACATGTTCTCAGGACTATATTGGAGGATATGCCTAAAAAGGAGGCATTATCCGGCTTCGAGAAAACCATAAAAATTGAAGTCGTAAAATCTTATCTATGGGGTCTTCTTGAAGATGAACATCTTCGAAGAGGGTTTATTTCAGGAGGTGTGACGTTTTGTGCAATGCTTCCCATGAGAAGCATCCCGTTTAAAGTCATCTGTCTTGTTGGGATGAACAGCGATGCCTACCCACGCGAAGCAAAAAAACTGGAATTCGATCTTATGACAAAACAACCGAGAATCGGTGATCGAAACAGAAGGAATGACGATAAGTATCTATTTTTGGAAGCGCTTCTATCCGCAAGAAATAAATTCTATATTAGTTATGTGGGACAGAGCATCCAGGATAACGCCAGAACTCAGCCTTCAGTGCTTGTGAGTGAGCTCATAGATTGTATCAAAGAAGGCTTTGGTTTTTCAGAAGAGCAGGTGGTCATCTTTCACCGGCTTCAAGCATTTTCACCGGAATATTTTAAAAATAAAAGCAAGTTGTTCAGCTACTCGTACGAGAATTTTGTTGCAAGTTCAAAAATGTTTGAACAAAAAGAAATGCCGCCTTTTATTTCAACAACATTGCCTGAACCTGACAAAGAATTCAAAAACCTTTCAATTAAGGCGATATGTGCCTTTTTCAACAATCCAGCAAAATATCTGCTTGAAAAACGTCTGGGAGTATATCTGCATGAGAGAGCAGGTATCCTTGATGAAAGAGAAAACTTCCGCTTAGATCATCTTGAAAAATATGTATTGGATCAGGAACTTGTGACAAAAAGCCTCTCGGGAACAAGCCTGAAAGATATTTTCCCGCTAATAAAGGCCTCCGGAGGACTCCCTCATGGGAATGTGGGAGAATATATTTACAATGAACTGAGTTTGGATGCCGAAGATTTTGTTCGAAAAATTAAAGACAAAACCAGAGCCCAGCGCCTTGAAGATTTTGATGTTGAACTTGACATAGAAGATTTTAAGATGTTCGATCGCGTTACAGATGTCTATGAAAACGGTGTGATCAAAACCATATATGCAAATATAAAACCTAAATATCTATTAAATACGTGGATATATCACCTTATTATTTGTGTTTTACTTGAACAAAAGCGCTCTGTGCTGAGCGTATTGATATGTAAAGATGCTGCCTGGGAATTTAAACCTGTTTCAAGTGCGTTAGATATCTTAAAATCCCTTCTTGATATTTACTGGAAGGGAATATCAGAGCCGTTGCACTTTTTTCCTGTATCATCATTTGAATATGTTCTGGCAAAAACACAGAAGAATCGGATACCACCAGAAGCTTTAAAAGCTGCACAAAAAAAATGGATCGGAAGCGATTTTTCACACGGAGAGTCAAAGGATCCGTATTTCGAGCGTTGCTTTGGCAGATATGATCCTTTGGACAAGGATTTTGAAAAAATATCAATGGAAATTTTTTCGCCAATGCTGAATCACTGTCGTGAAATAATATTATAAACAACAACTTAACCTATATATTCTAAAATAGAGTAACGTATTTATATCTTGGTTTATTCATTCAATACATGCAAAAGTTTAAAATGCCTAAAGTGAACTAAAGTGCCTAAAGTTAAGGTATTCTATCAAATTTAAATAATAATTATTGCGCAGATAACGCATTCCACAATCCCGCCGAGGCGGGACTCATTTTAGGTATTTCAAACTTCAATTTTTTGGACCTCTTCAGCCTATCTCGGCAAGTTGTCATTATAAAGATACGTCATCGCATTTAAGCATAAGAGCACTTGGATAAGTATGAAACCTTTTTGGATCCTTTTAAGTCTTTTTGGACTCATTTTTGTGATTCTTTTTTCTTTTCGATTAGACATATTTAACAAATTCGGGTCTGTATCAGAAGAATTGGCCTCATTTTCCACAGATCGGGTACCTGAGAAAGACTCGTGGATGAATATTTTGCAAAATGGACGTAAAATTGGGACCTCACACACCTTCATTTCAAAAACGACAAAGGGTTATCTCTTAAAAGAAACCCTTTATATCCGCCTCAATACAATGGGCCTGATTCAAGATCTCATTCTTAAAACCGCTGGAAAGCTCAATAAAGATTTTACGCTTTCTTCATTTGATTTTGAGATCAGTTCAGGACGATTCAATTTTTCAGCACAAGGGTCTATTTCCGGAAATGTGCTTTCCCTTAAAACGCAAGACTTTGGTTCTACTAAAGAAGTTCATACCAAAATCAAGGAAAGACTATATGCCTCTTCCGGGATTGTACACGCCGCTTATGCCGCCGGGATGAAACCCGGAGACGAGTTTAGCCTTCATGTTTTTGATCCAATGAGCATGAGTACTCAGCCTGTTACGATTAAAGTTGTTGGTAGAGAAAGCATACTCAATATGGGGATTCAGAAGAAATCAATGAAAATAATGATGCAGTATCAAGGGACAACGCAGTTGGCCTGGATAGGAGAACATGGTGAAGTTATTCGAGAAAAAGGGCCTTTAGGATTAAGTTTAGAAAAAACGACACGCAAAAACGTCCTTTTTGGACATCTTGCAGAATCTTCCCAAGATTTGGCCGAAATTGCTTCCATCAGATCCAACGTAATTTTGGATAACCCGCTAAAACTCGAAAGAATCAAAGTTGAAATCAGCGGGATAAACACCAAAGATGTCCATCTTAAGGGTGGAAGACAGGTTTTAAAAGATAATGTTCTGACCATCCAGAAAGAGGATATGGCCAAGCTTTATGATGGTGTAATTAATACGAATACAATATCTGATCGTTTTTTAAGGCCCGAACCCTTTATTGAGTCTGACCATCCTAAGATCATGAATTTGGTTAAAAAGATTGTAACCGATAATGATACGCCTTTTGAAAAAGCAAATAAACTGATGATATGGGTGAATAAAAATATTGAAAAACGCCCGGTGTTATCGTTGCCTGACGCCCTTAGTACTTTAATAAATAAGGTCGGTGATTGCAATGAACATGCCGTCCTTCTGGCCGCCCTAGCAAGGGCCTCGGCCATACCAGCCCGGATTGAGGCAGGACTGGTTTACTTAAACGGCAGGTTTTATTATCATGCATGGAATCTGCTGTACATTGGAAAGTGGGTAACAGTGGATGCAACATTTGGCCAAATACCTGCAGATGTTACTCATATCCGATTTTCAAGCGGAAGGTTGCAGCAACAGCTTGACATCATGAATGTTATAGGAAGGGTAAAATTAAAGATTCTTAGTTTTCGATAAAAAATGATAGAGCTCATAAATTTAACGAAAAAATACAACGATTTTACGGCTGTGAACAATCTGAACCTCGTTGTTGAAAAAGGTGAAATATTCGGATTCATCGGTCCTAACGGGGCCGGCAAGACAACCACCATAAATATGATGGGCGGTGTACTTGCTCCAACCTCGGGCTTTGTAATGATCTGCGGTATAAATATTCAGAATCACCCGAAAAAGGCCAAAAGCAAAATCGGTTATATTCCTGATAGGCCGTATCTTTATGAGAAACTTACCGGCATGGAGTTTTTAAAATTTATCAGTGATTTGTATGGTGTTGATGAAAACAATTTTTTATATAGGTCTAGAGAAAAATTACGGTTGTTTTCTCTTTCTGAGTGGGCAGACGATCTTATTGAGTCCTATTCTCACGGTATGAAGCAAAGACTCATAATGGCGGCAGCTCTTTTACATGATCCTGAAGTGATCATTGTCGATGAGCCAATGGTAGGGCTTGATCCATTGGTTATTAATATGGTTAAGTCGCTTTTTAAGCAGCTTGCAAAGAATGGTGTCACTATTTTCATGTCGACTCACACGCTGAAAGTGGCTGAAGATATTTGTGATCGCATCGGTATTATACATAAAGGATCACTTGTTGCAACGGGAACTGCAGAAGATTTAAAAAGCAATATTCAAAATAAAAGTGCAGATCTTGAAGAGATATTTATCAAACTGACTGAAGAATGAAAGATGTCATCACTCTATTAAAGCCAAGATTTTTGTCCTTTAAAAACAAAGGCCTTTTAAAAAATAATTCGGGCAGAGGATATAAACTCGCATTGTTCGGATTCTTTGGGATACTTTTTTGGGGAGGCATCTTCATTGTTTCATTCCGGGTCATCAGTTATTTCAAAGGGATTGAAGGATTTGGTGATATTCTTGCCTATAAACTGCTCTCCATGATTCTTCTTACATTTTTCTCACTCCTTATTTTCAGTAACATACTAACATCACTTTCCAAGCTCTATCTCAGCAGAGATCTTTCTCTTTTGAATTCTATGCCTGTTCCAATTTATAAGATTTTTATTGCAAGATGGATAGAAAGTACTGTGGATAGTTCTTGGATGGTCATTGTCTATACAATTCCTGTCTTTATATCATATGGAATTGTTTATAGGGCGGGTTTTATTTTCTATGGCAATATGTTCCTGGTTATTTTAATCCTTTCCGTTATTTCAGCAGGCATAAGCGTTGTCTTAATTATGATTGTTGTTAATTTTGTGCCTGCGAACCGAATTAAAAACATTTTTATTTTCATCGGCCTCAGCTTTTTTCTAATACTTTTTTTTGCCTTTCGTTTTTTACGGCCCGAGCGCCTTGTTGATCCTGAAGTTTTTTCAAATGTGCTGTTCTATCTCAAGTCTTTAAAGTCTCCGGCTCCGCTATATCTTCCGAGTACTTGGGTTTTTGACAGCATGAAGGCGACACTTTCGGGGCACATAATGGAAGGAATGTTTCACTCGGTGCTCTCCCTGAGTTGGGCAGGCGTAATGGTATGTTCAGCGATCATTATTTCAAATTATTATTATTTCAATGGGGTTTCTAAAACTCAAACTGCTCAGGTTCGGCTTTTTAAATACAGTTATTCAGGCCGCCGCTTTCCAATATTTTTACCACGTTTTTGCAGAGCTTTAATGTCAAAGGAAATACGAACTTTTTTCAGAGATCAAACTCAGTGGTCTCAGCTTTTTTTAATCGCTGCACTGGTTGTCATATATGTTTACAACTTCAATGCCCTTCCCCTGGAAAAGGCGCCGATAAAGACCATTTACCTCCAAAACCTTCTATCTTTTTTAAACATCGGCCTTGCTGGTTTTGTTCTTATTACCATTACGGCCCGATTTGCATATCCTGCGGTCAGCAGCGAAAAGGATGCTTTCTGGCTGGTGAAATCAGCACCCATAGATCTTAAGCACTATCTCTGGATAAAATTTTTCGTCTATTTTTTACCTTTATTTGTTTTGACTGAAATTTTGATCATTGCAACAAATATCTTGCTTAAAGTGACATTTTTTATGATGGTACTTTCAGTGGTTGATATATTTTTACTGGTTCCGGGAGTCGTATCTATGGGAATCGGTTTTGGCGCAGCGTATCCTGACTTTAAATCGGAAAATCCAGCACAAACAGTTACCAGTTTTGGAGGACTCATGTTTATGATGGTGTGTGCAGTCTACGTCGGGGCGGTTATCATCATTGAGGCAGAACCGGTTTATCGACTTTTTATGGCCAATATTAAAGGAAATGTATTGACTGTTTTTGAATGGGTATGGGTTCTCGGATCGTTTACCTTGGTTTTTTCCCTCAGCATTGCTGCGGTGATGGTGCCAATGAAATTCGGAGAGAAGAGGCTGTTAAAAATGTTGATTTAAAGGGGTAATGAATTTATACATATAAACATTGTCAAAACCGAATTGTGTTTTATTATATCTTGGAAGCCGACAATTTTTATTTTGATTTAAATTATAGGAGAAAGAATGGCTGAAACAGACAAAGATGATCTTATCAGCATTATTGATGAAGATGAAAAAGATGCAATAATTCCAGATACACTCCCTTTAATTTCCGTACGGGATATTGTAATTTTTACCGACATGCTTCTACCGCTATTTATTGGCCGTGAAAAATCGGTGCGTGCTGTTGAGGAGGCAGTGGAGAAAGACGGATTTTTGTTTTTAACCGCGCAGAAAGATCCAAATGTCGAAAATCCAAATCCTGATCAAATATTTACGGTTGGAACTGTGAGCAAGATCCTAAGGATGCTAAAACTCCCTGATGGACGCGTCAAAGCCCTTGTTCAGGGTATCGAAAAAGCCAGGATTGTTAAGTACGTTTCAAAGAGGTCCATATATCGTGTAAAAATTGAAAGGATTCCCGATCCGCCGTTTGAAGAGATCAATTTGGAAATGGAAGCGTTAATGCGCAATGTTATCGAACACTCCGAAAAGATATTGGCACTTCGTGGGGAAATGAACAACGATGTTAGTGTTATTTTAGAAAGTGTAAATGACCCCGGGAAACTAGCAGATCTTGTTGCTTCAAATTTGAAGTTAAAAATTGATGAATCTCAGATTTTGCTCGAGTTGATCGATCCTGTTGAGCGTCTTAAAAAAGTGAATGAGTTGCTTTCTCGAGAAGTAGAATTGTCTTCCATGCAGGCCAAAATCCAGTCTGATGTAAAAGATGAAATTTCAAAAAGTCAAAGAGACTATTTTTTACGGGAACAGGTTCGGGTTATCCACAAAGAACTCGGTGAAGACGATGGAAAATTAAAGGAAATAGAAGATTATAGAAGGAAGATAAGAAGAGCAAAGATGTCAAAAAATGCAGACAAAGAAGCCTTAAAGCAGTTGAAACGTCTGGATCAAATGCATCCAGACTCTGCAGAAGCTTCTGTTGTTCGCACATATTTGGATTGGTTGGTTGAACTGCCATGGAGCAAAACCACCAAAGACATTATTGATATAAAAAATGCAAAAACGGTTTTGGATGAAGACCATTTTGGTCTAAAACATGTGAAAGACCGAATTCTTGAATACCTGAGCGTGCGTAAACTCAACCCTAAAATGAAAGGACCGATTTTATGTTTCGTGGGCCCACCCGGTGTTGGGAAGACGTCTCTTGGTCAGGCCATAGCACGCGCTGTAAAACGAAAATTTGTTCGCATTTCCCTCGGTGGCATACGGGATGAAGCTGAGATCAGAGGCCACCGTCGTACCTATATAGGTGCTTTGCCAGGACGTATTCTTCAGGGTCTGAAACAGGGCGGTACAAACAATCCTGTTTTCATGATGGATGAGATTGACAAGCTTGGTTCTGACTTCAGAGGTGATCCTTCCTCAGCGCTTTTAGAGGCTTTGGATCCTGAACAGAATTCGTCGTTTAGCGACCACTACCTTAATATACCCTTTGATCTTTCAAGGGTTATGTTTATCCTCACCGCAAACTTTACAGATACGATTCCGTCAGCGTTACTCGATAGGATGGAGGTGATTACACTTTCCGGATATACGGAGGATGAAAAAAATATCATTGCACAAAAACACCTCATACCGCGACAGCTCAAGGAGAATGGCTTAAAGTCAAAAACTCTGTCTATCAGCAATGGTTCATTGTCTAAAATCATATCCGAATATACTTCCGAGGCTGGGTTGAGGAATCTTGAACGGGAAATCGGCTCTCTATGTCGGAAGGTGGCACGTAAAATCGCTGAAGGTAATAAGGGTCCGTTTCGAATCACAAAAAATAATCTGCAAAGTTATCTGGGGGTTCCAAAATATTTCCCTGAAATGGATCAGGAAAATAGTCAGGTGGGCTTATCAACCGGTCTGGCCTGGACACAGGCAGGAGGCGAGGTGCTCTATGTAGAAGCATCATTAATAGACGGAAAAGGGGAGCTCATCGTCACTGGTCAAATAGGGGAAGTAATGCAGGAGTCTGCCCGGGCCGCCCTGAGTTATGCCCGGGCCAATCTTGCTTCTTTTGGAATCAAAAAAAATATTCTTGAAAATAAGGACGTTCATATTCATGTTCCAGCCGGTGCAATCCCCAAGGATGGGCCATCTGCCGGAATCGCAATGGCAACGGCACTCTTATCTATTTTAATAAACAAACCGGTCAATAAAGATGTTGCCATGACTGGAGAAATCACATTAAGGGGAAGAGTGCTTCCTATAGGCGGTCTGAAAGAAAAGGCATTGGGTGCACTGAGGGCCGGAATTCGTACCATTATCATTCCTGAAAAAAATAAAAAGGATTTGGCGGAAATTCCGATGAATATAAAGCGAAAAATACATTTTATACCTGTGAAAAACATGGAAAAAGTTATTTCACTTGCCATGACTGATAAGTAATATGAAGATACTCGGTATTGATACGGCGACAACCAGCTGCAGTGTCGCAATAGTAGATGAAACGTCTTTGATTTCAGAGTTTACAATATATAGGGAAGAGACACATTCTAAGCATTTAATGGAAATGATACAAACGGCCGTGAGAATGGCAGGCCTAAATATCTCTGATATTGATGGATTTGCAGTAACCAGAGGGCCTGGATCTTTTACAGGCCTGAGGATTGGCATCAGTACCATCAAGGGACTTGCTTTGGCATCAGAAAAACCGATTGTTGGAGTTTCAAGCCTGGAAGCGCTTGCCCTTCAAGTGTCGTATTCTCGTGATCTTATATGTCCGATTTTAGATGCGCGTAAGGGAGAGGTTTATTTTTCCCGATACAGGTTCCAACATGGTCATTTAATAAAGCAAACAAAAGAATGCGTGGCACCACCTGACAAGGCTATTGATGACCTTAACGAGTATTGCCTGTTTGTTGGCAATGGCGCTTTGCTATATAAAGAAATGATATTGGAAAAAATGGGTGAATTTGCCTCTTTTGCACCGATGATTCACAATACGATTAGAGCTTCTTCTTTGGCCTATTTCAGCATGAAACATTTCGAAAACAACGATACAGATGATATTAAAGATGTATTACCACATTATATCCGGAAATCTGATGCAGAGTTGAATTTAATGATATCATAACATGTTTGAACTAATTGATGTTATTCAATAAAAATAGCTGATTACTCAAGTTTCTCATTCCCAAATTGCTATAAAAAACCTTCCTGTCCGCATGAACATTTTGGCGGAGTCGTACTGCAGCAAAAAGAATTCTATATATGAATAAATCTAATATTTTGTTTAAGCACTATTTAACGGGCTGTTGCCCAAACGATTCTATCTTAAAAATTTCATCGTCCCTCAGCACTGTTACGGTGGTTTGAAAATTAGGGGGACGAACCTTGGATAAGAAAACACTTTAATATTGAGCAAAAAGAACTATCATTACGGTTATTATTGACAATATGGATTCATTTTTGATAAATAAAAGAGTTTAGTCTTTTATTTTATAAGGTAAGATTAACAAGGGCATACGAGATGAGCAACTTTATTTGGTCTGACGTACCCAGCGATTCTGCCTTTCCTTTGGCAAGCGCTGGGTATCCTTTTATATTTGCTTCTGTATTTGCAACTGCCGTATTCGCGCTTTTGGGGCTTATCACGTTGGCTCTGACGGGTCTTGCTGTGACCTTTTTCATCTGTTATTTTTTCAGAGATCCAGATCGCGTTATTCCCAATGATGCCGGATGCATTGTTTCGCCGGCTGATGGAAAGGTTATTTCTGCGGGTTTGGTCGATAATAGTCGATTTTATGATGGCTCGTGCATGAAGATCAGTATCTTTATGTCGATTTTTAATGTTCATGTCAATCGTATTCCCCATGAAGGGCAGATAAAAAAAATTCATTATTTTCCTGGAAAATTTTTTTCCGCCAATTTGGATAAGGCATCAAATCTTAATGAACACAATGCAATTTTCATAGAAACCGAAGGAAAGAAAAATATTTGTACGGTGCAGATAGCAGGACTGATTGCAAGGCGCATTATCTGTAAATTACAAAAGGATGACATTGTCATCAGGGGGCAACGTTTTGGCTTAATATGTTTTGGATCACGTTTGGATGTTTATCTTCCTCCTGAGATAAATTTGAAAGTGACAGTGGGAGACAAGGTAAAAGCCGGAACATCTATATTGGGAGATTTAACATGATAAGAACAAGAAAAAAGAAAAAAGAACGATCTCATCGAGGTATCTACATTCTGCCCAACATATTTACCTCGCTCAATCTTTTTTTTGGATTTTATGCGATTATCGCAGCAATAAACGGAAAATTTATTGCTGCAGCAGTAGCCATTATTATCGGCGTATTATTTGATATCATGGATGGTAAAATCGCCAGAGCGACGAATACCACCAGCAAATTCGGTGTTGAGTACGATTCTCTGGCCGATCTTATATCTTTTGGTCTTGCACCGGGATTGATGATATATTTGTGGTCTCTAAGGCCATTGGGAAGAATCGGCTGGCTGGCTGCATTTTTGTTTATGGCTTGTGGAGCGCTTCGTCTTGCACGTTTTAACTCACAGGTGGATGTAATAAGCAGTGATCACTTTGTGGGGCTACCAATTCCTGCCGGGGCAGGTATGGCAGCAACCATAGTTTTATTTTCTCATAGAATTGGTATCGAAGGAAAAATAAATCCAATTCTCATTCTTATAACGCTGTACATACTTTCATTTTTAATGGTAAGCACCATAAGATATAACAGTTTCAAAAAGCCCGAGCTGTTTAAAAAAATGAATTTCAATGTTTTGGTGGCAATTATCCTGATATTGATTTTCATTGCCGCCCAACCATCTGTTGCTCTATTTTTCTTGGCGCTGGCCTATGTTGTTTCTGGTCCTTTGACTATCATTAGAAATTATAACAGAGAGAGCCAGAGCTTATCGAAAACCAGTGATGCCAGTGAGCATGGATAGTCCCATTTAAATTTGAATTCCCCGCTGCTTGCAGCGCGGGATGAATTCAAATAAAGTATAAGAACCTTTTTAAAGCGAAAGTCCGGTATCACAGCCCGGAGGGCTGTGGTAAAAAATCCGAAATAATCCGTAGCTTGCTGCGGGGATAGGAATTTTAGCCAGCCAAACAAACGGCGGGTAAACCTTTCGCCAAACTGAGCGGCATAGCCGCGTTTCATAAAATCGTTTCACGATTTTATTCGGAGTCTATTAAAAATCATTTTCATAATAACAACGGAAAACATTAAAATTAATCGATTGGACGTATTCATATGACAAAAGAATATCATATTTCTGTAATTCCAGGCGATGGTACCGGACCCGAAGTTGTTGCAGAAGGTATCAAGGTCCTTCAAGCTTTGGCGGACGAATTCAATTTCAGGCTTAACTTTACCCATTATGATTTAGGTGGAGAACATTATAAGGCGACTGGAGAGATTTTGCCTGACCATATTCTGGAATCAATCGCCGAATCAAATGCGATATATTTGGGAGCAATCGGTCATCCGGATGTTAAACCAGGTATTCTTGAAAAGGGTATCCTTTTGAAACTTCGGTTTTATTATGACCAGTATATCAATTTAAGACCTGTTAAACTATATGAGGGCATAGAAACACCTTTAAAGGACAAAGGTCCGTCGGATATAGATTTTGTCGTGGTTCGTGAGAATACTGAAGGATTATACGCCGGTGCTGGTGGTAGTTTAAAACACGGCACGGCAGATGAGGTGGCCATACAAGAATCGATAAACACCCGTAAAGGAGTTGAACGGTGCATCCGGTATGCCTTTGAGTATTGCAGGAAAAGAAACCAAAGAAAAAAACTGACACTTTGCGGAAAAACAAATGTGCTGACCTTTGCATTTGATTTATGGGAACGCACCTTCAATGAGGTTGCAAAAGAATACCCCGATATTGAAACAGATTATGCTCATGTTGATGCTATCTGTATGTGGATGGTTAAAAATCCGGAATGGTTCGATGTCATTGTTACCGATAATATGTTTGGGGATATTATCACTGATCTTGGCGCAATGATTCAGGGGGGAATGGGTATTGCTGCAGGCGCAAATATCAATCCTGAAGGAATTTCAATGTTTGAACCCATCGGCGGATCAGCTCCTAAATATACCGGTAAAAATATCATCAACCCCATTGCGGCCATCTCTGCAGCTCAGATCATGCTCGAAACATTAGGAGAACCCAAAGCCGCATCTTTGGTAGAAGAGTGTGTTGTTCGAGTCTTGCGTGATGATCTAAAGGACGTTGCCGCAGGTAAAATGGGATACTCAACACAAGAAGTCGGAGATCTTGTGATAAGTTATATTAAGGGAAGCAGCAAACGATGACAGATAAAAAATTTAACATTGCCGTAGCTGGAGCCACAGGAGCCGTGGGGAATCAAATGATTTCCTGCCTTGAAGAGAGAAACTTTCCAGTTAAATCGATAAAATTTTTGGCATCCAGTCGTTCTATCGGGCGCAAG
>Ga0316577_10000440_pt1 | contig 16228 bp, 14 predicted proteins | sample S5NA_FD_203073 | JGI IMG/M metagenome (GOLD analysis project Ga0316577, IMG submission 203073) | Rhizosphere microbial communities from salt marsh grasses in Alabama, United States - S5-7_050615r2r1 | ecosystem: Host-associated > Plants > Roots > Rhizosphere | place: USA: Alabama | collected... | reverse complement strand
GACTGGCTCCAGGCCCTCTATCCCATCTGGGCCGGCCTCACGGGGGAAGCGGTCTATGTGAGCGCGCGGACCGCCCTCAGCGAGCTCGTCCTATCCGGCTGTACGACCTCAGCCGATCATCTCTACCTTTATCCCAACGACAGCCGCATCGACGACGAGATCCAGGCAGCACGGGAGGTTGGCATCCGCTTCCACCCAAACCGGGGCAGCATGTCGCTGGGCCGTTCGCAGGGCGGGCTGCCACCCGACTCGGTGGTGGAGGACGAGGGCGCCATCCTGGCCGATTGCCAGCGGGTCTATGAGGAATACCACGACCCCGAGCCCTATTCGATGTGCCGCATCGTCATCGCCCCCTGCTCCCCTTTCTCGGTCACACCCGAGCTCATGCGCGCGTCGGTGGCCTTTGCCCGAGATCGGGGGTTGGTCGTGCACACCCACGTGGCCGAGACAATGGATGAAGAGGCATTCTGCCTGCGCGAGTTCGGCGTGCGGCCGGTGGAATTGATGCGCCAGCTCGACTGGGTTGGACCTGACGTATGGTGGACTCACTGTGTTTATGTCAATGAAGAGGACGTCGCCCTCATGGCCGAGACGGGCACCGGGGTGTGCCACTGTCCCTCGTCGAACATGCGCCTTGGCTCGGGCATCGCGCCCATCCGGGCCCTGGCCGACGCCGGGGTCAAGGTCGGCCTGGGGGTGGACGGCAGTGCCAGCAACGACAGCAGCCACATGCTGGCCGAAGCGCGCCACGCCCTGCTCCTGCAGCGGGTGAAGCACGGCGCGTTGGCTATGAGCGCCGAGGAGAGCTTGTGGCTGGGCACACGCGGCGGCGCTGCGGTGCTGGGCCGGGACGACATCGGGGCTCTGGCGCCAGGCATGGCCGCGGATTTCATCGGAATCCGGCTCAACCGCCTCGGCTTTGCAGGGGCACAGGCGGATCCCCTGGCAGCCCTGGTCTTCTGTACGCCACCCAGCGTCGACCTGTCGGTCATCAACGGCCGAATCGTCGTAGAGGATGGCCGGCTACTGACTGTCGACCTGCCCACGACCATCGCCCATCACAACCAGCTCGCCTACGAACTGCTGCAGAGGTCGAGACAGTAAGCCGGACTTAGCGTTCGGATCCCCCTGCGCGGCTGGTCAGCGCAGCGTTGCCCTCCTTGGCCAGCAGCTTGATGCGCTGGACTTGGCGCACGTGCTCCTCGCCCATCAGGTAGGGGTAAACCGTGTTGTTGTGAAGCAAGGGGTCGGCCTCTGGCGGCAAGGCCCGGTCGCCCTCGGGCGTGCCCGGGATGGGCGAGAAGAGCGCCAGCTTGGCCTGGATCCCCAGTCCATGCACAAAGCGCACGGTTTCCTCGACCTCGTCCAGGGGTTGGCCAGGCAGTCCAGCCAGGATGTAGGCGCCCAGCTCGCGAGGCCCAAAGCCGGCAGCTTGCAGGTCGGCCATGGCCCGGGCAAACAGCCCGGTGTTTACCTTCCCACCCGTCACCGCTTGGCGATCTGGGTTCACGGTCTCGAGGGAGAGATAGACGGTGGCGAACCCGGCACGGCGCATGAGCCGGGCCAGGTCGGGCGTGACGCCGCGGGCATACAGGCCGTTGGGCGTATGGAACCGCACCGCCAGGCCGCGGGACAGGACCCCCTCGAGGATGGGGACGAGGTGTCCCTCCGCATTGAGAAGCAGGGCATCGTCATAGAAGGCAAAGTCACGCACGCCCCGCTGGGCACACTCAACCACTTCGCGCACGACGTCCCCGGGCGGGCGCTGCACGAAGGCAGGCTGCAGGCGATGGCTGGCACAATAGGTGCAGCGGTAGGGGCAGCCCCAGGCGGTCAGCAGGCTGGTGTAGGGGCGCGGCAGCAGGTCATGGGCTGGAGCCGGCCAGGAAGCTGCTCCTTCGTAGATCGGTCCGACGTCCCCGGCCGTCACCTGGGCGGCCAGCTCCAGGGCGGGGACCAGCCCGGGTCCCTCGATGACCCAGTCGGCGCCCGCGTGTTCGCGGGCATGGGCAGCGCACAGCGTGGCATAGACACCGCCCAGCGCCACCGGCACCTGACCGAAATGGTCACGGACCCTGCGGATGGCCTCGACGACGCCGGGGTACCAATAGGTCATGCCCGAGGCCACCAGAACCAGGTCGGGGGGCGGGCAGTGAGCCAGTGAATGGTCAAAGGCCTCGAAGGGTAGGCCATAGCGGCCGTAGCGCCGCGGCACAAAGGCCACGGGATCTGGCTTGGGCACCACCGTCTTGAGGAACTTGCCAGCGCCATGAGGGCCCGGCCGCGGCCCGCCGGCATGGGGCGCCAGGCAATCGGCAATGGACACTGCATAGCCAGCCCCGCGCAGCGCCGCGGCGATGGTCAGCAACCCCAGGGGCTCGATCCATAGGTTGTAGGCGGCGAAATCATAGATCCAAGGGTTGACCAGCAGGATCTGGCCATGTGACGACTTCATACGAGTCCTACCCGATCGCCGACGATTGGCAGCCCCAGATGCCGGCCTGAGCGGCGAGGGCGAGGAAATCTCGCCCCTACTTGTCTCCAGAGAGGCGCTCTCCCTGCCAGCTGGCGAGCAGGCGGCGGTGGCTGTAAAAGGCGACCTCCTCCGGGTCGGGCAAGCCTTCGGGAGCAAAGAACCGGACGGCGGCGGCATCATCGTCCGGTCGCAGCGACCCGCCGGCGACGTGAGCTCGGTACGTGAGGTTCATGCCTGGCCCGCGATAGTCGTCGGCGTAGTGGTCCACGGTCACCAACTTCAAGTCGTCTACGACGAGGCCCGTCTCTTCGGCGCACTCGCGCACCGCGGCCACCTCAGGCGCTTCATCCCACTCCATGAACCCGGAGGGTAACGACCACTTGCCCAGACCCGGTTCGACAGCTCGCCGTACCAGCAGGACGCGGCCTTCCTGTTCGACGAGGATCGATACCCCCAGCTTTGGGCTCCGGAAATGGACATAGCCACACGCAGGACAGACGGGCCGGACACGGCCGTAGGCCTCACGCTCCTCCACAGGGTGCCCGCAATGGGGACAATAGCGCATCTCGCTGTCGGGTCGCCAGCGGTCCAGAACCCTGCCCTCCCAGACGCGGATGGCCTGGTCGTGGCCGCCGCCGCACAGCGGCTCAGGCAGGTTGCCAGGTCGGAAGAACTCCGCCTGCGCGCCCTCCTCGCCGTCGACGTGCAGCGAGCCGCCAACGGGGGTGGCCTCGTAGACGAGCAAAATGCCATTACCCCGGGGATCGTCGTCAAAGTAGTAGGCCCCCGCCAGCCGGCCAACCCGCACCTGGAGACCAGTCTCTTCCTGGGTCTCGCGGACGGCCGTCATCGAAGGTGACTCGTCCGCTTCGCAGTAACCTGCCGGCAGATTCCAGGCGCCGGGAAGGGCGCAGGTGCCGGGGCCTCGCTGCACGAGGAGCAGCGCGTGATCCCGCACCACCAGCGCGCCCACTCCGATCCTAAGCCGGTAACAGGTCGTGGATCCGCATTCTGGGCAGCCCGCCCGTTCTCCGGCCGCCGATTCGATGATCTCAGTACCACATTCAGGACAGTACAGAAGACGCCTCCTTGGAGCTCAGATTCAAGACACGCCAGCTCGCGGCCAGCAAACCCCCAGCCAGCACGACCACCGCCTGACCTGGCAAGACCGGCTGTACCCCCACACCGCATCCCTGGGCGCACGCCGTGCGCCCCTACACTCCTAGCCAGACGCCGGTACGCCGACCCCTACCCCCCTCAACAGCCAGCGGCTCTCGAGTCGTAGGGGCGCACGGCTGTGCGCCCCAGCACTGCCAATCGGGCGCCGACACGCGCACGCCCCGTTCGTCGCCGGCTGTGCTGGCACCCGTCACGCCCCCACAACAGTCAGCGGCTCTCGGATCGTAGGGGCGCACGGCTGTGCGCCCCAGCAGGGCTAATCGGGCGCCGGCACGCGCACGTACCGTTCGTCGCCGGATTTGCTGGCACCTGTCACGCCCCCACAAGCGCGAGCCACTCTCAGATCGTAGGGGCGCACGGCTGTGCGCCCTCCGGGCTGCCCCCGGGCCGGGGCACATCTCACGCCCAGAGGCCAGCCAGGGGCCTCTCGCTCAGAGCAGCCACTCGACGGCAGAGATAACCAATCCCCCAGCCAGAGGCATCCACACGTTGTCGTCCGGCGGCGGGGACCAGCGCTCGACGGCGGTGGCAGCCACCGCCCCTGCAGCGGCCGCCCAGGGTGACAGGCCCCCCAGGCCGACGCCCACCAGCGCAGCGACGAGACAGGCCAGCAAACAGGCCAGGCTGCCAACCAGGGTCTTGCCCTCCCCTGGTCTGCCCCAGGTTCTCCCAGCCCATTCGGCCAGTGGATCGCCCCAGACCAGGAATAGCACGGCCGTACCGCCAGCATCGCGCCCGTAGAGCAACAGGCTGGCCAGGATGCCCAGGCCAAGCCAGGTGGAGCCCAGGACACGCTGATTCTCCCAGGCGCGGAAGGTCGTCGGCAGCAGTTGCCAGAGCAGACGGTTGACCCACTGCCACCGCCGCCGGGCCACCTCCACCAGGGACGACGCCACTAGGATCGCCGCGGCCAGGGCCACCGCGAGCGGGTACGAGATCCACCAGCCCGCCGCCGGCACAAGGGCCACGGCCATGTGGATCAGCTTGCGAGCAGTGCTGACGCGCGTCTGTGCCATGTTCAGGTCTGTATCCCCGGTTGGGGAGCCTCTCTTCTCCGGCCTGCCAGATCACGTGCCTGGGCCCGCCGTATCCCGGCGACGGTCGCGGGTCCAGGCACGCCGGGCCATTGTACCACAGGACAGGGGCCGCGCCAAGCGAGCCAGAGCATTCGCCGGGGCATCCATGCCAGAGCCCAGACACACGCCCCGGCATGCACCCCACAGGCAGCAGCCAGCACTTTTTGAGCCAGGCAGGATCTCGGCTATAATGGCCCGGTCGGGGAACGCACCAGCACACACGAGGAGGGTTATGAGCATGAGTGGACAGCGCATCCGGCGGATCGGCGTCTTGACGGGTGGGGGCGACTGCCCGGGGCTGAATGCCGTCATCCGGGCTGTGGTCAAGACCGCCATCGGCCATCATGGCTGGCAGGTCATTGGCATCGAGGATGGATTCGAGGGCCTGATCCTGCCTGACAAGACCGTAGAGTTGACCTTTTCCAGCGTCCGCGGCATCCTGCCTCTCGGCGGCACGATCCTGGGCACGACCAACAGGGTCAACCCCTTCGACTATCCAATCGTCGACGAGCACGGCAACGAGACACGGACCGACGCAACCGATGTGGTGCTCAGGCGAGCCGAGGAACTGGAGCTGGATGCCTTGGTGGTGATCGGCGGCGACGGATCGCTGCACATCGCGCAGAGGTTCCATGAAATGGGCCTGCCACTGGTCGGCGTGCCCAAGACCATCGACAACGACGTGGGGGGCACCGACATCACCTTTGGCTTTGACACGGCCCTGGACGTAGCCACCGAGGCCATCGACCGGCTGCATACCACAGCCGAGAGCCATCACCGTATCATGCTCGTCGAGGTGATGGGCCGCAATGCTGGCTGGCTGGCCCTCCAGTCGGGCCTGGCCGGCGGCGCTGACGTCATTCTGCTGCCGGAAATCCCCTTCAACGTCGACCGTATTGATCAGAAGGTTGAGGAGCGGGACAGCCAGGGCCGGCTGTTCAGCATCGTCGTCGTGGCCGAAGGCGCGCGGCCAGAGGGCGGCGAACAGGTCTTCCAGGAACAGCGGGCGGCCCTGACCGCCCGGCGCCTGGGTGGTCTCAGTTACGTGGTCGCAGAGCAGCTGGCCGCCGTCAGCGACAAAGAGATCCGCGTGACTGTGCTTGGCCACCTGCAGCGGGGTGGATCGCCGACGTCCTTTGACCGGATCCTGGGCACCCGATTTGGTGCGGCCGCTGTGGACCTGATCGCCCAAGGCGGCATGGGCCGCATGGTCGCGCTGCGTGGCGAGGAGATCAAGGATCTGCCCATTGCCGACGCCATTGCCGAGCTCAAGACCGTACCGCTGGACAGCGACCTAGTTCACGCGGCGCGGTGCATGGGCATCCGCTTGGGCTGACGATCGATCGGGGAAGGGATAAGACGCGGTCCGAATCAAGGCCGGCGCGCGACCCAGACCTGCTCAGTACTCCGCCCGTCGAAGGGGCGCCGATCGAACCAGCCATACTGGTCCACGATCTCGAACCCGCAGCGCACCAGGAGATGCTCCATCTCGCGCGGCCAGATGTAGCACAGGGTGTAGCCGCGATAGCGAGCGGAGAGGACGTTCCCGTCCTCGTCCAGTTCCTCATAGCGAAATCGCTGGTAGATCCGTTGGCGATGCACGTCGTAGCGCCGGCTCTCCCAAACGCTGATGCGCCGGCCACTCTCTGGCTCGGTGAACTCGCGCCGGTACTTGAGCATCTGGCTGGTGCTGGTGCTGTGTTCCGCGATCATTTGCAGATGCGGCACAAAGAAGTTGAGCACGAGCCTGCCTCCGGGCAGCAGGTGCCTATTGATGCGCGTCAGCACCTCGACATGGTCCTCGGGATTGAGCAGGTGCAGGAAGGACCGGGCGGGAATGATGGCCAGACCAAAACCCCGGTCCAGGTCAAAACTGCGCATGTCGGCCTCGACCCATTCTACGGGCAGTGGCCTGCCCCCCGCGTTCGCCGACTCGGCCAGGTGGTCTGCTTTCTCCTGGGCGATGGCCAGCATGCGCTCGGAGCTGTCCACACCGACGATGGGGATGCCGGCCTGGGCAATGCGCAGTGCCACGCGTCCAGTACCACAGGCCAACTCTAGCACGGGGCCCCCAGCCGCCTGAGCCTCTTCTAGGTAGAATTCGATGTCAAAGGTCGTAGTACCATACTCGAGATCATAGACATCGGCAAAGGCATCATACTCCGTGGTCATTCCGCCCTCCTCTTAACCAATCCGGGGCTGCAAGGCAAGGACCGTGTAGCCCACGGCGCTCTCGAGCAACTGGTCCAGCGGCAAGCGCTCTTCCACGGTATGCACGATGGTATCGTCACCGGGACCGAAGCCAATCACGGTGGCGCCTGCTTCGGCAAAGTGACCGCCATCGGTGGCAAAGCGCCAGGTACCGACCTCTACGGGACGATCCCATGCCGAGGTGAGCACAGTCTGAACCTGTGTAAGCCAGGGATGGTCTGCTGGCGTGGTGAAGGAGGCAAAGCTGTCAGGGTATTCCATCCTCAGGCCCGTGTAGCTGACCATGGCCTTGGTGCAGGCTTCGATCTCACCCCGGCAGCCCGGCTCCAGGCTGCTCGCCAGGAGCGATTCCAGCTTGCTGGCAATGTCCGCCGTTCCCTCGCCCGGGATGTTGCGCCAATCCAGCGTCAGGTGGATGGCCGACGGCGTGACGTTGGCACTCTGCGGCTCGCTTTCCACGCGGGTCGGCGCGACCGTGGAGGCACCGTACTCTGGATGGGAAGCCATGGGCAGCGCCTTCAGACCATCGACAAAGTGCGACAGCGAGTAGTGGGGATTGATGCCCAGGTCGGGCATGGACGCGTGCACCGAGCGGCCCTGAAGATGCAGCCTGAACTCGGCGCGACCACGATGCCCCCGCCGCAGCTGGTTGGCGCTGGCCTCACCCACGACCACGTGCTTCACCGGCAGGGTCTCGACCAGATGTCGTGCGCCCAGCCCGCCGACCTCCTCCTGGACAACCGCCGTGACGTAGAGGTCTCCCGGCGGAGTAGCGCCCAACGCCTTGAGCATCCCCCCGGCATAGACCATGGCCGCCAGGGCCCCTTTCATGTCGACCGTCGCCCGGCCCCACAGCTGTCCCTCGTGGATCTCACCGCCATAGGGCGGGTGGCGCCACAGTGCCGGATCGCCGGGGTCGACGTGGTCCATGTGCCCGTTGAACATGAGCGGCGGCCCGCCGGCACCAGCCAGCTGGCCAATCACATTGCCCGCCTCGTCAATCCAGACCCGGTCGTAGCCAAGGCGCTCCATCTCGGCCTGAAAGATGGTGGCTACTTCGGCCTCCTGGCCCGGCAGGCTGGGCACGCGGATCACCCTCTGGGCAAAGCCCACCAGATCTTTTTCGTATTGGCGGCTGATCCGCCACAACTCGCTATTGTCCATCTTGCTGTCTCCTCGCGTCAATCTAGACCGGCTCCGGGTGCCACATGTCCTCCGGGGGCCGTCTCCTCACACCCCACGCAGTCGCTGCCTCAACACCAGCAGCGCGAAATGGGGAAGGGCCACCTGGCGCCGCCAGCGCCAGGGTTGCTGAACCAGACGATGAAGCCATTCCAACCCGGCGCGGCGCATCCAGGGCGGTGCCCGCCGCGTCACCCCCGCCACAAAGTCAAAGGCCCCGCCGACACCGATCATGACCGGAACCCCCAGGCGCTGCGCATTGCGGGCGATCCACTTTTCCTCGGCGGGCACACCATAAGCCACAAGAAGCAGGTCCGGCGCAGCAGTCCGGATGCGCCCAATGATGTCCGGCTCGTCTTCTGGGTGGGGGGACCCAGCATGGGTGCCGGCCACATCCAGGCCGGGATTGGCCGCTGCCAGCCGCTGAGCCACCTCCTCTGCCACCCCCGGCGCCGCGCCCAGGAAGTAGGGCCGGTAGCCGCGGCGGGCGCATTCCTCGGCAATCCGGTAGATCCCATCTGAGCCGGTGACCCGCTCGCGCAAGGGATGCCCCAGGAAGCGGGCAGCCAGCATGAGGCCGACGCCGTCCGCCACATTCAGATCGGCGGCGTTCAGCTGGCCGCGAAATGCCTGGTCCTGGTGGGCCAGCACCAGCATCTCGGGGTTCAGCGTAACGATCTGGTGCGGCTGCCCGCTCGCGACAAAGATGCGGATCTGACCTAGCAGGTCGTCGTAGGTGGCATCATCCACCCGCACGCCCAACATCTCGAGGGAGTCCACGCGACCCACTAGCCAGTCAGGCCGGCCGCCTGCTCAAAGGCAGCCATCGCCTCTTGGGCACAGCGGCTCCAGGAGAAGCGCTCGGCCTGGACAAAGCCACGCCCGACCAGTTCCCGACGCAGGTCCGGCTCGCTCAGGAGGCGAAAGAGCGCTGAGGCAATGGAATCAACCTGGCGGGGCTCAACCAGCAGCGCTGCGTCGCCGGCCACCTCTGGCAGGGACGACGTGCTGGAGCATACGACCGGCACACCACAAGCCATCGCCTCCAACACGGGAAAACCAAAGCCCTCGTACAGGGAAGGAAAGGCAAAGGCCTCTGCACCGCTCAGGAGCGCAGGCAGATCCTCGTCATCCACATAGCCGGTGAGGATCACCCAGTCCTCGAGACCCAGACGGCGGACCTCGGAAAAAACCTCCTGATAGAGCCAGCCTTTCTGGCCAGCCAGCACCAGCTGCAGCTGGTCCAGCGGATATTCTGCGTCAGAAGCCCGCGCGCGGAGTTGGGCGAAGGCCTGGACGAGACGGACGAGGTTCTTGCGTGGATGGAGGGTGCCCAAGTAGAGGATGTATGGCGTTCGGCAGCCGTATCGAGCCTGCACAGCTTCGCGCAGCAACGGATCGTGGACGGGCACAAACGATTCATCGCGGCCGGGATAGACCACGTCGATCTTGGCCTCAGAGATCCCGTACAGCCTGATCAGGTCCTGGCGTGTCGCCTCCGAGTCGGCCAGCACGCGGCGGGCCGACCGGGCATTGTGGCGCGTCGACCAGCGCAGGTAGAGGTTCTGTGACAGGGTATGCGCCTGGGGGTAGTAGTGATAGCCCAGGTCATGCACCGTGGCCACGCTCACGGGCGGATGGACCAGGGGCAGCACATGAGACGGCACAAAGAGGAGATCGGGCGGCTGGCGGAACATCTCCCACGAAAGGCCAAGGTGGGTCCAGAGCCTGGGCATGCCAATGACCTTTTGGTCCACGCCATCTGCAAACGTGCCAGGTGCTGCAGGCTCGCGCACGTACAGGCGGAAGCGGGGCCCGGCCTCCAAAGCCAGGAGTGCCCGGATCAGGTGCAGGGAGTAGTTCTCAGTCCCCGTGCGGCGGGCGGCGGAAGCCCGGCTGGCATCGACGCCAATCAGCATTTACTCGCGCCGGATGAAACGCCACAAAACATTGGCCAGGCCGACCAGGCCCAGGAAGATCAGGAGCAGTGGCCACAACCGCCAGATTTCGGAGCCGAGAAAGCCCAGGGTAACCCCAAAGGCGGCCAGGCCAGCGATGATGGCTGCGCAGCCGACGCCGAGGGTGCCCAGATCTCGCGCCCTCTCGGCGACAAAGAGGACGACAAAGGAGACTCCGCCGATGAGAAGAAATGCCGGCCACAGATCGGACATCTGCGCCCATTCCCAATAGCCCAGCGAGAAGCCAAAGAAGAACAGGCCGACAAGGATCGCACCGGTACCGACAAAGGCCAAACCCGGCTCACGGAAACCACTGGCCACGTAGCCACCCCAAAAAGCCAAGCCGCCGAATAGGGGAAAGATGGGCCAGATACGGTCCCAGCCGATCCATTGCGCAAACAAGAAAGTGATGCCCAATCCGATGAGGGCCAGGCCGGCCCAGACGACACCGAGTCGATCCCGCGACATTTCTCCTCCTTGAACTATGTCAAACCGGGCAACGTGCACGCCGGATTATATCACGATCGATTCGGGGCGTCAATCAAGCCCCGATTGCCTCCCTGTGCCCTGTGGTCCCTTCACAGAAGAGACCGAGTCTGTGGCTTCTCTGTTGCTCAGGAGTCTGGTGCAAGTCACGGAAGTCGCCCGAGCAGCGGATCGGTCTGGATCAGCGGGGCGAAGGAGCACTAGCCAACGGGATCCACCTCCCCCAAGTAGGGCCGCAGATCAGCTGCCGTGATCGGCCCCGGACGAACGATGGCCGGCGGCGAGACGGTCAGGTCGAGGACTGTGGAGGGGGTGCCGCCCGGCGCGGGGCCACCATCCAGGACCAGGGACAGGCGGTTGCCCAGGGCCGCCATGACCTGCTCTGCTGTGACCAGTGGCGGCTGGCCATGGCGGTTGGCGCTGGTGGCCGCCAGGGGGGCGTCCAGCTGCCTACATAGGAAGCGGACCAGGTCGTGATCCGGCACACGGACGGCGACGGTGGAGCCGCCTGCGGTGACGATGTCGGGGACCGCCCTCGCCCGCGGCAGCACCAGGCTGAGCGCACCGGGCCAGAAGCGCTCGGCGAGCTGCCAGGCGAGGGACGGAACGGGATCGCAGACCGACTCGAGGGCTCCTGCACCCGGCAACAGCAGTGGGATCGCCAGGCTGACTGGCCGATCCTTGACCGCATACAGGTGGGCTACGGCCTCAGGCTGCAAGGCGTGGGCGCCCACGCCATAGACGGTATCGGTCGGGAAGGCGATGACCTTCCCACCAAGGAGGGCTGCTGCCGCCCGCTCGATGGCCTGAGGCGAAGTGGCCGGGAGCATCTGGGCCGAAACTGCGCCGCTCGGGTTCACAGTACCCCCGCCTTGCCCGACCTATGTGCGTCGTAGCGCGCCACAAAGTCCGCGGCAGACATCCAGACCTCGGTGCGCTCCAGCTGGAGGAAATGGCGGCTTTCCAGACTGACCTGGTTGTAGGCCCACATGAGGGCCCAGGTGTAGAGATTCTCCCAGAACTCGCCAAAGGGGCCAAGGGGACTGCGGTAGGGGGTCAGCCGGAAGCCAAGACGCTCGAAGAGCTTCTCCGCGCTCGAGGTGCCGCCCGCCACGACCAGGACTGTGGCCCCGCCCACCGCCTGCACGCCGGCGTAGCGGTCCTCGATCGGGATCTCGCTGCCGATCTGGCGCAAGGATCGGACCAGCATGCGATGCCCGCGGGCCGCCTGGGCCATGGTGATGCCCTCTCGCGGGATGCGGGGCATGTGCTCGTTCCAGAAATGCAGCTCAAGCACCTTGGCACCCTCGGGCACCGTGCCGCCAGGCACCAGGAGGGGCCGAGGCGCCCGAGTCAGCCGGGCCCGGAACATGCAATCCGGGTCGTCCCAATAGACAAAGACGCCCGTGAGTTTGCGCAGGAGTTGGTCAAGACAGCGTATCAGGAAGCGCATGCGTCCGTGTTCCCGGCAGTGCCTGAGCCCAGCCTGGATGCACCATCATGGTTGGCCCTCCTCCAGGGAGGGCTTGGCCGAGGGCCTCAGTGGGCGGAAGCGGCCATCGGAGTCCAGCAGGTAGGTCTCACCGCGCCACGTCACGCGCCGGCCAAAGAGGCCATAGGCCCAGATCACAGCGGTCAGCATATCCCGCACTGGCAGCCAGAAGAGCCAGTGCTGGGCCTCGTGATCGTGCGTATGGCCGCTGACAAGCCAGGCCACCAACCAGCGCAGCGCCACCGAGACACAGAGCACCAGCCAGGCAAGCTGTGTACCGGCAGAAACCACCAGAAGGGCCGCCGCCAGGGGCGTGCTGAACGTCAACAACAAGCCCAGATACTCGAGCGGGCGGCTGACCCGCACACAACGCGCCCAGCGAAGCTCTCGCTGCCACTGTTCCTGGAAGGTCGTCGCGCCCAAGACGCTTACGACTACATAGTCAGACAGGCGGACCTGTAGGCCCAACCGCGCAATGCGCGCGCCCAGCTCATAGTCATCGGCAAGGTAATTGACAATGGAAGCAAAGCCCCCGATGCGCGCCAGATCACGGCGGCGCACAACCACCGTGCCGCCCATGGCAAAGTTGAAGCCCAACAGACGGCGGGCCACGACCACGGACGGCAGGAAGGTCACCCCCATGTAGAGGGCCTCCAGCCGCGCAGTGAGCGTGCTTGCGGCCTCGCCCCGATAAGGGCAGATCACGAGCCCCGTATCCTCTGGCGTCAAGAGCGGCACGACACGCTGCAGATAGTCCGGGCTGACGCGCATGTCGCTGTCACTCATCACCACGACATCGTACCGGGCCTCCTCTGATAAGTGGGATAGAAGGCTGGCCTTCTGATTCGGGCCAATATCAGGTGCGCAGATAAGGCGGATGCTGCAGCGTGGGTATGCGCGCTGGAGACGCTCTATGGCTGCCACAGCGGGGTCGCCAGGGTCTGCTACCCCAAACAACAACTCGAACTCGGGATAGTCCTGCTGACAGAAGCTGGCGAAATTCTCATAAGCCTCGAAATCGAGGCCCTTGACCGGCTTCAGGATCGAGACGGCGGGACGGAAATCGGGATCGCCCACCTCCGGCGCCCGGAAGAGGCGACGAACCATCCACCAGGCGATGAGCCAGTAGATCCAACTAAGGATAATGAGAACAAGCAAGACGATGTCGAGCATTGCGCCTCACTGTTGGCCAAGGGCCGGGTAGTTTGTCAAGGAGATCTCTCGCTCTGCCATCGCCTGCCGCAGAGCAGGGTCGAGCAGAGCGTCCAAATCCCCGACATTGGGGCCCCCAGGCTGGCCTTCAGTGGCAACGGAGGGATGAAAGTAGATTTCCGCTGTAGGCACGCGCAGGTGCCGGATCAGATCGAGCACATAGGCAGCGTGCATCTGCCCAGTCTGCATGAAGCCATAGACGCGGTCCACGACGCGCAAGCTGTGGCCGCGCAGCTGCCGCGCGCCCCAGGCATTGAGAGGCCAGAAGCAGAGCGCCCACAGCACCTTCCTGCCCACCCCGTCGAGACCGTGACGCAGCGCCAGCCGCAGGTCGTCCCGCGGCAGGCGTAGGCCCCGGGCACCGTACTCCTCCGCCAGGGGTACGAGCAGGTCAAAGACGACCGGATGGAGGTGCATGTGCAGATGGCCGTCGACGTGGGATAGGGAGAGCCCGCTTTCGGCAAAACGCTCGAACTGGGCCCGCATCTCTGCGGCCAGCTCCTGGCGGGCTAGCCGGCTGAAAGCATAGCGCACGCCGACAGACACAGGATTTCTGAGAAAACGGCGGTTGCCGTCGACGAGGTGCGGGATGCGATCTGGGGGCAGTACTGCCGGGCCATCCACCACCACCAGATGCAGGCCCACGGCAAGGTCTGGCATATCCCGCGCCATCGAAATCGCCTCGTCCACGGCTCGCCCAGCCACCATGAGGCTGGCGCTGGTCAGCACCCCGTGGCGATGGGCAGTCGCCACGGCCTCATTCACCTCCGCCGAAGCACCAAAGTCGTCAGCACCCAGGATCAGGTTCATGCCCCGGCCCCGCCGCTGCCTAGGCCGAGAGGCAGGCCAGCCTCCGCTTCGCCGGTCGCCTCCGTGGATTCCTGCCAGGCAACGTCGCCCGTGCCAGAGTCCACCGTCTCGGCCGGCGGAAACGCAAAGCGCTCAAAGACCTCGCTGAAACGGTCGCGGATTTGCTCCCGCGTCAGGCCGACGCCTTGGAGCGAATAGTCGTGCCGGCTGCGAAACTTCCTGGCCTTTTCGGCTTGCCGGTGTAGTAGATCGGCATAGGCCGGGCTCATGTCATAGCCAAAGCGTTGGTAGATGGCCGTGATCACCGCCTCGGGGTCGTCTTCGAGATCGTCGTAGCGGACCACGGCATACTTATCCTGAGGCACCGTCTCAAACAGGCGAAGCGGATAGGTGTACCAGTGCTCTGCCATCTCCAGGATATAGTCGCGCAACGTATCCCCTTCGATCGGAACCCCTATCGTGCGCCAGGAGAACTCCATCATATCCAGGTAGGAGGGCACCATCTCCAAAGGGTTGCGCACGATATAGATCACGCGGGCATCGGGGAAGAACTCCCAGACGGTGGCCAGCTTGGGAGAGAGGGCCGGGTTCTTGGCCAGGTAGCGCTTGTTCCCGGACCTGTGACCCCGCGCCCACAGATGCCGCTGAACGCACTTCCTGTAGAACCCCATGATGCGTGCCCTTTCCGGTTCGGACAGGACCGTATCAAAATAGGTGTAGGGCAGGGCCTGGTGGACCAGGCCGGAGGACAGGCCAATGGTCAGCGCCGACCAGATATGCAGCAGCAGGTAGTCATCTTCCTCGGGCGCAGTCAGCGACACCCTGTGCATGACGCTCTGTTCCTGCCAGCCTGTCTCGACATCCGCCACCCGCCTGCCCAGGGGGCTGCCCAGCCGGCGGTCCAACGAGGTCAAGGCCCGCACCAACCTGCGCTGAAGGATAGAAGGGGCGAACAGGACCTCCCACATGCGCATGGTCGTGAACTGGTCCCGGTCTTGAGACAGAAGGCGATGTAGTAGCGTCGTGCCACTGCGCGGGTTGCCCACGATGAACACCGGAGCGCGGACGGGCACCTGCTCGTAGCCCCGGAAGAAGATGGCATCCATGGCAAAGCCGGACCAGGTCACTAGCTCAAGGAGTGGATAGGCCAGGTAAAAGGCTGCGAGGATGATCAACCGCCTGCGGGTCCAGGTGAAGGCAGGGTCGCGAACACCGGACAGCAGTTGCCAGGTGAAGCGTAGAAAGCCATTGAAGTTGAATCCCATCGGTCCTGGCCGCGCTTTCTCTGAACGCCTCTCTCGGTTGCCGCAGTTGATTCTACCACACATTGACCTCTGCGCCAAGCAAAGACCGCAAACACGCGGTCACCGCTTGGCGCCTGGCCTGTGGGGTAGCCCAGATCGGGGGGTGGTGCGCGTGATTGTCACAGCCAGCCTAAACTGGCGGGTCCCGCGGGCCAGACGGCAGGAGCTGACATTGACACATTGGGACGATTGGGTTATAATGGCGCCGTCACGGTCCCTTGCGCTTCATAGCAACCTGGATGAATTCGCCGATCACATCCCGACATGGCAGGTTGGAAACACCCTCAGGGGAACATCATCTTGATGGGGGTCGGCCCTAAAGAGATAGCGCGGAACAAGCTCATGCGAATCTACGATGTCACCGTCCCGATTTCAGAAGTCATGCCGGTCTGGCCCGGGGATCCGCGGGTCAGGATAGAGTGGCGCTCCAGTATCGCAGACGGCGATGAGGCAAACCTGTCGCAGCTGCAATTGTCTGCCCATACGGGCACCCACGTCGATGCGCCGTATCACTTCGATGGGCACGGGCTAACCGTGGACCGTCTGGATCCTGAGATATTGATCGGGCCCGCCTTTGTCGCAGAGGCCGATCGCCTCGAAGGGAACACCATCCAGGTCTACGATCTGGCTAGCCTCCATTTCCCCAAATCGACCACCCGCCTGCTGATCAAGACCACGAATTCCTACCTGTGGGAAGACCGGCAGATCGAATTCGAGCGCAACTATGTGCACCTGGACCGCAAGTCAGCAGACTGGCTCGTCCGGCGTGGCATCCAGTTGCTTGGCGTTGACTATCTGTCCGTGGAGGCCTTCCAGACAGCAGATCATCAAGTGCACAAGAT
>Ga0316577_10000438_pt1 | contig 16229 bp, 12 predicted proteins | sample S5NA_FD_203073 | JGI IMG/M metagenome (GOLD analysis project Ga0316577, IMG submission 203073) | Rhizosphere microbial communities from salt marsh grasses in Alabama, United States - S5-7_050615r2r1 | ecosystem: Host-associated > Plants > Roots > Rhizosphere | place: USA: Alabama | collected... | reverse complement strand
CGCAGTGTGGCCCTCGTGTCGGACGCCGGCACACCCGGGATCTCGGATCCCGGCTACCGGCTCGTCCGGGATGCCCGCGCCGAGGGACTCCCGGTGGTGCCCGTCCCGGGGCCGAGCGCGGCGACCACCGCGCTGTCAGTCTCCGGCCTGCCGACGGACCGCTTTCTCTTCGTAGGCTTCCTCCCCGCGCGCGCCGGGCCACGCCGAAAGGCGCTCGAGGCTCTCGCCGAGGTCCAGCAGACGCTCGTGGTCTACGAGTCCCCCGTTCGGGTTCTCGACGCCCTCGCGGCGATGGCCGAGGTGTGGGGCGACCGTGAGGCCTTCCTGTGTCGCGAGGCCACGAAGAGCCACGAGGAGTACGCCCGGGGCCGGATTCTCGAGATCCGGAAGGGGCTGGCGGCCCGCAAGGCGATCCGGGGGGAGATCGTCCTGGTGGTGGCCGGGGCGACGGACGCCCCTCATGTCCCGGAGGACGAGCCGGAGGCGCTCTACGCGCGACTCGCCGCGGAGGGTCGGACCCGTCGCGAGGCGGTCAAAGAGGCGGCCCGCCGCCTGGGCCTCCCCGCGCGCCACGTCTACAGGTTGGTGCTGGAGGCCGAAAAGACCGAACACGAGGATTGAGCACGACGAAGGTGGATCCGAGGTCGTAGCGGCCCTGGGCGCGCGAGAGGCCCTCGTAGCGGGGCGTGGAGCCCGCCAGCATTGATGAAGTGTCCTCCGCCCAGGGCGGGCGATTCGAGCGAGGTAGAGCTCTGCTTCCTGTTAGAAAGGCCGTTGCTCTGCCGAGCGTCCCCGCGAGAGGGCCTCTTGAGCGCCCCCGGCCGCCCTGGTCAGAGGGTCGTGGTCCTTGGCCGGCTCATCGACGCCAGAACGGAAGACTCCGGGAACGTCGCTCACGGACCGTTCCCGGAGTGGTCTACCGCCAAGGAAACGTCCGACCCGGGAAAAGCTCTTCGGGGTCGACCTTGCGGCTCAGGCGCAGCAGGACCGGCTTCATCAGGTCAAGCCGCTCGTGGCTCACGCCGAGCTCGTCCAGCCGCCGGCCCAGCTTTCCCGCGGACGTGCGGTTGACGGCGACGAAGGCGGCCTCCGGCGCCGCTTCCACCTGCTCGCGGTAGGCAAAGAAGTACTCCGTTGTCACCGGGCCGAGCTTCGCGCTGCAGATGACCGCCTCTTCCGAGAGGAAGTTGATCGGAGTCGCGAGATGGAAGTCGGTGTAGCACCAGCGGACGCCTTCCTGCTGGAGGGCGGCCACGAATCCCCGCCACCGTGCATCCTTCCGCAGGGTCCCCGGCACCTGGGCGAACGAAGACAGGGCCCCGGCGACGATGAGAACGAGCAGGACCACGCGCCGCCACCCGGTGCCGAAGCAGTCGGCGAGGAAGACCGGGAGCACCGACATGAGGAAGAGGAGGTAGCGCGGGATGCCGGGCACGTGCGGGAGCGCCAGCAGGGCCACGACCACGTTGAGCGCCGCGAACAACAGCAGGGTCGCGAGCGGCCACGATCGCTCACGGAAGGCACGTCGGGCGAACCGCACCGTGGCCACCGCCGCTGCGACCACCCCGAGCCAGCCGACGGCCCGCAGGAGCCCATCAAGGGCCGGCCCGTAGCCCGAGTCGTAGCCGAGAAGCACGGGCCACCCGTCCACGAGCATGGCCCACAGCTTCGCCCCGAGGTCGCTGACCAGGACGCTGAGACCTGCCTCTCCCGCTCGGGCCTCCCCGGGAACGAGATATCGGAATGAGAGCCACCCGTGGGCTGCGTTCCAGAGCAGTCCGGGGACATAGCCGAGGGCCGTGCCGAAGGTCAGGGCCGCCAGCAACGAGGCCGATCGAATCCGGGCGGCCAGGACGATCATCGCGGCCACGGCGGCAATGTAGATGACGGCCAGGATGTGACACCAGAAGGCCAGCCCCAGGAGCCAGCCTGTGGCCAGGGCCAGAAGCGGGCGATGATCCGTCTCCGTGGTCCCGCGGGCGGCCAGCCAGAGCGCCCAGGTCCCCAGGGCGAGGACCTCCACGTAGTTGCCGTCGTTGCTGACGCTGTAGCGTGTGAGGAACGGCGGGCTGAACGCGGCGTACAGGCCGGCGAGGACGGCTGCGCGCGGGCCCGCCACAAGGAGGGCCAGACGATGGAGGCCCGCCACGTAGCCGAGGTAGAAGAGGACCGAGACCAGGGCAAAGGCGCGCGCCGGATCGATGAGCGCGGCCAGGGGGGCAGTCAGGTGCGATTTGAGGCTCCCGCTGTAGGGAACATGGGGCACGAAGACGAGCCGCTCGAGCCCGTCTCTCACGTGAAGGGCCACGATGCCCGACAGCGCGCCGTCGGGGGTCACCGCCGCCGCCGCCCCATGCGTCACGATCGGGAGGCGGAAGAAGAAGGCCAGGAAGAGAACGAGTAGCAGCCCCCCCCACGCCGCCCCGAGCGACGGCCCGGCGAGGACGCCCCACCTCGCACGCAGCCAGACCAGGCCGAGAAGGGCCACGGGCACGGCCAGGGCCAGGGCCGGAAGGGCGGCGAGGGCGGCAGGCCGCCACGGCGCGGCCGCGTCGAACCAGCGGACGCACAGCAGGACCCACAGGATGGCCGCCGCGATCCCGGCGAGCGAGGCCCCCTCCATCGGACGGCGACGGCTCTTCAGGGACTCGCCGTTCGTGGACGCCATGGCCCGCAGAGGCTAGCACAGTGAAGCTGAACGGCATGCGGGGCCCGAGTTGACAGGGGCTACGCCCCGTGTCACCTTTTCCCCGCCCATGAAGGTTCTGGTCGTCGGGAATGGCGGCCGTGAGCACGCCCTCGTCTGGAAAATCCGCCAAAGTCCTCTCGTGACCGAGCTTTACTGTGCCCCCGGAAACGCCGGGGTCGCAGAGATCGCGGATTGCGTGCCGATCGACGCCTCGAGCATCGTGGAGGTCGCCGACTTCGCCCAGACCATCAAGGCGGACCTGACCGTGGTGGGCCCCGAGCTCCCCATGGTCCTGGGCATCGGCGACGAGTTCGTCCGGCGCGACCTGCCGATCTTCTGCCCTTCGCGGGGGGCGGCCGAGATCGAGGGGTCGAAGGCCTTCGCCCGGGAGTTCATGTCGCGCCACAACATCCCCTCGCCGCGGTATGAGGTGTGCGGATCGCTCGAGGATGCCCTCGCCTTCGTGGACAAGGCGCCGTTCGGCTATCCCTACGCGGTGAAGGCCGACGGGTTGGCGGCGGGAAAGGGCACCATCCTCGTCGAACGCGCGGAGGAGGCGAAGGCCGCCGTCGATCAGATGATGGACAAGAAGATCTTCGGCTCGGCGGGGGCGAAGATCGTGATGGAGGAGTTCCTGAGAGGAGAGGAGGTGTCCTTCCTCGCCTTCTCGGACGGGGCCCGGGTCGTGCCCATGGCCTCGGTCCAGGATCACAAGCGGGCCCTCGACGGGGACCAGGGACCCAATACGGGTGGCATGGGAACGGTGTCCCCGGCGACGAACCTCCGGCTCGACGCCCATAAGCGGATCATGCAGGAGATCATCGTCCCAACGATCGCGGGGATGGCCAAGGAGGGTCGGCGCTTCCAGGGCGTGCTGTACGCGGGCCTCATGATGACGGAAGAGGGCCCCAAGGTCCTCGAGTTCAACGCGCGTTTCGGGGACCCCGAGGCGCAGGCCATCATGGCCCGGATGCGCTCGGACATCGTGCCCCTCCTGCAGCAGGGCGCGGCCGGGCAACTCGGAGAGACTCGCATCGAGTGGGCCAAGGAGCCCTCCTGCTGTGTCGTCCTGGCGAGCCGCGGATACCCCGAGAGCCCGGAGACGGGTCACGTGGTCAAGGGTCTCGAGTCGCTCAAGGACTGGGGCGACGTCGTCGTCTACCACGCCGCCACGAAGAAGGAAGGCGACGAGGTCAAGACCGTCGGCGGCCGGGTCCTCGGGGTGACCGCGCTCGGGGCCAACCTCGAGTCCGCCATCGCCCGCGCCTACGAGGCGGTCGGCCACATCTCCTTCGAGGGTATGTTCTACCGGAAGGACATCGGCCACCGGGCCCTCTCCCGCCTCCAACGGCCACGCTGACACCCGGGCCTTCCGTGCGAGGCGACCTCCGCCCGCCCACCCTCCTCCTCGCCGTCGCCGCCCTGGCCTTCGCCTTGAGCGTCGCCGGGATCGGGTGGGGACTGCCCTCCCGCTTTCATCCGGACGAGAAGGCCGACGTCGCCGCCTGGATGCTGAGCGAGGGGCGCCTCCTGCCGGGCTCCTACATCAACCCATCGCTGCCTCTCACCGTCATGGCGCCGGTTCTCGCCGTGCAGCAGTGGATCGCCGGCGCGGTGAGCCTCCCCGACCCCTGGGGCGACCCGCTCCTCGCCGGTCGGCTCCTCTCGGCCCTGGCCGGCGCCGTCGCGGTGCTGCTGCTCGGGACGGCCATCGGCCCCGTGCACCCCGAGTGCCGGATCGTAGCCCCGCTCCTGTTCGCGCTGGCCCCCGGGGTGGTGAACCTCTGCCACTTTGCGACCCCGGAGGCCTGGGTCTTCCTGACGACGGCCGGGGTGCTCCTGGCGTCGGTTCGGCACCTGCAGGGGCGGAGCCCGGCCTGGGTGCTCGGACTGGCCCTGGGTCTCGCCGCCTCGACCAAGTACACGGCGGCGGCCCTCGTCGTGCCCGTCCTGGCCGCGCTCTGGCTCCGCCCCCGCGAGCCGAGCCGGCCGGCCGACCGGGCCACCTGGATCGCGGCCGGGCTCGTCTGTCTCGCCCTCGGCATCACGCTCTGGGGAGGAGCGGGCGCACGCATTGCTTCGTCACTTCGCCTCCCGGATGCGCGGCTCCTCCGACCGGAGTCCGCGAGCGCCTTCGTCACCGCGGTCACCTGGGCGGCGTGCCTGGCCGGACTCGCGGCGGTGTCCCTCGCCGTTGTCGCCTCGTTCTCGGACCGCTGGAGCGTGGGCGGCCGGGTGGCCCCCCTTGTGCGGCGGGAGGTGGTGGTGGCCGGGGGCGCCGCCGTAGCCGGTTTCCTCGCCGGGACGCCAGGTGCAGTGCTGGCCCCCCGCGAGTTCCTGTCGTACCTCGCCTTCAACGCCCAGACCCGGCACGAGTACAAGGGACTGGCCGACGCGGGAACGGCCTACCTGCCCTACCTGGAGCTCCTCGCCGACGCTCTCACCTGGCCCGTTCTGGTGGCGGCCTTGCTTGGGCTTGTCGTGGCCGCGGCGCGGGCGTGGCGCGGCGACCGCACGGTGGTGGTGGTCACCCTCGCCGCCGCGTCTCCGTATCTTCTTGTCGCCTCGTCGGGACACCGCGCGATGCGCTTCGTGGCGGTGGCCATCCCGGCCATGGCCTGGCTGGCCTCCCTCACCCTCGCGATCGTGCGCGATCGGCGTGTGCGCCGTCTGCTGACGGCGGGCGTGGTGGCTCGGACCGCCATCGCGGCCCTTCTCGTGGTGCGCCTCTTCTTCGTGGACTCACGCCTCCGAGCGGAGCGATGGATGGCGGTCCACGTGCCCCGCGGGGCCACCGTGGACCTCATCACCAACCACGAGGGGTACGCCCCTAGCGTGCCCGAGGGCCGCCGCGCAAGGGTCCTCCGAACCCTCTCCCGCGAGATGGCCCCGGCCGAGCGCTTCGCCGAGGCCGCAGCCCGCTACAGATCGGAGGCCTCCGGGTGGCTCGTCCTGACCGCGGCCTTCTACGAGCGTTTTCTCGACAACCCCGAGCAGGCGCCGGAGCGGGCGCGCTTCTTCCGCGACCTGCTGGAGGGTCGTGGAGGGTTCGACCGCGTCGCCCGCTTCCGGCAGGAGGGGTGGCTCAGACCGTCGGCCGACGAGTTCCTGGATCCGGAGATCGTGATCCTGCGACGGTCCGATCCTCAGTAGCTTTCACTACTGAACAATCACGGGCCGGTGAGGAGCGTGCCCGCGACCCGGAACCGCAGCACGTCGGCCGCGCCCCCGGCGTTGTGGCCGGGTCGCGGTTGCAGCGGCTGGCCATCGACGTCGAGGATCCCAGGCAGCAGGATCAGCTCGACCACGCGCCCGGCGCGCAGAAGGTCTCCCGGGTTGACGACCAGCGCGCGCCGGCCAAGATCGTATCCGGTCGTGACCGCGTCGAGCGCCCGGTCCCCCGGCTGGGGCCGCCCCGCGTACCGCAGACCGACCCGGTGCTCGAAGGTCGTGTCGTCCATGTCGTTGCTGAACTGAACCAGGAATACGGTGTCCGGGGCGATGTCCCGCTCCCCGTCCAGCGGCAGGGAGAAGATGACGATGGGCGGCTCCGGCGGCGGGGGCGGCGGAGGGGGGGGCGCCTTGGCCCGGGCCGTTGGAGAGGGAGCCGTCGTGATGGCCAGCTCCGCCGCGGAGATGTACACCACGCCCCTGGAGGTCCGGACACGACCCTCGACCGCAAGCCACTTGCCCGTGTCGCGCCGGAGCTTGGCGTCGAGCTTCCAGCCCTTGCCCTCGGGCTTCTTCCCGGTGACCCAGACCGCGAACACGTCTTCCTTGAGAACCCAGTCCGAGGACTTCAGGTGGCTGGCCGAGGGCAGGTCACCGAACAGGTTGGCTCCCCGGAACTGCCCCACGACGCGGACGTCGCGGCCCTCCCAGCGTCCCGGGCGCCTCACCAGATCTTCGAGCGAGACCTCTTCGGCGGGGGCGCGCTTGTCTGGCTTCTCCTTCTCCGGGCCGTAGTACCCCCAGAAGTCGATCACGGACCTGGTGGAGCCATCCCCGGCGTTCCCCCGCTCGATGACGCCGGTGATCTCGACGTCCCATCCAATCCACCGCTGCGCGTCGTCCTCAAAGCGTGCCCCTATCTCCCGCATGGGAACGATGGTCACCCGCCCGCTGAAGGACTTCAGGGCCCAGGCTCGGTACTCTGTCTGTAGCAGCATGTCGAGCGTCCCGGTCGTGCGCACGGCACGGCCGTAGTACGACTCGGGCATGCGAATGAGGTCTTCGAGCGAGACGTCGACCGGCTCCCCGTATTGGGCCTCGTATCGGCCGATGGGTTCGTACTCGTATTGGGTCGAGCCGGTCGCCCCGAAGGCGATGGCCAGCAGGAGACAGCCCACCAGAGTGGCCAGCGGACGCATAGTCTATTATGGGCTCGCACTCCCGCGGCAGGTCAAACGAAGAAACCCCGGAGGGCGTCCGCCCTCCGGGGTCGGTGTGCTGCTGGGATTCGCCAGGTCGTGAGCCCAGCGGCCCCCCCCGGCTCGGCCCGCCGCGGGTGGAGGCATCTCCAGATGAACAACGCTCCTGGGTTGAGGCGCTTGGCTACAGCCTAGGCGTCAGCCACCTCGCGGGTTTTGTGGCGACTGTTCACTGGACCACCTCCTTTCTCGCGTGACGGCAGTTTACGAACCGCCTCCTTGAAGGTCAAGACAACCACACAACGCCTGGTGGTCTCGGTACGCCACACCACGACCGGTTGAGGATGACCGAGTGACGGTGCTCACTTGACCGGTTTGAACACGCATGCTACGGTCGCCCGTTGGGTGCCACAACCGTAAGATCTTCTGGGACTTGCGGGCAGGCGCACGATGAGAATTCGAGTCCTCGGCTGCTACGGTGGGAACGTACCCAACCATGGGATGACCTCATTCCTGGTCAACGGGAGCGTGTGTCTGGATGCGGGCTGGGTCTCGGGCGCGCTCAGCCTGCGCGAGCAGGAGAAGGTCAAGGACGTGGTCATCTCGCATTCACATCTCGATCACACCTGCTCGCTGCCGTTCCTGATCGACAACAACTTCTCGGCCCCGGGCTTCGAGCTTCGGATCTACGCGATCCCCGAGGTGATCGGGTCGATGCGGGACCATCTGTTCAACAACCACACCTGGCCCGACTTCACCTGCCTGCCCAACGATCTGAGTCCAGTACTGAAGCTCATCGAGGTCCCGCCCGAAGAGCCATTCCGGGTGAACGGAATCACCCTGCGCGCCATCCGGGTCTCGCACATCGTCCCCACGACGGGCTTCCTGGTCGAGGACAAGACCGGAGCCATCGCCTACTCCAGCGACACCGGTCCCACCGAACGCTTCTGGGAGATCGTCAATCGCACGCGCAACCTGAAGGCCGTCATCACGGAGACCTCGTTCCCGAACGAGCTGCAGGACCTCGCCAACGTGTCGGGCCACATGACGCCGCAGACGCTCGGACGGGAGCTGCGCAAGCTCAAGCGTGACGTGCCGGTGTACCTCTATGGGGCCAAGCCGCGACACCTGGCCCGGATCCGCAGACAGGTGCGCACCCTGAAGCGCAAGCGCCTGATCTTCCTCACGCAGGGCCGCACCTACCGGTTCTGACGTCCGGTTCGGTCATCCTGAGGAAACCACCAGGCGCGGTGACCTGAATGACTCCACTCGCCATTCAGATCACGTACGTCAGAGCAAGACCATTCATTGAATGAACGCCCAGGGTTGCCCGCGCGTTGGCCTCACCGGGCGCGGCGGCCTGAATGACGTCCACGCGCCATTCAGGCCACGTCTAGACCCTGACCCGGCGGAGGCTGAGCAGGCTTCCCACGACACCAACCACCATTCCGCCGACGACGAGGGCCACCGTGATCTCGTTGGGCAGTGCGAAGGCCGTGCGCCCGAGCAGCTCGGATGAGGCCAGGTCGCGGGCCAGCCAGCGCAGTGCCAACCAGAGCAGCCCGGCGGCGACGAGCCCCCCGAGCCCGCCCTGGATCATGCCCTCGACGACGAACGGCCCCTTCACGTAGGCCCGGGTCGCTCCGACGAGGCGCATGATGTCGAGCTCGTCCTCGCGGGCGTAGACGGTGAGGCGGATGACGTTGGAGATGGTGAAGATCCCGGCCAGAACCAGGATACCGCCCAGGAAGGCCCCGACGCCCCGCAGCAGGCGCACTCCGGTCGCCAGTCTCTCAATCCACAGGAGATCGTACTGGATCTCCTGCACTCCGGGGACCGAGGTGAAGTCCGCGGCCAGGCGCTCGACCTCCCCCGGCGATTGGTGGGTCGGCTTCAGGTTGACCTCGAGAGACGCGGGGAAGGGGTTCTCGCCGAGATCCTCCGGGAGCGAGCTCAGGTCCCGGAAGAGCGTCTGGAACCGCGCGAGGGCTTCCTCCCGATCCACCAACTCGATCGACTCCACCGCCGCGTCCTCACGGAGGCGGTTCTCGAGGCTGTCGCGGACGCGGTCCTCGATGCCGTCCTCGAGATACACGATGATCTGGATCTTCTCCGTCCAGCGGCTCACGACGGTCCCGAGATTGCCGGCGACCGTGAGGAAGGCCCCGAGAACGAACAAGCTCACCGCGATCGTGCCGATGGAGATCGAGTTCACGAGACGGCTGCGCCAGAGGCTCGTGATCGCCTCCTGGAAGAAGTAGGCGAGGGCTCGCAGCATCAGCATGAGTCGCGGGATTATAATCCGCGCCATGAGCGTGCTCGTCGGGATCGGCGGGGGAACGGGCTCGGGCAAGACATCGCTGGCCCTGCGGATCCAGGAGCGGGTCGGAGCGGATCGCTGCCTGCTGCTGGCGCAGGACGCGTACTACAAGGACGGCAGCGCGCTCTCCGCGGAAGAGCAGGCGGCCATCAACTACGACCATCCCGAGGCATACGACACCTCGCTGCTGGTCCAGGACCTTCGGGATCTCAAGGCGGGCCGCCCCGTGCCCCACCTCACCTACGACCATGCACGCTACTCCCGTTGCGTGCTCCCCGACGCCTTGACCCCGAGGCCGGTCGTGATCCTCGAGGGCATCCTGGTCCTCGCCGAGGAACCCCTGCGGCGGCTCCTGGACATCAAGCTCTTCATCGACGCCGACGCCGACGTCCGCATCCTGCGCCGTCTCGACCGGGATATCCGCGACCGCGGTCGCAGCTTCGAATCGGTCCAGCGGCAGTACCTCGAGTCCGTACGCCCCATGCACCTCGAGTTCGTGGAGCCTTCAAAACGTTACGCCGATCTCATCATCCCCGGAGGCGCCCAGAACGAGGTGGCGCTCGAGGCGGTCGTGGCCCGGATCCGGGCGATGCTGGATCCAGAGCGAGAGCAGAAGGGGTCGGTATCGCCCTTTCAACGGCAGTCGAGCACGTAGGAGACTCAGAGGCAACAGACCGAGTGCGGTGGCCTGAATGAACCCCATCCGGCATTCAGGCCACGACTAGGCCGCGACCACGCGTCCCCGCTCCAGCGCGATGACGCGCTTCCCCATCCGCTGGATCATCTCGCGGTCGTGGGTTGCGACCAGGACCGTCGTCCCCCGCGCGTTGACCTCGAGGAAGAGCCGCATGATCTCCAGAGCCATGTCGGGGTCGAGGTTTCCAGTGGGCTCGTCGGCGAGGAGGAGCATGGGCTCGTTGATGAGGGCCCGGGCGATGGCCACCCGCTGCTGCTCGCCGCCGGAGAGCTGGAGCGGGTACGCGTGCATCTTGTGGTGCAGGCCCACCGACCGGAGGGCGGCGAAGGCGCGGCGTTTTTGCTCGCGCGCGGGGACGCCGAGGATGCGCGGCACGAAGGCCACGTTCTCAAGGATCGTCTTGCGCTTGAGGAGCTTGAAATCCTGGAAGACGACCCCGACGGAGCGCCGCAGCTCCGGGATCTGGCCGTCCGGGATCGCGGTGATGTTGCGACCGCCCACGAGGATCTGGCCCTGGGACGGCAGCTCCTCCCGGAAGACGAGCTTGAGGAAGGTCGTCTTCCCGGCCCCGGAGGGGCCGGTCAGGAAGCAGAAGTCGCCCTTCTCGACATGCACGGTGATGTCGGAGAGGGCCATCGACTCACGGTCGTACTGCTTGTAGACGTGGAAGGCCTGTATCATTTCTGGAGCGACCGTCGGCGATTATAGCCGCCGTCGAGGAACCTCCCGATCCCATGAACGCTCAGCCCCGGGTGTCCCAGAACCGCCCGTTCCGGCCGCCTCCCGGACTGGCCGGTGGCCACCGCCAGACCCTGCTGGCCCACCTGCTGCGGAGGCGCCTCCGGTGGCCGCATCCGGCGGAGGACCTCATCGTGGACGCCGGCGACGGCGCGCGGCTCCTGCTTCGCGTCTCCTGGCAACTGGGGCCGCGCGAGTCTCGTCCCGCGCTCGTGATCGTTCACGGTCTCGGGGGCTCGGACTCCTCCTCCTATGTTCTGTCCACCGGACGTCTGGCCTTCGCACGCGGGTGGCACGTTGTGCGCATGAACATGCGCGGCTCGGGCGACGGGGAGGCCCTCTGCCCGCTCCTCTACAACGCCGGCCTCGACGGGGATCTCCTCCACGCGCTGGAGGCCGTCTCGAGCCTCGTCCCCCGCCTCGCGGTCGTGGGTTTCTCGCTGGGTGCCAACCTGGCGCTCCTGGCGGTGAGCCGCGGTCGCGACCGTCTTCCGGGATCGGTCGAGGGCCTGGCCGCGATATCGCCCCCCCTCGACCTGTCGACCTGCGCGGACGCGCTCGAGCGCTGGGACAACCGGCTCTATCAGCGCTACTTCATGGTCATGCTCCGGGACGCCTACCGGTGGCGACATCGACAGCGGCCCGACCTCTTCCCCGCCGATCTCGAGGCCGGGCTCCGCACGGTGAGGGAGTACGACGATCGGATCACCGCGCCCTTCGGAGGGTACGAGGGTGCCGCGGACTACTACGCACGCTCGAGCGCCGGCCCCCACCTCACCTCGATATCCCTTCCAACGCTCGTCCTGTCCGCCGCGGACGATCCGATGATCCCGGTCCACTCCGTCGAGCCCTGGGCCACCTCGAAGAGCGTTGAGCGGGAGATCACGCCCACCGGAGGCCACGTCGGCTTCGTGGCGCGGGCGAGCGCCCCCGGGTACTTCTGGGCCCCGGAGCGCGCGCTCGACTTCCTGGAGAGCCACGGGGGTCAAGCCTCGTACTAGCGCATCGCAACGGACACCCGGCAAGACGTCCCTTGGTCCCTGGGGCTCGGTCCCGCGCGGCCTCGCTGCGTGCTCGAACCGCGTTGTCCTCACGTGCGCGGTCCGAGGGCGCGCATGTCTTCCTTGCAGTGACGGACGGCGGGGCCCCACCCGCCGTTGCCGCAAAGGAGCTATTCGCGCGCCACAACTCCGCTCGGCTCGCGCGGGCCTCGCCCCAACTCCCCGTCTGAAGGAGACGGCGACATCAGGGCTCCTCGACGAGGAGCGGCTCGAGGCTTCTCCAGACGTTCTCGGCGACGCGTTTCTGGCCTTCGGCGTTGGGGTGGATGCCGTCGGCCAGATTCAACTCGGGATCGCCGGCGACGCCATCGAGCAGGAACGGGATGAGCAGGGCGTCGTTCGCCTCGGCCAGCTTCGGGTAGATGGCCCGGAACTCCTCCGTGTAGTCCACGCCGTAGTTCGGCAGGGCCTCCATCGCCACGAGGGCCAGCTTCGGGGGGGGCTCCTGCTGCCGGGCCCGATCGAAGATCGCCTGGATGTTGGCGCGGGTGGTCTCGGGGTCCTGGCCACGCAGGCCGTCGTTGGCACCGGTCTCCAGGACCAGCACCGCCACCGGCTGGCGCAAGAGCCAGGCGATGCGACGGAGCGCGCCCGCCGAGGTCTCGCCGCTCACTCCGGCGTTGACCACGCGGTAGCCCAGGCCCGCCGCATCGAGTTTGCGCTGGAAGACCGCGGGGAAGGACTCCGTGATCTCGAGGCCGTGACCGGCGGTCAGGCTTGTGCCCACGAAGAGGATGACCGGGCGGTTGTCGCTCCCCTCGGAGGTCAGCGCTTCCCCACCCGCCTCCGTCGTCGGCGTCGGCGCCGGGGTCGCAGACGTGTCCGCGGGGGGCGAGGCATCACGACAGCCGAGACCAGCCAACCCGACGATGAGGCCGAGCCCGAGAAACCAGGCGCAGTTTCCCGATATGATGCGTGATGGGGGCCGGAGACCGAGTCGATTCATGTCCATCCTGCGCTGTGAGGCGCTCGCCAAGACCTACGTGTCCGGCGGGCGCGAGATCACCGTCCTCAGAGATATCACGTTCGAGCTGGAGCCCGGGGGCTTCCTGGCCGTGACGGGACCCTCCGGGAGCGGGAAGAGCACGCTCCTGGGTCTCCTGGCCGGCCTCGATCGACCCGCGCGGGGCCGCGTGGTCCTCGACGGGCACGATCTCTCGGCGCTGTCCGAGGACGAGCGGGCGGAGCTACGAGCCGAGAAGGTGGGCTTCGTCTTCCAGTCCTTCCACCTCATCCCCACGCTCACCGCCCGGGAGAACATCCAGGTGCCGCTCGAGCTGCGGGGCGAGGACGAACAGGCACGTGGGCGGGCCGCGGAGCTCCTGACCCGCGTCGGGCTCGGCGACCGCGGCCACCACTACCCGGCGCAGCTCTCCGGAGGCGAGCAGCAGCGCGTGGCGGTCGCCCGCGCCTTCGCCCACCGTCCCCGGATCCTGTTCGCGGACGAGCCCACGGGCAACCTCGACGCCGCCAACGGGGCGAACGTGATCGCACTCCTGGGCGAGATGAACCGGGAGCTGGAGACCACGCTGGTGCTGGTCACGCACGACCCGGAGCTCGCGGACCGCGCCCATCGCGTCCTGCGGCTTCGCGACGGTGCGGTCGTCTCTGATTCCCCAACGCCGGAGACCGCCGCCGCCACTCCCGGGCGCTCATGAGCCGCCTGCGCTTCATCCTCGCCATGGCCTGGCGGGAGGGACGAGCCTCCCGCCGCCGCGGAGTGCTGTTGATCGCCGCCGTAGCCATCGGCGTGGCCGCCCTCGTCGCCATCAACTCCTTCACCGACAACCTGGGCGGGTCCGTCCGCGCGGAGGCGCGGGCGCTCCTCGGGGCCGATCTCGTCGTCTCGTCCTACCAGCCGTTCGGAGATGACACCGAGGCGCTTCTCGAGGAGCTGCGCCGGGCGGCCGCGCCGCCGCCCGGGGCTCCGGTCGCCCGGACCATCACCTTCGGCGCCATGGCCCGCGTGCCCGACGGCGGGGCCACACGCCTCGTCCAGGTCCGGGCCGTCGACCCGGGCTACCCCTTCTACGGTTCCATCGAAACCACCCCCCCGGGGGAATGGTCGAAGCTCGCGGCGGCGGGGGGAGCGGTCGCGGATCCGTCCCTGCCCATCATCCTGGGGATCGAGGTCGGGGACGAGTTCGCGCTGGGTGAGGCCACCTTCACCCTCCGAGCCATCGTCGAGAACTTCCCGGGAGACGTGGGCGTCCGTTCGTCTCTGGGCCCGCGGGTGTTCATCGACCGGGGGCGGGTCGATGAGACGGGCCTTCTCGCGTTCGGGGGCCGCGCCGGCCACCGGGCCTACCTCGAGCTCCCGCCGGAGGCCGATCCCCAGAAGCTGGCCGAGCGGTTCCGCCCGCGCTTCGGGGAGCTCCGCGTGTCGCTGCGGACCGTGGACGACAACCAGCAGCGACTTGGCAACGCCATGTCGCGCCTCGGCAACTACCTCGGCCTCGTGGCCCTGGTGGCGCTTCTGCTGGGCGGGCTCGGGGTGGCGAGCGCGGTCCACGTGTTCATCAAACGCCGGATGGAGTCGGTGGCCGTCCTGCGATGCCTGGGCGCCGGAGGGGGAACGATCCTGGCCGTCTACCTGGTCCAGGCGGTGACGGTGGGGCTCCTGGGCAGCCTCGTCGGTGCCGGCCTCGGCACGTTGGTCCAGCTCGCCCTGCCCCACGTCCTCCGCGACATCCTGCCGGTGGACGTCTCGTGGTCGCCCTCGTGGTCGGCGCTCCTGGGTGGGATCGGGGTCGGCGTCTGGGTCGCCGTGGTCTTCTCGCTGCTTCCGCTCCTGGCCATCCGCCGCGTCTCTCCCTTGATGGTCCTGCGCCGCGACTACGAGGAAGAGAGGCCCCGGCGCGACCCGGCCCGCGTGGCGGCGGGCGTCGCCCTCGCCTTGAGCATCGTCAGCCTCGCTGTACTCCAGGCCGGCGATCTCGTTCCCGGTCTCGGCTTCGCGGCGGGCGTCGGGGTGGCCGTGTCCGCCCTCTGGCTCGCCGCGGTGTTGCTTGTCCGGGGACTTCGCCGCTTCTTCCCGACGGCCCTCCCCTATCTTTATCGACAGGGGCTCGCCAACCTCTACCGCCCGGCGAACCAGACGTTGATGGTGGTGCTGGCCCTCGGGTTCGGGGTCTTCCTGCTGGCGACGCTTCTTCTCGTGCAGCACAACCTGCTCCGCGACCTTCGCGTCGACCAGCACGAGGAGCGCCCCAACGTCGTCTTCTTCGACGTCCAGCCCGACCAGCGCGACGACGTCGAGAGGTTGATCACGGACGAGGCTCCGCTCACCGGGACGCCCGTGCCTATTGTGCCGATGCGCCTCCACTCGGTGAAAGGGCGCGTCGTGACCGACACCCTGGGGGCTACCGACGGGAAGAAGGTGCGAGGACGCTGGGCCCTCCGCCGGGAGTACCGCAGCAGCTACCGCGACATCCCAAACCCCTCAGACCGGATTCTGGAGGGAGGCTGGTGGGAGCCGGGCGAGTGGCAGGGGCGCGAGGACGACGAGCCCGTCCCGGTGGCGATCGAGGCCGGGCTGGCCGAGGAGCTCGACGTGGGCCTCGGCGATCCCCTGGTCTGGGACATCCAGGGGGTGCGGGTGGCCTCACGTGTGGCCTGCCTGCGCGAGGTGAACTGGGCGCGCTTCGAGCCCAACTTCTTCGTGCTCTTCCCCGAGGGGCCGCTCGAGTCGGCTCCCCAGACCTTCGTGCTGCTGTCGCGGGTCGAGGATCCCGTCCGGCGGGCCCGGATGCAGCGGGCGGTGATCGACGCCCATCCGAACGTCTCGACGCTCGACCTGACCCAGGTCCAGCGGGCCATCGAATCGATCCTCGACCGGGTCGTCCTGGCCATTCGATTCATGGCGCTGTTCAGCCTGGCCGCGGGCGCGGTCGTGCTCGTGGGGGCGGTCGCGGCCAGCCGCTATCAGCGGGTCCGAGAGGGTGCGCTCCTCCGGACGCTGGGGGCCACGCGCGCGCAGCTGCTGCGGATCCTGCTCGCCGAGTACGCGGTCCTCGGGATCCTCGCCTCGCTCACCGCGATCGCCTTGTCGACTCTCGCCGGCTATGTGCTCGTGCGATTCGTGTTCGAGGGCCGCTTCGCGGTGCCGGGAGCGTCGATGCTGGCGCTCGTCCTCTCCATCATGGTGATGACGGTGGTGATCGGGCTGTCCGGCAGCACCGAGGTATGGCGTCGCCCCCCCCTCGAGGTCCTCAGGGCGGAGTAGGGTACCCGGGTACCGGTGCGGCTGCCCGACAGGCCAAGAATCACCCGCGTGTCCCTTCCCTGGGGACACGCGGGCGCTCATGGCCTATCTCAAGCCTCCCCGGCCTGTTGGAGGCGACGCTAACGCGTC
>Ga0316577_10000437_pt1 | contig 16231 bp, 13 predicted proteins | sample S5NA_FD_203073 | JGI IMG/M metagenome (GOLD analysis project Ga0316577, IMG submission 203073) | Rhizosphere microbial communities from salt marsh grasses in Alabama, United States - S5-7_050615r2r1 | ecosystem: Host-associated > Plants > Roots > Rhizosphere | place: USA: Alabama | collected... | reverse complement strand
AAAAAAAATAGCAAGGCTATAGGGAAAGAGTGCTATTGTTACCTCCCAATCACTGACAACACTGCATAAAGATAGGATTTTGAATGCCATGCTTGAGAGACCAATACCAGCATACGAATTAAAATCTTGGCAGCTCCTGCGCCTGTTGGGACTAATGGTGATCTTGCTTTGCAACCTGACGGCGGCCGCTCAGGCCGAATCCATCGATTTTTTGCCGAAAAAACATTTGGCGCTGGTGATCGGGATTTCGTCCTACACTGCCTGGTCGGCCCTGCCCAAAGCCGCCGGGGATGCCCGTGAGGTGGCTGGCCTCCTGGAATTCGGCGGTTTTAATACAAAGCTGGTGGTGAATCCCGACAGCCAGACGCTGCAGGCCGCTTGGAAAGGATTTGTTCAGGCGGCCGCTGATCAACCTGACAGCGCTTGCGTAGTCTACTATAGAGGTCATGCCGAGACCCTCATCGGTGAGCATGGGCGCAAAAGCGGCTGGATTGTTCCCACCGACGCGCCCCTGACACGTCAGTCCCAGGAGGCCTTTGAACGCCTGGCGATACGGGTCGACGACTGGATGGAAGATGCCGCCGCCATGCCGGCTCGGCATTTAATGTTTCTCTTTGATACGTCGTTTGCCGATGACCGGATAGCCGTGGAGACGCCGGCCCTGCGGCTGTTGAGTCCCACCAGCGGGTTGGCTGTACGACAAACCATCATCGCCGGAAATGCCTTTGAGCCCGTTCCCGACCAGAGCCGTTTCAAAGATTACCTGTTCAAGGCCCTTTCCGGCGAGGCCGACACCATCGATGACGGCTATGTCACCGGCAGCGAACTGGCCGTCTATTTGACCAATCATGTTACCAAGGCCACTGGAGGACAGCAAAATCCCCAGTATGCGCTTTCCAAAGACAAGGCCTTTGCCAGGGGGGACTTCGCCTTTAAGGTGATCGCCGCTAAACGCACTGATGGCCGGTTGTATGTGGACACTCAGCCGGCCGGGGCCAGAGTACGCGTATTAAATATCCGGCCCAAATTTGTCCAGGGAATGCCCCTGGATCCCGGAAGCTACCAACTGGAGGTGTCGGCCGCGGGCCATCGTGCCTGTACGAAATGGGTCTCGCTGGCCGCCGGCGAGGACAAGAGCGTCCAGATTCGCCTGACCAAGATCGAGATGAAATTCAGCAACACGTTGGGAATGACCTTCCGGTTCATCCCGGCCGGCACCTTCCAGATGGGCAGTCCCAGCAGTTCCACGATTGCGGAACCAGACGAGGTATCCCACCCGGTGACCCTGACCCGCCCTTTTTATATGCAGACCGGGGAGGTGGCAGTGTGGCAATTCCGGCGATTTGTAGAGGCCACCGGTTATCAGAGTGAAACCTTCCGCCTTGGTGGATGCTGGATCAGTTCCGACGGCCACCGCTGGCACAAGGCAGCCGATATGGACTGGAAGGTGGCTGCCGGAAGCTGGCCCCAGAAAGGGGCCGCGGCCGATGATCTGCCCGTGAGTTGTGTGACGTGGAATGACGCCGAGGCCTTCGCCCGCTGGCTAAGCCAGCTGGATGGGCGCACCTACCAACTCCCCACCGAGGCTCAATGGGAGTATGCCTGCCGAGCCAACAGCAGCAGCGCCTTCGCCTTTGGCGAGTGCCTCCCCAGCGATTTGGCCAACTACGGGGGCATCGGTCCGATGGCCTCATATTGTCAAGGCGTCTTTAAACAGCGTCGCAACCAGTTGGTGCCCGATAGCAATTTCGGCAACAATGCCTGGGGGTTGTATCATATGCACGGCAATGTGGCCGAATGGTGCGATGACTATTACGGTCCCTATCTTGCTGGGGCCATTAAGGATCCCACCGGCCCACGCTCCGGAACTGAAAAGGTGATCCGCGGGGGGCATTATCTGAGCCTCATGACCGACTGCCGTTCGGCCAGGCGGTCCTCCTTTCCACCCCCGTATGCCTCAAGCGCCGTGGGTTTCCGCCTAACGGCTCGGGCTGAAGAATAACTGAAACGGTACTCGGTTTTTACCCCCCCATTTATATGCAACGTTCGGGTCATCTCAGGTCCATGGAACGAGGAGGACAGCATGGCGTATCTGTTTCACTGCCCGCAAATGGCACATCTGGCTGAAAAGATTGCCGCCGCTCTTCCCGGTATCGAGCAGGGGGAGATATTATGGCGCGATTTTGTGGACGGATTTCCCAATTTAAAAATCCTTCATGCCAGGCAGCTGCGCAATCAAGCAGTCTTTTTCCTGGCTGCTTTTGATACACCCACCGAAATTTTTAAGCAGCTGGCCGTGATTTACGAGCTACCCAGGCTTTCCATCCGTTCCCTGTGCGTTATTCTGCCCTTTTACCCCACCGGAACCATGGAACGAGTGGAAAAGGAGGGCGAGATCGCCACGGCCTCCACCTTGGCGCGTATGCTGTCGGCCGCGCCGATCTCCAAATCAGGACCTTTGCAGATCGTGATTTACGACATTCACGCCCTCCAGGAGCGCTTTTACTTTGAGAATACCGTGATTCCCAGGCTGGAGTCGGCCATCCCGCTGCTCAAGGCGCGTATTCAACAGTTGGATAATCTGGCCATCGTCTTTCCCGACGAAGGGGCCTGGAAGCGCTTCGGCAGCCAGTTTGAGGGCTTTCCCATGGTAACCTGCCATAAGGTTCGTGAGGGTGACAAGCGTATCGTGCAGATTAAGGAGGGGAATCCGCGTGGTCACCACGCCTTGATCATCGACGACCTGGTAATGAGCGGCGGGACCTTGATCGAGTGCCGGCAGGTGCTTTTCAAGGCCGGTGCCGCCTCGGTGAGCGCCTACGTGACCCACGGCGTCTTTCCCGATGAGAGCTGGCGCAGATTCATCGACAGTGGCTTTACCAATTTCTGGATGACCGATTCATGCCCCGTCACCGCAGCCCAACTCCAGAGGCGGCCCCCCTTCGAGGTGCTGTGTCTGGCCGATGCACTGGTGGAGATTATTCAAGAGGAAATCGGATAGCGCAATGGCGTTATCGATGTCATCAATTCAGCGTCTGTCCCCCACGGATGACTTCACTGTTTGCTGCTCTCCGATTGGGAGCCAGTCTCGATCTGGTAACGGATCAGTTGCTCCGCCCGTTCCTCTGTGGGTATGGTGACGATTCTGCGAATCAGGGTCTGGATGAAGGCGGTGTGACCATCGAAAAGATCATAGAACCCTTCCTGGATTCCTTCCGTGGAGAGGTCGACCGGCTGCCGCAGGGCCAGTATATAAAACTCTTCGGTGGTTTGGGTCACCTTCGGCGGCGTGTGGGCGATCAAATGGATGCCCTTGCGGGTATCAGCGTCGTTGGGAAAGGTACCATGCGTCCGGGCGGCGATGAAATTGTCCTTTTTTAATCGATTGGGCACTAGTCTCAGGACCCGCTCGTCTTCGAGGATATTAAAGACATAGTAATAACAATCCCGTGATGCGGAGAGGGTCAGTGACATGGGGTCGCCGTCGGCGAAAACGACTTGGTTTAGCTTGGCAGTAAGCTTGAAGTCGGTCGACGGCTGGGTTGGGCACTCGCTCACCCTGGCCTTGAGGGTGACTCGGTATTCCAATCGCGCTTCGCCGTTCAGGGGCTCCGGCGCCGGAACAACTGACTCTTTAAGGACCTGAGATTCGGCAATTACGCCGCAGGGAATCGCACCCAGCATGGAACCTGACAACCTCAAACTGACAAACAGGTCTTCCAACGAGATATCTTTTGCCAGAGCCTGATAGACTGCTTCCCGCTGGGCATCTTCCATGGCCAGATCCCGGGCCCGGGATTTGTCTTTACCGTTGAAGAGTGCCCGTCCCTGCACGGTCAGCCACGGGGAGGATTCGGCCATGACCGGCGGTCCGTACAGGATTCCCGTGGCCCCGATGAGCCATCCGAGGAGTCCCCAAAAAGCGGTCATCTTTAGGGTCTTATTGAGTTGTCGACGCTGCCGATGGGGCATCGAATGTTCCCTTCCTGCGGAATCAGAAAGATTATCAAATTCAATATTTTGCGCCATATCCTGGTGATGGGAAAATCACACCGGCATCCGTGTCAGGAGCAGCGGTGTTATCATCGGCTTATAGTCTATCATCACCTTGCGGTGTCAAGTAATTTGTATCCCTGAGGTGGTGCAAATCGGAAGGCCGCTTCAGGCACCGGGTGCTTAGCGGCTATCCCGCCGACATCGACCAGGGCGACTGAATGACGGTATCAATGCTTGACACCGTATAGCGATCATAATAATTTCATTCGCGACCACCCAAAAGGCGTGTCAGTTGTAAAATTGCCAACACGACAACCAGGTGACTACAATCTCGTTATGATGAAAATCAACTGTTTTGGAAAGACCGACCCTGGCAGAAGACGGGTCGCCAATGAAGATGTTTATGCCATCGGGACCAGAGAGGGTTTCTGTCTTGTGGCTGATGGTATGGGGGGGGCTGCAGCGGGAGAGGTCGCGAGTTATATTTTTGCCCAGGCCGCCCGGCAGATCTTTTCAGCGGCCGGCAATCCTTCCCTGGAAGCCGTTCAATCCAGAGTTGAAAACGCCTTCCATAACGCCAATCAACGCATCATCGAGCATGTGAACCGATATCCGGATCATCATGGGATGGGCTGTACCGCGGAATTATTGGCATTCACCGAGAACGGATTTGTGATTGGCCATATGGGCGACAGCCGAACCTACCTGTTGCGCGACGGTCAAATGACCCAACTGACCCGGGATCACTCCCTGGTTCAGGAACAGCTTGATCAAGGTTTGATCACCCCTGCCGAAGCCCGCAGTCATCCCATGCGACACGTAATCCTGAGAGCAGTGGGGGTTGATGCGACACCCGCTTTGGATTTACTTAAGGGCACACTGAAGGCCGGCGACCTGTTCCTGCTATGCTCTGACGGCCTCAGTGATATGATCGAAGATCGCGAGATCGAAGCGATCATTGCCCGCAGGAGCACCCTGTCCGAAAAGGCCGCCGCCTTGGTGGAATCCGCCAATTCAGCCGGCGGCAAGGACAATGTAACCGTTGTGCTGGCCCATTTTCGATGATGCTGCGTCTGGCTGTGATATTCATCATGTTACTGGCGGGGCTGCCGTCAACGGATTTGGCAGCCCAGGAACCCCCTCCGCCTGAGCGGGTCTATCCGGTCCCCATGGCCGAAATGGCCGATGTGGTAGCCGATTGGCTCGCCCAATCCCGAATGCGTGTTTTTCGCCAACCCATGGACGGGGGGGAGTTGCGTCTTCTCGGCCGTGGTGAGGACCGAGCTTGCGAGATTACCCTACAACATCAAAATGTCATGGCCACCCGTGTAATTGCAGCCTGCATCCTGGGCGACGGACCGGCGTCGGCAATGGTCCAGGGGCTGTGGTCGTATCTGAACGGCTACCAGCCCGAGATGAACCCGGCCAGTGCGTCGGCGGGACAGGGGGACATTCCCAAATTGGTGATTTCATACGCCACCGCAGTGGTATGCATTCATGCCCATGTCGGCACTCAGAACCACCAGTTGACTGGGTTGGTGATTGATAAAAAGGGGCTGATTATCTGCACCGCACACGGTCTTTCCAGCGATCAAACCATCAGTGTCTCGAAGGCCAATGGTGAGGTGGTGACCGCGGTTGTGGAACAGCTCGACGATCAATGCGATTTGGCGTTGCTGCGGACCGATGCGCGTTTACCCGCCGCCATCGATATGAATAAGGGGCGATCACAGCTGTCATATGGGAGCAAGGTCTATGCCGTGGGCTGCCCCATTACGCCGGGTCGGGCCATATTCCCGGGGGTCGTCAACGGTCCAGCGCGGCGCGCCAATCATCAACCCCTTTGGCAAGTCCTGATGCAGATTCATCCGGGGAGCAGCGGAAGTCCGGTCTTTGATGAAAAAGGGGATCTGGCTGGCCTGGTCAAGGGACGCTACCGCGGAACGGAGACGCTGGGGTTCTTGATCCCTTATGCGACCATTATCGATTTTCTCAATCAACGGGCAGGGAGCGGCCAGGCACGACCCAAATGACCGAACCTCCGGTGGTCTGTCCCATGGGGCATCCCTGGCACGTTAGGGGTATCGATGTACGCAGAAAAGTACGGACGCTATCAAATCCAGCGGGAGCTGGGCAGCGGGACCATGGGGATGGTCTATCTGGCTCATGATCCCCACATCGACCGGCCGGTGGCCCTCAAGGTTCTCCGTCCGGACAGGGTGGTCAGCGAAGAGTTCGAGCAGCGTTTTCTCAAGGAGGCACGTGCCATCGGGCGCTTGTCGCATCCCAATATCGTGGTCGTCTACGATGTGGGACGTGACCATGGCACCATATACATTGCCATGGAGTATCTGGAAGGCAATCCCTTCAATGAGATCATCGAGGCAGGACGGCCCGAATATGCCCAGTGGGCCGAGGTGGGGGCTCAGTTGGCCGAGACCCTGGCCTACGCTCACCAAAAGGGCATTATCCACAGGGATGTCAAACCATCCAATATCATCATGACCCACGACGAGCGGGTCAAGCTAACCGATTTCGGCATCGCCCGCATCGAAGATCCCTCCGCCACCCTCCAGACCCAGGCCGGAGAGATCCTGGGTACACCGGTTTACATGTCGCCGGAGCAGGTGATTGGACAAGCCGTGGACGGTCGCAGCGATCTGTTTTCCCTTGGAGTGGTGCTATATGAATGGCTATTGGGGCAGCGACCTTTCAGGGGCGACAACTTGGCAGCCATATTTCGGGCGATCACCAACATGAATCCTCCGGCACCCTATGATCTGGATCCTTTTTTGCCCCAGGGGCTGTCCGAACTGCTCCTCAGATGCCTGGAAAAACCCATTGAAAGACGTTTTCAATCCGGCCAGGAGATGGCCGCTGCTTTAAGGGCCGGCATCGATCAGCCATCGTTTCTCGGTGAGGTCCAGGGGCCGCCACGAAAAGCCCGATGGCGACTTTCCAGGCTGTTTTTAGGTGCCCTCGGATTCATCCTGCTGGGCGTCCTGGGTTATTTGGAGGGCCCCCGAATGATTCAACAGATGTGGCTCTGGATTAACCCCATGCCGCCCCCCGTAGAAGTCCCCCTGGAGACAACACCCCAGCCCCAGCCGGAAGCCGCCCTTAATGTCATCAGCGATCCATCCGGAGCCCAGATCTTTATCGACAACAACCCCAAAGGGATCACCCCGGCCAACCTCCTTCTGCCAGTGGGCAAATACGAAGTCAAGATCAGCCTGCCCGACTATGGCGAGTGGAAAGCCCAGGTGCAACTCACTGAACAGGGCGTGCCCCTGCATGTGAAACTGGTCCCGATGGATTAGGCGGCTTCGACAAGGGCGCCGTTCGAATGGATGGGCGCTGCCTTGTTTCAAAGCATCTGAATATATATAATGATATTACAAGATGTTATTGATAAGGGCCTCATGGACATGCTTCATTTTAAAGCAATTCTCTGCGCAAGGCAATGTTCAGCTGCAGCTTAACACCTTGTTATTAATTATGAAGATACTTTGGCACAGTTGTCGCTGAGGTTATTTTTAAATCGTTAAATCGCGGGGGATCACGAAATGGTTCCCGCATAAGGTTGTACGTCCTTCAGGCCGTTCATCTGTACGTTGCTGGACTTCAGGCGAAACTTGATGGTAGCCCGACAGGGGCGGATCGAATTCAGCCGATTTTTTGGAAGGGAGGGCAAAATGAAGCCTTTTTATAAATTACTGTTGACCGCCATGGGCGTGTGGGCGGGGGGGGTCCTCTTTGCCTCATCCGGCTTGGCCCAATTGAGCACGGGTAGTCCGGCGCCTCTCTTTCAGCTAAAGACGTTGGATGGCAAAGGCTATGATCTGGCTGCCATGCAGGGCCAACCCATGGTGATCATCTACTTTTTCGCCGTGGAATCACCATCTAGCCAGGAGGGGCTCCTAACCATCGACCGAATCGCCAAACAGTACCCCCAAGACGATCTGACCGTTTTAGGGGTAACCCGTGCGACACCAGAGGCAGTCGATGCCTTCATCAAAGAGCGTCGGCCGACATTTCCGATTCTACTCGATAATCAAGATGTCAGCGAGCGCTACCAGGCGCTGCAGATCCTGCCCACCGTGTGCATCCTGGGCCCGGGGCTCAAGTTGATGGATAGGTTTCAAGGAGGCGGTCGATCCACCGAAATGATGCTGCTCAAGTTGGCCGAGCGCCAACTGCAACGTCGGCAGCCCCTCATGGCCCGGGTTATCAGCGAAGAAGTGACCCGTAAGGATCCCGGTAATTACCAGGCTCGCACGGTGGCCGGGTATGCGGCCATGCGCGAGGGCGACCTGACAAGCGCCGAAAAGACTTTTCAGGATCTTTCCCAGGAAAAAGGGGAGGCTGCAGTGTTGGGCAAGGAGGGCCTGGCCGGGGTTTATGCCCGAAAGGGTCAGACCCAAAAGGCACTCAAGCTGGCCACCGAGGTGGAGCAAAGCGATCCGCAGCGGGCCTATGTTCATACAGTCAAGGGGGATATGCTGTACAGCCAGGGAAAAGAGGAACAGGCCGCCCAGGAGTACCAGAAAGCCGTCAGCAAACCTGCTGCCGAGCCTTTCCAGAAGGCAGAGGCTCACAACCGGCTCGGACGCATCTACACCGCCAAAGGCCAATTTCAGCAAGCACGGCAACAGTTTGATGAGGCAGTGGATCTTGACCCATATTATATCGAGGCCACAGCCAACAAGGGCATCACCTACGAGCAGGAGGGCGCCCTGGGAAAGGCTCTGGAAGCTTACCGCAGTGCCCAACGCATGGATAAGGACGATGCCTATGCGGGCATTTTGGCCAAAAAGGTGGAGCAATTGCTGCTCCTCCAGCAGGATAGCACCCGCAACCAGCAAATGGATCAACAGATTCAGACGCTGGTGGAGCGTTACAAGCAGGGTGTTAGCGGCGTTGCCGAAGGCCAGGATTCCTGGACATCCCCCCCCATGGTGATCAGCTTTCTGGAGATTACCGAAAGCGGCGGACTCGCCCCCCGCGGAGGATTCCCCACAGTCATCGCGGCGCAAGCCGCCGAGCAGCTCAACGAATCCGGCAGAATTCAAGTGGTTGAGCGGGTTGTCATCGAACGGTTGCTGCAGGAGCTTAATCTGGGGTCTTCGGATTTGGCCAACCCGGAGACAGCGCTTCGCCTGGGGCGGGTATTGGCCGCCCGGATCATTATCACCGGAACCCTTTTGCACATGCCGGACAAATCACTGGTGAGCCTGCGCCTGGTGGACACGGAGACGTCGGCCATCGTCAAGGTCATCAGCGTTCAGCTCTCAGGAGAGGGGGCCCTCAAACAGGAGCTGCATCAGCTCAACCGTGAGATTCTCTCGGCAATTGTTCTGCATTACCCATTACAGGGTTACGTGGTCAAGGTGGCCGATGATGAGGTGCTGCTCAATCTGGGGGCCCGGCAGGGAGTGGTCACCGGCGCCCGTTTTGACCTCATCGAAGAGGCCAAGGCCATTTCATACAAGGGCAGAATGCTCAAGACGCAACCGCGGCGGTTGGCCACCCTGGAGGTGACCCGGGTGGAGCCCGACCTGGCATACGCCCGCATAACGGAACAGAAACGGGCCATCCGGCCTGACGACAAGCTGCTGGAGAACACCGAAGATGTCGCTTATGAGGTGAGCCAGCCGGCCAATTAGCCTTAATGCTGTATGAAAAGGATGATGAATTGACGCGTCCGGTATCCTTTGCGGGGGACATCTTCTGCTTAAGCTTGGCGGTGTTATTACTGGTTGCCTGTGCCAAGCCCATCGCACCACCGGTGTCGAGCGAACCCGTTGCCGTTTGGGATTTTGAAGATTTCAGCCCGGTCTCGGCGGCACCGCCTGGCATGGGTGAGATGCTCGCCACCCGGAGTGCGGCGGCTATCCAGGCAGCTCAACGATTTACGTTGGTGGAGCGCCAACGCTTGCTGGATCTGCTTAATGAGCAAAACCTTGGATCCTCCGGACTCGCCGACGAAGGTACGCGCCTTCGGCTGGGACGCCTGCTCGGGGCACGTTGGATGGTATTTGGCTCGTTTCAGGTGATTGGCAACCAAATGCGTCTGGATATACGATTGGTGCAGGTGGAGACCGGACGGGTGGTTCAAACGGCCCAACGCATGTTGCCGGCCGGTGATATCGCCCAGTGGCTGGAGGCCACCGAAACGGCGACCCGTCAGTTGCTGACTTTCTAGAGTATAGAGTGTACCCATCCAGCAGAAGATGAAATATCCTTTCTTTGATTTTCACCCCCTGGCGAATTCAACGGTTCAATTCAATGATAGATGCTGCACTTGTTTCGATGCCGATTCCACTTTCGTTAGCAATCACGAAGATAGCGTGGATCATGGTTAGCATAAGGCGACTGCATCATGAATGCTGTTGACCCTGCCCCATCGCTTTAGGTTTTGAAAAACAGTGAATCTATGCTAAGATTAAAAATTCTGATATAATGATTGCTCTGATTGAGACGGGATGCTCTGCCGGAGTTTTACTGAAACAGGCCACGAAGGAGGTTGGTTCAACCTCCTTTGACGTTTGGGCGATGGCACGCCTGGCAGGATTCGAACCTGCGACCTACGGATTAGAAGTCCGTTGCTCTATCCAACTGAGCTACAGGCGCACGCAAATTTGAATGGCTGCTTAGCATATGAACCTATTAAAGTCCACTTAAAACAAAAAGCGCCTTTATGCGCCCGGATAACTGCTAACCCCAAGCAAAATAGCTAATTACACGATATGGCAAAAAAGGTCAAAAAAGAGCCGGCGGTTGAAAATAGGGAGATGCCGATGGAATCGGTGACCCGTTTCGAAGGTGTCGGTAAAAAGCAAAAAGGGCGCGTCACAGAGAAATCCCTGGTTAAATTCGATCCTCTCCAGCGCTATCTGGCCGAGATCAGCACCTATCGACTGCTGACCCGTGAGGAAGAACGGGAGCTGGGGATGCGAGTCCAGAAGCATGGTGATCCCGAGGCGGCCTACCAGCTGGTGACTTCAAACCTGCGTTTGGTTGTAAAAATTGCGCTTGAATTTCAAAGGGTTTGGATGCAAAACCTCCTGGATTTGATTCAAGAAGGCAATATCGGGTTAATGCAAGCGGTAAAAAAGTTCGATCCCTATAAAAATGTCAAGTTTTCATACTATGCCTCCTTTTGGATCAAAGCCTATATTCTAAAGTTTATCATGGACAACTGGCGCCTAGTCAAAATCGGTACCACCCAAGGGCAGCGCAAGTTGTTTTTTAAACTCAAGAAGGAAAAACAAAAGCTTATTGAACAAGGTTTCGATCCCAAACCCCGGCTGCTGTCGCAACGGCTGGGCGTTTCAGAACGCGAGATCGTTGATATGGATCAGCGTCTCAACGGCTGGGATGTCTCGTTGGACTCACCGCTGAAGGAGGACTCGGATACGGAACGAATCGAATTTTTAAGCACCGAGTTCGATTCGGCCGAGGATCAGGTGGCTAAAAAAGAGATGGAATCGCTGCTCCATGAAAAGATCACCGAATTTCGCAAGCAGATGACCGAGCGGGAACTGGAAATTTTTGATCAGCGCATTTTCTCTGACAATCCGGTTACGCTTCAGGAGATCGGTGATCGTTATGGCATCTCCCGGGAACGGGTCCGGCAGGTGGAAAAAAACGTCATTAAAAAGATGCGCGAATATTTCAGGCAGGAGATTCCCGACTTTGAGTCGTACGCCGAGGCGAAAGACAATTCGCTTTGAAGCGGAGCGAGGCCTATGAATAAACTTTATCTCTCAGTTACCCTCTGGGTGACGCTGCTTTGTCTGTTGGGGGGATGTGGCCGCTTATCCGGCCGGATGCCGTCTGATGAATTTGGTCTCAACGATGCCCCCATCCGATTGAAATCCAACAGCAACCCACCGCTGAACAGCTACTACTATTTCACCGAAGCCCAATTGATGATGAAAAGCGGCGAAGTGGAACAGGCCATCGCCTTCATGGAGCAGGCCATCGAAATGGATCCCCAATCGGCCCTGCTGAAGCGCTCTTTGGCTTCCCTGCTGATTCATCAGAAAAAGCCCGCCCAGGCCCTGGAGTTGGTCCGTTCGGCGTTGGCCAGCGACCCGAAAGATGCTGAGGCGTGGATCCTTCTGGGCAGGATCAAACAGGATCAGCAACAGCATGACGAGGCGGCCAAGGCCTTCGAGTCGGCCATTGCCCTTTCTCCCCACAGACAGGATGTCTACCTTGTATTGGGCAACATTTACATGCAGGAACAGCGCTGGGACGAGGCCTTGCACACTTATCAGACGCTGATCCAGCGATTTCCGGGCGCTTATGCCGGACATTATTTCATGGGCAAGATTTACGCCCAGAAGGGTCAGGCCGACCAGGCTGAAAGCGAGTTTCGCAAAACCCTGCAATTAGCTCCTGATTTGCAGGAGCCGCGCTTCGAGTTGTTAAAACTCTATCAGGCCGAAAACCAACCTCAGAAGGTTGAAAAGATCTATAACGAAATTCTGGAAATGTCACCCAACAATCTGCGCGCTGCCATGGGTCTTGGCTACCATTACCACCAGACTGGCCAAAAGAAAAAATCCGATGAAATATTTGAAAATTTAGGCAAGCGCAGCCAATTTGACCAGAATGTCATCCGCAAGCTGGTTCAACTCTACCTGGATCCCAAAAAATACCAGGAGAGCATTGTGATCCTTCAGGGGATGCTCAGGGGATCTCCCGAAAACGGTGACCTGCATTACCTTATCGGCGTGGCCTACAGCGGCATGGATCAGAAAGCGGAGGCCATCGAGCACTTTTTAAAGGTGGGGGCCGACAACCGCTTTTTCGAAAACGCCGTGATTCAGACGGCTTTATTGTACCAGGAGATGGATGCCATCGACAAAGGTATCCAATATATGCAAGGGATCATTGCCGCTCGGCCCAATATACCCGAGTTTTATCTTTATCTGGGTTCTTTTTATGAAGAGCTGGAGCAATTCGACAAGGCCGGGTCGACAGTGATGAAAGGTTTGGCGTTGGATGACAAAGACGCCCGGCTTCACTTTCGTCTGGGGGTGATCTACGACAAAGCCGGCGACAAGGAGGGCTCCATTCGGCAGATGAAGCGCGTCATCGCCTTGGAGCCGGACAATGCCAATGCGCTTAACTATCTGGGTTATACCTACGCCGATCTTGGCCGGAATCTGGATGAGGCCGAGCGTCTGATCAAGGAAGCGCTCAAACACAAGCCCGACGATGGTTACATCACCGACAGCTTGGGGTGGGTTTACTACCAGAAAGGCGATTACAAAAAGGCATTGGCCATCTTGGAAAAAGCGGTTGAGCTGGTCCCTGATGATCCTGTGATACTGGAACACCTGGGTGATGCTCACCTGAAGCTGGAGGACAAACAAAAAGCCGTTGAGTACTATCGCCGGTCGTTGAAGCAGCAAAAAAACGCGGCACCTCAGCTGGAAGAGAAGATCAGGAAACTGACCGGTGAGAATAAGCCGTAAGCTAAGATCCAGACCACACCAGTGCAGGACCGTCTGTATTTTTGGGTACTGGCTCTTGGGGATCACCACGATTTGGGTATTGGGAAGCTGTGCCGGAATCGTCCCTCCCAAGCTTATCAGCGACCCCGAAGCAGTGGCGCTGATCAACAACCTGAAGAGCGCCAACCCCGGGCTCACCACATTGAAGGGCATCGGCAAAATCACGCTGGTTTCAGATACCCAAAGCCGTAGTGCGCGGTTTGCGTGGGCCGGTCGGCTGGCCGACAGCCTGCGCCTCGAACTGATGACCGTCACCGGCCAACCCTTCATTGCCCTGGCCTGGGACGGCCATCAGCTCTACTTTATGGACCACCAGCAGGGGCGCTACCATCACCGGTTCAGCAAAGACGCCAACCTGAAACCCATCGTCCACTTTTCGGTGACCGGCAGGGAGATTCTGCACCTGCTCGGCGGGCGAATTCCCCTGGCAACTTTCGATCATGCGCAATGGATAGCCCCTGCCAGCGGTGGAGAGCAAAAGCTGTTGCTGCTCAACCGTGGTGGGGAGGTACTACAGAAGATTTATTTTGATGGGGCTCGCCAGCGGGTGGACAGATACGAGATGTTCGATCATTCCGGCGCCCTGATCTATACCGCCGTCATCGATGCGGTAACGCTTGTGGAGGGCTATCAACTACCGACCCGTATCTCCGCAATCGGCGCCCACGGTGATCGCCTGAGCATCGATTGCCGACGCTATTGGATCAACCCCCACCTGGACCCCGGTGTATTTGTGCTGCCGTCTCCGGATAAGCAGGGTTGAGACCCTGGAGCCAGGCCAGTGTTGCCGTCAATATCGCAAATACCTTCCTTCGCGGCCGAGGAAACCCTCGGTAAACTTACCAAGTGGCTTAGATTGTTAGGTTTTGATGTTGTATATGGGCCACTTGAGGGATTTGCGACCGATTTCTCGAGCGAGGTGAACGGTCGTATTCTGCTGACCCGAACCCTGGCTGTCCACAACCGTTTGCGACGGCAGCAGTGGGTACTCTTGATCAAGGCTAACGAACCCATGGAGCAGTTGAAAAGCGTTCTGCAGATCCTGGATATCCGTCGGGAGCACATCCGTCCCTTCTCGCGCTGCCTTGCCTGCAATCTGCCCATTGAACCCGCGGCCTCCGACGACATCCGACATGCCGTACCTGATCATGTTTGGCAGCACCACCAACGCTTTGGGCGGTGCCCGGGTTGTCAAAAAGTCTATTGGTCAGGAAGTCATCCCCGTCGGGGATATGAATCCATAGCAAAATTGTTTGCACAACGATGATCAGTAAAAAAGTCATCGCCTTGGAAGGTCGACTGCGACAGTGTCGTAATGTATTGACTTTAGGGGTGAAACCAAACTTTTGCGATTATCCCCCCCTGGTGATGGAGGCCATTGATCAGGCGCAGAAGATATATTATCCATCCCTTTTTTATGCCGAGCTCTTCGATACCATCGGCAAGCCGACCTTTCCCAGCTACCATAATTACAAGTGCACCCAGGATAAAATCAAGCAGACGGCGCTGTTCCAGCTATTGCGAATACCCCATCCACGAACGCGGGTCTTCTACGGCAAACGCCAGCAAAGCACTATCACCGAGCATTTCGGCTTTCCAATGGTGGCCAAAATCCCCCGCGGATCGGCCTTAGGGAGGGGCGTTTTCCGAATCGAAAACCACGCCCAGCTTCGGCAGTACCTTGAATCCACCGGCACGGTGGCCTATATTCAAGAGTATCTTACAGTGGATCGGGATCTTCGTGTCGTGGTCATTGCCGGGCAAGTGGTCCACGCGTATTGGCGCATCGCCAGAACTGGCGAGTTCCGGACCAATCTGGCCAGGGGCGGGCGGGTCAGTCTGGCGCCGGTTCCGGTGGCGGCCCTTGACCTTGCTGTGCATACGGCGCGCAGCTGTCGCTGGGATGATGTGGGGATCGACATCTGTAAATATGACGGTCAATACTGGGTTCTGGAAGCCAACATGAAATATGGCAGACAGGGGTTCCAGACCGCCGGTTTGGACTACGTGGCAATGATGGAGAAGATGATTGAAGATGGTCAGATCTGAGATAGGGTTGCCCAAGCCGACCCTGGCCCAACTATGCAAGACTCTTAACGATCGCGAAGCCGGGATACTCGCATCCCAGGCTACCCTGAGTCGCGCCGGGTGCCGCCGTCACAGTGAACTTCACCTGGAGACTGGCTATCGGCAGTCGTTTGCCGTGGATGCCGACCGCATTCTGCACTCCCGGGCCTATGCGCGTTACATCGACAAGACCCAGGTTTTTTCACTGGTTAAGAACGATCATATTACCCACCGGGTGCTACATGTCCAGCTGGTATCCAAAATTGCGCGCACCATCGGCCGGTTTCTATCGCTCAATGAAGATCTCATCGAAGCCATTGCCCTGGGGCATGACATCGGCCACACCCCTTTTGGCCATGATGGTGAGCGGTTTTTATCGCAGCTGTGTCAACAAGCCGGAATCGGGGCATTTTTACACAACGTCCAGAGTATCCAATTTTTAGACCGTGTGGAGCGAAAGGGCACTGGCTGGAATTTATGCCTACAGACCCTGGATGGGATTTTGTGCCACGATGGCGAAATTCACAATCGTCTGCTGATTCCCCAAAAGGAAAAAACCTTTGGCCACCTGTCCCGGGAAATGGCGGAAAAAAAAGAGAATCCCGATCTGCCCCTGACGCCCATGACCCTGGAAGGCT
>Ga0316577_10000436_pt1 | contig 16235 bp, 12 predicted proteins | sample S5NA_FD_203073 | JGI IMG/M metagenome (GOLD analysis project Ga0316577, IMG submission 203073) | Rhizosphere microbial communities from salt marsh grasses in Alabama, United States - S5-7_050615r2r1 | ecosystem: Host-associated > Plants > Roots > Rhizosphere | place: USA: Alabama | collected... | reverse complement strand
GCTTCCTATATCGGCCTGGGGCTTACGTTGATCCCCAGCTTCTTGGTGTTCAGCGGAAGCATCACGCTGGAGTCCAACAAAGCTCTCATGCTTCTCGGGACCATCGTGTGGTTCGCAGCCGCTTCCGGGTGGCTCGGTAAGGATGAGGGTGAGGATTCCCTATGACCCCCCAAATCGATCCAGTATGCACGGAGGTCAGGGAATGCTGACCACTGCTCGTACCTCTGCGGGCAGGGCCCCGAAGAACTTGATCTGGTTTCTGGCGCTGATCTCTGCCTCTATCGGATGCATCCAATGCACTCCTCCGGCGTCTCGGCAGGCGCCGGCGCAGGTGTTCACCATCGATCCGGAGTTGCTGGAACAACCCTGGGAGGGGCGTTGGATCACCCATCCCACGGCCGACCCGACGGCATATGGTGTCTATCATTTCAGACGGACGTTTGACCTGGACTCGGCCCCGGGATCATTCGTAATCCATATTTCGGGGGACAACCGATACCGGCTTTTCGTGAATGGTCGGTCGGTTGCAGTGGGACCTGCCCGGGGGGATTTGCAGCACTGGAACTTCCTTTCCATCGACATCGCACCCTACCTCTCCAGGGGTTCCAACGTGCTCTCGGCGGTTGTCTGGAATTTTGCCAATCAGAGTCCCATAGCCCAGGTCACCTATGAGACTGCGTTTCTGGTTCAGGGGGATTCTGAACTGGAGTCGGTCGTGAACACCGATGGCGAGTGGAAGGTCGTTCAAGACCCTGCCTATTCAGCGATTTCCACCCGAGGCATGGTCAGAGGGTACTTCGCGGCTGGAGCCGGGGAGCAGGTGGACGGCCCCCAGTACATCTGGGGCTGGCAGGACCCTGCGTACGATGATTCAGAATGGCTTGCAGCAGAGGTTTCCCACGCCGCCTATCCTGGCGGAAGCCAGATCCCCGAAGAATACGCGGGTTGGCATCTCGTGCCGCGTGAGATCCCCCTGATGGAAGAACGGGAGATCAGGATTCCTTCGGTGGATCGGCAGGCAGGCATCGACACGGATGGAGCTTTCCTGCAGGACGGGTCGTCCTCACTCACGGTTCCCGCCAATACGACGGCGACGCTGCTCCTGGACCAGGAAGAGCTGGTGACAGCCTATCCCGTCATCCAGGCCAGCGGAGGTAGGGACGCGCGAATCACCCTCACCTACGCAGAAGCGTTGCTCGACTCCGACGGTCAGAAGGGCAACCGCGACGTGATCGAGGGGAAGGAGATCCTGGGCTACCAGGATGTCTTCCTGCCTGACGGAGGGACTGACCGCACCTGGCAATCGCTCTGGTTCCGCACCTGGCGGTACCTGCAGATGGACATTGAAACGGGAGACGAGCCTCTTACGATCCAGGACATGCATGGCGTCTACACGGCCTATCCCTTCCAGGAGAACGGTACCTTTGCCAGCAGCGAGCCTTCCCTGGCGGATATCTGGGACGTCGGATGGAGGACCGCACGGCTCTGTGCCTTCGAGACCTATGCCGACTGCCCCTACTACGAGCAGCTCCAGTACATCGGGGATACTCGTATCCAGACACTGATCTCCCTGTATGTCTCCGGTGATGATCGGCTCATGCGTCAGGCCATCACCGCCTTCGATCACTCCCGCATACCCGAGGGTATCACGCGCTCCAGGTATCCCGACCGCCTTCAGCAACTCATCCCGACCTATTCTCTCATCTGGATCGCCATGGTCCACGACTATTGGCTCTACCGCGGGGATGATGCTTACGTACAGGGTTTCCTGCCGGGCATTCGTGGAGTGGTGGATTGGTACGAGCAACACATCGATGCCACCGGAATGCTGGGGGGCGTGCCCCACTGGAATTTCGTCGACTATGCGGAAGGCTTCGGCCGGGGACAGCCCCCGGGAGCTTCGGATGGCAATTCCTCGGTGACGAGTCTCCAGTTCGCCTATGTGCTGGATTATGCAGCTGAATTGTCCGTCGACTATGGACGAAATGAGGAAGCTGATCACTACCGGGAGCTGAGTGAGAGCTTGAAGGAAGCCACATACCGACTCTGCTGGGATGAAAGGCGGCAACTCCTGGCTGATACTCCAGAGAAGACCTCCTTCAGCCAACATGCAAACACCCTGGGAGTATTGACGGATGCGATCCCGGAGGACCGCCAGGCTGATCTCGTGCGTCGATTCCTGGATGACGAAGCACTCACCCAGGCCACGTATTACTTCAGGTTCTACGTGGACGCCGCACTCCAGAAGACCGGCCTGGCCGATCTGTACGTGAGCCGGTTGCAGCCATGGTACAATATGCTCGATGTGGGGCTTACGACGTTTGCCGAGACTCCCGAACCTACTCGCTCCGACGCCCATGCGTGGAGTGCGAGCCCGAACTACAGCTTCCTGGCTCTCGTATGTGGGATTCAGCCTGCCGAGAAAGGCTTCCGATCGGTCCTCATCGAGCCGGCCCTGGGCACCCTGGACTGGATCGAGGGAACCATGCCTCACCAGCTCGGCGAGATCCGGGTGGACCTTAGAAAGACTGACTCGGGTGGCCTTTCCGGAACCGTGACGCTGCCCGATGGACTCACAGGTACCTTCCGGTGGAGCGGTTCGGTCCTGGCGCTGCCGTCGGGTCAGACCAGCATCAGTCTATAGTTAGAGCTCCGTAATGAGCTCGAATCGACTTCCGGCCCTCAGCTCCCCATCCCGTTCAGTACGTCCACTACCTGGACCAGGTACTCCAAGGGAGGCCGATCGACGGTGTTCTGACTCATGTACTTGAACTGAAGCACACCCTCCGGATCGATGATGAGGATGGTGGGAACGTTCTGTTCCGCGTTGCTCCCACTCCAGTCTGTCGTGAAGAAGCCCAAACCCTGGGACAGGGTTCGGTCTGCATCCACCAGGATCGGGAACGGAACCGGCACCTGTCCCTTCGTGGCAGAGAACGACTTGGGATAGATCTGCCTGGAACGCTCCACCTGAGCACGACCAGCCTCGTCCAGACTCTCTATATTCGGCGGGTTCTTCCCGTCTTCGATGTCCTGAAGAAGCTGAGGAAAGGCGTCTAGCCACTCCTGCACCATCTGCTGGCCGTACGGAAGCACGTAGAGGATCTCCAGGTTCGCTCGGCTCCTCCAGTTCGTCTGTTCCTCGTAATCCACCAGCTCCGAATACTGATACGGGCAGATGTGACACCAGCTCCCAGGCCGGGAAAGCCCCCGGGGGAACACGATCATCACGCTCTTCCCCCTCAGATCCGAAAGGGTGATCTCCCCGCCCTGGAAGACCGGCAGGGTGAAGTCGGGCATGGGGGATCCCACTGTGACAGGTCGCAGGGGTTGACTTTGGGCGTCGAGATCGGCCGACGGTGTGAACGAGAGAACCAGGGGAAGGAATACGGCCAAGGCAATGGCTGGGCGGCGCATGACGGATCTCCTTTGGAGCGGACTCACATCACGGTTACGGAAAGGCAACGTACCGGTTTCCATCAGGGCCAACCTGCATCGGCTGACCCCCGAAGCCAACCTCGAATCCCGCAGAAATCAGCCTCGAGCTTCAAGCGAATCTTGTGGGGTTCTCCGCAATGTACTTCACGCAACGGAGCAACTCGTCGACCTCGTCCGGCATGTTGTAGAAGTGGGTCGACGCGCGACACCCCGAAACCTCACCTCTGCTGGAAGTGCGAATGTGAATCCCGCTCAGGTCCATGATTCCCTGCCGGACGTTGTCCATGGGCACGGCAGGGATGGAGAAGTGCGTCAGACCGGCGCCCATCCTCGGGTCCATGGGTGTTTGAAGCCTCACTCCCGGGATCTCCAGCAGCCCCTCCCGGAACCGTGTCGCCAACTGGCGAACACGAGCTTCGATGTTCGCTGGGCCGATCTTGTTCTGGAACTCTATGGCCGTCTTCAATCCCAGGGCCGCTGGGATATTCCTCTGCCCACATTGCTCGTAACGACCAGCATCCTCGTGCATGACCCAAACCCCATCTTCGTCGTGGCCATCGGGACCCATGAGGGGATGGATCAGGTCCTGGACGTCCCGGCTGAAGTACGCCACGCCCGTACCCGTGCCGGCGAGCAACCATTTCTGTCCTGCAGCCGCATAGTGGTCGCAGCCGATGTCATGGAAATCGAGCTGGATCATCCCGGCCGGATGGGCACCGTCCACCGAGATCAGCAGGCCTCTCCTGTGGGCCATCTCGGATAGCTCTTTCACCGGTGTGAGAAGCCCGGAGATGTAGGTGATATGGCTCACCACGATGGCCCTGGTTCTCGGTGTGATAGCTCTCTCGTATAGCTCCACCACCTGATCCACGGACTCGGGAAGGATTGGGATATCCACTTCGTTGACCTTGATGCCCACGTAGTGCTCGAGGGCTCGGTATGCCCCATAGCCTCCTGGATGTTCGTAGTTGCACATCAGGACTTCATCGCCTTCACGGAGATCGAGCCCGTTGGCGAAGGTGTTCATCCCTTCGGTCGTGCTGCGCATGTAGGCGATCTCCTCGGGCGCGGCACCGAAGAAATCCGCGAGCACCGCCTTGTTCTCCCGAAGCTCACCCGTTCTGTAATTGTCCCTGGGGTCTTCGGAAAGCTCCCGCTGAATCTTGAGGTGTTCCTCCCTGACAACTCTGGGCGGCGGCCCAAAGGTGCCGGTGTTCATGAACGTCAGGCCGTCCTGGATGTTGAACTGAGAGCGGATCTCCCACCAGAACGCTTCGTCCGGATCCTGTTGCGGCAGGAGTCCGTCCAGGGGGTCCGAAGAGATCCGTCTCTCTGCTTTGGCCGCGTGGGGAATCGACGTGGCTGCAAGACCGCCAACAGCTGCCGAGATGGAAGACCCAATGAATCGGCGACGGGAAACACGGGATTTCATGGCGCTCATGATTCCTCCGTGAGAGGGCTGTCCACCCGGAGCTGGGCAACGGCGTGGGACGGATTGGAGGGATGCCGGAGACAAAGGGGTCTCTTCGGCAGGTGGGCACGAGAGGAAAGACCGCGGAACGTGCCACCAAAGGACGTCAAGAGAACCTGGACAAGAAGAGGCTGGCACATAGCACGGGGAATATTGGGGTGAAACCGGTGGGTGACAAGCAAGCTGGGCGAGCTGCGGGGCAGCCGGGTCCGACCCCTAGCTCGTCTTCCCTGGCGGGCCCTGCGCCCAACTGGGGCCTGATAGGCGTGAGCCGGTCGTTCCAGTCTACCCGGGCCCATTCTCCATGCGAGGCTCAGAGGGGGCGATCTCGCCTTGGGAACACCTCCACCTCCGTCGGAACGTTCTTGTCAAATTGAACCTTCGGGCGATGGGAACGGAAAATGAGATCGAGAGGCGGGGTCACTCCTGGGGAACGAGCGACTGTCGAGGCCAACGATGACGAAGAATGACTGGAAGCAACTGAGAGCCTTGGTGGAGGAGTTGGACGAAGAGGCAGGCCTGACAGAGGAAGCCATCCTCAAGATGCCAGGGGTTTCCAGTGTCACCAACCACCTCAGCGTCAGACGATCCGACTCGGTCAAAGACCTCAGGTCAAAGGTCGTGGAAGCCATCGAAGGCCGCGCCCATCGGATTGCGAGCCGGATCAAGGTGGAACGCCAGGGTGGAGTCGTGACGTTGCGTGGTGTGGCTTCTTCGGCCCAGTACAAGGACCTGGCTGGACGAGTAGCCGCCTGTGCACCTGGTGTCGAGACGGTCGAAAACCTGATTGAGGTGGACCCCGGCACCTGACGCCGGAAGCGGGGATGGAAGGCGCCACCCCATGTCTGAACCTCGGGGTGGTCCACAGGCCGTCCTTGCCCACATCTCATGCGCACAGTCATTTTGCCCTCGGACGGCTGATGTGGCAGAGAAGCCCCGTTTCCCCGAGCTGGAGCCGAACGCTTGACCTCCAGACTCCTGTCTTTCCTGGGTGAGCTGAAGCGGAGGAAGGTGTTCCGGGTCGCCGCGGTGTACGTGGCGGTGGGCCTCAGCATTCTCGGTGCTGCCGAAGTGATCCTGGAACCCCTGGGCCTGGATTCCCTCAGGCCGTACATCGTCATTCTCGTGCTCCTCGGCTTTCCCATCGCCCTGGTTCTGGCCTGGGCCTATGAGGTTCGGCCGGACTCGGGGGTTCCAGAGACTGCGGGACAGGGGACTGACCAGCCACGGGCTCATACTGCCCCCGAGATTCGACCTGAAGCTGACCACGTATCCGCGGCGGCCCCCGCTGAGGCTCGCCGGGGGCCCGCGCCGCCCTCCGCTGAGACCGGCCGGTCCGTGGCGGTCCTCCCCTTCGACAACATGAGCGGCGAAACCGAGGAGGCCTATTTCGCCGACGGGATGGCCGAGGAGCTGACCAACGCCCTGGCCAAGCAACCGGGCCTCCGTGTCGCCGCCCGGACCTCGGCCTTCGCCTTCAGGGGAGAACGGATCGACGTCAGGGAGATCGCATCCCGGCTGAATGTGTCCCACGTCATCGAAGGCAGTGTTCGGCGATCGGGCGGGACCCTCCGGATCACCGCTCAGCTCATTGACGCAACCAATGGATTCCATCTCTGGTCGAAGACCTTCGATCGGGACGTGGGGGATGTCTTTCGCATTCAGGAGGAGATTGCGGAGAGAGTCGTGGAAGGGCTCCGGGGCGGAGAGCCGACGGAGATCAAGGCGGAGTTCCCCGCCACGAAACTTTCCGCCTACGAGGCCTTCCTCCGGGGGAGACATGCGCTGGCCACCTTCGGGCCTCGCTCCCTCATTCGGGCCATCGAGGAATTCGAAGCCTGCATCGCGATCGATGACACCTACGCACCGGCCTTCGCCGGGCTCGCCGACGCGTTGACCAGCCAATCCATCGGCTTCTCCGACCACCCAGCGGAGGAGTCCATGGGCCGGGCCGGAGAGGCTGCCCAGCGTGCCCTGGAATTGGACCCCGACCTCGCGGAGGGGTACCTCGCTCGGGGGTTGGTACGCATGTGGTATGAGTTCGACTACGAAGGGGCGAAAGCGGACTTCGACCGGGCCCTGGAGATCAATCCGAACTACGCCGACGCCTATCTCTGGTTGGAGTTCTACTGGACCTACGTCCGGCACGACTATGAAGAATCCCTGGCAGCCAATCGGAAGGCGTCCCGGCTGAGTCCATTGGACTCCAGAGCCGACGTGCGACTCGGTACCCTTCAGATGCTCTTCGGCCATCTGGAGGAGTCCGAGAAATCCCACCGGCAAGCCCTGGTGGAGAATCCCGAAGCGTCGGTGAGCCTCCTGGGCCTGAGTGACACTCTGTTTCGGCTCGGCAGGTATGAAGAATCCCTCTCCCACCTCGAGGAAGCCCTTCGTCTGGCAGGACGCCCCACGCCCTGGCTGGGGATCTACGCAGCATGCCTGGGAGCAGCCGGGAACAAGACCAAGGCACAAGAAGTTCTGGCGGAGCTGGAAGAGCGGGCGAAGGACGGCTACGTGTCGGGATTCTGGATGGCCGTGGCCCTGAGCGGTCTGGGGCGGTATACGGAGGCCTTCTCCAAACTGGATCGCGCCGTTCAGGAACGGGACAGCAACCTCCTCTATCTCTTCGCCACGCCCCGAGGTTACGGCCTGCATGACCGCCCCGAATTCCCCGGCGTCCTGAACCGGATCGGACTGGGCCACCTCATGGCCCATCTCTCCGGGAGAACCTGATGCTCAGCCGAAGACGGTGGACAGATCTCGGGCTGGAGGGTGTGGTCATCGTGGTGAGCATCCTCCTCGCCTTCGCCCTGGATGCCTGGTGGGATTCCCGGGGGCAGCGACAGGAAGAAACACAGGTGCTGGAGAACCTTCGCAGCGAGTTCCAGGCGGCGGGCTCGCAGCTGGACCGGTACCTCATCGTCGATCAGACCACGCTGACTTCCATCGAGGCGATCCTCGGCAGCGCTCGGGCTGCTCATGCTGCAGGAGAGGCTCAGGTGGAGGTGGCCACCGTGGATCTGGCCCGGACCCTCATCGGTCCCACCTTCGACCCCCGGACCGGGACCCTGGACGGCCTTCTGGCTTCGGGTAGGCTGGGGATTCTCAGGAACCAGGATCTCCGGCAGAGGTTGGCGGCCTGGCCCGGCCTGCTCGCCGATGCCGCCGAGGAGGAAGCGAAGTCGGAGGCCCTGATTCGGGACCAGATGGAGCCCATCCTCTGGAAGCAGATGGACATCAGCCCCGCCCGTACCCTCCCGGTCGAGGTCACGGAGGAAGCCTGTAGCAACGTCCTCTGGGGACGGTCGTGTGAGGACCTCGACGTCGAGGTCGAGCTCCCGGCCCGGTGGGTCGGTAGCTCATCCCTGCCTGCCAGCCTCGAAGTACTGGGCGTCTTCTCCACCCGCCTCCAGATTCTGGCACACGGGGTCGTCCAGCTCCAATCGGTTCGAGAGGAGATCGACCTCATCCTGGATGAGATCGAGGAGAATCAAAGACGGTAAGAGATGGTGTCCCGAGCCGCTCGCCGACGACCCGGGGCGAATTCATCCCCGCCCCGCATAGGCGACCCCTGACGACCGATAGAGCTTCGCGTCCTCTGGCTCCTCCTGAATCCTGATCTGTCCGGCGCTACGGCTCCGTCTGTCCCAACACTCGCGCAGCCTCTTGCATGCGCTCTTCGAGAGCCCGGAGCCGGAGTTCCATGGCGGCCAGGCCTTCGGCATCCGGAGCGGCCCCGCCGGCGTCCTCCGCAGCGGTCTTTGCGCTCCGTACGAAGCGGAGGTAGCCCAACGCCAGGGTGATCACCAGGGCGATGGCCATCACCACGAACCGCGCCTTCGACACATCGGTGGCGATGATCCAACCCACTCCGTACAGCATCGTGAACACGCCCCCCAGCAGCAGCCCGTTACTGATCACCGGCAGCTGGCCTGCTCGAATCAGCGAAACCGCCATGGCCAGCGTGGCAACAACCATAAGTATGATGCTCGTGGTTCGTCCCCAGGGCCTCTCCGATTCCCTGCGCGCATCTTGCAGGGCGTATCGCTCCTGGTTCACCTCCCGAATCTGTGCCCGGTCCTCCGCCGTCAGTTGATCTGCGGGCCGGGAATCCCGGATCATCTCCTCCCGGCGGTCCAACTCCCGGATCTGCGTGACGAATTCCTCCGGGGGGGGATAGAAGGTGTACACGCCGACGCCGGCAAAGGCGACGAGCATGATTCCGAGGAAGAAGGAGAAGATCGTTCGGAGTCCCGTGCTGTGTCCTGGATCTTTCATGATGCTCCTCACTCTTTAGAGAGACTGTGAGGCTCCCCCGGGGCAGGCGGAGGACCACCGGCGGGCAGATCCCTTCGCAAAGGCGCCAAGTTGGATTTGCGGAATGCCGTCTTTCCCGGAGGGATCTGGTTCGGTCCATGATGGGAGACGCGCTCCATCGTTGTGGAACAAGATCACCTGAAGGATACGTCCAACGACCCTTCGTTGACATACGAACCATGACGTATTGGAGCCTTTTCGTGACGTACTGCCTCTCCGATCCGGGGGACTTCCGGCATCAGAACCGAACCCTGAGGAGGGAATAGGGGTACTGGTCGGGGATCCGGAAGCGACCAGTGGTTCCGTGATCCAGGCCTTTCCACGGGACCTCCACCATTTTGGCTAAACTCCAAAAGCTCCAATTTGCTTTCCATGCCTGACCAGCCCCTGAGGTACCAGCGCTTCTTCGCCGAGTTGAAGCGCCGTCGGGTCTTCCGCCTGATGGCGCTCTACGGGGCTGCATCCTTCGCCATCCTCCAGGGCGTGGACCTCCTGGTGCCGGTCCTGGGGCTGTCCGACTCAGTCACGCAGGGGGTTGCCGTCATCCTCCTGGTTGGGGCCCCGGTCGCCATTCTCCTGGGGTGGATCTTCGACCTGACTCCCGAGGGGTTGGAGCGCACCCCCGAGCCGGATGCGGGAGAGCTCAAGGACATCATTTCTGCACCTCGCTCCAAGCGATGGCTTTCCGGGATTCTGGCTCTGGCCGGCATGGTGGCTCTGGTGGCTGGAGCGTGGTACGTGGGGCGAGAGTCGGTGGGCCGGCCGACCGTTGGAGAGGCGAGTGTCTCCTCGGCATCCATCGCCGTTCTGCCGTTTGCCAACATGAGCGCCGACCCGGATCAGGAGTACTTCGCCGACGGGATCTCCGAAGAGCTTCTGAATCTCCTGGCCAGAATCCCCGATCTCCGTGTGGCGTCCCGAACCTCTGCCTTCTCCTTCAAAGGCCAGGAGCTGGAGGTCCCCGAGATCGCCAGGCGCCTGAAAGTCGACCACATCCTGGAAGGATCCGTGAGGAGGTCCGGAAACGAGGTTCGCGTTACGGCGAGGCTGATCGACGCCCGAACAGACACCCGGGTCTGGTCCCAGAGCTGGGATCGGACCATGAACGATATCTTCGCGGTTCAGGACGAGATCGCTTCCGCCGTTGCTGACCGCCTCGAGGTCTCGCTCATGGGTGGAGTCCCGGAAGCGGAACCCACCAATGGCGAGGCCTATGCACTCTTCCTCCAGGGCCGAGCGCTGGGGCACCAGCGCACCTCGGAGGGATTCGAGGGAGCCATTCGGGTTCTTGAACAGGCCATTGCCCTGGAACCTGACTATGCTCCGGCCTGGGCGGAGCTGGCTCGGGTGTACGCCACTCAGGCGGGTAGCGGGGAGCGACCCGCCGCGGAGGCCTTCCAGGCGGCCCGAGTGGCGGCAAACCGTGCGCTCTCCATCGATCCCGAATACGCTCCCGCCATTGCCGGTCTGGGCCTGATTGCCCTCAGCCACGACCGGGATCTGGCGACGGCGTCCCGGTACTATGAGCAGGCACTGGCCCTGGCTCCCACCGACACCGACATCATCGGCGACGCGGCGACTCTGGCCCAGAGCCTCGGTCGCCTGGACGAAGCCATCCGGATGAAGGAATATGTGGTCGCCCGGGATCCGGTAAGCCCCCGAGGCTACCACAATCTGGGAAACGCCTACCGCTGGGCTGGGCGCTGGGACGATGCGATCGCCAGCTACCGCACCGCCGAGACCCTCAGCCCCGGGTACATCGGTGCCCATACGGGTGTGGCTCAGGCTCTCTTGGGCAAGGGTGAACCGGAGTCGGCCCTGGAGGCCGTCCTGCAGGAGCCTTCGACACCGTGGCGTCTCATCGGGTCCGCCATGGTCTATTGGGCACTGGGCAGGAGGGCGGAGTCGGACGCGGCCCTGGACGAGCTCATTGCCTCCTGGGGGCGAGATGCGGCCTACAACATCGCCTACGTTCTGGCTTTTCGAGGAGAAGCCGACCGGGCCTTCGACTGGTTGGACAAGGCCGTCGAGTACAACGACCCCGGGCTCTCTGAGGTCGTGGTCGAAAACACCTTCGAGAGAATCCACGACGATCCTCGATGGCTTCCCTTTCTGGAACGGATCGGCAAGGCCCCTTCACAACTGGCCGGCATCGAATTCAAGATCACGCTTCCCCAATAGGCAAAGAGTGACCATGAGTTCAGCAACGCCTCACTCAACCCCGGGAAGAGTGGCTCTTCCCATGTCTCTGGTCCTCCTCCTGGCTGGGTGCTCTCCCGGACCGGTACACACGGTAACCAGCCCGGACGGCCGAATCTCCGTCGCGGTTACGGTAGACGCGCAACACCATGCCCATTACCGCGTCCGTCACAGCGGAATCACGGTTCTGGAGCAGTCCCGCCTCGGGCTGGTACGGGCGGATCAGGATTTTGCCAATCGTCTCGAGCTCCGTTCCATCTCAGAATCCGATTCCCGGAAGAAAGCCGGACCTGGATCCAGCCCATGTCCGAAGCCAAGACGGGATGGGCTCAGGTCAACCCCTCGTACGAGGAGTACTACGAACAAGACCGCCGCATCGACTCTCTTCGGGCCCACGGGCCGGGATGGGTCTATCCCGCACTCTTCAGCACCGGCACCCATTGGGTCCTGATTTCCGAGACGGCCCCCGACCGGTATTACGTGGGTACCCGTCTCCAACACCTGCCCAGGAGCTTCGAGTTCGAGGTCGGGTTCCCTCAGGATCTGGAAGTGCTTCCGGGCGGTCCGCTGGGCCCGCAGTCGACACTGCCCTGGGAGACACCCTGGCGGATTGTGGTGATCGGTGAGGACCTGGCAACCATCGTTGAGTCGACCCTGGGTACCGACCTCGCCAAGCCATCGGTCCTGGCCGATGACTCGTTTGTCATGCCGGGCCGGGCTGCCTGGAGCTGGGCACTGCTCAAGGGGAGAGGGGCAAGCACGACCGGCGCCTCCTGAAACGGTGCTCCGCTTGCCAGACGATCGCCGGGAACAGTCGGGCCCTTCCCGGGTCCTCTGCAATCGGATCACAAACAACTCGACTCTTCAGGGAGGATTCCGTGGTATCGACCTTGGTGTTGACGTCCATCCTTCAGACGACTGCCGTGGGACTCACCGGGCAGGGGGGACCTCCGGCCGGGCAGTCCCAGGAAGCCGAAAGCCGGTGGGTCGTCACCGCTCCCGATAGCCGGGCCCGCTACCGGGTGAGAGAGCAGCTCGCCGGGTTGGACTTTCCCAGCGATGCCGTGGGAGAGACCACGGCCGTCACCGGAACCCTCGTTCTGGGTGCCGACGGGAGCGTAGTGGCCGAGGAATCCAGCTTCACGGTGGATCTCACGACCCTCAAGACGGACAACGACCGAAGGGATGGCTACGTCCAGGGGCGGACGCTGGAGACAGCGGAGTATCCCGAAGCAACCATGGTGGTCCAGGAGCTCCGGGACCTCCCCGTTCCCCTTCCCACCACCGGCACGCATTCCTTCACCATCGCGGGGGAGCTGACCCTCCATGGCGTCACCCGGGCCACGGTCTGGGAAGCGACGGCGGACTTCGGTGAGGAGGCCATCACGGGGCAGGCCCGGACGGCCTTCGACTTCGCCGCCTTCGACATTGCCATACCCAGCGTGGCCAGAGTGCTGAGTGTAGCGGACGACATCCGCCTGGAATTGGACTTCCGGCTGACGCCCGGGTAGAAGCCCCATCCGTTTGGCGGGCTCAGGACGCCGGCATTCGTCGGAACAGTCGAAGCAGGATGAAGAAGGACGTCGCCCACAGAACGGAACCCACTAGGAAGGGAGCACCCGGCAGGTCAAAGGGGGCGGCCGGAGAGGTGAAGTAGCTGAAGAGGCCAGCTGCGAAGATCAAGGGCGCGAAGATGCTGGTCAGGCTCATGAGGGCGGTAATGGCTCCCTGGATCTTCCCCTGGTCGCGGGGCTCCACCGTGCCGGCAATGAGGCCCTGGATGGCAGGGCCCGAGACGCCGCCCAGAGCACCGACCACGATGACTGCGAACATCATCCATCCATCGCTGGCCAGCCCGTAGCCGAGGAAGGCGAACGTGGCCACCAGCAGGCCGAAGAGGATCGAGCGCCGCTCCCCGAACCGCCCGACGAAGGGCCGCACCAGCCCGCCCTGAACCAGGATCGCCATGAATCCCACCAGGGCCAGGGAGAGCCCATTCGTTCCCTCGTCCCAACCGAAACGGTAGGAGGTGTAGAGAACCCAGACTCCCTCCAAACCTCGCTGAGCCAACCCGATGAAGATGAAGGAAACCGCCAGGCCTGCCACCAATGGGTAGGTCCTTAGCACCATGAGGCTTCCCACCGGATTGGCTTTCCTCCATGAGAAGCTTCCCCGTCTCTCCGGCGGGAGGGATTCCGGAAGCACGAAGAACCCGTACATCCAGTTGATGAGGGCGAGGCCGGCCGACCCGAAGAACGGCAGTCTCAGATGGATCTCGCCCAGAAAGCCGCCCAGGGCCGGACCGAAGATGAAGCCCAGGCCGAATGCTACCCCCATCAGGCCGAAGTTCCGGGCCCTGTCTGCCGGTCCGGACACGTCGGCGATGTACGCATTGGCCGTGGTGAAGCTCGCCCCCATCACGCCGGCGATCACCCGCCCCAGGAAGAGCCACCCGATGGTTGGTGCGAACCCCTGGATCAGGTAGTCGATGCCCAGTCCGAAGAGGGAGAGAAGGATGATGGGGCGCCGTCCGAATCGGTCGGAAAGCGACCCCAGGATCGGAGCGAAGAAGAATTGGGTGGTAGCATAGGTTGCGGCGATAATCCCGTACCATCGGCCGGCTTCGGCCGTGCTTCCGCCAACGAAGTCCTTCACGAGCTCCGGGAGGATGGGGATGATGATCCCGATCCCGAGGACATCGATGAACACCGTGATCAGGATGAAGACCATCCCGGCCTGGTGCTTTCGTCGCAATACGCTCAAGGTACGCGCCCGGTGGAGGCCTCAAAGTCGGCCGGAGAGTGCGGCCTCGATTCTCGCGATCCAGGGGATACGAGAAAGAAGAACCCTATGAGCTGCTGAGGCTGGTCGAAAAATGTGCGGGGGGTGACGGGGTGGGGCAAGAAATGCAGGAGGGGTAGATGAGGGGCCTCTTGTCGTCGGGTCTCACCTCCCGCCGCGCTGCATCTGCGCAAGGTGGGCCCGGGCGAAGTTCATGACCTCGAGGGAGTAGTCCGTGCGGATGGGAAGCGCGCGGTCTCCCTTCAGGCCCAAGGCCTGGTTCAACTCGCGACGCACCTGGTTCTCCACGCGGATGGAGCAGGCCATCTCTGGGGAATCGGAGAGTTCCGCGTCGGTGAGTGGGTCGTCGCAGAAATCCTCCACTCGCCTTGTGGCCGCGATGCTGCCCACGTGGGCCACGAACTCGTGTGCCAGGACCGCCAGGAAGTCCTGGTCGATGCGCCAGTCCACGTCCTTTCCGCCGGCGTTCCGGATCCAAAGCTCGATGCTGTCGGCCTCAACGGCCACCCACGCCCGCTCCACGGTACCCAGTGCTTGGGCCGGGGCGTCCGGGGGAGGGGCGCTCACCCGGAAAACGACCCACGCAATGGGGGGCTCCTCGGGCGACGAGTTGGCACCGGCCTCGGCCAGCAGGGCGTTCCGCTCGCTGGGTGCCGGTCCCCCTTCCGAGTCAGGAAGCGCCGCGAGCTCTGCGGGGGTTCCCATGACGACCTCGAGGCCACTGGTCGAAAGGGCGTCCATGACCCTGGCAGCGCTGGGAGACGCGGCAACCAACTGCCGGAGCGCGGCCGCCAACCGCTCATCGGTGACGTACAACTTCGGCTGTGGGGCCTGGTGCCCAGCGAGGACCTGCCCGGCGACTGGCTCGCAGCTCGGAGCAAGGCCGCGAGAGATCAGGACAAGACAGAGCCCCGCGGTCGCTCGGAGAGATGTGGAGAGGCGGGCAGGCATGGAGCACCTCCGATGCACCACAACCAGAGCTAAGTAACCATCAGTATATAGTCTGATGACTAATTTGAGACAAAAGCAAGTATTTTTCGTAACTAAAATGTAACGAGCTTGCGGGAAGGGGCTCTGGAAATAAGCGGATCCCCAGGAGCGGCCGGCCCGTCGATCATGCGGTCCAATGAGTCCGGCCCGGATCTGGCTCGAGGGCTGCCTGTTACCGGTTCACCCGGAAGAACACGTGTCCCGACCAGTCGGCAGTCAGGGCCCGGCCCTCCACCACGTCGTGGAAGCTCAATCTCTCCGGAGTTGGTTCCTCGCCGATCCGGAATACCCCGGGCGATTCCTGGACCAACGGTGTTTCGCCGCTGGACGACTCGCCTCCCTCTCCCGACACCAGGATGAGCTGACCAGCTCTGGCGATCACTTCGAAATACGGAAGCCACGGAGACCAGCTTCGGTACCGACCCGCCACTTCCCGCCAGGAGGCCGGCACCTCGAAACGGGTCGGCCCCCCATAGGCATGATTGAAGAACCACGCCGGTCCGTGGGAGACGGTGGCGACCTCTCCAGAATCATTTCGCTCGAAGATGAACATGTAGCGATCGAGCTCCGGGTCGGCTGAATAGAAGGCATCGTCCCCCCGTGGCTCCAGGGACACCGCCCGGGTGGGAAGCAGGACCGCCAGGGAGGAGTCCCTCCGGGCGAATCGGATAGAGTCACCTGACGGGGAGAGGAAGAGGCCCTGATAGTCCGTGATGGGTCCGGCCCTGGATCCCCCGGGACGATCGGGTGGGTCGGGGATCTCGGCGCCTGCCCGCAGCGCCAGGGCGACAGCCAGGGCGTACCGCGCCACTCTGGATCCGGAGGAGGGCCCATTCACCAGGGTGACAACGCCGATGCCTGCGGCGGTATCGGCGACGAGGTAGGCACCGAATCCTACCATGCCGCCGCTGTGTGCCAGGAGGGTTCTCCCGTCCTCCTCCTGAACCCGGATGCCGTACCCGTAGCGTGCCGTCCCATCCTGCACGTACCCCGTGGAGAACCGGCGGAACGCGTCCTC